>Ga0210040_10009202_pt1 | contig 11535 bp, 2 predicted proteins | sample CryGeyCG12114_NA_FD_185462 | JGI IMG/M metagenome (GOLD analysis project Ga0210040, IMG submission 185462) | Groundwater microbial communities from aquifer - Crystal Geyser CG19_WC_8/21/14_NA (SPAdes) (version 2) | ecosystem: Environmental > Aquatic > Deep subsurface > Groundwater | place: USA... | reverse complement strand
TAAAAGAAAGATAAGATTAATGATAATTCCATTAGAACACGATGAAATGAACTGACACAATGAAATCTATAAATGGATTGATTTCAGTATATGATTTTACAGAATCTAAATGTAAGCACGAGCTGTTAATGTCATCAGAAATCAGGCCAGGGGATTGTAAAATTAGCTGGCAAGTGAGTTAGTTACTTACAAGTCTTGCATAATAATTTTGTATGCACTAACTCCACTATTATCTCACATGTTTATGCACTCCACAGTTCCACAGCAGGTTTATCAAATGATAGGCATTTATTATTTAGCATGCCAGACAAAGTAACGTTACTTGAGACCTACATGCAATTAAAGGAGTTATATCGCTTTACGAACGACACATTGCTCTGGGCAGTAACAATACTACACGTACGTTTTTTTCCTGGGCATTAGTAACTTGCTAAAAAGTATGAAAACTCTCAGGTGTGCAAACAACAAAGGTGTGAATAAATATTAAGGGTGAGTAGAAAAAATCTTAATATTTTGGTTTCACACTGACTAACTGACTAAACTTGTACATCCGTGTGTTGTGTTCAACTCTTCCCAGCCGTGATGATTATTGTGAAGACAAAAAAAATGAACAACAAAGCCGTTCTTAAATGAGCTTCATGCGTATGTTTGTTCGATTGAGTGACTCAGGAATTGACTTATATATTCACACACAGGTGAACAAATGAACAGGTTGTTTTCACTACGTGTAATAGTAAATAGACGAATAGAGATCCGTACTCTACGTGTAAAAGCAACAAACTTGTAGGGCTCGGAGTACTCGCTCAGTATTATTATTAGTTGTCAATGATTCAGAAGATGCGCCTAGGTGAGCAACATGTGTATCAAGAAAATAAATCTTCATTTAACAGAATATTTCACCCGTGTAGTCGTTTCTAACTCATGCACATCGTTGCGTGCCACTACAAATATTACCAGACGCTTTACTGCACACTTTTTGAAAGAACCAGAATTCGCCTGGCTTCTAAAATTTTGCTAACTAACTTTACTAGAAATTCTAGGAAAAATGACAATATACAATCCTACAATTCAGACTAACTAACTTACTCACTTAATGTATGGTAGGTAGATGACATACCGATTTTTTTACACTGTTCGTTTTCTATTGAACGTATTACGTTTCCTCATGCTAGTTATGAATCATCACGACCTATGCAAAAGGTTTTTGCTACCTGTGTAATTAAATGTAAATATTATCAACCTGAGTAGTTTATACCACTTTGAGGCAGCACAAAAGTGTGGGAGCAAACGTTATATCCGTTGTAACGTTAATACTGGTAAGTGAATCATGAACTATGCTGTAAAACCTACGTGCTTCTTTAGTTTCCTCTGCCTTTGGCAGTCGAAATCAGAGAAGGGTTAAAAAAAGCTTTGTATGCAACAGTATTGAACATGCAAACGGAAATTGAACGTGTGCTTTCATAAATTCATCTTTTTAGCATTCATTGCCATAGCGGAACGCCAGCAAGTCAAAATGTAGCCACGGGCGTACGTTGGCACTAAAAAGTGTACTAATACCAGTTAGTTTGGGAATTTTGGTGTACAAGGAGGGGAAGAAAAACCCCCTCGAACTTGAAATAGAAACTAGCGGAAATAAGTAGAGATTTTCATGGCTACCAAGTATATGATTATGACTTTATTGCTCATACCAGGTGCAATTTGATGCAATTTATTCGAATGTCCATGCAATTGTATACAGTGTAATGACGAAAGGGAAGTCTTGGGGAAATTAAGAGACTTAAATACGTGTATAAATGAAAATTTTAAGAAATAATCATTTCATTAAAACTAGTAATTTTTAATACAGGTAGTTTAGCATACACTTATCACCTACCATGTCAGATTAAAATGACAAGGTGTGATCTTAATTTCCAAAAGTTCTTTCTATCGCTGACCATTTAAGTAGCAGCATGAAATTTAGAGGTCGATTGCATGCTATTTGCCCAAATTCAGAGATTTCTGCACACATTTAGGATTTCTCTGCATGTGACGCATATGATGCAGGACAAACATAAGGAAAAATTCAAATACCATCAAATAGAATTTCACAGTTTCACGCTCATTCATTATAGTTTTAGCTAGCTAGTTAGTTAGTTCCTAACTAAAGTTAAAAAGAACATACATTCCCTAGAGCTGTTAACCTCATTTCTCCGTTTCACAGGAATCCTAAGAATGGAGTTCTTATTCACAATTTGTTAGACACAAAAATTTCATGAGTGAATGATCTTCTTTTTCACACTTTAATGTAAAAATCTTTTGTCTTCTCTCTACATGTTCTGATTAATGTTAAAGCCACTATGGTACTACTACTGCTCCACTTCACACCTCTACTTATGTCATATTACACGTCAAACTGCAGCTATAATATAACTAACTGCTGTGTTCCGTGAAGAATCTGACAACGTTTTAAGTCCTTTTTGCACCCACTTACTTACTCTACTGATACAGTACTAACTAACTAACTACTGACCGATATTTTATCAATAACGGGATCTGAGGAATTCTTTGAGACAACATTTAATCTTTATGGGATGACGCGTTATGAGTTTACGGTTCAGAGGTTCAAAACTTGAAACACTGTCATAATTTCTTGAACCCTTTAGATGCATGGTCTTAAAATGGATTGACACAAGATACATAATAACCATAACTGTTCATTGCTAAATGGTGTTTGTCAAATATAATAACAACTCACAGCAAGAAGAGTAAGAAAACTATCCAGAAAGAGTTATTATTCTACCTGCGCGAGCGAGTTTAATGACAGTTCCTTAGTTCATTTCAGCAACCTATTGTACTGATGAGAGGTAAATTCTCCGCCTTGGTTTCACGACTTCCGTCTCGCAATTAGAGAAAATGGTAGTAAAATGAGCATAAAAAAACAAGAGAAAACGAACTGTGTTTACTGCATCTAATGATAGCATTACAGGCTCATAAACTTCCATTGGAGACACGCCCGAATTTCACAATCAACGTCTATTCCATACGAATTTGTCATATTTGGCTATTAAGATCAGTCATGGGTTGATACAGCAAAATTAAACTGTCCCAAGCACAATGCACAGTTATATAAAAACCACATAACTATTGTATGTGTCGTTGGGGAGTAATTATTGTTGCAACTTTAATAACAGTGACGAACCTAGCTGGTAAACAAACTATGAAACAAAAAAATTCAAGGTCCCATATGCCATGCCTCTCTATAGTCAGTAACTCACTATAGTTTTGATGATTTTACAATACTTATATGAATAAGTTGTAAGAAACAAAAAACAATGATTTAATATACTGAGTGATGAAGTTCTAATTTTACAATCCATGATTTCATATACCCACTGACAAATAATGTTTCCCAATTAAAATACATGGACGTCACTCGAAAAATAAAACACTATGCCATGTCAATAGCATTTCACCAGATTATGCAAAAATGCTACAGAATAGCCATTGTTTAGTGGATTATTATTATGACTGCCAAGAACGGATAGCTCTATTTTGCTATCATGTCATGTCAGTGACTACACAATCCCTATCTAGTGATTTGAAATCTTGAAAGGGAGTGTGTGAAACCTTTGTGCATTCTATAAAGTCAAAGTGACTATTTCCTTTGTCAAACCTATTTATATAGTTAGTTAGTTTAGTTACGAACGGACCAATACTGCTCACTATATGAGTTTGAGTTATAATGTGCTCATGTTGAAACCCAATGTTAAGCAAGCGAAAAGGTTTTTAGCTCACATTCCATATGCGATAGATTGAAGGTAACTTGGTGGTGGCGTGTGAGTCGAGCAAACAAATGAAACCCTTACGATGAGAATATGGACATGTAATCAAATATCAAATAGATGGGCTTCCGGGTTTTCCTTCCAGCTTGACACATAAAATATCAGACTCACTATGCATACCATTTTCTTTTATGGATTGATAAAGTTCTTACAACATATAGTTAGTAAACGCACTAGTACGCACGTGTTATTATTGATTGCTATGTAGCAAACAACGGTAGACTGACACACATTTATGCATGAAAAAGTTATAATCGTGATAGATAATTCTTGAAAGCAATGTACTAACTATGAGGGCAAGTAAGAGGCCCATAAAGTGTGTTGCTAGATAGCTAGTGAGCAAGTAATTCACTCACAAATGGTAAAAGAACGTAAAAAACAGTTCAGTTTGGAGCTCGCCGTATAAGTTAAATCAATACAATAGGTGAGCGCGTCATTCACCCAGTCCAAAGAGATTTAATGTGCATTCATTCATCATACTCATTTAAATATTGGGTAGGGAGCAAAAAATTATGAATGTCGAATTTGATAACATAGACAAAACACAAAGAGTGAAGGACAACGTTTGCAGAAATGAACTCATAGTTAGTTAGTTGTAAGATGTGATCTTCAGCAAAAATATGGTTAGAAACACAGCAGGGTTAAAGAAGCAAATGTCTGCCACTACTTTTAGATATTCTGAGTTCAAGTAGGCAAAAAACAAATGCCAGATCCTGTAAAAGATATTTTCCCTATTAATAAGTTATGTAATTTTCCAAGACGCACTGTTAGGCTTTAAAAACACAGCAATTAAAAGTAAACGAAGGTGCTTAGAGGTTGAACTCATTAGCTTACAGAAACGGACTGTGTGTAGTCCAAACGTAGATTTAGCTAATGGGATAATAATGTTTAACCAAGAAGCAGGATTTCTAAAACCTTCAGTCATTGTTATAACGATGAGTTCACTAAATCCCTACACCCATCCATTATGGACATACACCATCCACAAAAAGTTGCACAGACAAACAAAGACTTCATCTTGAATGAATGAGCAAAAATCATCCGGATGGTATTACCAAGTTGCACTTGAGAGATTTTAAAACATTATCTGAGCATATATTAAAGCAATACATTTGCATAACACTAAAATACAATAAGGAAGCATTTTGAAGCCAAGTGAATCCGTCCTTAAAAGATAATGTTTGTATTGTGCAGATCACCATTCTAAATCTACTTTAAAATATGTCCTCTCGTCAACTAAAAGCCGGAACGGCTATAATTTTAGTGTCTACAGAAACTTTCGTCTTCACAAGCCAGAATTGTTTATTAACACAAGGATAAATCACTTACATTCAAATTGCTCCAACAGCCAGTAAATCAAAAAAATCCTTGCGTCCTCAACCGAAAATTATTGTTTCCGAGTACCACAAATTCTCCTTTCGTCATTTATGCGGAATAAAACCACTGTATAACCATCAAACACGCATTTTCAATTCAACAAACAAACAAAGAAAACTTGAAAAACTGTCAATCGTATTTAACACAATGAAATGGTTGCGTTGCGCAGCCATACGCATGCGTGACAAGTCAACTGACGCTATCAACCAACAAGAGTTTCATCAACAGATTCAACAAACAAACAAACAAACTTTAAAACTCGCTAAATATTTCTTTTGCTTCAGCACAAACTAACTACACATGTCAATGAACGTCGTAGATTTGTTGGCCAAAAAAACCTGCAGTTTTGCAAAAATTTTTGTAAAATTCGCCACCACCAGATCGTACTATGAATATAACCTGATTGCACGAAGGCGACTAATACACTGGTATGCAACTGACATTTGCCGTAGAATTCACTCTACGGTTGTGAGTTGAGCACGTTAGTTAGTTTAGTATGTACGTTCAAACATACGGATACGGAGTGTAGTTTGCAGTACTACTTGTACTTACTTACTACCTCTAACAATACGAAAAAAGATCTTCTGAATACAAAGGAAATAATACTGCGGGTCCTGGCTGTATATTGCTATCCACGTTTATTATTGGTAGCTGCTACCAACTAAACCAAGTAAAACTAACTAGCTTGGCTTAAAGCTACTGTTCGCAGATAGTGGTAAGTAACTAGTAAAGTTGGTAAAAAGTTTGCACTTGGGCTCTACACATAGTTATTTAGTTAACATGCCTACGAAATTTGAGAATAGCATAACTGCAATCGTCGAATGAAAAGAGGCACCCAAGTGCAACCCACATTAAAAAGTTTTTTTACCGGCTTCTACACGGCATTGGCTGGTAGCTGGTAAGTACCGTAAATTACGAATTTAACAATGCAGTCGTTGTCATTGATTCCCTTTCATTGGAATTCTTTTTGATCGTTTATATCGCTTTAAATGTCAGCGAGAGGGTTTTTGTGTTTGTAGCGAGAAATATTATTCATAATGACTAATGAGACACACTTTTGATGAAACCCTTGTGGTGTTATTAGGTCGGTTCGGATAGAAAAAGGAAGTGGAGGAAAAATTATTGTGTTTTTCTCGTCCTAATACACCTGAGCCTAAATAATAAACTGAGTTTGCATCAATACATTCCAACAATATGGTCAAGTATTGTAGTCTCTCATCATTATTTTTATCAAAGAAATATATGGGGACGACTTCACAAGGTGAATGCAAAAGTAAGTCAAGAAAGCAAATGAACTAACGGGATAACTGACGTTTAGGACGTGAGTCAAGTCCAAACCTGATTCCAGTGTGTCGATTTATCCTATCTAGTACATATAAGAGCAACAAAGGATCATATTTTGTGTTTCCCAATGCTATAACATCTGTCGGGATTGAAGCCTATAGCTAACTAGGATTTGGCAAATATAGGTCTCGGCGAACATTCAGGTGAGTTGTTGTAAGTTTTTGTGCATTACTCAAAGATCAGGATCTAGAATTGGTGTGGAATCGTGTCTTTATACTAAAAGTGGCCGCGTATTTAACAGTCTTTACGTTATGTTTTTTGTGCGCAACTGACCTCCACTTGGATGCACAAATGGAACGACCAATAAATTGGGTCTTTGTCTGTCATCGTTCGATTTTAGTCCGTCCCAATAAGGACATATTGGCAATTTGGCATCCATTCACCATTTTGCATAGCAAAAAGTATGACGAACTTGAGGTGCTCAAGGATACAAAATATGATATGTACATTAGGATAGCAAGGTTAGGTTAGTTTTAAACCTGACTCATTTTCACCATGCAAAAAATGCGAATAACATTAGTGAAGTAAGTTCAATAACCGCCTGGTTCAGTCACCATCACATCTTCTTTTCGCTAACTAAGCCCCGATTGTTGGTTATTAAGTTGCGCTTATGTAAGTAAGCAGCATAGTTAGTTAGTTGTTGGGTACTGCACTACAGGCAGTATCTTGAGTTGAGTTGAATCACTAAAAGTTGCTTTCCCTATCTTACATATTTACTTGATATTACCTTCACTAGTAATAGTGTTTATCATGGATTTTAGCAAGCAAGATTATTGATGAAAAGCCTGTTTACTCGAGAATGGGTACCGGTGGTAAGGTGTTCGGGTGAAGATTTTGGCCGATTCTTTTCAAAAGTTTGGTGTGCTAAGAAATATATTTATATATTTATGTTTATTAAGACTCGCAGTTTGCGGTATTTGTCAGAGGGCAAAATCTGCTCTTATATATTTTAGTGCATATGTAAGAAACATCACAATCAACATATGTACAAGCTCCGCTTGTTTTTAAAACAGGTGGCAAAATTTATCGAATGATACCATTTTTGTGTTTTATAATTAAGACTGAAGCTTGTTTTGTTTAACATTACTTTTGGGAGTTTTAGACATGAATCTCTATTAGTTAAGTGACCATGGGTATACTCTGTGCAATTTCATATTATTTATATTTCAAAATATTTTAGTGCAAATAGCATTATAAAAAAAACATTTAAGTGCCTTATGCTCATCAGGTTTTTGTTTTAAAGTCAAAGTCGTAGCGGTTATCATAAAAACTAATTCAAACGTTCATACAAACTCATTTTTTCAAAAAAATAATTTTATGCACTGCCTTTGGGAAGTCCGTATGTGATGGGGCTACCTGATATGTTGGGGTTGTCACTTGAGTCGGATCCACAAGAATAAAAGTGTGAACAAGTATTCTGGTATTCTTAGCTAGTGTTGGTCAATCTATCATTAACAACCATATACGACTTCATGCCATCATTGAAAAACTAAAGTGGTAAGGGTACATAAGCCCTATATCAGGTTAAAAAGTGTAATCTTGAGTTCTTGTATAATTTTTCTTTGTTCTAAAATGTTTACATATCCATTCTACGCTTAACTAGATTAGCACGATGGTTTAATATTTTTACTCCCTCACAGATCAACAAAGATAAGCCTTTAAAATAATCATTGTATTCTGTGAAGTTTTTTATACAGATAAACATTGAAAATGTCTTCCTGACTGGCAACACACATTATTTAAGATACTTGCCCATGTCTTTTTTCATAAAAGTAGGAAGAAAAACATGCATGTCAAGTAAAACTAATGAGAACATAAGTGCTTTGTTGACAATTTATCGAACACACTAGTATTCAATATATAATAATACAAAAAAGATGAGCCAATAGAAGTAAATCGATTTCAGGAGAGCCAATAACCATTATTTAATACATGCTCAAATGATTAAGTAATACAACTGCGACAAAATCAGGAACATAAGATTGCATTGTTATGGTTTCGGTAAATTTTGTATCTTCGTCAGCACTAGTACATGAGTTTATGTGGAAGGTAACACAAAAGATGACATGGTTTCTGTGGTATTGTACATTTCGTAAGGTGTAGAAAAAACCACGCACTTTTAGCTTGAAGCATGTAGCAAATGAAATGAGAACAACTAACTATAAGTGTTATTTATTACGCTTTGTTTAGCCACTCAAATTCAAATTGTAGCTTAAAAAACTGCCTCAAAGATATAACATGATAGAATTGTTAGATGCGGAAAACAAAATGCATGCTGAACAGGAGAATCAACAAAAACAAACTGATGAATGAAAAAGAGCTATGCAAAAACTTGTCCTTCGATAAAATACTATCTATTTCCTTACCTTGACTCCTTGGTATCGCTGAGAGCACACAATGCTCTGAAGAACAGATGTACACATTAAACATTCAGTAAAGAACAAGATCGAATGTACTATTCTCAATTTTTGCAATCAAAATATGTACAGGGTTGCAAATACTAGATAACAGTAGCATTGACCGCAATCAACTAAACACTTGGGATTTCACATTAAGTATAAAGACACTAGAAGAAAATGGTTCTTCTTTAAACTTCATGTTTTTTAGTTAGACAGCGAAATTGAACTGCCGCATGTTGATAAATGAACTTTTGTACTTATTATATCAATGCCAGTCAGACAGTCAGACAAATTAGTCGTTGATTAATCTCTGTTTGCTGCTGTCAATTTCGCTCTCACAAATCCGAAATTTTTCTTTTTAATTGCACCACACCCTCCAGCTGTGCAGCATACATGGAATAACGCGTTTACTATTAGCTTCATTTGTTTGCTTGTAAGAATGTTTTTGACATAAACCGAAGATGTAAATACTCGCCAATAAAATAGGTTGGGCTCTTTTACTGAGAGTAGGTTTACCGTCCAAGTCCAAAGGATGATAATACCATGGTTGCTAGGCTACAAAGGGCAAACACAAAATGTGGACTTCCTTGGGTATGGAATACATGTCATGTGCTGGAGTATACGTAACCGAATTAAATGGGAATTCGTGCAACACAATCTATTGTCGGCAAAATTGTTTTACCCAATTGTGCGTATTTGGGATGTCGCGAATCAGTACGATAAAAATCAATCAAAGCTATATATCTTCGGAACGAGATGGCAACAAAAACAATAAATTACTTTACTGTAGATCGAAACATAACTTATTGTCACTCTCCTAATGATGTTGATAAAGTTTACGACCGGAATGATTTAACAGAGCATTTTTATTTTTTCATTAACTTTTTTTTAATATTCGTTTCCAGATGAAGAAGTGCTTTTTATAGCATCTGTGAAGTTTCAAAATGTATTGCATATGCATTTTGTTTTTGCTTTTTAGATCCCAAAGTTTTAAGCTCACTCTGTAAAGCCATCCGCACGTCTCCCCGTATTGAAGAAGTAAAGTGGACACTTGCCTGAAAAAATAGCCGCTTCAATCGTGCGAACTACTTCTGTGCACAAAACATACAATCCTATTACTCCATTGAGTACATCGTTTACAAATATTGAGAGGCAATGTATTTTGAAGCATTTCTGTAGTTTTTGAGCTTCCGTACATTCCGTACCGTATTTTGTTTTTGTGTCATTACATAAACTTTAGTTCTTCTTGCAGCTGAAATATCCCTAATAAAACAAAAATGAGGAGTGGACGTGAAAGACAGTAAGATTTTTTAAATTCAAATACATAGACCGCCTGAAACGATGTATTGCATTGCAATTTGTATTATTATCTAACTCTCATTTTAATCTTCAAAGATGCAGCAAGAAAAGTGGTAGCAAAAGCGTCTCTCAAGAAAATACGAGTCCGGAGGTCTCTCAAGAGAGAGTAGAAATACCACCAGCAGAATCGGAAACTGAATGTTCATTTATTCAAGCTGAATCAGAAACAAAAGTATTCTCAATTCCTGTAAACTTGTCAGATGCTTCAACTCAAAATGAAGATGAGAGCGCAAAAGAAGTTTCTTGTATAGCAGTCAGCTTTAGCTGGCCGAATTGTACTTGTTGGTTATGTAGCAAACAGATAACAAACTCCCTTCAAGGAAAATCTGTGGGGGAGCTAATGAATTTTGAAAAGCTGCACGTGAAGTTGATTCAGACTTTGGAGTTGGCACAGCTTCCACCGAAGCCTATTGCAAAGCTTGATTTTCTTTGTAACGATTGTTACCACATTGTCAATCGTCCTTTGAAAATAATTTGTGATGAACCGATTTTGGCAGTGATGTCTCCAGACGTAGGGTTACGTAGAGGAAGAGGGAGACCTAGATTACAGGCATCGGCAAAGAAACAAAGAGAAGTTGAGGAAACCAATTCATCAAGCGGTAAAATATTTCAAGGGACAATGGAAACTGCTGAAGTAAATACTAAAATTCGCTCTGCGAAAACAAAATTTTATGAAACCTTAAAGAAACAAAGTACAGAAAAAGATGAATCTCTGGTACCAGTTGAAAAATTGAATATCAAATGTACTGGAAAAAGGAAGGCACGTAAAGACAATGCGAGTTCTTCCAAATCTGGGAAAAGCGCAAAATCTTTTATTCAAGATAGTAATGTAGAAAATGTTGATGATAAGGACTACCAATATAATCCAGAGAGCAATGATGAAGATGATGATAGCAAATCAGACAAATGCGAGGAAGTAACAACCAAATATAAGCAAAAAAAGAAGGGGCGAAAGGCTTCCACGATTAGTAAACAAAAAAAGAGTTTTTCACCGAAGATAAAAGAAACCAAAGGGAAGGAGTCAACATTATCAGAATTTTCTGACTCTGAATTAGATGATAGTACAGTACCAGTTGTTCGTGAAAGAATTGAATTTAGCCAATTTTTTAAAGAAACCGCAGTCTGTGTGGAAATATGCGTAGATAACATATTTTCCGTAGCAGCCGCAGTTGCTGGGGGCGCCCAAAGGTAATTGGTAATTTTTAAATATTAGTGAGGACCATAGAAATAGATAT
>Ga0210040_10009201_pt1 | contig 11535 bp, 2 predicted proteins | sample CryGeyCG12114_NA_FD_185462 | JGI IMG/M metagenome (GOLD analysis project Ga0210040, IMG submission 185462) | Groundwater microbial communities from aquifer - Crystal Geyser CG19_WC_8/21/14_NA (SPAdes) (version 2) | ecosystem: Environmental > Aquatic > Deep subsurface > Groundwater | place: USA... | reverse complement strand
AACTGAATGAGGAGATAGAGTTTGAAGGTTTGGTCAAGAGAGGTAACTCCATACTATGAAATGATTTTTCCAGCGAAAATCATTTGGAGAGGTGAGATACTCTCACGCTCGCCCATCCATAGAAAAATCATGCGATCTCCAGACTGGAGTTCTAAACAGTAGTTATCATCACTGTACCCTAAAATCGTCTCCCAAAAGTGTAGACAACTAGGGTAAGGGCGACATTATTGGGAAAACTTTACATTTTCGAGTCACAAATCGTGCGACTAAAACCTGCAGCAATTCATTCCGAATAGGATCAGGAAGCTGTAAGATAAATTCTCTAAAATAATTTTAACATATCACAGAGGAAGAAGACTCTTAAAGAATGCAAACTAGAAAATAATGAGATACAAAAAATTACATGCTATGGTATACTTATGTAAATCTACCAATAATACCAACTCAAATTAAGAACAATAGAAAAGGGAATCACGCATGTGAATATAATTTTAGAAAAAATGAGTCATCAAATTGTATCATTATTCGTCTAAAATAGGATTCAGACTTACTCAACGATTTTTTGCAATTTAAATTACGCTCATAGAAAAGACATACTGAAACGAAAATATTATTCAGTCAGTAAAGCGGATACAAAAGGGCATTAATTATTTCATGGAATACTTCCAAAAGTACTGGAATCTTGGAATACACGCTCCTAATTCATTCATTTTTTATGCCGTCACAATAATACCGTACAATGGATTCAGAACTAATTAAATATTGAAATTCCTGCTGAAAATATTGTTACAAATAAACTCCTTGCATCACTCTTTTAATACAACCGAATAAAAAGTAGCATTAAAATGTACGACTTCACAGCCGCCTACAATATTCCAGTTTACATTATAAATCCCCTCTCCCACTACAAGGTAATTGAATTGAATCTATCGTGCATCCTGAGCAACACGATGCTTGGCGTCATTCGATACAAAACCAATTCTCCCTTTCAATTTCGATCAGTTAATATCCCACACTTACTAATCTAAATAGTCTACCAATTTTATCCAATCCATACAAAACCAATAAAGCTTCCCCATTTTAAAAATGAACAACGTACTCTATTCCTTCTATCATCGGACGCATTCACGGAATGAGATCGACCACGAAACATATCCATCACTTTTGAAACCGGACTTCGAAGACTGTCAGAACCTGAGCGAGGTCTGTGGGAAGAATTCTGATTCTGAGATGACGAATTCTGAGATTTCCCTTCTCCTCCCAATGAGTTCTAAACAATTCGTGTGCAAGGAATAAACGGACAATAGTTAGTTAGCATCACACTCCGTAATCAGTATTATTGAAATTAATTAATTAGTCTCATTCAACAGTCCTTACTTGCATGGCACTTTGCATTTTGCTCATGAAAGTTGGCTTCTTCATCCGTGATGCATCTGATTTGGACCGTGGTCTAAATATGTCTAACAGGGAACTATGCTTTTGTGGCTTAGAACTCAAATCCTCCCCTGAGCGATGCCGAAGTCGTTCATCATCCTTGGCTTTCAGCAACGGCTTGATCAGCGGTCGGATACCTGGAGTGGCTCCCGTTACAGTATGATAGTGATGGTAATTACTGTCATAACTCATTTCGCAAGTCTCATCAATATCCTCTGTGAGTATAGATGGTAGTTGAGAAGACCCTCGTCCTATTTTCTGTAAAATGGACCATGGAGAACACAATATTTTAGTCGCCAATCAGTATTAACATGTCATTTTCATAATTTTGTTAGCGTCAAGCAGCTTTATATGGGAAAATTGATTGCCATTACAAAAGATCTCTGGGGAAGTTATTACTTTTAACGACTTGGGTGAAAAGCTCATACCGGTATTTATGCACAAAATTGATATAATGCTTTGATTTGAGGACAGGAAACTCATGGATCTCATAAAATTACATTTGCACAGTGAGCACTAACTTGCGCAGCAGGTAAATAACAGTAGAGCGATAGATTATATGAAATTAGTAAAGCATTATATTTAATGCATTAGTAGTTAGTTACCATCCAGGAAGCTATACAGATCAGCTGATGATGCGCATGCATTATGCAATTCTACAACTCAAGCGATAGTAGAGAAGAGCAATCCTGAAAATAATCATTCCATCAGTAAGCCGTATAGCACAGCACATTAACTTGGCCATGTGCATAATTAATCTACATGTAAAGATAAACTTCTCATCAAACTACTATAACTAAAGTAGAAATAAATACGCATCACGTGAGATATGACCATACATTTTTTTCAGGCTGTACGCCTGCCATTACAGCCATGTTGTCCCCAGACTCAGCTCGGGTTATAGTGACTGTAATCATTTTGAGCAAATTTTTTTTTGTCGTTCAAAGTTCACTTGTTTAGTAAGTTGAGGAAAACCACAAGAAGGCAGAAGAAAACACACACAATCAGTTAGTTCACTTTTTGCTTTGTTTTTGCTACCGAACCGAGTTCAAAGCAGTTCAGTTCAGAGAGAAGAGGACTACTACATGGAAATGTTAGCAGCACGAAGGAAAGACGGCTGTACTAATAAACATACTATAGATATGGAGAGCGGAAGAAGATAATGAGTAAGTGAGTGACAGACCAAAAACCAGAAATAAGCTGATTCCTATGTCTTTGAAACTATGAACAGTGCAAAGAGTTCTTTAAACTTATCCACGCAGTAGATATAGATTTTTCTTGCAAGTTGGCAAATTCAAACCTAAGGTTTTAAACACTGGAGAAGGAAATATCAAATTAAAAAACAGTCTTACGTAATTGATTTATCTTGGGAAAAGAAAAATTAAATATAACTCCCATTTACACCATAAGACTGACTGACTGACTATTATAGTTCACGACTTTCTGAGCGCATTAAGACGTTACTCAAACCAAGAATAAATATATTTTGCATGTATTTAGAAAACAAACAATATTTTCAAACTGTTCACTCGAGTGAATAATAGACTACCCTAAAGAATGGACACCAACAGCCTTTAGTATCTCGCTTTTTCTGGCTAGTGATGTTATTATTGGTAGTGGCACTGTTGTTATTATTACTCTTCTGACTCGCGCACATAATCACTGTTACACTGGATGCCTCCAGTAGAAAGAGATGACTTCGGATGGATGCAATTAAAGACCAATTTCGTGTCTTAATTACCAACTAGCTAACGACACAAAACTAAATTACAGTCAGTTCTTGACGTGCACAGTTAGATCCTTGCCTGCTCTCCAATATTGAACTAGACCATTTAAAAACCTACAACCTGTTTTATATTAACGGAAGAGCAATGCTAACAAAATTTTTTTAGAATCTACGTTGTAGCAATACTTAAATTGACAGGACATCTTTTGCATAACGTATGAACGGTTCATTTGGGATCAACTTGAATTCATATTTTAGGGCCCTCTGGATGATGATACATACATTATAACCACTATGAAAAATCTTTAATTAAAACTTTGAAACCAATTATAATTTTTTTAAGCAGCAAACTATCTTGCATCAATATTTTCAAATTAGAAACAAACATGAGACGAAACACGAAAAACATATTCATTTTTTCGGCAGCTGTTCAAATGTAATTTCTTTCTCCAACCAACCTAAATACTTCTAGCTCTTCAATTAACGGCATATACGATTACTACTACAACTAACTAACTGACATAACACTGTTTTTGCTGATAGCAACAATATGAAACCCATTTACTAACTATAGTCAAGAAATGAATGCCGCACATTCACATAATTTCATTACATGTACATACACACATACGAATATCGTAAATAGGAAAAGACCACTCCACTTTTAGTTTATTACTAAAGAGAATAATGAGGTTAACAAGACTGGCCTTTGGGCTCACAAGAGTTAAAGGATGAGCACTTTTTAGTTACGTCTGAGTGACATTAGTTTCAGTGACTGACTATGCTTGTTATACGTTAATCAAAAGAATATTGATACACACATCGACACATGTACTTTTTCACCATACCCAATAATAAGGTCTCCTTGGAGTGTAAAAATGTACGACACAGTCCGGCAATCAGTAGTAAGAGCTCAAATTAAGACAGAAAACATGCACAGAATATCCTTCAAATGGAAAAAACATGGATGTCATCCACACTGAGAGACTTTATCTACAATCTCAAAGAGATATTTCCTCACACCGAAACGTATCATACGAAATATAGATCAGGTCACTGTTTTAAAACAAAGTGAATGAAAACAGACAAGTGCACTTTGAAAATACCTGCTGCACCCTGTTCTTGTTGTTCTGTTGTCGACTGGAAATCGACTGAAAGTACGACAAACATAAACAGATTCTGTTTTCCCTTGATCTTACAAATGTTTCGTTAGCTAGACTCTTGAGCCATTAAGCTATTATTTCCGTTTCTCTGGTAGGAAAAAATTACTTTGGCAAACAGTTGCAAAGTATAACTTCACATGCTATTTCTATATCTAGCTGAAGTTTGAACTTATTTTCTTGTACACAGTGAATGCAGCATTTCCTTCCAGTAGTATAGGATATTATTAGTAAGTTAACTCACTCAACCGTGAGATAATTACCCAAAATACATATACAAGTTGCATACAAAAAGTAAGAAAAGAAGACACCAACGCTAAGATACGCTATCTATGCCATTGTTAAAATATTAATAGCTCACAAGATTAGCCCATATAATACTATACTCGTCCCTATCCTAATCGATGGAACAGTAGCAACAGAACAGATTTTTTTCTGGTAATTTAAATTGCCTATTGTAAATAACACTTAGGATTTAGGAATCACACCAAAAATGTTACACAATCAATTGAGCAACCGATTTGATGCATTGCTTAGTTCATTAAGCCCTAATACAGCGCAATCCATTGATCAAGAACAAAACGTGTTAAAAATTTATTAGTTAGATCGTTAGAGAGTATCAGGGTCAGTTAATTTTTACATGGCTTCGTGGCACATGACGAGTAGACAAAAAATAATATTTCTCTCACCAGTCAACACTTTTTGGATTATGTTGTGAAAGCAACTAGACCGAAACTGCAAATTACTCGACTACATACAAGCTCACTCTATTATTTTTTTCCATTTCCACACAGCAAACAATGTGTTCGAGCAATTAGGTCTGCGCACAACGCTTAAAACAATGAGGAAACTAAGACCATCAGATTGAAATGAAAGGCACGTTTTCAGTGTACAATGGATGTAGAAGACAATTAGTTAGTGTTTGCGTACCACTAACTAACAATTTTGTTGTGAAAATGTAGCTACAGGGCTTTCATGTAATACAGAGAAAGTAGCAGGAATCTGATGATACAATATTTATGTGTGTGTGTGTGATTAAGACAGATCGGGATACCAATCCTTAGATCCTATAGCTAACTTGACTTGGGTAAGTGGAAGAATTTTTCTTCAGGTTATATTGGTGGTAAGTAATACGTGTGTTTACTGAAAGTTTTGTTGATCTAAAAGCCACTTCTAATTTCCCAATAAAGCTTTTTCAGGATGTTATTTTTCCGATAAATTACTTTAACACTGAATAGTGAAATGACTAATGATGGAAATTTTTATTATAAAAAATTGAAAAAAGGTGAATCGCAAGAAAATTAATACATTAAATACGGTGACCAATTCCATATCTGTCGTGCTCTCCATGTGGGGTGAAAGTAGAGCGTAAGTGAAAGTAAGTAATCTAGTAGAGTTACACAAAACTTGAGATGAATCAAGTGAGTAAGAAATGTGTCTCTTTACGGTGAGAACGGATCAACAAGAAGATATATTAAATCTCTCGACAAGAAAAATTCCTTTGGGCAATCATCTTGTGTGTGTGTACCTTAAACCACAACCGTGCAAGCTGTGCTTCCCTTTCATTACGAAACCAATTTGCTTTATGTTTATCTATGGCTAGATAAAAGTTCCCACTGCCGAAAAGGAATAAAATCTAAGAAACGAAGATAACCAATGGTTAACAGAGGTCATTTCACGTTATAAAATCGCTAGAAACTTATCCTTATTGTCAGGCAGTAGAAGCTGTGAAGTGGCAGACTACAGATGTTGTAAACAACTGAAAAGTCAAAACAACTTGACCTTGAAAAGTGGATGAAATACAAAAGGAGCTTTTGCACAGGGACAAAGTTAAAAATTTATAGGGCTTATGGGATAAATCAGTCATTTGGTACAGTGGCAAAAGTCTTAAAAGACAAATCCTTTCAACAGCCTGGTTTTGTGCACTTTACAATATCACCGGCTGTATAGGACCTCTGAATGAGATAGGATTAACAAGCAAGAAACGAATTCAATGAAGTCGAGTTGTAACTGAAAACACACTTTTTCTTGCGTTCAAAAATTACGCCATGTCCTTGGTCTTAATTGCAAGTCTCAGTGCATATGAAAACGTGAAAGAAGAATACACAAATGTGCCAGCGATGCATCTGCACACTAAACTATGGTATGAGGAAACCACACCGGTTATAAATAGAAATTACCAGAGCACGGAATACGAACAACCGTTTTTGTAAATGCATTTATAATCACCTATTCAGTCACACCACAGTATCAGATTTATTCGGTTTTTCGAAAAGAAATACTTCTACCGGCCAATCCTGGATCGGCTCGGTTTAAACAAAGCCTGCATTGAAATACAATAGTTTAATTATGGCTTGATTTTGGAAACAAAAAAACTTGGAAACTATTGGTGGAATTATGGTCCTTTTTACATTCAAAGCAGTTATTAGTAGTTAGTAGTTTAGTTAGTTACATAACAGCAAAAATTGATCAGGTCGGTAAAAACCGTAGTAAAGAGAATTTGCTAATAAGATGAATATGTGTACACTCGGCCTGACATTGACGGAGAGACTTGTTAAATGACAAGAAAAAACCATTACATAACTTGACTATATAAGCCACTTCAGCTATCAACTTTGCCAGTAGTGCCATCTCTGTTGAAGGAGACGAATTAGTTAGCGAGTTTTAGGGTTTCCATGTAGAGGATATCCTAGAAAATCCTTATTGATGAGAAAACTGAGCATAAAACCATGCAAAAAATCAAGTTATGCACACAGTAAAAATACCACTTTCACTTGAAAGGACTTTTTCTACAGTTCTCATAAACAGAGCCAGTAAAGTGAACCGGATAGTGCAGATATGAAGCAGATGCTAAGAAAGATTTTTGCCAAAATCTGTCAGTCACACATTCCAAAGTTTGCGGAGATGAAATGGTCCTATTTATAGTTTAGTTGAGTTGCAGCACAAAGACTTGCACATAAAAAGCTATTGCCCTCTATTTTTTGCCTTTAAGGATTTCTGCCATGACTTGCATTATTTATTTCCTATCTCGATCTTCAGCACTATATCTATGTGAAATGAATTTTCAAGCTCTTTTTACCCGCAGAAAATCGACAAAAGATACTTCACAACATGCTAGATTATTAGAATGCAGAATTTAACAATTTTAATTTCATAATTTTGATCTGAATCTGAAAAGCTAGGGAAAAAACTTCCACCTTCCGTCAAAGAATCAATATAATCCACGTTGTCCACGTAATATAATTTGCCGACGGTTGTCACGACACGCTTGAAACCGGACTCTTTCATTTCCCAACTACTGTCCATTTCAAAAAAAAGGCAGTAAATTTGCTCGCTAGGTTACATGGCAATGTTTGTTTGGTGATAACAAAAAGTAATGTTTTAAATGATAAAAAAATGAACTGAAAAGTAGAAAATATGAATTTAGTTGGCATAGCATTTTTGGAATTTACGGTTCGATTTTGAGTATTTGGCCATTTAACCTGGGTCGCCAAATAACACAAGGCAACTGCCATTAATTCTGAAATGAACAGTAATTATCAAGCAAGCATCATATAAATAAAACATTTGTACAGCATTGCATAATTCTCAAACTACACTTTACAAAATATTCAACTTTTAGCATCAAAGAAAGCTACTGTATATTCTAAAACTGTAAGTATCTGCATCCCCTCAAGCAACAACCCAGCAAAATTCCAGCATTATCCTATTTTTCATAATTTGAAAGCCACAAAAACCATTAAAAATATAAATCACTCACAGTAATCCTGAAAGAGCGACGACCAGGGTCATTAACTCGTTTCACCCAAATCTCCTCAGACTTCTTCGTCACCGGTTTTTCCCCTGCTCCCCCATTTGTACTATCTGAATTCTTTGAGCCCCCATTATTGTTAACATTCGTGGCACTTCCCCCACCATTTAAATCATGCTTTGCCCTCGTCTCCACCAGCGATCGATCAATAAAGAGTTCACAGAGTTTCGCCTTAGTTATGTCTCCTACGGATCTCCTCTTAGGCCCCATTCCAGTATTACTACTTGTGCTCCCAAGGCTAGTATTACTTCCATACACGGGATTATTATTGTTTGTTGTGGCTTCTGGAGAACTACTTTTTTCTTTCCTACTTTTACCACCACTTTGATCATCAGACTCTGATCCTGCAGGGCTGGTGACTTCATTATTATTCATTGTATTCTCTCCTTCCTCGACCGAAGAATCCGAAACGCTCTCCTTTTCATTCTCTTTTAAATTCCCATGCTGCTCCGAATCCTCTTCGTGTTCATCCAATCCTTTGTCACATAGTTCAACAAATTTCTCCAGACTAGATAGTGCTCTTTCCTCCATTCCAATTGAGCCTGCTCGACGCCGGTCCAAGTTAACTACTAGTCCCGAGCCTGACATTTTATTGTACCACCAACTGCAATTCACAAGAAAGTAACCAATAAAGATTGACTATATTGAAAAATCGTTTATCAATCGTTAATCAATAGCTCTCATTAACGTTAATTAAACAAAATAAGTGTTGCACTCAATCAACAATTCGTCTTTTTCGTCAAATACATCAAAAACGAAATGAAAAGCATCTAAATTTCCCGGTATCTGAGGAATCATGCTCTGAAAAGTTAAAGCTGTCGACGCTGAAACAACACCAAATACGAACTACCTCATTTTCACATCCAGGTTATTCACTGCACTGACTGATACCAATAATGAGTGTACATGGATTGCTCCCTAGCTCTGGCTTGAAAATAAATGTAGTCAGAAAATGTACGTTTCCTAAAACACGACTGCCACATGACAAAACACCAAGTCTGAAATCCCGTGTGAGTTTTGCAATCTGTTGGATTGAAACACTCCCAAAGACCGAGCAAGTTTGGCAGATTACGAAAACTACACGAAGACTGGTGATTGCATGATAAAGATGAATCGCGTTAGATTTTGAAATCAGTAGCTAAAGTACTCAAGACGTACAAATGCAAAACGAACTATATTATACACTTTCTCTAGCTAACTAGCCCTTTTATGATTCTTGCTAAATGTTGTTTTGGCACAAGAAAAATATTCCAGAGAAATCTAGTTGGATGAGGGAACAACAGACTCATTATTACATCCAAATATGCAATGCTTGTGCACTAACTAACTAACTAACTGACTACTCTGGTAGAAAAGCGTTGTGCCAGTCTTCGTACATGGCATGAGCAAAGGAGATGATGACATTTTATTATTCCTGCCCCCTATATGCAGGAGCAGTCCACCAGACTGCATGGCGCTATCATTATGTGTGCATGTGAGTCAAGTTGGTTTTTAGCAAACTAACTATAAAACTTGACTGGTGCAACCTATACAGTAAGAGTAAGTAAGAATCCAACTACAACAACTTACTCCATTATGTAGAAAAAGGAGAGGAAGGATTGATGACGTTAGTGTGACTTGAGCAACAAAAAAACATGGATAAATACATGGGCCGTAGAGGGCAGAATGAGAATAAGTTGTATTTGAATTGGCAAAAAAATGTTAATGTCTATATTTTTTTGCATTCATAGAGGAAAGAAAGTTTATTATCCAATTATCCACTGCCTTGGTACTGTTGCAAATTAAACTTCAATAAAATAGTTTTCAATTTAGTTTGTGTAACTAACTAGAGCTTTTAGTTAGTTAGTGCAATCCCAATGATGTTGCTTTAGTTTTAATGGAATTTTTGACCTATGGTATCCTATCTTCTATTCATCATGATAAGGAGAAAAAATATATTAATCAGGGACGCGTAAGGTCAAGAACTGAGTTTGGGTGGACTTTGGCTTTTAAAAATTAGACACGTTTTTGCATTATGTAACCTGTGTCAGTCAGGAGGAATTAATTTTGATGACTGCTGGATGGACTTTGAGTCGACATGAAAAGACAATGCTTGGATTTCAGTATTGCATTCATTGAGCATTTTGATGACCTTCCTCACATCTGAAGCATCCTTTCAAGCATCTTTGTGTCACGCTTGAAAACATTTGTGAAGTGTGACTTTTGTACAGAATTGGCAAGAAAACAAATACATCGAAAAAACCAATAACTTGTTTTAGCGCTTACGATACACAAAATGCAATCACTGTTTAAACTATGGTTTAAAATCCTCTGCAATCTTATAAACGAAAATGTAACAATTAAACCTTGTGTATACGCCCACAATGGATACAAAAAGCTTTTTCATTAGCACTTCTTTACTACATTTGCTACTATTTTTGCCAAACCAAGGATCCAGCATGCATTGTGGTCTTAAAATAGCCTGCCGTTGTATATCAATGCAATAATATTTGCCAATGTATTGCTGCAAGACTTGTTTTGCGCAGTGTGGCCTACGCTGATAATATACGAAATTCTTAGACTACTGTTCAGCTCTCACTGAATCCGATAGATTGAAAGAATCCATGGCAAATGTACAAAAACTGTTATGGTAAAATGAATAGAAGTCTACATGAATAGAACCACCCATGTGAATTCAATTATTTGTGAGACAAATAAAATGCGTCTACCATATGCTAGACAAATCACAATTGTATTCATTCAAACAGTCTTCTAGGAAAATGAAATCTAAAAGTTTGTCCATATTGGTTTTTACGAAGTTTTTTTTTACTACAAAGCAAACTCACAGTCTTGCTTATTAGAATTGGCTTTTGCTTAGGAATGGGAAAACAAGTCAACTCTAACTAATAATTCACAAAATTGTTCAATAATTTAACATCCGTTGTTGTTTTTACCTTGAAGATATGAATTTTAGATTAAATTTTTCGGTTTTGTCAACAAGTTGCGCTTATTTGATTCACTAGCACAAATCCTTCAGTTAAAAATGTAATAAACTTAACTGAAGTACGCAGAGAAAGGAAGATCTTATGCAATCAAAAAGAGTTTTGTAAGTCTTATCCTTTCGTAGAATGCAAAATTCTTAGTATCGTTACGAAGATAGTAAGAATGAAATGTTATTGTTAAGTTATTTCGGTTGTGAAGCACGAAATTTCTATATGAGTTCTCAGAAACGGACTAATAAACGAATAATGCTGCAGGCAGATAGCAGATTTCTTCAAACTACATGAAGCACATTAAAGGGCAGACAAGCGAATTCCAATATAATAGTATAGCGAGTAGTTAATTATGTTTCCTTGAAAATGAAGAAAATTTTTCATTTCATGAAGCACAAGATCAGTGCTGTTTCAAATAAACTGTAAACAATT
>Ga0210040_10009199_pt1 | contig 11536 bp, 3 predicted proteins | sample CryGeyCG12114_NA_FD_185462 | JGI IMG/M metagenome (GOLD analysis project Ga0210040, IMG submission 185462) | Groundwater microbial communities from aquifer - Crystal Geyser CG19_WC_8/21/14_NA (SPAdes) (version 2) | ecosystem: Environmental > Aquatic > Deep subsurface > Groundwater | place: USA... | reverse complement strand
GAAAATAAAATCGAAATACTAAACTATGCAAACTTCATAGAAATAGATGCTATAGAACACAAAAATAGAAATCCAGTTCCAGCATATTCAATCCAAACTCATCCCATAGAAAAGTGAAGGTAATGGTAATATAGACTCCCCTTTGTATGAATGAATTAATTTCTCACACACATAGACAGTAGTATTTGTTAGACAGGCAGACTGATGAGACGACATCGGAATCATTATGGACGGAATTTCATACAAGTGTGAATATGAATTATGAATGCAATCACTGTCTGAATGCATGGGAAATTATTACGGGAGGAAATATTGTACTATGCAAATTGAATGTGTGGAACACACAATGGCTACTGTGTAATTGCAATTAATTATTCTATAGTGAGAACTTTTAAACATGAAGGGAATACTTTTTTTCAGTCTTTGAATGACTTTCTTACCGAGCAATATTATTTCTAATCGTCTATACTAAAAATTTGTAATGACAGATTCGAACATCGGGAGTTTCTTCAGATTCTAATGCGTACTAAACAACTAAGTAAGTTAGTAAGCTATTGTGTTCAATCAGTCCAGAAATGGGTCTGTGCAAGCACCAATATTGCATGTCATATGGTTTCCTAAAGATCATCATATGGGAAGAAGGAAAGTTCAATTTTCGGGAGGAAACATCTCTTGAGAAAGGGAACTTACTAACTAACTAACTAACTATAGAGCTGCAGCTGGAAATCAGATTGGTCTGGTGAGCCAAGAGTCACTCATATCCCTGGAGACTACACGGTAGTTCCTTTTTCTGTATCCGGATTGCCACTGATGTGGAACTGAGGTGCAATCTGAGTAGTCCTTTGCAATTCTCAGACTAATTTCATGATCAAGCAAGCAAGGGGTTTGCATTGGCAGATTGGATAGTTTGTTTGCTCCGACCGCATATAATTAGTTTTGAGTTTAGAACACAACTCTAGCCCCAAGAAGTTTGTTTTTGAATGTATCAAAATCAATAGAAGATCGTGCATACTGAAGTAAATGGTAGAACTGGTTATAACGGCTAAAAAAACGTTAAATTCATCACTCAATTTTGAAAAATTCCCACACAGTTCTATTCAAACTGTAAACTGTCTAGTAGCGTTGAAAAATGTATAGCGCAATATTTCATAATCATAATTATGATATCAAAGAGTGCATTGAATTTTTCCCCGTCCACAAATATTGACTGAATGGATCAAGTTAGCTTTCACTGTGTGTAGTGTATGTATGCACAGCCCAGTACGTGTTTACATTACATGCATAATGGATAGGTTCATTTGAATGAGCCTAATGAGCGCTCATTAGACATTATTAGCTTTGCAATTTTTCTCTTTTTTATCCGCAATGAAACCACAGACAGCCAGTCTGTGGGCAGACATTCATGTTTTCGTGAGTATAAAACAATTTTTTCTATATTGCTTTGCATACAGTGATTAATAAGGATGGATATTTTAGCATTATTTTACAACTATTTGTAAGTAAATAGCTTTAGGTTAGTTTTACGTTACTACATTGTATGTATTTTAAACGTAGTTAATTGGTGAGCATCATATAATTTTGCCAAATTTTTCCACATAACTTGCATGAGTTCAGTGCCGATGAAAATAGACGGCAAAAGACTGAGAATCCTATTCGGAATTACAGGTTAAATTTGTAAAAATAACAAACAGTCTAAGAATTTTTACCCATATGAAACAATGCGAAACCAATCTGAAGCCGCTGGAAAATTTGTAATTCTAAAATCCAGGCTACTAGCATAGCAATGAAAATGAGTAATAGAGAATGTCTGAGAAAATATATGCACTACTCTTGCACTATACAATGACGACCTAAAATATCGTTGTATTTTCCATTTTTACCGTGTTTTCTATACTTTTCCAAGCAACTAACTAACTAAGAGCGAGAAAGGAAAGAATTTTTTCCCAAATGTGTTTTCCTAATGGAATGCCTATCATTTGATGTGACGCTGTGAGTTTTTTTTTGTTCGCCGCTGCTACTGAAAGTGGATTCATTCTATTCATCCTTTCATTCATTCATTGTGTACTATGTGAGGAAAATGAAAAAAAGAAAAGACGAAGATGAAGGAGCTTTTTTCCCTTTCCACGCTTGCTTCCTCCTTTTGCATCAGCTTGAGAGATGAGCTTTTTTTCTCACAGTGTGACAAGACAAGACAAGGAAATTTGGAACCAGAGTGCTTGCTTGCATATTATTGTTGTGTGAAATGATTATTGTCCAACGGGCATGTGTGCACGGCATTCTCCTAGAAACTAGAATCCCCAAATCGTGTTTCAAACTTGTATAATGTAACTAACTATGCATGCATTTGAAAAATTCTACACCACATTGTATGTTGTATGCAAATATACTCATATCATTCAATTTTTTTTCTCAAAAAGCAATATTTTGTATATGTAACTAAAAGCTGCCTAAATTTTCAATTACAAAAACATTTTAATAGACACACTCTTAGCTGAGCCAGCATTTTTGCCTTCCAAATCCGGTTGCTTACTCACTTTGCTAAAAAAAATTCCTTTTCTATCAGCAGCATATAATCATAGTCTTTTCCTTTTCCTCATCCTCCTCCTTCTTCATCTTCGTCTTTTCTTTTGACATCACAACGTGACAAGCTAAGCGTCCTGTCACACACAAAAAGAAATAGCGCCGCTCTTTCACTCTCATACTAACCAACTAACTAAACTCTAATAATAATAATGTACGCTCCAGTATAGTTGTGACACAAGAAAACACATGCAATCCGTATTTCATTATATATACTATGAAAGTTTCCAACTCCAGTCCCTAAAACGATGCAAAAAAACATATATATCCATTGAAACCATCCCGTGACTACCAAATTTCAAATTAGAGTATTTTAAGGCATTTTTGCGACTATTATCAACCTGATTTTTCAATTGTTTTTTAGCGGCCATCCGAATTTTATTTCCAGCGCTACGGCACATGCACAGGAGCGAAAGAAGAGGAGCTCCAGATTATGACGTGACGCAAAGTTTTGTGCCATAAATCACTTGTCACGTCATGTAGCCGACTTGGGGATTCACATCCATCGAAAGGAACCAACCGCCCGCCCTCTCAAAAACCTGCATATACACACAATACAAACACACATCATCATCATCATATGGTAAAGATGGTTCCATCCATCCCATTATAATATATATGCACACACACATATAGCAATGGACAAGAAAAGTGCGTGCAACTCTGCAACTATGCGCCTAATATTTTGTCTAACTAAATATTATACCATGACTCTCAATAATAACCACAAGTAAGTATAAACGATTATATGCAGAAAGTAAGTAAATATTTGCATGTGACTTTGGTATCCTAATTCAACAAACTACGGTGATATATGCTTTCATAATAATAATCATTCGAATCCCTTTTTTTGGGTTTGCACAGTAGACTGAACCCAGTATCTGATCCCATGTCAGTCTATCTAGTTTCCGCTTCAGTGGACCAACTGCTCCAATGATTCAAAATGTACTATCTTATGATGATGATATGGGTACACAAAAGTCGCATATATAAATGTTTTTGTATGTCATGTGGGTTCATAATGGGACTAATAAAATAGCTGTAGTCAGCCACAGCCTTAGTTAGTTTCTATGATAGATCGGAGTTTTGAAAATGCACAAAAAATTGCATTGAAATTCTAATTTGCCCATGTTTATAACAGAGCTCAATATCTAACTAACCAAAATGCATATAATTTTATATTGACTAGCGTAGAAATATATTTCTGAATTGTACAGGGAGAAATTTAAGACGGACCGGATCTGTGGGGAAAAAATCGACCTTGAATATGAAGTTTAATGCTATTTTCGCAGATTAATATAAAAATGTGGGGATCCCAAAGAAATTAGACAAGCACACATGTGTGTCTTCATGTTTTAGATCGGAATATTGCATTCGCAGTTGTAGTTAGGTAGTTAGCAAGCTATAGTGCCTTTTCTCATCCCCTCTCATGATTGTAATGAAAGTGTGTGCCACATACTACAAGAGTCAGTGGGGACAAAAATAATAATCACAAGGATGATGTGGTGGCTTGAGAAAAAGACGGAAAAATCGCCTATCCAATCCATCTATGTTGGTTAGTTTCCTTGTGCTGTCACTTTGATTTTGCCAACGTCAACAATTATTTCTTACTTTTTTTCTTTGTCCGGAAGCTGGACAAAGAAATGATGACGCTGTCGGGTTGGAAACAATGACAAACAGATTTTGAAGCCGTAAAAGTCTGGGATTATGGCTGTATACGGACTTTCTTTGATTTTTCTAGTTTCAAAATCATTCATCGAAATCAAATAAAAATTTCATATCTTATAGCGTTTCAACAAGGTTGAAATGATTGTTTTTTTTTACTCATTGAACATTATATTGTAGATGCAATTAAATGCCGTCTCTCTTTGAATCTGCTACGGTTAAAACGAGCCATAGTATACAGCAAAGGCGGCAAATATAAAATTCCGTTTTCAAACATTGGCAAACTGACTAGGCAGTATCCTATCGATGTCACGAATGAAATACACACAGGTGAACTATAACCGACCAATGGAATCTAAGTTTCATTTGATGTGCTCCACAGCAGTGGGGATTGGAAATGTAAAAGTAGTGAACATGAAATGGGGACAAAAGAAGAGGTGGAAGACAAACGAGTGTGTCCAACAGTTTGAAGAACAAAAGGAGAATAAATGGAGCAGTCAGAGTGAAACTAATGTCGGTTCAAGCTGCAAGGAAACGCTTTTTATAAATCATCCACAAACGGAGAGAAAGTATTTTCTTTTGCCCGAAAAACTTTGTGTTTGTCGCTCCTGTTCTCAACTATATTTCTCCTTGTCTGAGCATTTCCCTTTTTAGAACCTTTTTGAAATGATTACCTTACGACAAGAAGAAGAATCACACACCGCACCCCCAAAAGTTGCACGGGTTTTATACAAGTTTTCAACTATAACTAACAGTGTCTATCATCATTGTAATTAAAAGATGGCTCATCATTTAATTACACCACATTTATTCCTCCCTTCTATTATATAGGGTAAGGATAGATGCAGTTACAAGGCACTGCAGCATATCCCGATGCTTTGATATTTCATCCTCATACCAGAGTTCATCGGAGATTGATCTACGAATTACGCTCGATTATTTAATTTTCTGTATAATTTGTTATATGACGTTGTGCTTAAACAAAAAATTTTGAAAACCGTGTCCCACAAACCAAGATTAAAAACTTTAAAAAATCCCGACAAACCAGAAAACTCATGTCAAAAACAATACATACACAATATTCAATATTGTTTACACACAAAATCATATAAATTTACAAAATCCGTGTTATTTGGGGCAATAAATGTGTAGGAGTCAACCCTATGGGCAAGGATGTTAAGTTATAAAAATATACTATGATTTTATACAGTGTAACGAGTCCGGCCTATTATTACTTACTTACTAACTATCTAAAAGTAAGTAGTAACTAACTAACTATAGGACTGACTGGCTGTGCTCTATACGAATGCGGTGTTTGTTTTCCCCAGTAAATCATGTTGGGTCATAGTCTGGACAGATTTACAGCTTGCTGAGTGCTCGCTTGAGGGCCATCAAAGAGTTAACTTGACTTCATCTCTTCAACTCTTCACACTATATAACATCCAGCTCGTTTGTATGTACACATGATTCCCTCTATTTACTCTTTGTGCGGTTATTATTAGCCTTGTATGGTCTTTTGGGGCATTTATTCCCTCAAAACGTGATTGACTGGTCTACATGTATTTTTCTACTCGACATGGCACGAAATCATAGAAATCGATGAAATCTGAAGTGTTGCATCCACTCTAAATAGAAATTATGTAAAATAGAATGGTCGACGTGAAAATGAAATAGCATTTTTTTACATTATAAAGTTCGGTTGAGTGGCTGACATCATTAAGGAACATAAATATGCTATTTATGTAACACCTTGAAAAGCACACCAATCTTTTTCACACTATGTGTGTATATATACATGGGCTCCATAAAAATTCTTGGGTGACAGTTGGTTAGTTAGTTATTTTTTAAACTCCATGTGCACGCACAGCATTTATAGACTCCATGGTATGATGAGATACATCTTTATCTTGGTAGATATGGAAATTGAGACGAAACGAAATGCATGCATCAAAAATGAATAATAATCTTGCTCCTGCTGTACACAAAAAAAACAAGGGATGAGATGATGCAGAGGGGTGAAAAAAAATCTAAAGGTTTTACCATATAGTATAGGTTGTGCGGGAAAATATACTAGATACATACATTCAATATAACATACATAATATTTATTGCTAGCTACGCATTCTGAACAAAATTTTACTTTTGCTAAAATGCACTTTAGATTTTAGATAGATTCCAAGTTTTGATTTTTTGTATTCCGACTACAAAACTATAATCCATTGGCTGAGGCGTAGACTAACGAAGCCTTAAGTGAATTCCCATGTCTTTTTTCGGGTAAAAATTCCTAAACCCTAAAAATCTATACATACACTATACTACAAAGCTTTGTAAGTCCACTAACCAGTACATTGAGCAGGGTTAGTTAGCCACACTCACCACTGTATAGTTATGTAACAATAATCCGTCCATATCCGTTCACCCATACAATAATACGACTATAGTTGTTTCTATCTCTATACAATGGTGTTGTCTAACTAACTAACTGAGGAAACAGATGCCCTGGCCACAAAATTTATGACGAATTGAGCCTTTGCAAAAGAGATTTCCTTGGACGGCTCCCATTTATAAAGCTTAAACTTTACTCCCTTCTTGTAGGCCTTGTCTTTTTGTATGCAGACAGCATGTTTGCTCAGATGACGGAAACTTTTTTCCCTTGCATAATAATAATATTATAAAACAAGCTACTATTATATACAACCTGCTCCAGTATTTTTTCCCTAGTCTTCTTCCATGCACTGCATAGCGATTTTTAGTTAGTTTTACTAACTAACTAACTGAAGTAAAGATAAGTTAGACAGGAACTAACTATCGTCATCATCATTATGTTAATGACTAGAGAAATTGAAAGTCTGGGAAAAAACGAAACCAAAAATACAAAAAAATACATGGTTAGCTAGCAAGCAAGAAAAAATTATGCATTTTTACCATTGCATAGCAAATTTGATCAAAAAGTTTCCAAAATCGTGCAGATGTAAAAAACACACACTACATGGAATCCAACGAATTTCTAATTTGCTAACTCCCACACGTACTTGGCTTGTAACTAACTACGTAGAAATGCATTGTTAAACTCTCCACAGGGATGGATTTTTGAAATGGCACAAACGGCACATTTGAATAGTGTCGCTTATTATTCCCGGTACGCCATCCATGGTTATCAACCAATTACCTGCAATGAGTTAGTCTCACAAGCGAAATACAGTAGGAGTTGTAATGAGTTTTGACACAATAATAATAATATGTACAATGTAGTAATAATGACAACGGAGGACAGGAAACTACTCAGCGGTGGTTTGTTTTGAGCGCACAAAATGCTAATCACGAGTTTCATATGAGTTGTGCTATTGTTAGTTATTCCGTGTAATGAGATTTGTCATCGGGTGGGGGGAGACAAATGAAATTTGGGAATTCATCGAGTATGTCTATATGATTTGCATACACAATAAGGTTCAAAATTACGGAATTTACGTTTTTTAGTCCAAGAACACGATTAAAAACGGATGAATAGTTGTAAACAGATATCTTCTATGCTGTGAATAAACATGTGAATTCTAACTATATGAGTGTAATGAATGGCATTATATTTGTTTGTAATTTTTCCTCAAAACCATGTACGTATATAATGGAAGCTATACAAATGGATCTATATCTATCTTTTTTCCCTTGTTTTCTACTTACTAACCAACTAATGGTTGAATGATGTGAAAAATTGGACGAGGCCCCTCCCGTAAAGAAATGGTAAAAGCAAGTAAGTATATCACCGAATAACAAAATGGATCTATATAGCTATAGTCCATTGTACTGCACCATAATGTATTATTCCCACAGGAAAAAAGATGCACAGTATTTTGTATTTACGTTGAACGCTTTAGCTAAAAACTCCACACTAACTAACTAACTAATATGAAATAGAAATTTTTCATAGATTAATTTTGCTTTGGATATTTGCTATATTTGTAAATTTAGAATTCCCTCAGATCTGTAGTATAGAATGTGTATAAGCTTACGATGTACCCTTGAAACTAACTAAACTGACTGACTATTTGGGATTGGTAGTGCACAATATACCCTTCGTGCAGTCGGGAATACAATAGAATTGAGAATACAATACTTGATCCAAGATTTCGTGACGTTCCTGATGAGAAAATAGCTAAACAAGTTGAAGTTTCCTCTTGTCCTCTTTTTTTACACAGATGCTCATCCAAGGATCCAAGATGGATTCCTATTGTGCTCATGTGTGTCCATTCAATCCAGCGTTCTACTTAAACTTTATTCTCATTGAGGCCGAAAACATAATATTATCCTTCTAGATATATACATTGTAATATAGGCCGATAGCTAATGTTGCATTCGGTAGCTTATTTGATGAGTTAGGAAGATTTACAAAACTGAAATTTCTCATCATTTTGGATTCATACCATACTACAGGATATCGCTAATATCAACAATTCCGCGGGATCTAAGTAGGTATAGTTGCTATACAAGATTTCTGACGAATTTTCAAACAGCTTTCAAGTCTTGCAAACCAAAAAATTTCCACATTGGAATATCTTATGCAAAATAGAAGTCAAAAACTTTGTAATATTTCAAAAAAAGTTGTAAAACTTTTAGTTAGTTAGTTAGTTAGTCTTGGAATCTAAACCCTGTCAATATATTATTTATGTAATCTCCATACTCTAAGAATAGATCATGTCATTTTTGATTTGGGATTAGAATAACAGATGGGTTTTTGACTCGCCCCAAGTAAGTAAGTAAGTCTACAGAGTATGAAGAAAACTTTTTAGTATGTGACATGACAATGACGATAATGATAATAATAATAGTAGTAGTGAATGCTCATCATCATGATGATAATAATATGCATGAAGGGAAAAAAAGGACACAGTATGTGGGGTCTGTTGTGTGATTGAACCTTTTGATTTGTTCAGTCAGTTTTACTTACTTACTTACTATACTACTGCGCTCAAGAGAAACTCTGCATTTGTCAATGTGTCACATACACATTGTATTTAATAAAATGCATGCACTGCATACGAGCACTTGTCATCCATCACTCGTAGGCTTTTTCATTTCACTAAAAAGCTGAGGAAAAAATAGGATATAGGTCCATTCATGAGAAATGTCAAACAAATGCTATATGAGTGTAGATAAATGGTCATTTTAGTTTCCATGCTGTCAGGATAGGCTAACTTTTTTGTGGCTAAAAATTTTTATATAGTGGGTTGCTACTGGATTATTAACATGAGATTCAAAACACATTTTTGGGTTCGTTTTTGCTATTACTATGTTTCCCTGTTTACGGATATTTATCTCATTTAGTTCGTTACCGTATCGAGCAGTTGCAATACTAATTATTATTTACAAGTAAATATGAAAAATGTTGCGTATACAAGGTAATGTAACTAACTAGAATATGGAATGAATATTATTAGGAGCTAGCTACACACTATGGCGGGTACAAAGTAACAATGAGACGGTAAAATGTGATAAATGCTCCCCATAACTCATTCCAGAAGGATTCCTCCCTTCATCCATTTCTATTTTCATCATCATCAAGTCTCCATTCACAAGACCAAAGCACTATGCATCATCTTATTTAATTATATCATTTGAGTCAGTAGTTCCCGCGGAAAACAATTTTCAAACTAGCGTAAATGTCAAACAATCAAACCCGAAATCCTGGCAGTGTTATCTATTGAGTTACACAAATTATTTGCTTTCTAAATACAAAACTCAAAAGCCATCCAAATCATGCAATCAATAAAATGAAAGAGCGGAGCGACCAAATTCAAAATTTCTATCACACCATACATATAGATTAAGTTTCTGGAATTCTTAAATGAAAAACACAGTAAATTGAAAAATCACCAGGGCCTGTGGTGCCTATCCATACATACAAACTACTATATTATTGTGCATACATGCATATAGAAATGTTGCATTACTGAATTGGGAGGAGGAGGGATTTTGTCATTGTCAACAACACAAAGGGCCCACCATTTTAATAATATTTGGTTAGCCCAGAGCTCTCTTTTTCATTCTATGTAAATTGGATAAGAAAAATGTGATATTATTGTTACTGACTGACGTAAGATTGATATGGTCACAATTTTAATAAGTTTCAATAAGCCACAGCAAGAGAGATTTTTCAGTTAAAATCCCATCATTTTCTTGACAAGACGATTTAGCAGAGCCTTTAACATTTTGGGGAACATGTAATTTAATTCGGGAGAAAAAAAAGATGGTCATAATGATGAAACAACAAAGGAACACAGTTTTCCCCACGGTGACTGAACTTTTCTTCTTTGTAATAAAGTCTAAGTGAATATGCATGGCATAATGCAAATATGGCGCACCCGAATTTTTTTTCCAACTCCCGGTGGGTTTCGTTCGTTCACTTAAGAATTCTCCCCACCACTGGCATATACTACATGTAATGATAACAATAGGCGCACATAGGCGAACCTCAGCAAAATAAATAAATAAGCAAATCCATGCTGACTCACTGGATGTTCCAGCAAATAATAAATGAGCCTGTCTCTCAGCTTGTAATATAAAATGCAAAGTGGTTAAAACATTCTTTTTAAAATGGGGGAGAAAATCCCTATTCTTTTTATCCATCTACATTATATTCCTTTTGTATAGGAAACCCAAAAAATTGTAGTCTATTCCTTTTAAATGTCACATTGTAAATCTAACATTGCATTCCAAGATTTCAAATACTATCATCAAAAACAAACGGCCAATCCACAGATTGCTATCATAATATGCAACATTCAAACCGCAAAACTGTATAAAACAGGCAAAACTACAAAAAAATCAAATTCTTCCCTATTTTCCCGAAAACTGCAGCCCAAATCCAATAGGAATCGACCTTGAGACTACAAAAAAACACAGTGGCAAAGAAAGTGAGAAAAGAATGATGATGATAATGATGATGATAGTGATTTGCATAGGGCGGCCATTAAGATCAGATGTGAAGGCAATAAACCTTTTTACACAGTAAGTAAGTAACTTACGTGCATTACACTATGTTACTAACTAACTATACTACTATAGTATAGATGCGTGTGTAACTAACTAACTAACTAACTGCATACTACTTACATATGAACGACTATTTAATGGCCCCAGTCATTTTACATTGGTGTAGGTGAAGGTCTTCTTATGGTTGTTTTAATGAAAAAAACAGAGAAGCCAACAAGTCTCCGGTTAGTTAGTTAGTTATACGACCGACACATACGTCCATAAAGATGCCGATAATCTTATATGTATGTTGTAGACAGCTTTT
>Ga0210040_10009197_pt1 | contig 11537 bp, 12 predicted proteins | sample CryGeyCG12114_NA_FD_185462 | JGI IMG/M metagenome (GOLD analysis project Ga0210040, IMG submission 185462) | Groundwater microbial communities from aquifer - Crystal Geyser CG19_WC_8/21/14_NA (SPAdes) (version 2) | ecosystem: Environmental > Aquatic > Deep subsurface > Groundwater | place: USA... | reverse complement strand
TGCAGGCCCATGTGCAGAACGTGGTCAACCACCACGAGCCCCTGCCGCTCTTCGCCCGCTACGGCGTCGAGAGCTATCTCGCCTCCATGTTCAACCCGGTCGTGCAGCTTCCCTCGGGCGGCTACATCGTGATCGGCGTCACCGAGGCGCTCGTCGCCATCGACGTGAACTCCGGCCGCGCGACCAAGGAAGGCTCCATCGAGCAGACGGCGCTCAAGACCAACCTCGAGGCCGCCGACGAGGTCTCGCGCCAGCTTCGCCTGCGCGACCTCGCGGGCCTGATCGTGATCGACTTCATCGACATGGAGGAGCGCAAGAACAACGTCTCCGTCGAGAAGCGCTTCAAGGACAAGCTCAAGACCGACCGCGCCCGCATCCAGGTCGGCCGCATCTCGGGCTTCGGCCTTCTGGAGATGTCGCGTCAGCGGCTGCGTCCGGGGATGCTCGAATCCACGACGCAGCCCTGCCCGCATTGCCACGGCACCGGTCACCTGCGTTCGGACGACAGCGTCGCGCTCGCCATCCTGCGCCAACTCGACGAGGAAGGGGTGCGCGGCCGCACCAAGGAGGCGCTGATCCGCGTCCCCGTGGGCATCAGCAACTACCTGATGAACCACAAGCGCGAGCACATCGCCGGGATCGAGCAGCGCTACTCCATGGCCGTGCGCGTGGAGGCGGACACCCGGCTGATCTCGCCGGACTTCGCCATCGAGAAGTTCAAGACCGCGACCCGCGCCGTTCCCGACACCAAGGCCATCGTCATGGCCGGCAGCGCCGACCTGATGCCGGAGGAGGACGAGTTCATCGAGGAGGAGGCCGTGACCTTCGATGAGGTCGAGGAGACCTCCGTCGAGGCGGACTCCGAGGCCGAACCCGAGACCGCCGAGGCGGCTGCGGGTCCGGGCGAGGACGACCGGCCCCGCAAGAAGCGTCGTCGGCGTCGTCGTCGGCGCAACGGCGAGCGTGTCGAGGGTCAGGCGGGCGACGCCCTGATGGCCGAGGGCGACGACGAAGGCGACGAGGGCGACGAGGAGGAATCCGCTGACTCGGCCGACGCCGCCGAAGAGACGGAGGTCGTCGAGATCGCCGAAGCCGCCGTGCCCGACGTCGCCCCCGAGGTCGTCGCCGAGCCGGAGGTCGCCGCGCCCGTGGAGGCAGCGCCCGTCGCCGAGGAAGCTCCCGCCGAGCCCGCTCCGCGCCGCCGGACCCGCAGCCGCAAGCCCGCGGCCGAGGCTCCGCCGGAAGTCGCCGAGGCGCCTGCCGCCGAGGCGACCGAGGCCGCGCCGAAGCGCCGCAGCCGCGCCCGCAAGGCCGAGCCGGCGGTGGCTCCCGAAGCGCCCGCCGCCGAGGAGCCCAAGCCCGCCAAGCGCCCGCGCCGCTCGCGCTCCGGCGCTGCCGTGGCGGGGGAGGCCGAGGTGCCGCTTCCGGTGCCGGCCAATCCGGACGACGAGGTCGAGGCCGGGCTTGCGCTCGACGACGAGCCGGCCATCGACGTCCCGTTCCCGCCCGGCGACGCGCCGGCCACGGCCGAGGACGCGCGCGAGGAGGCCGAGCGCCTCTTCGAGCCTGCCGCCGAGGCGCCGGAGCCCGCGCCCGCTCCGGCCAGCGAGTCGCGTGCTCCGGCGGCCGCACCCGAGCCCTCCAAGCGGCGAGGCTGGTGGTCGCGCTAATCGAAACGAGGGCCCCGTCCAGTCGGCGGGGCCCTTAATCCATCCGGCGTCCGCGCCGGATCAGGTGAGCCTGGGCGCCGTCCTCGGTGGACTGGCCCAGGTGCTCGTGCCCGGCTTCGGCGCAGAAGTGCGGCAGGTCGATCGCCGCCATCGGATCGGTCGCGAGCACCCGCAGCACCTCGCCGGGCTTCATCCCGAACAGCACCTTGCGCGCCCGCAGGACGGGCAGGGGGCAGATCAGCCCGCGCGCGTCCACCTCCCGGTCGGGCGTCATGGTGCCCTCGGGATGTCGAAGTCCGGCGGCGCCAGCACGAAGCTCTCGAACCGGAAGCCGGGCGAGACCGTGCAGCCCACAAGGGTCCAGTCGCCGGTCGAACAGGCCGACTGCCACCAGCCGGCAGGCACAATCGCCTGAGGCGCCTGGGTCGCCAGCACGTCCGGTCCGAGCCGGATGTCCGTGGCCGGCCCTTGCGGGTTCTCCGAGACCGTCAGGATCAGCGGGGCGCCGGCATGGAAGTGCCAGATCTCGTCGGCGTCATCGACCCGGTGCCAATGGCTCCGCTCTCCGACCCTCAGCAGGAACTGGATGCAGGTGCCCGCGGGCCGCTCCCCCGCCTTGGCCCTGGCCACCCAGGTCTGCCGGTACCAGCCGCCCTCCGGATGCGGCCCCAGCCCCAGCGTCGCGATGATCCGTTCCGCCTCGCTCACGTCTCGTCCTCCCCATCGCCGGCCTGCGCCTGGAGGTGCAGCACCGCCATCATCCGGTGCAGCAGCGGATAGAGCACGAGGGCCGTCACCGCCGGATAGACTGCGCCGCTGAATATGGCGTAGCCGCTGGCGAAGAGCTTGGCGGCGTCGTTCGGCATCGCGCTCGCCGGGCCCATCCCCGTGAGGATCATGGCCGCGTTGAAGTAGCTGTCGATCCCGAGCGACACCGCCAGGAAGGCCACGCCGAACAGGGTGAATCCGATCAGGCGCCTGATGAACTGCGCCCGGCTGTGGAGCTTCAGTCTTGGGATCGGCTCGGCCATTCCCGCCTCGTCCTTGACGGCCTCGGGGACCGCCCGGCCAGCATAGCCTTCCGCGGCCGAAGCGCCACGCCGCTTAGCGCAGGGCCTCCCAGACCAGCAGCACGCCCCCCACCATCACGGCGCCGTCCAGGACTGCGGTCTGCGCCCCGTCGCCCATCCGCAAAGCGAAGCGCCTTGCCACGAACCCGCCCGGGAACCCCGAGCCGCCGATCACCAGCGCGAGGAGAACGAGCCCCGGAGTCAGCGCCCCCGCGGCCGCGAATGTCAGGGTCTTGACCGTGCCGAGGGCAATGGAGATGGCGGCGTCCGTGGCGATGACCGCCGGTCCGCTCAGGCCTGCCGCGAGGAGGATGGACAGCAGGACCACGCCCGATCCCGCCGTCCCGCCGACGATCGCGCCATAGCCCGCGCCCGCCGCCGTGGTGCCCAGCGGTCCGAGCCGCCAGGCCGCGCGCCTGGCCCAACGCCGGAGCGGCACGAGCGCCACGAGCGTCGTGCCGATCACCAGCGCCGCGCCCTCGCCGCCCAGGGCCGCGAAGCCCCAGGCGGCCAGTGCCGTCCCTGGCAGCGCCGCCAGCGCGATCCGCCGGGCCGCCGCCCTGTCGAGCCACGCTCGGTAGGCCAGCACCCGCCCCGCGTTCGTGAAGAGGGCCGAAAGCCCGATCACTGGCACCACCGCCTCGGCCCCGATCAGGGGCACCAAGATCGGCGGCAGGATCAGCCCCGTCCCGTAGCCCGCGACGCCTCCCAGCAAGGAGGCGCCGAAGGAAATCAGGGCCACGAGGACCAGCGCCTCGGGCCCGATCGGCAGCATCAGCGCAGGATGGAGCGGCCCGCGTACTCCGCCGTGTCGCCCAGCATCTCCTCGATCCGGATGAGCTGGTTGTACTTGGCCAGACGGTCCGACCGCGACAGCGACCCCGTCTTGATCTGCCCGCAGTTGGTTGCCACCGCGAGGTCGGCGATGGTGGCGTCCTCGGTCTCGCCCGAACGGTGCGACATCACGCAGGTGTAGCGGGCGCGGTGGGCCATATCGACGGCCTTCAGCGTCTCGCTCAACGTGCCGATCTGGTTGACCTTCACGAGCAGCGAGTTCGCCACCCCCTGCGAGATGCCGTCGCGCAGCCGCTCCGGGTTGGTCACGAAGAGGTCGTCGCCCACGAGTTGGACCTTGCCGCCCAGCGCCTCGGTGAGCATTTTCCAGCCCTCCCAATCGTCCTCGCCCATCCCGTCCTCGATAGAGATGAGGGGGTAGTCGGTCGCGAGCCCTTCGAGGAAGCGCACGTTCTCCTCGGAGGAGAGGGACTTGCCCTCGCCCTCCATCTCGTACTTCCCGCCCTTGTAGTACTCGGTCGCCGCGCAATCGAGGCCGAGGAAGATGTCCTCGCCGGGCCGGTAGCCGGCCTTCTCGATGGAGCGCAAAATCACGTCCAGCGCCTCGCGGGCCGAGCGCAGCGCGGGCGCGAAGCCCCCCTCGTCTCCCACGCCGGTCGCGAGGCCCTGCCCATGAAGCTCGCCCTTGAGGGTGTGGAACACCTCGGACCCCATGCGGACGGCCTCGCGGATGTTCTCCGCCGCGACCGGCAGGATCATGAACTCCTGGATGTCGATCGGGTTGTCGGCGTGCTGCCCGCCGTTGATGATGTTCATCATCGGCACCGGCAGGATGCGCGCGGCAGTCCCGCCCACGTAGCGGTAGAGCGGCTGCGACGTGTAGTCCGCCGCCGCCTTGGCCGCCGCGAGGCTCACCCCCAGGATCGCGTTCGCGCCCAGGCGGCCCTTGTTCGGCGTCCCGTCGAGCTCGATCATCAGGGCGTCGAGGCCCGCCTGCTCGGTGGCGTCCATGCCGACCACGGCTTCGGCGATCTCGCCGTTCACGGCGGCCACGGCCTCCAGCACGCCCTTGCCCTTGTAGCGGCCCTTGTCGCCGTCCCGCTTCTCCACAGCTTCGTGCGCGCCGGTCGAGGCGCCCGAGGGCACGGCGGCGCGACCCAGCGTCCCGTCCTCGAGGAGCACGTCCACCTCGACCGTCGGGTTGCCGCGGCTGTCGAGGATTTCGCGCGCGTGGATGTCGATGATCGTGCTCATGGCGGGCTCCTTGATGCTGAAGTCGTGCGTCCCCTAGCGCGGGGCGGACGCGGGGGAAAGGCTCTCGCGCAGGACCCGGGCGCGGGCCCGCTCGCGCAACAGGCTGTAGATGCCCGAGGCCACGATCAGACCAGCCCCGGCGATGGTCCATGAGTCGGGCCGCTCGGCGAAGACGGTTGTGCCGATGACCATGGCGAAGAGCAGCCGGGTGTAGCGGAAAGGCATGATGGCGGACAGCTCGCCGACACGCGTGGACAACGTGAGCCACCAATAGGCCACCGACCCGCCCGCGATTCCCCCGACCAACCAGGCCGCCTCTCGGCCCGTGGGCACCACGGCGCCGCCTGTGACCAGGATCTGCGCGAGCCCGACGAGGCTCACGGAGGCGAAGGCCCAGGTCACGAGCAACATGGAGTCGATGTGCTTCGGGATGCGTCGGGTGAAGAGGTCCCGTCCGCTCAGGCCCACCACGGCGACGAGCGCGAGGACCGAGGCCGGCGTGAAGGCCTCCGACCCCGGGCGCACGATCAGGAGGACCCCGCTGAAGCCCACCGCGACGGCGGCCCACCGCCGCCAGCCGACCGTCTCGCCCAGGAACAGCGCCGCGCCCATCGTGACCCCCAAGGGCGTGGCCTGAAAGATCGCGGTGGCCGTCGTCAGGGGCGACAGGGCGATGGCCAGGATGTAGCCGAAGGTCCCCAGCATCTCGCAAAGGTTCCGCCCCAGGACCGCCGGCCGCAGGAAGCCCGCCGAGACGACCCGGTGCCCCTGCCGCAGGGCGATGGTGCCGAACAGGAACGTTCCGCCCAGGCCCAGGATCAGCAGGATCTGCCCCACCGGCAACCGGGCCGCGAGGAGCTTGATGAACATGTCCTCGATGGCGAACCCGGCCATGCCGAGCACCATGTAGAGGATGCCGCGCTGGTTCGCCGTCATGCGCGCGACCGCGCCCGAGGCCGTCACGAGCGGGGCGTCCGGCCGACCGGCAGCGCGTAAAGCTCCAGGCGATGCCCGACGAGGCGGTAGCCCAGCCGCTCCGCGATTCTCTCCTGCAGGGCCTCGATCTCCGGGTCCACGAACTCGATCACCTCGCCCGAGGCGATGTCGATCAGGTGGTCGTGGTGGTCGCGGTCGGCGGTCTCGTAGCGGGCGCGGCCGTCGCGGAACTCGTGCCGCTCCAGGATGCCCGCCTCCTCGAAGAGCTTCACCGTCCGGTAGACCGTTGCGATGGAGATGCCCGCGTCCACCCGCGCGGCGCGGGCATGGAGCTCCTCCACGTCGGGGTGATCGTCGGATTCCTCCAGCACACGCGCGATGATGCGGCGCTGCTCGGTCAGGCGAAGGCCCTGCGCCTCGCAGCGCTCGATGATCGTCTGGGGCATGGGCCGCCTCCCTGCGGGGACCGTCGCAGCCGATTACCGGCTTGCGGGCCGGGGCGCCAGCCGTCGCGGTCCTTGTTAACATTTCCTAACGGGTGTTCCCCAAGGAACAGCCGGAGAGAGTCGGCCCGGGCTAACGTCTTTCCAGTTACCGTATCTAGTGTTGGACCTTCACTGGCCTTTCGTCTCCCCGAAGTCCGGATATTTCGAAGCAGGTCCTTTGGTTCAGGTTTTTCAGCGGCGTTGATTGGTGCCTGGGTGGGGCCCGGCCGGAGACAGATCCGGTCGGGCCGCACCCTATTGTCGGGGGCCGCTAGCCCAGCCGCACCAGGGCGTGCCGCTTGCGCCCGGCGGTCAGCTTCAGCCCGTCCTGCAGCTCGTCCCGCGTCATCAGCCGGGGCTCGGTCACGACCTCGTCGTTGATCCGAGCGCCGCCTTCGGCAAAGAGCCGCTTCGCCTCCTTGCCCGACCCCGCGAGCCCGGCCTGCACGAAGAGCGCCGTGTTGGCGATCCCGTCCCCGACCTGCGCCTCGGTCAAGACCACGGTCGGAAGGTCCTCGCCCACGCCGCCCGACTCGAAGACCTCGCGCGCGGTCCGCTGCGCCGCCTCCGCCGCCTCGGCCCCGTGCAGCAGCGCCGTGACCTCGTTGGCCAGCACGATCTTGCCCGCGTTGATCTCGGACCCGCCGAGGCTCCCCAGCCGGTCGCACTCCTCGACCGGAAGCTCCGTGTAGAGCTTCAGGAAGCGCCCCACGTCAGCGTCGGTGGTGTTGCGCCAGAACTGCCAGAATTCGTAGGGGCTCAGCATGTCGGGGTTGAGCCACACGGCCCCGCCCTGCGACTTGCCCATCTTCCGTCCGTCCGAAGTCGTCAGCAGCGGCGTCGTCAGCCCGTAGATCTCCGTCCCGTCGACGCGGCGGGTGAGGTCGATCCCGTTGACGATGTTCCCCCACTGGTCCGACCCGCCCATCTGCAGCAGGCACCCGTAGCGACGGTTCAGCTCCAGGAAGTCGTAGGCCTGGAGGATCATGTAGTTGAACTCGAGGAACGACAGCGACTGCTCGCGGTCCAGCCGGCTCTTGACGCTCTCGAAGCTCAACATCCGGTTGATCGAGAAGTGCCGCCCGATGTCGCGCAGGAAGTCGAGGTAGTTCAAGCTGTCCAGCCACTCGGCGTTGTTCAGCATCACCGCGTCCGTCGGTCCGTCGCCGTAGGTGATGAGCCGCCCGAAGCTGCCCTTGAAGCCTTCGATGTTGCGGTCGATCTGCTCGGGCGACAGCAACGGCCGCTCCTCCGACCGGAAGGAGGGGTCGCCCACCTTGGTCGTCCCGCCACCCATGAGCGTGATCGGCTTGCCGCCGGTCTTCTGGAGCCAGCGCAGCACCATGATGTTCATCAGGTGCCCGACATGCAGCGACGCCGCGGTCGCGTCGTAGCCGATGTAGGCCGGCACGACCCCCTTCATCAGCGCCGCGTCGAGCGCGCTCAGGTCCGTGCAGTCGGCGTAATACCCACGCTCGATCAGCACGCGGAGGAAGTCGGACTTGGGCTGATGAGTCATGGGCTTGTTCCCTGTGAAAGGCCGGCGCAGTCTATAGGCGCCACCGCGCCGGAGGGAAAGATGACGGAACACGTGGCCGCCCTCGGCGCCATGTCGGGCACCTCGCTCGACGGAGTCGATGCCGCGATCCTCGTCACCGACGGCGAGACCATCGAGTCCTTCGGCCCCACCGCCTACCGGCCCTACACCGAATCGGAGCGGGCCACCCTGCGCGCTGCCCTCGGCCGCTGGGAGGGGCCCGAGGTGGACGCCGCCGCCGGGGTCGTCGAGGCCGCGCATGCCGAGGTGCTCTCGGGCTTTCCCGGCGTGGCGCTCGTCGGGTTCCACGGGCAGACCCTCGCCCACGACCCGCGCGGGCGGGGCACGCTCCAGGTCGGGGACGGCGCCTGGCTCGCCGAAGCCTTGGGCCTTCCCGTCGTCTGGGACTTCCGCAGCGAGGACGTGCGGCGGAGCGGAGAGGGCGCGCCTCTCGCGCCCTTCTACCACTGGGCGCTCGCCCGCTGGATCGGCGCCTCCGACCCGATCGCCTTCCTCAATCTCGGCGGCGTCGGCAACGTGACCTGGATCGACCCGACCCGCGACCGGCCGGAGGAGGAGGGCGCGCTCCTCGCCTTCGACACCGGCCCGGCCAACGCGCCCCTCGACGACCTGATGCTCCACCGCCGGGGCCTGCCGCGCGACGAGGGCGGCCAACTGGCGGGGCAGGGCACCCCGGACCGCGACGTGGTGGCGCGCTTCCTCCAGCACCCGTATTTCGCGCGCCGCCCGCCCAAGTCGCTCGACCGCGACGACTTCCCCGCGCTCGCGTCGATGGTGAAGCATCTCCCCGACGCCGACGCGGCCGCGACCCTCACCGCCTGCACCTCCGCCGCCGTGGGTCAGGCCATGGCGCATTGCCCCCGCCCGCCCTCGCGCCTTCTCGTCACCGGCGGCGGACGCCGCAACGCCACCATGATGTCGCTGCTCGCCCGGAACGCGGGCTGCCCCGTGGAGCCCGTCGAATCCGCCGGCCTCGACGGCGACATGCTGGAGGCGCAGGCCTTTGCCTTCCTCGCGGTCCGCGTCGCGCGCGGCCTCCCCACCTCGGCCCCCGGCACAACGGGCGTCGCCGTCCCGACCTGCGGGGGCATCCTCAGCCGCCCGGGTACGTCGCGTCAAAGTCTGTTGCGCTAGCGCCACGGCAGGGTCTGGAATTCGTCACTTTCTGGAAACGAGGTTTCCGGTTCATAGATAGGCATCGGCTCCCGGGACCGACCCCGAGGGTCCGGGTCCGCAATTGACCGCAAGAGGTAATGTAAGATGATTGCTCGCTTTTCCGTCGCCGCCGCGGCGCTGATCGCCGCCGCTCCCGCCATGGCCGGCGGTTTCACTCCCTCCGTGGCGAGCCCCGCGCCGGTTGCCGCGCCGGTCGTGGTCGCCCCCACGCCGATCGTCCCGGCCTCCACGGGCTCCGACTGGACCGGCTTCTACGTCGGTGGCCAGTTCGGCTATGGCAACCTGAGCGTCGACGACAACAACGGCGCGACCGACGACGATGACTTCGACGGCGCGACCTACGGCCTGCACGCCGGCTACATGCGGGACTTCGGCCGCTTCGTCCTTGGCGCCGAGATCGACTTCGACGGCTCGCAGATCTCCGTCGGCGAAGGCGCCGGCGCCGTCGATCTGGACACGGTCGCGCGCGCCAAGCTCCGTGCCGGCTACGACGCCGGGCGCTTCCTGCCCTACGTCACCGCCGGCTACGCCTCCGCGCAGCTGAGCAGCGACGACGACGCGACCGACGCGCTCCTCGACGACCGCTACGACGGCCACTTCTACGGCCTGGGCGTCGCCTACCAGATCAACGACCGCTTCATGACCAGCGCCGAGGTGCTGCGCCACAGCTTCGAGGACACGCCCGTCGCGGACTTCGACACGGACGTGACCACCATCTCCCTGCGGGGCTCGATCCGCTTCTGAGCCCAAGCGGCCGGCGTCCCGTCCGGGCGCCGGCTCTCTCTCTTAGCCCACCTGGGGCAGGTGCCCCCCCGACCGCGCCCGTTCCGCCGCGAGCCGTGAAGCGAGTTCCAGCACCCGCCGCAGCGCATCTTCGTAGACCTCGTCCGCCACCGTCATGGCTATGCGGACATGGCCCGCTCCGGCCGTCCCGAAGCTCTCCCCCGGCAGCACCGCGATCCGCTCCTCGTCCAGAAGCTGGAGAGCGAAGCCCTCGCCCGAAAGCCCCGTCGCCCGCACGTCGAGCATCGCGTACATCGCGCCCCGCTGCGCCGCCGCCCGCACCACGTTCTGCGCGCTCAGAAGCCGCTGCGTGATGTCCCGCCGGCGCTGGAACGGAGCCGCGATCCGCGCCTCGTAGTCCGGTCCCTGTGCCAGTGCGAACACGCCCGCGTCCTGGATGAACCCCGGTATGCCGTAGTTCGACACCGTGCTCAGGTCCCAGAGCAGCTCCACCGCCTCCACGGGCCCAAGGACCCAGCCCAGGCGGCTCCCTGTCATCGCGTGGCTCTTGGAGAGCGAGCCCACGACCAGCGTCCGCGCTTCCATCCCCGGCAACGCCCGGGGCGAGAGGTGTCGCCCCTCCCAGACCTGGCTGTCATAGACCTCGTCCGAGATCACCCAGAGATCATGCGCCTCTGCGACCCGCTGGAGGCCACGCAGGGTCCGCTCCCCATAGACCACCCCCGTCGGATTGTTGGGCGAGTTCACCAGAATCGACCGCGCGCCCGGGGCCGCGTCCGCGAGGTCCTCCTCCAGCGGCTCGAACCCCGCTTCGGCCCGCGCCGTCACGGCCTGGGGCACCAGCCCCGCCGAGCGGATCGTGCCCGGATAGGTGGCGTAGTAGGGGTCGATGAACAGCGCCCGCTCCCCCGGATCGCCCACGAACTGGTGCGCCGCGAACAGCGCCGACTGTCCGCCGGGCGTGACGATCACGTTCTCGGGCCGCGTCTGGACCCCGGTGATCCGCTCCGTCCGCTCGGCGACCGCCGCGCGCAGCTCGGCCACACCGGGGATCGAGGCATAGCCCGTGTGCCCCGCCCGCGCCGCCTCGCGCATGGCGTCGAGGATCGCGGGATCGGTCTTCACGTCATGTTCGCCGATGGTGAGCTCGATGACCTCCACCCCCTGACGGATGAGGTCCTTGGCGCGGTAGAACAGGTCCCACCCGTCCGAGCCGCCGCCGGTGATGCGCTGGATGCGTTGCGATGGTTTGGCCATGATGGAGCCGGGATAGGGACCCCACCGGGCCCAAGTCAACCGCTGGTGCGGTCCAGCGTGACCTGCACGTCGCCCGGCAGCGCGTGACGCAGCGCCTCGTAGGCCTGCACGATCCTCTCGCGCAGGTGGCGGTCGTCCATCGGGGGCAGGGCGACCCACCCGGGACCCTCCCGCACCTCGACCTCGGTGCTCACGCGCGCGAAGGGTTCGTGCGCCATCGTCCACACGTCCTCGCCCGCTGGCCCGATGACCTTCTCGGTCCCCGGCAGCTCGGCGCAGATCAGGTTCAAGGTCTCTCGGCTCATGGTTCCTGAACTGGGGCGAACCGCCCGCCCGTCCAGAGGAATCCCGTGGACGACCGGGCAGGGGACTGCTACATGGAGCGCCATGACGATCCGTGGCATCCTGATCTGCTGCATTATTTCCTGCTGACATCTGTCACGCGGGCCGCATCGTCGCACTTCCACCAGTGAGATCGAGACAAGCCCGCGGGGCCAACCCCCGTGCGAGGCGTTTATGACGACGATCCGCCTGACGAACACCCGGACCCGCCGCAAGGAGGTCTTCGAGCCCTTGGACCCGAAGAACGTCC
>Ga0210040_10009196_pt1 | contig 11537 bp, 10 predicted proteins | sample CryGeyCG12114_NA_FD_185462 | JGI IMG/M metagenome (GOLD analysis project Ga0210040, IMG submission 185462) | Groundwater microbial communities from aquifer - Crystal Geyser CG19_WC_8/21/14_NA (SPAdes) (version 2) | ecosystem: Environmental > Aquatic > Deep subsurface > Groundwater | place: USA... | reverse complement strand
GGGCTCGAGCTGCTCGCCCAAGAGATCCTGTCCGACGAGGCCGCACAGCTGGCTCAGGTGCTCGCCCTGGCGTCTGACACAGAGGACCGACCAGTCCCACCGAGCCACGGCGACGAGCCGTGGGACGCGCGCGCCGACGCCTGCGGCAGCCTCCGGGTCGAACCAGTCGGCACAACGTGGCCGGAGCCGTCGGACTCTGCCGGAGCCGAGGGCTTGTTGCGCAGCGCGACGAAGTCCCCTGTGCAGACGACCCGTTCGGTGCTGCCGCTGTCCATGCGGACCTATCTGGACCAGGCGGCGACCACTGAGGACGACGTGCATGCTCTGGCCCCGGCCACCGACGACGGCATCCGCCACCAGGTGGAGAGCGCCGACCCCGACCTGGACGCCGATCTGGCCGACTGGGCCGACCCGTCGTGCCTGCGACCGAAGCTGACGCTGCTCGGCCCAGTTCAGGTGCAGGCCCAGGGCTCTCTGCCGGAGCGCAATCCGCGGCGGCAGTTCTACACCGAGATCGTCGCCTACCTGGCCACCCGGCCGGGCGGCGTGACCAGTGAGCGCTACGCCACCGCCATCTGGCCCGACGAGCCTGACGTCGTCGGCAAGACCAAGGTGCGCCAGTCCATCTCCGTCGTGCGAGCCTGGCTCGGCACCGATCCGGAGACCGGGGCCGACTACCTGCCCTCCGGGCTCACCGCCGCCGCTGCCGGGCGCTACCGCATCGACGGGATACTCGTAGATGCCGAGCTCTTCCGCCGACTGCGGGTCCGCGGCCTGGCTCGGGGAGCCGACGGCATCGCCGACCTGTCCGCGGCGCTGGACCTGGTCACCGGTCGACCCTTCGACCTGCCCGCGCTGCGGCACGGCGCTGCGGGGGGCTACAGCTGGCTGGTGGACGACAACGCCCGACTCGACCACGAATACGCCGCGATGATCGTCGATGTGGCGCACACCGTCGCCACCCACTACCTGGGCGCCGGGCGGCCAGAGTTCTCGGCGGCCGCTGCAGAGGTTGCCCTCAAGGCTGAAAGCTACGAAGACGTGCCGCTGCTCGACCTGGTCGCGGCCTGCGACGCCCAGGACAAGCGGGCGGAAGCCGACGCTCACATCGCCCGCATTCTGGCCAACCATGACGCCGAGGTCGAAGAAGACCTCCCACCCCGAACTGCCGAGATCCTCTTCCGACGCCAGTGGACCGGTCGAGCGAGCTGACTCCGATGCGAGGAGGACGGGCCCGGCGCCCTCGCCCGTCTCGGACTACCTTCCCCACCATGGCCGCTCCGCCCCTCGATGGCTTCTACGTCTGGTGGCACGAGGACACCCCCGATCGCATCCGCCTCGCTACGAACGACCCCGACATCGTGGGCGAGGACGGCGAGAAGCCAGGCCTGCAGATCGTCTTCAGCAGCAACCCGAGGTCAGCGGACTACCACCCGGCCAACTTCAACCGCATGGTTCGCTGGCTGGAGCTCTCCGGAGAACCGCATCCGGATCCCGTGCCTGTCGCTGACCGGCAGCTGGATCGCCGACCGCAGTAGGTCCCTTCACCGAGAAGCCGGCCACCCGCGTGCCCGCCGCGGAGCCGGAAACCGACCGGCTTCACCGGCGGTCGACGGCGGCACGGAGGAGTCGAATTGCCAGCTCCAGTGCCCCGGTCCAACTGCGCACGTAGCTGGGTTCGGCGGCTGCTCGAATGACGACCATGTCTTCCGATGGGGACGTCGCGAGACTCGCGATGCAGTGCGAGCAGTTGCTCGGCCCGACCGACAGTTGGACGCCCCCGGAGGGATACCCGGACGGACTGGGGCTCTGCATCATCGATGCCGTCTGGTCCATGGGGGTGCGCTACGGCGGGTCCGGCGCGTCGTTCGGCGCTATCGCGCCCTGCGCGCCGACGAAGGAGCCGACCCGGACGTCGATGGCGCCCGCGACCTGGTCGTCGCAATCGAGCGGACGGATGGCCCGGACGCCTTCTCGGCAGCGACAACAAGCATCGGACGTCGACGCGGAGCGGGATCCTCAAGGCCGAGGCGGTGCTGCTGTGCGCTCGGGCGTTGGTGGCGGCTGGCGTGGAGTCGGCGGCCGAGCTCCGCGGTGCCGTCGAGCCCATGGCCTCGGCCGCCGAGCGCGCTTGGCGCGCCATGCCCGGTCAAGGTTCGGGCATCTCGTGGCGATACGTGCGGCTGCTCGCCGGCGTCCAAGAGGTCAAACCCGACCGGATGATCACTCGCTTTGTCGCGCGTGCCATCGGGCGCACTCCGATGCCGAACGAGGCGGCGGACCTGGTCACGGCCGTCGCCGCCCAGCTGAGGGTCGATCTCCGCGGCTTGGACCACCGGATCTGGCGCTCCCAGAGCGGTCGCGGTTAGTCAAGCCGCCTCGCCCAGAATCATCTTCTGGAGTTCCAGATGCTCACGTAGCTGAACCACGACCCCGGCTTCGCCGTCGGAGCGTGGCTGCTCGAAGTCCGTCAGGGCCGGGGAGTACGCCTTGGCCAGCGCAGGGGTGTGTCCGATCACCAGATCGAACAACGGCTCCAACTGCTCGAAGGAGAACGCGACATTGTTGCCGGCACTCTCCCACTCCTTGACCTTGTCCAGGTCGACGATGAGCCGGTCGACGATCTCGGCGTCAAGAAGGCCGTCCCGGCCAGCGTCGACATAGGCCCGCAGTGACGCCTCGAAGTTGGTCACGCACTCGGATGTGTCAGCCGTCGACTCCGCGCGCCCGCTACCTCCGCCTGTCTTCCTATGCTTCTTGATGACGACAGCCGCACCCACTCCTACGGCGCACGCACCCAGAATGACAGGCGCAATGACCCTGAGGTCTGCCTTCAGGGCGCGCTTCGCAGCCGCTTCTGCCAACTGCTCAGGACCAGGAATCTCGTCCAGGAACTTGTGTATCCGTCCGTTCGCAACGACGCGGACCACGCTCCCGTTGAGGAAGAACTTTCCGCTATCAATTCCCGCCTGAATCAATGGCGGAATGAAAAGGATTGGTTGCGCGATGCCGCCTGCGCCTGGTGCTGTCATGGGCTGACGATACGGTTGCTGAAGAAGTAGAGGCAATCACTTCCGCAGGTGGTGGAGTCGGGTGGTGGACACGAGTTGAGTGGGGCGGTTGTTTCGGTCGACGGTGCTACCTGATGTCACGATCCAGTCGATCCGTACCGGCCACGCTGGTACGACCAAGTCCCCAGCTGGAGCGGACCTGACCGGCTATGGCGCCCCGAGAACGCAGCGGCCCCCGACCGCGGCCGCGGCCGGGGGTCCGGCTGTGTCTGGTGCCCTGTTCACGGCGTCGAGCCGAGCGCCGTCGAACGGTGCTCCACTAGCTCGCTATCCGTGCTATCCGGGGATCGACGAGTTCGAGCAGCGACCGCTCGGTTGAAGGGACGGGATGCGATGTGCCCTCGATCGGGCACAGTCGCCGCGCGACGATGCCCTCGCACGCGCGGACGACCTCTACACGCAGGCTGAGACGCACCGGCAGCACCGTGACCGCATACCACGCGCCCCGGCGCTCGGTCCTCTGTAGGTGTTCCTCCATCCGGGCGCGGACCGCCGATCTGCTGCCCGGCCTGCAGACGCTGCCCACATAGCGGCACCTGCCGTGTGTGTCCCAGGTGATGTAGACCGCGGAGGCCGGCCCACGCGGGGTGCGCTGCAGTCGCTCCACCCTCACGGTGGACAGCTGGAGGGCGTCGAGGTCGATGGAGCCATCGTCGTTTACGAGCGTGGCAGTCAGTGCAGGGTGCACGGCGGTGACCGCTCCGGCGATGAGTCGCTCCATCCTGGCGTGCGGCTTCACGCGTCGTCCTCGTCGTCCTCGTCGTCCTCGACGATCACCGGCGGCCTGGGGCCCATCGAGCTGAGCGTGTCTCGAGCGGTCTGCAGTTGGTTCTTGATGTCCTCGACCGCGTCGAAGGAGCCGAAGACGTCGTGGCCGCGAGCGCTCGCCAGCACCGCGAGCTTCTCGATCGCCCTGAAGACGTCTTTTGCTCCGGCCTGCATCTGCTGGCGAAGCCGAACAGTCTCGTCCTTGGACTTGTCGTCGGTGTCGGAGCTGATGGCGGCGGCCATGGCCTCTGCGGCCCGCGTGGGGTCGGCGATGGCAACCACGTCCCACTCGAGTTCGAGGTTGGCGTGCGCTCCGGCGGCGTCCAGAATCGCGTCGCCGTCGTGGAAGCTGCCGTCGGGGTCGTCGACAGAGTGGAACTGCTTGGCGGGCTTGCCGGTGACGTGCGCGACGGCCATGGAGTGCAGCGTCTTCAGGCCACCGCTGGTGTCGAGCAGCGAGTCGATGATGCGGTAGGGGCGGGCGCGGAAGGGCACCTTCCCGGGAGTTCGCTTTCCGTCGTCGGCGATCTTGGACCCTCGGTCTCGAGTGATGAGCCCGTCGAGCATTCCTGCAGTGCCGCCGAGGACGCTGAGCTGCGCCAGGGCGTTGATCTTGGAGCGGCCGGTGCCGGTGAGCGCGGCCTTCAAGATCGAGTCGAGGATCTTGACGGGGTCATCGCCCTTGGTGAGGTGCCAGCGGTAGTCCCAGACGATCCGGGAGAGGGGCCCGCCGTCGCTGTAGGCGTTGATGGCCAGCGGAAGGTTCGGGGAGGACCGGTAGCCGGACAGAGCCGTCGAGGCGATCTGCTTGCCGATGGTCGTGCGCTGGGGATTCTTGGAGTTGAACTCCTCCCGGAACAGGGCGCCCGTTCCGTCGGCGGCGTACCAGGGGTTGAGTACGGCCTGCACGGTCAGGGCCGCGGCCCAGAGGCGGTGCGGGGGCACGCCGGTCAGCTTGTGCATCTCGGCGGTGGTGCACTGGCCCTCGATGATGCGGTGCTCCGCGTCGGTGATCAGGCCGACCGAGACCGCGCGCCGCAGCAAGCGGGACATGCCCTGCTCGGCCTGTGCGGCGTCCGACCAGGGGGTGGCATCGGTGTGGATCGTGGCGATGAGGTCCTCGCGGGCCGCGACCATGTCGCTGAGGGGCTTGCCGCCATCGGTGGTGTGGCCACCGACCACGACCACGGACGGAGCGGTGAGGGTGTGGCCGGCGCGAATGGTGCTCTCGGTCAACTGGGTCTCGCCGAGGCCCTTGTTGACGATCTCGATCTGTGCGGCGAGCCGGTCGCGGGTCTGCCGCTGGGTGACGCGCTTCCACGTCTTGCCGCCATCGGTGCCGATGACGGCCTTGACGCAGGCGGCGGCCGCCTCTGCGACGGTGCCCCCGGTACGCCCCTTCCACAGCGATACCAGACGGGAGTTCCCGTCGACGCTGACCAGGTAGTGCTCGTCGTCGGAGCCGTCTCCGAAAGAAGCCTTCATGACGACCAGCAGAAGCGGCTCCTTGACCCCGGACTGCAGGATGCTGTCGGTGTAGTCGTTGCCCGCGGTAGCGCTGTCCGGGACCGTCCTGGCGAAGGCCTCCTTGACGCGCGCGGCCAGCTCCTCGTGATCCCTGACGTCGAGCTGGAGCATCGCCCACGCCCCCGAGGGTCCAGGGGCGGTGCTGAGCCGCGCGGCCGGCAGGTCGGTGGTGACCACGTCGAGCTGGTTGCGCAGGGTGTGCATCCAGCGGGCTCCGGCGACATCGGGCAGCACGCCCATATCGATCAGCCGGTCGTGCTGCGGCGTCACGAACACGATTCCCTCGCCGACGCGCTTGCGATTCAGCAGCGAGGTGGCCTGGCCGTTGGAGCCGGTGTGGGGCTCGGTAAGCATCCGGAACCGCGCAGGGTCTACGAGCCCGGCGGTGATCACACCGGCGGCCTCGTCGGGGAGATTGACGTCCGCGTTTCTCTGGAAGGCCGTCCGGACGGGGGCGAGGCTCTTGGTCGCCGGTGGTGGCGCCAGCGGTGCGGGCCGGTGCTTGAGCACTGGGAAGGTGCGGTCGGGCTCGGCCTTCTGCGGATTCTTCTCGCTGCCGATGTCCTGCGCGGGCTGCTTGTTGTTCACGTGGCCGCCTCCTGCGGTTCCACGCTCGCGGACGACGCCGCGGGCCGAGACGGACGCCTCGACCCCGCCGCCACCACCCATCGGGGTGGGGCATCCAATCCGTCGCGGCCTGGTTCTTGTGTCCAGACCACTACGGGCCGGCTCGACTTGTCCTAGGCCTGGGGCGACGGCTGGTCATTCGGCACAGGGTGCCAAGGGAGCCGCCCGACGACGGTGCCAGCCCTCGCGCGGCGTCAGGACTCAAAGTGCCCCGGCGCCCAAGCTTCGAGATCGTCGAAGCGGTGCGCGGCCGAGACCCAAAGGTCTCGACGGCGACGACGGTACACGTCCCGGCCAGCAGTTGGGGTACGTACTTCAGTTCGGGCGGACAGCGCCGATGTCGACATCGGAGACCGAGCGTGCGTATGTCACCTCGACGACTCTCTTCGTCACCCCCTCGCGGGGCCGAGCGGCGGCAGGCATGTTCTCACCGCGGCGGTCGTCACCTGTCCAGAGCAGCGTCCGTCCCGACGTCACCCCGGTCCGGGGGTGACGGTTCGTTGAACGTCTCTTTGGAGTGTCGACGGCATCCCATGGATGCCGGAGGACCTCGTAGATGTTCCACGACCCCACCATCGTCGGCAGCTGGCCGGCCTTGGCCGCACGCCTGGACGACGACGCCGTCCTCGCCCGATGGGCAGAGGCCGAGCCAGATCTGGCAGGAGTCACCACCGTCGCCAAGTTGCTCGACGTTTGGTCCGCGGAGGAGAGCGGTGGCGCCCGCGCTGACGTCGTCCTAGCCGCGCTCGTCAGGTTGGCCGCTGTCGATGGCGACCGTGACGACGACGCGTTGCTGCTGACGCTGCACCTGCTCAGCGGAGTGGTGTGGACGTTGGCCACGCAGTTGAAGGACCTCAGTCCCGACATCGTCGCCGTGGTGGTCGGCGAACTCGCATGTCAGATCCGCCGTTATCCGTCATCGCTGCGCCCGCGGGCGGTCGCTGCGAACCTGCGCGCCGAGACGCGGCGGGCGGTCCTCGCCGAACTGCGACCCCGAGTTCGACGCCATCCGGACTGGGGCGAGTTCCTCACGCTCGACGGTGACCTCTCCCGGCTGGCTGTGGCCACCGCTGCCGACCAGGAGGACGTCGACATCGTCGACCTGCTGCAGTGGGCGGTGCGGTCGGGGGTCGACTCCGCCGACGTGGCGCTGCTCATCGCGACCGAGTGCGCGCGCGATCTCCGCGAGCGAAGCGCCGACCAGCGCGTCGCATCCGCGCACGGCATCACGACCCGCACCCTGTACCGCCGGCGGCACCGCGCGCTGACTGCCCTCCGCAATGTGGCGCCGCAGTACCTGGCGGCTGTCGCGTGAGCACAGCTCTGTCCTCCGTCGACGTGACCGACGGCGATGATGTCCAGTCCTCCGCCGTCGGTGGCAGCCGTCGGTTGCTTTCCGTGGCCGAGATCCAGCAGGTCCTACGGCAACTTCGGACCCGGCCTGCGCGACCTGCTCCGTCAGGATTCGGTGACCGGCCGCACCACGCCGACAGCGACGAGGGCGAGCGACCTGCGCGCGGGAACGAGCAGGTTCCGACCGCCCGGCGTCCGGCGAGATCGAACGGAGGCGCATCTGCTGAGGGGTGGGGTGACACTGCCGCCGGAACCAGGCTCGCCGGGGGTGACGAGCCTGAGTTGGAGGCCGGCTGGATAGTCGTCCTGGCTGCGCATGCCGGCGCCGGTGCCTCCACGGTGGCGCTGGCAATCGGTGATGCAGCGGCAGCTGACGACCTGCCTGCGCACCTCATAGACACCGCTCACCCCTCCCGGTCCGGGCTCGTCGCCGCGGCCTTCGAGGAGCTGGGCACCGACGTCACCGGCGCGTGGCGGCGCGGTCTGCGCACCGGCGTCACGATCGACCGCCGCGTCGCCGATTTGGCGCCCACCGGCTGGCCGGTCCCACCGGTCGGCGATGGCCCCGGGGTGACCGTCGTCGATCTCGGTCTCGCCGTTCCCGAGCACCTGTCCAGACCGGCGGCGGACCGTGCCCTCCCCATCGTCGTCTGCCGGCCGACCGTGCCCGGCGTGCGTCTGACTGAGCAGCTGCTGGGTCACCTTGCCCACCGGCCGGCGGCAATCGCCGCGATCGGTCCGAGCCGGTGGCCCGGCGAGGTCACCTCGAGTTTGGGCCCTCGCATGCGCGCACTGCGCGCTGCCGGTCGCGTCGTCCCCGTGCCGACGTATCGGCGCCTCCAGGTCACCGGCCTCGTGTCGTCCCCGCTGCCGAAGTCGGTCCGCTCGGCAGGCCGCCAGCTTCTCGAACTCCTCGACGGCAGCCGTCCGGGCGCGCCGTAGCCGCCGGTCGGCAGCCGCCGCCATGGCCCCGCATCGACTCGAAGGAAGCCCATCTATGAGAACCCTGCTCGCCGACACACTGACGGCGGCCGCCGTCTGTCCGGCCGCGCCGCCCGGGGTGCAGGTCTACGCCGACCAGATCCAGTCCTGGGTGAAGTGGGGCGTCCTGGCCATCCTGGGCATCTGCTTCTTCGCCAGCGTCGGGATGCTGGTCTGGGGCCGGGTCACCCACCATCCCCGCGGCGCCCGACTCGGCATGGACGGCATTCTGATCTGCCTGGTCGGCGCGATCCTCTACGTCGTCGGGTACGTCATCGTGCTCTCGATCGTCGGGACCGGCTGCTGATGGCGCCCCGCCGAGGCGGCCGAGAGCCGCGCAGCACGCAATGGTCGCGACGGAAGTTGCTCGTCCTGCTGGTCACGGCAGCGCTGACGGTCGCGGTCCTGATAGCAGGCCTGGTGCTGGCCGTGGTCCACGCGGTCGCCCCGACTGGAGACGGCGACGACGCCAGCGGCTCGGTCGTCAACGCGACAGGCCCGGCGACGGAAGCTGATCCGACCGGCACGCTGCCCGCCGCCGAGGCTCGCGATGCGCTGGCCGCCAGGCGGATGCCTGAGGTGCCGGAGTCCGCCTCCCGCCCCGCGCCCCTCTCCAACCGCGACTCCGGCCCGCCGATAGTGCTGCCCCGCGCGACCCACACCGGCCAGGCGGGCGTGCCGACCGGCTTCCCGCACACCCCCGAAGGAGCGATGGCGCAGCTGGCAGCCATCGACCAGATCGCGCTGGAGTCCGGCTCGCTGGCCGGCGCGCGCGACGTGATCGCCGCCTGGGCGATGCCGGGCGGCCCGACGACCACGAGCTGGTCCGGCGTCCGGGCGATGAGCACGCTCCTGAGCGCCGCCGACCTGTCCGGCGGGGGATCGCAGCAGCTCGCCGTCGTCCTCACGCCTCGCATGGGCCAACTCAAGGGCAGCGTCGGCCCCGACTTCGTCGTGCCCTGCGTGAACTTCGAGCTCGACGTGACCCTGATGCAGACCGCGCGAGGCGCGACCGCCGACTGCCAACGGATGGTCTGGCACCGCGACCGCTGGATGATCGGACCGGGCGACGAACCCGCGCAACCGCCATCGGTGTGGCCCGGCACCGACCTGGCGATCGAGGTCGGCTATCGGGAGCTGCGCCATGGCTGACGTTCTCCTGGCCGGCGACGCGGCGGCTGTGAGCACCAGCGTGCTGGCGATCGACCTGAACCCGATCAACTGGCTCGGGGACGCCGCCTCCGCGGCCGTCGCTGATGTCTGGAAGGCCGCGATGATCGCCCTCTGGTCCGCCGGGCTCTGGCTGCTCACTCTGGCCTTCCAGATCATCGACGCGTTCACCACCCCGGACCTCTCGGCGGAGGGGGCGATGGGGGCGGTGCTTCCGACGACGCTGTGGATCGGTGCGTCGGTCGCGGTGATCATGATGTTCGTCCAGCTGACCGTGGCACTGATCCGCCGCGACGGACAGTCCCTGGGTCGGGTGCTGCTCGGTGTGGCGCAGTTCGGACTGGTCTGGGTCGGCTACCTCGGAATGGCCGGCGCCCTGGTCACCGCCGCGGCCGGGCTGTCCCGCGGGATCCTCCAGGCGATGCTGGACATCGACAGCCTGTCGGCTTTCGACCCCAGCAGCTCCTGGCCCCGTGAGGTGGTCGACACGACGGTGGCCACCGTCCTGGGCATCTCCTCGCTGCTTCTCCTCATCCCCGCCTCCTTCTTCTACCTGGTGATCATGTTTGTCCGGGAGGCGGCGCTGATCATCCTGGCCGCCACGGCTCCGATCGCCGCCGGTGGTCTGCTCAGCGACAGCACCAAGGCGTGGTTCTGGAAGAGCCTGCGCTGGTTCATCTCCTGCCTGCTCATCGCGCCGGTGGCGTCGCTGGTCCTCGGCGTCGGAGTCCAGCTCTCCGCCGGGGTGGTCGCGGGGAACGGTGACTCGACCGCCCAGGCCGCGGGAACGGCCATCGTCGGCGCGGTCATGATCGCGATCGGTGCGGTCTGCCCGCTGGTGCTGTTCCGGCTGCTGGCCTTCGTGGACCCAGGGACCGCATCCGGTGCGGCGCTGCGCCAGTCGTGGACCGACGCGGGCGGCCTGTCGGGTGTGCTGTCCGGCGGTGGCGGCTCGTCCGTGGGCAGTGGCGCCGCGGCGCGTAGCGGCGGTGACGGCCGGTCCGGCGGGGAGGCCGCAGCCGAGGCCCAGTCCTCGGGTCGGCTGGCCGCGATGCTCGGACCGGTCGGCGCCGCCGTGAGTGCCGGCACCTCGCTGGCACACCGCGCAGTGGCCATCGGTGCGGACGTGCTCGGCTCTGCCGGCGTCGGCCACCCCGCCTACGGCCTGCCGCCCAGCGATACGGGCAGCCGCCGGCGGGGCGGAGGCCGGTCGTCGAGCGACACGGGCGGAGGTCCCGACGGCGGTTCCGGTGACGGCGGCTCGGCCGGTGGACCGGCAGCCGACGGTGGCAGTCCATCGGCTCCGCCGCCGGGGCCTCCGCCCTTCGATGGGGGACCCCCTGCCGGGATTCCCAGGACTCCCCGCGGGGGCCTGGCGGGCTGGGCGCAGGAGGGGACGGCGGTCGGTGGTTCCGGCAGCGCCGCGGCCGCCCAGAAGGCTGCGACGGTGGCGCTGTGACGGCCCCGGCACGGCCGGTCCGGTACGGGTCGTGGTCGAAGGACAGGCAGGGCTGGTTCCTGGGTCTCGGCGGCGGGTCGTGGGTGGTGATCGCGCTGGGCGGCCTGCCGCTGCTGCTGGCCGCGGGCTCGGCCCAGTGGTTGCTGGCGCTGGGATGGGCCCCGGTGTGGGCGGTCCTGACCGTGCTGGTCGCCGTCCCGGTGCGGGGCCGCTCGGCGTTCCAGTGGTCCCTCGAATGCCTGCGTCGCTGGACAGGAGTCGTCCTGGGCTGGACGGACTGGCAGTCCAAGGCCGCCGCCGGAACCGCCGACGACCTCCACGAGGCCGACCTGCCCGGTGTGCTGTCGGGTATCCGGACGTACGACGGCCCGCCGTTCGGGCCGCTGCTCGTCCGCCCGGCCGTCGTGGCCGACCACCGGGAGCGCACCTGGGCCGCCGTCGCCAGGATCACCCACCCCGGGATCGGACTGTCCGAGGCCGCCGCCCGCGCCCGGTTGGGGGCGGGCCTGGCCGAGCTGCTCGAGGGGGCGGCCACCGCGGAGCTGGTGTCGGTGGTGGCCCTGCAGATCCGCACGCTGCCC
>Ga0210040_10009194_pt1 | contig 11543 bp, 10 predicted proteins | sample CryGeyCG12114_NA_FD_185462 | JGI IMG/M metagenome (GOLD analysis project Ga0210040, IMG submission 185462) | Groundwater microbial communities from aquifer - Crystal Geyser CG19_WC_8/21/14_NA (SPAdes) (version 2) | ecosystem: Environmental > Aquatic > Deep subsurface > Groundwater | place: USA... | reverse complement strand
GGTCGCCACGTCTCCCCCAGCGCCGTCATCTCCGCGGCCGTCGGGACGTGGTCGAAGCCGTACGCCTCCTGCACCACCTCGCGCACGTGCGACTCCCCGACCACCACGGCGTCCGCGTGCCCGCACGACCGGACCACGACGAGCGAGCTGTAGAAGGGGCCGATGCCGGGCAGCCGCTGCAGCCGTTCCTCGGCCTCGGCCTGCGGGAGAGCCCCGAGCACGTCCACGGCCAGCTCGCCCTGCTGGGCCGCCTCCGCGACGGCGTGCAGCCGAGGGACGCGGTCCGCGGGCAGGCCGGGCAGCGTCTCGAGGCGGAGCAGCGCGCTCGGCGTCGGGACCGCTTCGGTCGCCACCCCCGCCAGCTCGACCGTCGCGCCCAGCGCCCGGGCCAGCCGCGTACGCACCGCGATGCCCTGCGCGCGGGCCCGCCGAGCGCTGAGGATCGACCAGACGGCCGCCTCGTACGGGGAGTAGAACAGCGCCGGGCGGAAGCCCGGGGCCAGGGCGTGGACCGGTGCCAGCACCGGGTCGGCCACGCAGAGGGCGTGGAAGGCCGCGCCGTCGTGGTCGACCGACACGACCCGGGCCACCTGGGTGGCCGCCGTCACCACCTCGGCGTCGGAGAGCGGGGCCTCGCCGTCGACCGGGCGGACCGTCAGGTCGAGCCGGTCCCCCTCCTGCCGCGCCTCGACCCCGACCTGGCGCTCGTGGTCGGCGTCGAGGCAGAAGGCCATCCGCATCACGCCGTCGTACGCCGACTCGTCGCGATGGCCGAAGCCCATCATCGCGACCTCGCGCAGGTCGTACGGCCCGGTGATCGGCAGGGACGTCGTCGTCACGCTCATGCCGGTGATCCTGCCGCGGTGGTGGCCGCCGCGGGTGCCCTTCGACGAGCCCGGGCGACGCCCCGTCGCCCTACGCTGGCCGGGTGAGGTCGAGGCGGACGCGCTGGCTGCGGCGAGGAGCGTTCACGCTGGTCGGCCTGGGGCTCCTGGCCGGCGTCACCGTGCTCGGCTCGGTCGGGTGGGTGCGCGCCACGGCGTCCGGGCACACGTTCGCCGACGTCGACCTCGCGCGAGTGCCGCCCGCGCCGGTCGCGCTCGTGCTCGGGGCGCAGGTCTACCCCAGCGGGACCCCGTCACCGTTCCTCGCCGGGCGGCTCGACCTGGCCAAGCGCCTCTACGACGCCGGCCTGGTCAGGGTGATCCTCGTCTCGGGCGACAACGGGGCCCGCGAGTACAACGAGCCGGACGCCATGCGCGGCTACCTCGTCGACGCCGGCGTACCGGCCGACAGGGTCGTGGCCGACTACGCGGGGTTCGACACGTACGACTCCTGCTCGCGGGCGCAGCGGATCTTCGGCGTCGACCGGCTCGTCGTGGTGACCCAGGGCTACCACCTGCCCCGGGCGGTCGCGACCTGCCGGGCCCTCGGCCTCGACGCCGACGGGATCGGGGACGACAGCTTTCGCGGGACCGAGGCCTGGCGCCGCGGCGCCCTGCGCGACCAGGTCGCCTGCGTGAAGACCGTGCGGGACGTCGTGACCCGTCGCGACCCGCTGCTCGGCGCGCGCGAGACCTCGGTCGACCGCGCCCTGCAGCGCTGAACCGCCCGCCGTCGTCCGCCCCCGTCGAACGCCCTTCCGTGCGCGCCTGCCAGGTGTAATCATGTAAGCAACGTCAAGGAGCAAGCATGTGGCACGCAGATGAGGGACACGGCGGAGCCGAGGACGAAGGCGGCCGTCGCCGCGGACGCGGTGCTCGACCGGGCGGCTGGCAGAACGTCGACCTGCCGCCGGCCGACGACGCCCAGTCGTGGTTCGAGGGGCGGCTGCCGGACGGGTGGTTCCGCGCGGTGGAGGTGACCGTCGACCGCGAGGAGCTCACCGTGGTGGGCACGCTGGCCGACGAGACCGCCGACGACGCGGCCGCGCAGGGGCGCATCAGCCGCTTCCGGGCCGAGACGCGCGACGCGCGGATCACCATCGCCGACGAGGCGCAGGCCCGCTACGGGCGCAAGGTCTCGTGGGGCGCACGGCTGGGAGACACCTCGGCGTCGTTCACCAACGTCTCGGTCCCGGTGATGACGCGGCTGCGCCAGCCGGAGCGGCGGGTGCTGGACACCCTGGTCGACGCCGGCGTCGCCCGGTCCCGCTCCGAGGCGCTCTCCTGGGCGGTCAAGCTGGTCGGCGAGCACACCGAGAGCTGGCTGGCCGACCTGCGGACGGCGATGGAAGAGGTCGACAAGCTCCGCTCGCAGGGCCCGGACCTCTAGCACTCCGCACCACCGCCCCAACCCCGGCGAGCTCCTCCTGCTGCGTCTGCTCGATATTGGTGCGTCTGCTCGTGTTCGAACACGCGCAGACTCACCAAGGTCGAGCAGACAGCAGGAGGAGGGCGCGAAGACATGCGGTTCACTCAGGTGGACGTGTTCACCCACGAGCTCGGGTACGGCAACCCGGTCGCCGTCGTCCACGACGCCGAGGGGCTGGACGACGCGGCGCTGCAGCGGTTCGCCGCCTGGACGAACCTGTCGGAGACGACGTTCCTGCTGCCACCGACCGTGCCGGGTGCCGACTACCGCGTCCGGATCTTCACCCCGAGCCGGGAGCTCCCGTTCGCCGGGCACCCCACGCTCGGGTCGGCACGGGCGTGGCTCGAGGCGGGCGGCACCCCGGCCGACCCCGGCCTCCTCGTGCAGGAGTGCGGCGCCGGGCTGGTCCGCGTCCGCCGTCACGGCGAACGCCTCGCCTTCGCCGCGCCCCCGCTGCTGCGCGACGGACCCGTCGACCGGGACGACCTGCGCGAGATCGTCGCCGCGCTCGGCGTCGGGCCCGGTGCGGTCATGGACGCGCAGTGGGGCGACAACGGTCCCGGCTGGGTGATGGTGCTGCTCGACAGCGCCGAGACCGTGCTCGCGCTGCGGCCCGACGCCCGCCTCATGGGCAGGTTCGCCGACATCGGGGTGGCCGGGCCCCACCCGTCCGGCGGCGAGGTCGCGTACGAGGTCCGCGCGTTCTGCCTGCCCGGGCCGACGGAGGACCCGGTGACGGGGAGCCTCAACGCCGCCCTCGGCCGGTGGTTGGTCTCGACCGGCCGGGCCCCGCAGAGCTACGTCGCCGCCCAGGGCACCGCGCTCGGCCGACGCGGGCGGGCGTACGTCGACTCGGTCGGCGGCGACCTGTGGGTCGGCGGGGACACGGTCGTCGGCGTCAGCGGAAGCGTCGCGCTGTGAGCCGTCAGGCGCCGGGACGTCAACCCCTTCGGTGCCCTTCGACAAGCTCAGGGGACGTGCAGCGCCGACAAGCTCAGGGGACGTTCAGCGCCGGCGGAACCGCCGGTGCAGCTCGTGGACGCGTTCCGCGAGCTCCTCGTCGGGTCCGTCCACGGGGATCCCCGGGACCACGGCCGTGATCGGCAGGGGCGCGACCGGAGACGTGGTGCCGCCGAGCTCGGTGACCCACCGCGCCGTCTGGGCCGAGGAGGAGGCGTAGACGATCCGGCCGAGGCCGACCCACGCGTGCGCCGCGGAGCACATCGGGCAGTGCTCGCCCGAGGTGTACACGGTCGCCGCCGCCCGCGCGTCCGCGTCGAGGTGGTCGCCGGCCCACCGCGCGAGGGTGAGCTCGGGGTGGTGCGTCGCGTTGCGGTGCACGACCTCGTTCACGGCGGTCTGCAGCACGGTGCCCGCACCGCCGACGAGGACCGAGCCGAACGGCTCGTCGCCCGCCTCGACGGCCGCCTCGGCGAGGTCGACCGCGTGCGTCAGGTGGCGCCGGTCCCGCTCGTCCACGATGTGCTCCTCGTCGGTCAGCAGAACGGGAAAGTCCTGACCGCGACTGCCCGGTCAGAACTTTCCCGTCGTCCTCAGGTCAGGCCCGGTGCTCCCGGTAGTAGCGGATCAGGGCCTGGGTGGAGGCGTCCTGCTTGGCCAGGGCCTCCTCGTCGCCGCCCACGGCCGGCGTGACCTGCTGGGCCAGCTGCTTGCCGAGCTCGACGCCCCACTGGTCGAAGCTGTCGATGCCCCAGACGACGCCCTGGGTGAAGGTGATGTGCTCGTACAGCGCGATCAGCTGACCGACCACGGACGGCGTCAGCGCGGGCGCCATGACCGAGGTCGTGGGCCGGTTCCCGGTGAACACCCGTGCGGGCACGATCGCCTCGGCCGTCCCCTCGGCGCGCACCTCCTCGGCCGTCTTGCCGAACGCGAGCGCCGCGGTCTGGGCGAAGAAGTTCGCCAGGAACAGCTCCTGGACGTCGGTCTCGCCGTCGAGGAGCGGGTGCGCCGGGGTCGCCACGGTGATGAAGTCGCAGGGGATGACCCGGGTGCCCTGGTGGATCAGCTGGTAGAAGGCGTGCTGGCCGTTGGTGCCGGGCTCGCCCCAGAACACCTCACCGGTCGCCGTGGTGACCGGGGTGCCGTCCCAGCGCACACCCTTGCCGTTCGACTCCATCGTGAGCTGCTGGAGGTAGGCCGCGAAGCGGTGCAGGTACTGCGCGTACGGCAGCACCGCATGACTGGCAGCGTCGAAGAAGCCGTCGTACCAGACGTTCAGCAGGCCCATCAGCATCGGGACGTTCTTCGCGGTCGGGGTGTCGCGGAAGTGCACGTCGACCGCGTGGAACCCGGCGAGGAAGTCGGCGAAGTTCTCCGGGCCGATCGCGACGCAGACGCTGGTGCCGATCGCGGAGTCGACCGAGTAGCGACCGCCGACCCAGTCCCAGAAGCCGAACGCGTTCTTGGGGTCGATGCCGAACGCCTCGACCTTGTCGAGCGCGGTGGAGACCGCGACGAAGTGCTTCGCCACCGCCGCGCGCGCGTTGTCGTCGCCCTCGCCGACCGCACCCGACGCACGCAGCCCGTCGAGCAGCCAGGAGCGGGCGAGGCGGGCGTTGGTCAGCGTCTCCAGCGTCGTGAACGTCTTGCTGGCCACGATGAACAGCGTCGTCTCGGGGTCGAGGTCGGCGGTGTTCACGGCGACGTCGGTCGGGTCGATGTTCGACACGAACCGGCAGGTGAGGCCCTCCTGCACGTAGGGCTTCAAGGCCTCGTAGACCATCACCGGCCCCAGGTCGGAGCCGCCGATGCCGATGTTCACGACCGTCTCGATGCGCTTCCCGGTCACCCCGACCCAGTCGCCGCTGCGGACCTTGTCGGAGAAGGCGTAGACCTTGTCGAGGACCCGGTGGACGTCGGCCACCACGTCGGTGCCGTCGACCACGAGGCTCTCGTCGCTCGGGGTGCGCAGGGCGACGTGCAGGACCGAGCGGTTCTCGGTGACGTTGATCCGCTTCCCGGCGAACATCGCGTCACGGCGCTGCGGCACCCCGACCTGGTCGGCGAGCTCGACCAGGGCGGCCAGGATGGCGTCGTCGACGAGGTTCTTCGACAGGTCGACGTAGAGGTCGGCCGCCGTACGGGTGAAGCGGGCCGCGCGGTCCGGGTCCGCGGCGAACGCACCCCGTAGATCTGGCTCGTACGCCGCCCGCAGCTCGGTCAGGCGGGCCCAGGCGGGAGTGGTGGTGGCATCGACCGGATCGCTCATGCTCGGCAGCCTAGTGATCCGGAGCCGGCGACCTGTGCGGGGTCGCACCGCTCACGACCGACGCTTCTCCCCGATGCCCAGCGGGGCCCGGCCCGCACGCCTATGCTCCGCTGAACGGGGAAACGCCTGGTCGCCGCGCGGCCCGAACCCAGGAGCCGACACCGTGGTCCCGACCGCCTCCACCACCGACCCCACCACGCACCGCGGGCCCACCGCCCTGACCGGCGTCCTGCTGGTGCTCGCGCTGGCCCTGACGCTGACGGGCTGCACCCGGTCGCAGACGGCCGCCGCCACCCCGCGACCGCCCGTCGCCGCGGTCGTCCCGCCGGACATCGAGGAGCTGGCGCCGTACGTCCGCGCGAACTCGTGCACGCCGGAGGCCCGCCCGGGTACGGCGGCGCTCGGCAAGCTGCTGGTGAAGACCTACCCGGGGACGTCCTTCGGCGGCGCACGCTCGTGCCCCGCGACCGCGGACAGCGAGCACCACGAGGGCCGCGCGGTCGACTGGATGAACAGCGTGCGCAACGCCAAGCAGAAGAAGCAGGCCGAGGCCGTCCTCGACTGGCTGTTCGCCGTGGACGAGCAGGGCCGCCCCTACGCGAACGCCCGCCGCCTCGGCGTCATGTACGTGATCTGGGACAACCACATCTGGGGCGCCTACCGGACCGGGGACGGCTGGCGCGAGTACAACGGCTGCGAGGCCAAGAAGAAGCAGGCCAGGTCGCTCGACTCGGCCTGCCACCGCAACCACATCCACATCTCGCTGACGTGGGCCGGGGCCATGGGCCGGACCTCCTACTGGACCGGTGCGGTCGCCCCCCAGGACTACGGACGGTGCCGCCCGGCCGACATGAGCTGGGCGTACGGCTACAAGGCGCCCAACCCGGTGCCCTGCCCCGACGTCGGCCAGGTCAAGGCCCCGAAGGGCGCCTCGAAGACGCTCAAGACGATCGTCACCTACTCCGGCCGGAGCATGAAGCTCGGCAGCTCCTACGCCGCCGTCAAGCCCGTCCAGAAGGCCATCGGTGCCAAGCAGACCGGCACCTACTCCACTGCGACGGTCAAGAAGATGAAGTCGTGGCAGCGCGACCACGACCTCGAGGCGACCGGCAAGCTGAACTACGCGACCTGGCGTGCGCTGCAGAAGGCGCTGGCCCCGTAGGTCCCACGCCCCGGCTCACCCGTCGGCGAGCTCGGTGGGTCCGGTAGTCGCCGGCGGGCAGCTCGTCGGGCTCGACGTGCTCGTCGGGCGCGACCGGGACCGCGACCGGGACCCCGGCCTGGACCAGGTCCGCCGCTGCGTGGGGTCGAGGGTCGATCACGAGGTGGCGCAGGAACGCGGGACCGGACGGTGCCTGACCGCGTGCGGCCAGCCAGTCGACCAGGGGCGGGATCTCGTCGGCGATCTCGTCCACCGTCGTCGTCGTGACGGTCCGGGTGACGGTGGCGACGGGCTGCGCCGTGCGGTGGAGGACGCGGTAGGTCGGGGTACGGGTGTCGCTCGTGCAGCGTTCGACCCGTCCTGGGGCCCGGCCTCATCGGGTGCCGCCTGGAACCCGACGCCTACGGTGAACCCATGGACCCCCGGCTCGTCCGTGAACGCCCCGAGTCGGAGCGCCCGTACGCCCCGGGCGAGTCGGAGTTCCGGACCGACCTGGAGCGGATCCGCTTCGCGCAGTCCTTCTCACGGCTCGCGGAGGTCACGCAGGTCGTCAGCGCCGGCGCCACGAACGGGGTGGTCCACAACCGCCTGACGCACACCATCAAGGTGACGGCGGTCGCCCGGGCCATCGCCGTCCGGCTGCTGCGCAGCGAGGACCGCGAGCTGCTCGACAGCCTCGGCGGGCTGGACCACGTGGTCGTCCAGGCGGCGGCGAGCGCGCACGACCTCGGCCACCCGCCGTTCGGGCACCTCGGCGAGCGCGCGCTGGACCGGCTGGCCCGTGAACGGTTCGGGCTGGCCGACGGCTTCGAGGGCAACGCCCAGACGTTCCGGATGCTGACCGAGCTCGAGGCCCACGGGCCCGGCGACGAGGGCATGAACCTCACCGCCGCGGTCCGGGCCGCCGTCCTGAAGTACCCGTGGGCCCGCAACCACTGGCCGGTCCCCCACCCCACCGGCTGGCCGGTGCCTCCGCGCGGGGCCGGGCACGGCCGGGGTGGCACCGGGGCGGCCAAGTTCTCGGCGTACCTGATCGACCTGCCGGAGATGCAGGACGCGCTTGCCGCCTTCCCGGGGCTGCCGGCCGGGCGGCAGACCCTCGAGTGCTCGGTGATGGACCTGGCCGACGACATCGCGTACTCGCTGCACGACGTCGAGGACTTCCACCGCTCCGGGGTGCTGCAGTTCTCCCCGGTGTCGAGCGAGTTCTTCACCTGGGAGTCCGAGATCCCTCGGTTCACGGAGCTCGACGAGCCCCGGCTGCGCGAGATGGGGCGGTCGCCGGGCGCGGGTCTCGAGCGCCTGCGGCGGCGCCTCGGCACGCGCGACGCCTGGATGTTCGACGAGGCGACGTTCGCGGCGGCCGTCGCCACGGTGGCCGACGAGTTCGTGGACGGGGTGCTCGCGGTGCCCTACGACGGCTCGATGGTCAGCGACCGGGCCATCTCCGGGTTCACCTCGCGCTGGATCGACCACCTGGTGACCTCGGTGGCGCCGAACCTGGACCCGAACGTGCGTTCCGGCTACGTGCAGATGACGTCCCAGGCCTGGCACGAGGTGCAGATCCTGAAGTTCGTCAACTCCTACTTCATCCTGGAACGGCCCGACCTCGCGATGCTGCAGCGCGGGCAGGAACGCACGATCGAGCAGCTGGTGACCGGCTTCGACGACTGGCTGTCGGACCCGACCGACGCCTCCCGCGCCCCCCGGCGGCTCGTGGACCTGGTGAACGCGGCCGCGTACGGCTACGAGCGGCTGGTCCGCGACCACCCCGACCACCTGGACGACCGCACGACCGACGCCGACCTGGCGCGGATGGCGCGCGGCCGCGGCATCACCGACTTCGTCAGCGGCCTCACCGACGCCCAGGCGGCCGCCTTCGCCGTGCGGCTGACCGGTGGGAGCGGGCTGCTGTGGACGACGGGCGCGCTGTAGCAGGCTCGAGAACATCGAAGGGCTCCCCTCGCTCAGGGAAGCCCTGGTGCCGAGGACCCGACCGTCACCGGACCGGGCGCCGCTGCCTGGGAGGAGAGCGTGACGACACGCTTTCCCGTCGTCACGACCGACGACGAGGGAGCCGGTCGGAGCCCGATCCGCGTCCGAGCGGGGCGAGGACAGAAGGAACGACGAAGGGCTCCCCTCGGAGGAGGGAAGCCCTGGTGGTCGACGGAGCGGTCGAAGCGCTGCTACCTCAGGTCGGAGTAGTTGACGAGGTGCTGCAGCTCGGTCCGCATGTCGGAGCCCGACGCCGAGCGGTAGGCGCGAGCGATCGCGCGCTCCTGGCGGGAGGTCTCGCGGTGGCGACGGATGGCCTGGCCGAGGCTGATCATGGTCTTGCTTCCTTCCGATGAAACTTTGATGTGGTTCTCTTAGGCTCGAAAGCCTTCGATATCGAACTGTACCAGATCAACGCTTTCCATACTGGATTATTCCGAGCGCTCGGCCGCTGGCGAGGAAGGTCGCGACGGCCGTGGCGCAGCCCGATCACGGGCGGGGAACGGAGTGCGCGGCCGCCTGCCCGGGCGCCAGGGTGGGCGCTGATTCCCACGCTCGCGCCGAACGTCGCGCGGTCCTCTGATGGACGAGCAGGACGCGGCGTCGCTACGCCTCGACCCAGCCCTTCGGCGTCGTCGTTGGGACGCGAGGGCCCAGCCAGACGCGTCGACGGGCTGGGAGGTCAGGCGGGTACGGAGGCGCTCACCGGAACGGTGGGGCGCAGAAGCGTCCGTAGCGGGTCAGGCAGCCTGACCGAAGTCGCTGTCGGTGACCGTGACCCCGGCGCGCTCGAGCTCGGCCTCGACCCGGAAGCGCTCGATGTCACGCTCGATGCCCGTCGTCTCGTCACGCAGCTCGTGCTCGATCTCGAGCATCGAGCAGGCCTGCATGAGCACCTGGTCGTACGCCATCCGGTTGCCCATCTGCTGGGCGGCGGAGCGGTGGGCGTCGGCCCGGACGACCTCACGGAGCCGGCGCAGGTCGGCGGCGAGCCGCTCCAGCGGAGCACCCTGGATCTGACGCAGGGCCCGGACGGTCCGACGGTGCTCAGCCGCCATGAGCTGGCGCTCCCGGAACCGGGAGATGCTCTCGTCCCAGCGGCCGGCCAGCAGGTCCCACAGCAGGACACACCCGATCGGGACCATGACCATGATGAGAACGGCCAGGGCGCCGAGCACCACCTGGTACGTGTTCACCATGCGTCAACCCTAAGTCTGGTTACGGAACCGCTACAAGCGAGGCGGGAGGTCGAGCCGCACCTCTGCGCGGATCACGAACAGTTCGGAGCGGACCCCGTCGACGGATGCTGCGCCGTCCGCCGCACGCTCCCGGCCCAGACCTCGTGTCGGCCTCAGCCCGCCTTGTGCCCGTACACCGACACGTGGACGTGGTCCTCGTGGTTGGCCGTGCGGGAGCCGCGGTCGGACATGGAGCGCCAGCCCTCGCTGCCCCGCTGAACGGTCCAGATGTGCTGGGAGTAGATGACCTCGCTCACGCCCAGCTCCCGGGCGTGGGCACGGAGCCAGTCCGCCAGCTGCTGGCCGACCTCGGCGTCGGAGATCATGCAGTCCACGGCCTGCCCGCTCCCGTGGAACCCGCCGCCACCCCGCAGACCACCGAACGAGGTCACCTGCGGGAAGCGGGCGCACACGGTGCGGTGGACCAGGACGGCGTCGGGGGTCAGGCCGCGTTCCATCGCCGAGCCCTTCGAGCAGGCCGCGTCCGTGACGCCGCCCGTGGTGGCGGGGTCCGGCTTGTCCTTCGTGACGTAACGGGCACTGACCCAGCGACCCCCGCCCCTGACCACCACGAGCCGGAAGCCGTCGCGCACGACGGAGGTGGCGGCGAGCCTGGTCCCCGCCGGGACCTCGGCGACCACGCGGGAGTCTCGGGCGGGGTCGGTGCGGATGTTCAGGTCGTCGGTCGCCCACATCGTCCGGGATGCCTTCGCGCGGGCGGCCAGGTCGTCGGCGCTCGGCTCGGCGGGAGGCTTCGGCTTCCTGCCGCTGGGCTTCCCGGTGGACGCGACCGCGGTCGGCGGTGCCGTCGAGGCGGTCGGTGCCGTGGTGGGGCCGGCGGCTGGCGCGGGCGTCGGGCTCGCCGGCCGCGCCAGGTCCCGGCTCACGGGCTGCTCCCGGACCACGCCGTCGACGAAGGGGGCGCTGGACACCGGAGCCGGCACCGCCGTCTGCCCGTCGCCCGGCTGGGCGGAGGCGAGGACGCCGCTCGTCGCGAGCCCGACCAGCGCCAGCGGGACGGCCACGCGGGCCACGCGCACGGTGACCGTCGGACGCAGCGCCCGGCGAGGGCGGGGACGGGGCACGGAGCTCCTTCGACGTCGTGATCGGATCGTGACCTGCTGGCGGCGGAGTTTGGCACACGGCGCGCCTCCTGCCCAATCCGTGCGTCTCGCCCCACATCTCGAGGCGGCCACTAGCGTGAGGGGGCGGGGCGCCCGGCCCCCTACGGACGGAGACGAGCAGTGGTCCAGTACGACGCCGTGGTGGTCGGAGCCGGGCAGGCGGGCCCGAGCGTGGCCTTCACCTACGCAGGGCAGGGCAAGCGGGTCGCGGTCGTGGAGATGGCAGAGCCCGGTGGCACCTGCCTCAACCACGGCTGCCGCCCGACCAAGGCGCTGCGGGCCAGCGCGACCGTGGCGCACACCGCCCGGCGCGCGGCGGAGTTCGGCGTGCACGTCGGCGAGGTGCGGGTCGACTTCGGCGAGGCGATCGGCCGGGTGCACACCCTCATCGACGGCATGCGGGCCTCGCTGCAGCACTCCCTGGACACCACGGAGAACATCGACTACCTCCACGGCCGGGCGACCCTGGTCGGCGACCC
>Ga0210040_10009193_pt1 | contig 11544 bp, 6 predicted proteins | sample CryGeyCG12114_NA_FD_185462 | JGI IMG/M metagenome (GOLD analysis project Ga0210040, IMG submission 185462) | Groundwater microbial communities from aquifer - Crystal Geyser CG19_WC_8/21/14_NA (SPAdes) (version 2) | ecosystem: Environmental > Aquatic > Deep subsurface > Groundwater | place: USA... | reverse complement strand
AACAAGTTAAGATTAATGTAGAAATCTTTAAACAGCTTCAAATCCACGCAAATAATTAAAACAACATTTTTCTATTATAAATGCAGTTGATGAGAAATAAATTGATCAAATCAGGTTTATCCTTATGTAATTACAATTTAAGCCTAACCCGGCTCGTTACCACTTTATTATATAGTTAACCCAAGTAAGTACTCAGGCCCTCCCCAAAGGAAACTATTTCCTACAAAGATAACAATATGAAGAGTCTCATGCTAAAAGAGCGTCCCAAAAATTGATAAAATATATTTCCACCATAGTAACACTATATGAGATGAGAAAAGGAGCAAAAATCATATTTTAGCTTATTCAAGGTTTATTATAAGAAAATTGATTCATAATTAATATATTATATTAATTATGAATCACTTGATTCAGCTTCCCTGCACTCTATAATGTCAGACCCAACGGAAAAATGATATAAAGTGATACTTGTAAGTTTATTATTATGAAATACTGGCTCCAAATAGAGGGGGAGAAGTTTTCCAGAAAGATAAAACATTTCATCTCCGCATATAGTCTGCTGGAAATACACTTGACTAAGCACCCTAGCTGTGCATAGTTTCGCTGAATACCATTGAAGAGATGTAAATTTTCAATGGTTATGGTGAGTAAGATGAATTGCTTACGTACATAGCTGGCTATTTATACTCAATGCTATATGGAGGAAAAATTCACTCATTTAGAGCTGCAGCTTAAACTAATTGGTGCTAGACTTTCGTAAACACCTGAGAATCCCGTGGTTTATTTCCTATTTGCATAATACATAGATTCGAACCTTAGAAGTCTAAAAGATTTACTATATTTTGAAAAGAAACGGAGCTGTTTATCTCAAAATGACCCGAGTGTACGGAAAATTAAAATAGCGCTTTTTGAAGCTCTAATTTAAAAATTTGGGACCCAAATCTACCTCTCCTATAAAATTACAGAAGTAAGTACTTGAAGAAATGTTAATGAAAAGGGAGACATACAAGAATCTGTATGGGAAGTAATAAATAAGGAAAGTTTTTGAGGGGGTCTAGTGAACCAATGAGTGAGGAAAAGATAATAATAAACCACAACAAGGGGACAGAATAAAGTTGTGAACTAAACAAAAATACTAATTTTAAAATAAAGCAGATTTCATTGACTATCCATGATTTTTTTGAAAGTTTTTTTTAAATTCTTTCTTTTTCATGACACGTATACGTCTCATTACGCACCACGGTCGATTTTTCAACGATTTTGTCATTTTTCTTTTTTTTCAACAAGAGGTCTGCTACCCCTGTCCTGTTATGTTTAGATCCTTTTAAAAAATTAATTTTTTCATTAATTTATTTTGTAAATCCTATTCTACCTTCCTTTTACCTTTCGAATGGTGGATACCAAACTTTAGCCGTTTTTTTCACAAATTCTTGCCCATTTTGTAGAATCTGCTGAAAATCTAGTTGACATGGAAATAATTATGAAGATGACACGAAAAAATTTGACCAAATTCGTTTGACATGGCGTCATTGACCGAGATGCATTTGACGTTTTGGCAAAGCACACATTGTAGCCAATGGGAGCAGCGCATAGGAGGAGAGTTCAAACGAAATCCTGTACTCCGCCAACTTGTATAAATAGAGGGCCCGCACTCGAAAACTCCAGTACTGTGCTGTCTTCCTGAGTGTAAGGTCGTGTTATTTCGTTGCTCCAATTAACGCTTGACCCTACGAACTTTTTCTCTTCTTCTCGCCATCGGCAAAAATTAAACGACTAACTTCCAGACATTCCTCCAAGTTTTCTCTTTTTGTGATTATCAAACAAAGTTAATCATCTAAAATGGTAAGTAAATTCTTGGTTTGTGCGTTTCTTTTCTCTTGGTTTTGGTTGAGTTCTGATGGGTTTGATGCTTGATTTATAATTTAGCGTGAGTGTATCTCCATCCATGTTGGTCAAGCCGGTACCCAGATCGGTAATGCCTGCTGGGAATTGTATTGTCTGGAGCATGGAATTCAGCCAGATGGACAGATGCCGTCCGATAAATGTGTGGGTGGTGGCGATGACTCGTTCAACACCTTCTTTAGTGAAACTGGTGCTGGAAAGCATGTGCCCCGAGCTGTCATGGTTGACTTGGAGCCAACTGTGATCGGTAAAGTGTCCATACTTGTCATGTACGTATTTCTATGCAAAGATTGATTGCTCGGTTTGCTCATTTTCGCTTTCCTGTAAACAGATGAAGTCCGAACCGGCACATACCGACAACTGTTCCACCCTGAACAGTTGATCACCGGAAAGGAAGATGCCGCCAACAATTACGCTCGTGGGCATTACACAATTGGCAAAGAAATCGTGGATCTCGTGTTGGACCGAATCCGAAAATTGGCTGACCAATGTACCGGCTTGCAAGGTTTCTTAATTTTCCACTCTTTCGGAGGAGGCACTGGCTCTGGTTTTACTTCTCTGTTGATGGAACGTCTGTCTGTCGATTATGGCAAAAAGTCCAAGCTTGAGTTCGCCATCTACCCGGCTCCTCAAGTCTCGACAGCAGTAGTGGAACCTTACAACTCCATCTTGACCACTCACACCACTCTTGAGCACTCTGACTGTGCCTTCATGGTGGACAATGAAGCCATCTATGATATCTGTCGTCGTAACTTGGACATTGAGCGGCCCACTTACACCAACTTGAACAGGTTGATTGGCCAGATCGTGTCTTCCATCACAGCTTCTCTTCGTTTCGACGGAGCGTTGAATGTGGACTTGACTGAATTTCAAACCAACTTGGTGCCCTACCCTCGTATCCATTTCCCATTGGCTACTTATGCTCCCGTTATCAGTGCTGAGAAGGCTTACCATGAGCAACTCTCCGTGGCTGAGATTACCAATGCTTGTTTCGAGCCAACCAACCAGATGGTGAAATGCGATCCTCGACATGGCAAGTACATGGCTTGTTGCATGTTGTACCGAGGAGATGTGGTCCCCAAAGATGTAAATGCCGCCATTGCGACCATTAAGACCAAACGGTGTGTGTTGCTATATTTCTTATATATATTCTAGGATTCTTAAGGCTTTTGCTAAACTACGTATAACGTACTCATTTTGTTTACAGAACGATCCAGTTCGTAGATTGGTGTCCAACTGGATTCAAGGTGGGAATCAACTACCAACCACCCACAGTGGTCCCAGGAGGAGACTTGGCCAAGGTCCAGAGAGCTGTGTGTATGTTGTCCAACACGACTGCCATTGCTGAAGCGTGGGCGCGTCTGGATCACAAGTTCGATCTCATGTATGCCAAGAGAGCTTTCGTCCATTGGTATGTCGGTGAAGGTATGGAGGAAGGCGAGTTCTCTGAAGCTCGTGAGGATTTGGCTGCTTTGGAGAAGGACTACGAAGAGGTCGGCATGGACTCCATTGAAGGCGAGGGTGAAGGAGAGGAGTACTAGATCCTGCCTACCTTCATTCATCCCCTCAAGTTCCCCCTATTCAAGAAGTGTCCGATGAACTTGATCTGTGTTTGTTCAAGTCATCTCTCTCCACTAGTTAGTCACCCTAAGCTAGTTAGTTAGTGTAACCAAATTCACTGTCTTCTATGTACTGAAATACTTTAGTAAGTATTATCAGTAGCTAACAGCTCATTAAAATGTAAAGTAAAAAGAGACGTTCTATATAACGTGTTCTCTAAAATATTATAAACAATCCATTGTATTGACAACATTTCGGTGATTGAAAGTTAATAAACTTAGGATCATTCGATCATTATATGCACTTTGTGTTGTTAGTTACAGGATTTGTTTCATCATGCGTCCGTATTGATTATCTAAGAAGCTACTCGTATTCTGATCATGATCATACTTGAATAATATACTACGCATCATTATTGGCTCATGTATATAGTATCTGTACAAGAAATATATAGTCTCTTTGGCTAGAAGACTCAATCAAAATTAAAATTTTAATTTAGATGCTAATCTGGAAAACTTACTTATTCCAGGGGTGTTAAAGCTATGTATGTATGTGAAATGCCCACAGGACTGATAAAATGTCTTGAGAAATTCCTATTTTGATTTATGAGTTTTACATTGACCTGTTGACCGTTAAATATAAAAAATGCGTTGAGTAGTTTCCGAGGCATGCTGTCCACAAAAAGTTGATCAGGGACACACAGACAGACACATAGACAGGCATGTGGTGCATTCATATTTCACAATAAGTGGCTGTACGCTTCGCTCCACTACCTATATAATACATGTTCACTTTCTCTTTGCATCCAACTCCCTACTAACTAACTAACTTGCATTGTGCACCTGTCATAGTTTGAAACATGGGATGATTGATACGACCTTGATAAGCTGAATAGAATGAAACTTGCCATTCGATTAAATTCTGGATAATCTCAAGTTATCAAATTCAGTGCATGGAAGGAAAGTTTGGGCGACAACTGGAAACTATCATCATATGTCACCAGACTGCAGTGAGTAAGTGAATACGAAATTTTACGCAAATAAGGGGAAAAGAAAGTAGTATACTACAACATATTTATAAAATAGAAAAGAAAGTGAAGGGAAAAAACTACCCTAAAGGGATCAGAATACATTTTGTCTGTACGCAAAGCAATTCAGTGTAATGCAAATTATTTTTTATTTCAGTTCGCGTTAGTCTAGAAATTTAAATTCATACTTGTATTGCCGTATAATAGTGCCACAGGGAAGAGGACAAGGATTCTCCACTTTATAATATACGTGAATGGTTTGTTGTATTTACGGACTACATGCATATACACTTTCTCATATTATATTTTTATGGGTGGATAGACTTTGTCTTTATGGTACACTTTATATGTGATTACATATTGTAAGTGGTTAGGAAAAGTGTAATCTACTGTTACTTTGTACGTAAGATACTAATATGATCTTGGGTTGTAGGCGTGTGGCGTGGAGAAAGATTTTTATGAGGAATTCTCAGGGAATGTCATAGTATCTATTCCCTCAGGTACTGAATTCACAAGGAGGACAAATAAACATGGATTATTTTGCTTGTTGAGTGGATTTGAAAATGGAGAGAGCAATCCAATTGCACAACAAATAATATTTGTGATTTTAAATCAAAATTCATGGATGACAGTCTATACGGTTTGTCACGGTTGGTCAATTTTTGTACAACTCAACTCTCACAATAGTTTGTACGAGTGTCTGTCATCAGTTGTTAAAAACCATGCAATACTTCCGAACTCCTATTTCGTTGTATCGGACACCCCCTGTCATTCGTATACATATAGAATCCGAAATCCACAGTTATATGCATTAACAATCAGGTATATGATTAAAGCCAGAAAGTTGTGTGACATCATTATTTACTTACAAAAATGAATACGCTTGTGTGGGCATAGCGGTTGGGCAGGTTTTTTAAAATTATTGCTCGTTAATTATTGACACTGTTTTGATTTGTTAATTTAATTTTAGTCATGGCTGTCACTTTTTACTCCACGCCGCATCACAGACGCAGAGTAGAGGAATTCTTATGTCCGACGCATATACTGTGGTTGGGAAATAGAATTGTCAAGGATTGGGTTGAACCGAAGAAAAATACTGTCCTTGTAAAATTCACAGAACCAAAGTCAAGTAGCTTTTCCCTCCTTGACTGTTATATAGTACGTAAGGAACCCCCTTTGATCGTGTATATGTACATGTTGACAAGCCTGTAAACTAATAATATCGTCTTTTTGGGCTCATTTCAAGTGCGTTTTAGGTCTCTACAAACAAGGAGTAGCAAAGGGAAATGAAAGACGTCTGCAAGAGATTTATTGATCAATTACAGACACTCGTTGGGCATCTATTTCGCTCTTATTAATCCCACAACGAGCTTCCCTCCTTCTTTCATTTCATGTTTTGTTTGGCTTACGTAGTTGAGACAGTAATGGTGATGAGTGGTTGACAAGCTTTTATTTGAGCACGAGTTGTGGGCGTCCAGTTTGTTTATAATTTATAATGGTGTAAAAAAGGATTCTAATGTGATCGTTACATCAATTTATTTTAGATTTTATTGAATAAAGGCTTTTTTTTTATTATTTTGCTATTTGAAGCAGCAATCTCCGTTAGATCCAAGGTATATAGAATAGTATTTGTAGAAACGAAGAACTAACCCTAAACGAGATCCTCCTGGTTAGATCTAAAAACTACTTTTACTTCACGTCTACCTACATCCAAGGTAATAGAATAGTAATTCAGAAAACTAAATCTATACTCACATTTGATTTCTTAAGTCGTCAATAGTCGTTCAAAAACGAAATTTAAAAAAAAAATCGCAAAAGTTCGGCGACGGATAGCGTTATTTTGCTTTTGCTTTACCAGAAAGTTCTAATATTCAAAGGTGCGGTTGTCAAATTTTCCATATAGCGGCATTGAACTATTGCAGCATTTGTACTATACGAAACAAACCCTGTATAGTACAGATTTTGCAGATCTGCAAAATCTGTACTATACAGTATAATCTCTCAATAGGAAAAAAACTTTCTGCAAATCCTATGCTCCATTTGTAACTAACTTACTTACACTTTGTGCAAGTTTAACTTATTTCCGTGCCAGCCCGTAAACGATGATAAAGAGCACATTACTAATTAATCACAGTACATTAAGCCGTGCCATCAACCTCATTACATAATAGGAAGGGAGACAGGAGCAAGTTTTGCGAGTAACTGTGTGCATGCATACATGCACGAGCAGCAATGTATATACAAGACTACAGTGCACGTTCTTATGATTCCAATTTGTAGCCAACGATGAGGATTGTTGATGCGTAAGAATATGAAAGAAATCATTGCTCAAGAGTTTGTGAAGGATGTAAAATTAATGAGCAAAGTTTTCTCATCGCATGGGTCAGCTTATAGGTCAAGTCTGTAACATAAATAAATAAAGTATATACACATTACATCCGGATCCTGGGTTTCAAAAGACGGTCCTCTTATTTAGGGGAGAGAGCAACTTTCTTCACAACGTGTCAAAAAAAGTTGAGGACACACTATGATCGTAATGATCATCATAAAGAAAGTATTTGAACACAAGGCATAAATAAAGAATGTTTTTTTTCTCCCCTATTTTCTTTGTTACTGGTTTGTTTGAATTTTTGGGGGGGGTTTTTCTGTAGCATTAAAGATGCAAAGAAACTCTGTGCTTTCAAACGTGCATTTTTAACGAATTGAATGCTTGCATGCATGCACACACTATATAACAGAGTGGATTGAACAGCGTTTCAATTTTCTCTTTGTTTTTCAAGTGCACCTTGAAAGTTACTTACTTGCACAGGGGAGTTGCATGTGCAATTTTCTATAGGGGAAGGAGATGGTAAAACTGCATTTAAGGATTTTTTTCCTCCTCTCTTCCCAACCGAAGAACATTTTTGAAATTTTTTAATCAAAGATTTTTCATGCGATAAGAAACTTCTTTATCGTTAGTTTAGTTCATAATAAATTTAGAATGATAAGCAAAAAGATATTATGTTGTTTGATGCATTGGATTATCAAGGATTTTTAAAAACTTCTGAATCGAAACAGTGGTTAATAATTCAAAAGTTTTTTGGTGTATCAGTTTGATTTGTTTCCATCTGGAATAGAGAAAGCAAAATTTCCTTGACAGGATTGCATTTTTTTTTACACTTTTAAGATGAAGACCACTCAAGTGTGACATTGCTTCAACAGTATTTCTCCTCTCATGAAGATGTCAATTGAAGTTTCAAAGATTTCTTTACTTTTCAGTTCAGAAGGATTTTCTCTTGGAAAGTTTGCTATATTTGTACGAACGAACTGGATAGGCTCAACATGGGAGCCACTTTAAGACACTTACCTGTTTTCATGCCAAAGGATCTGGTTTGATCCTCTTCACATATTATGTACGTCTTAGCAAGTCAGTCAAACTGGAGGTGGAATGCAAAACTTGTGTATTGCTAACTTGTTCTAGTATGTAGAGAGCAGTATGATGGTGACAAAATTTTTGGCCAACGTTTTCCAGGAATGTAAAAGTTAAGAAAACTCTAGTACTGTGACATAAGTTAGATTGAGTTAAACTCTGTTTTCGGGCTAAAAGTGATATGAAAGTTCAACATTTGAATTGAATTGCAGCATTTTTAACATGATTTTTACGGTGCTTTAAAAAACGGAAAATTTGAAAATAATTTTAGCATCATTGAAAAAAAAATCAACGAAAAAGAGTCCAAAATTGTGAAAGTCTCAATCCAAATTCCCTCCGTATTGTATACAAATATGTTCCAGTGTTACTTTCACTGTAAAGTTTTATCAAGCAAGTTTTATAGAACCAATTATGTGCATAACTTGCTCAAGACGCTAACTAATTACAAAGCGTATTCACCTTAGAATGCACACGAATTTTTGTTTATGGCATTTAAGAACTTTCTAATCACATAACAGGATCGCATAAAATTTGCTGGGGGCACACAAAGAGCCAAATTAATTAATACAACGGGGATTTATAGGCTTGAGTATGAATTACGACTTAATTTCCAGTCAACATCACACACACACATACTATGGTATGAAAAATTTCGTTATTTTATTATCGCACGCTGAAAGTTTTAGTTAGTGTGAAACACATTACACACAGACTTGGGGGATTTGATACTAAAGTTAGTTAGTTATAGTTACTTTCACACACAACAGGACTTCAACTCTATTCAAACTTGAACTTGAAGGGAAGATTATAACATTCTACACACAATGAAAAAGTTGACTCGTTTTAATCCTATGCAAACAAAAAGTAAACGCAGCTGCACATTGAAACCTATAAAATACACAGTGAGTTCTTTTTGCTACCAAAAAACATAGTATATTTCATACACATCATTACTTTGACTTTATTTTGATCCATCTTTGTACTCTATTATCTATGATATTATGAAAATCACACACCTGTATTCTCAAATTGCATCTGATCATCCTTACTTTGGGCTCAAATTGAATGCCATTGTGGAAATGCAAACTTCCTGTTGTGTGACTCCCAATTTTGTTTTCTGTTTTGGGTAAAAGCTTTGATCCCAAATTGTAGACTCCAACGCATAAATAATGTGCACATGGTCGTTTACATGATTATAATGCAAAATTCTATCCTCTCTCGTCATATTAAGCACTTCCTGGAGCTACACTATGAAATTCTGCTGAATTACTGTAAATATAGTTTCTATGCTAATGCTCTGAGAGAAGGAAACTGCCATTTCAGTTTGTACCAAGAAAAGCAACAAGGGTATACATTACACTAACGAGACTATGTAAAATTTGCCAGAAAGCGAGTAACTTATTTTTTTGGTTATATCTACTTGCTGATAACTAGATTAAGGTATAACTTTTTTATTGCGTAACGTAACTTGATTAAAAAGTAGTGATACGAACAGCTTGAAGGATTTTTTTTATTGATTTCATAAAATTAGTGTAAATGACACAGAGCCTTTGAAATGTATATCTGTGTGGCAAGCAATACATAATAGAATGTATAAAATCAGTCAGTCGCTCGAGAAATCAATGACAAGAGGATTTATCCTCTCCCTTTGTATTTTGGCAACAGTCTTTTGTTCGTTTGCCAATTGTGATCACATTGTTCCCAGTTGTGTTCAACTATACTTTGGTTGAATGACCACATTGTGAGAGAGTCCTTAAAAGTGAATTCCCAATTTTTAAACCAGTCAGTCTTTGTGTGCACTGGATCATAATCGTTATCATCAAATCTATGGAAATGTGTGAACACCACTTGGAAATATTAGATTCCACTGGAATTTATGGGTCGGTTTGTCCATCCGGTTTGCTTTACAGGCAAAAATATCTTCAACAAACTAAACTTCACATTTTTACTGGGATTTACTCAGCTATTTACCTATTTACATTTGTTTCAATGCAGTCCAACTAACAAATTGTTTTCACAAAACCCACTTTTTTACTAAGGCTTTTTTATTTCATTAGACATTTCGGTTCCGAATTCAGTAGAAACACAAAATGCCAATTCGATTTTCAAATCAAACCTTAAACTTTTGCAGACGTCATAGGTCCCATTTCATTTCCTTGTCGTCTAGTTCATGTCACAGAGGCAAAACATGCGTATCATGTACACGTAGACTGTCTGTATGTATTTATTTATGTGTGTGGACCGAAAGTCTGGGCAAGACTAAGGATATGGGATGAAAGTCTATATAACACACAAAATAGTGATCATCATACGAATACTGTAGTACACACAATCTTGTTGTAGAATGCATACACTTGGGTTCGTAGTAAAGGAAAGTTGTCCCAAAGATGTATGCCTGCACGTAACATAAAATGAAATGGGATCTAATAACGGATGATGATGATAAGAAAGCAAGTTTGTATCAATCTATCTGATGAATTGACACTTAAAGTTATATTTGAAGTGAGCATAAATTTTCAATATAGAAACACTTGACATTTCCCAATGCACTCCATCCTGTGAGGAGCAGGTTTTTGCAACTACTGGAACAACGCACAGTATTTGAAAAAGGATAGAAATGAAATTTTCCTATACAATACATGAAATATGAAATAGCGTGCTCTGTCTGTGTCCACCCACAACATGAAAGCATTATTTTTTTACCTGCTCAACAAACAAACAAACCGGATTTACAAAGAACTATAACTAACTTGACTATAGCATTCGCTTCCGGGCTTAATTCCCTTCCAAAAAAGCTTAAACAAGTCCAAAGAAATGGAATAATTTTTTGACAATAATGAACTCACACGTCACCTCCTTTCTTTCACGGCCCGTGAGCGTCTTTATATCTTGTCTGTAAAAAAACGTGTTAAAAATACCCCTTTCTTTGTGCCTATATATTCTCACTACTGTATTGTGGGAAGGTAGAAAGCAAAAGCGTTTCCTATTCTTCTCCTCATTTATTTAATGTGATGCCCGCCCTCTCATTTCTCACAGAGAGAAAATTGCCTTTTTTCCTTTTTGTCTATATAATATGTGTGCCTGTATAGTTGACTATATGCTCGCTTTTCACTTTCCCATACTACAGCTTCCTCTTTTCACATTCATTCGCTCATTCATTAGGAAGGGACAAGCAACTGGTTTAGTCCCGGTTGCACTTTTCCAGAAAAAAAAACAAGAGACGCGTGACGATAAAAATTGCCAATTCGTGTTTGCGACGAGAATGAAACGAATGAAGGTAATTTATGAACTCTTTGAGACTTTTTTCCACTTTCCCTTTGAGTGTGACTTTTGGAAACTCTATTTTATTGTACGCATGAGCAGAATCATGTATGAGAGGGCTTAATTACACCAAGTAATTTTTTGTTTCCGGCAATTGTTTAGTTAGTTAGTGAGTGCATTGGTTAATTTTTTCAGTCGAAAAGAGAAGGGAATTGATTTTACGTTTTTTCACTGGGTTTTGTATAGTTGCGCGGAAGAAAAAACTCGTTTATTGGAACGTGATAAATAACATTTCCAAGTAATTGGTCATCCTCTAGTTTAAAGAAAGGGCTAGTTTTATTGCTCTTGTCATGTGGGTTAAAAAGTATGCTGTAGAGACCATATA
>Ga0210040_10009192_pt1 | contig 11545 bp, 9 predicted proteins | sample CryGeyCG12114_NA_FD_185462 | JGI IMG/M metagenome (GOLD analysis project Ga0210040, IMG submission 185462) | Groundwater microbial communities from aquifer - Crystal Geyser CG19_WC_8/21/14_NA (SPAdes) (version 2) | ecosystem: Environmental > Aquatic > Deep subsurface > Groundwater | place: USA... | reverse complement strand
TCGCCATCCCCCTGCTGATCGTCGGCGGGTATGCCCTGCTGATCGGGATGGCGTATGGCTACTGGCTCGTTCCTCTCCTGATCCCCGTGTATCTGCTGGCGCTGACGTACTGGAATGCGGCCTACTAGGAGAGCATCAAAAAGTGTGGGGCAGTGTCAGTCGACAGTATCTCGACTTGATTTGGGAACTGTAAGTATTATGTTCAAGGAATGCCTATAATGATAAATCCACTGAAGTGCCCCACACTTTTTGATGCTCTCCAGCACGTACATGGTGCCCAGTAGTTGGGGGCGCGTGTGCAGCGGCGGCATGGCCGGGCACAGCGGCAAGCCGGGCGCGGATTCGGGCAGCTCCAAATCCCGCAGAATCAAGCGGGCGCGCAGCCGGTCCGCTATTTCCCAAGCCGGCGAAAACACCGCCGCGTGCTAGTTCACCGCGGTTTCAAAGGGCACCAAAAACCCGTACATCTTGGCCAGAAAATGTGCGGTTCCCGCTGCGGTTAGGGTGCCCGTCGTTAAGGCTTGGTTGAAAGCTTGCTGCTCCAGCGCCTCGTGTTGGGGGCGGGTTTCGCTGCGCAGGCGCGATAACAGGTTCGGCGTTTGAGGGACTGCAGACAAAACCGAACGAAAGAGAAAAGCTGCTGAAAACCACAAGATAGCGAGCCAGCGGTCCCGGCCCACCATAATAGCTGAACCGCCGAGTCAGCAAAAAAACTCGAAGCCAAGAATATAGGTGCTGAATGGGCCAGCAGCCGGCTATATACGGGTTGGGCAGCGCCGCGCCAGCTCCGGTAATTAGAAATCCCCGTTCCCGTTGCGAACCGCTACTTTAGCCTGCCACCGGCACTCAATCCCATTCTTTGGGTTCCTGCCGTATACCCCTGCTCGCCGTTTTGTGTAGCTGCCTTGAGGGGCGACGACACTCCTTTGGCCGTTCTACGGTTTTTCTACCACGCCGCGGGTACCGCCGACGACTGCTGGCGCCCGGTGTCTTATTTCTTTATGCTAAAGTCTTCCAGCGTGCTCCTGGTCGACGACGACCCACTCACCAACGACCTCAAGAACGCCTGCTCCGGGAACTCGGGGTCGCCGGCCAGTACCTGGCGGCCACCGACGGCGTCGATGCGCTGGCCGCCTTGCAGCACCTCGCCGCCTTGGCCCACCCCACCAGCCCAGTCCCTGGTGCTGCTCGATGTGAAAATGCCCGGCATGGACGGCATGGCCTTCGTCGACGCCTACCAGCGCCTGCCCGAGTCCCGCCAGCAAGCCGTGGTCATCGTGCTGCACACCGCGTCGAGGAGCTCCATCGACCTGGCCCGCATTGAGGCCCTGCCCATCGCCGGCTTGGTCAGCAAGCCCCTCACCAAAGAAAAGCTCGACACCATCCTTAAGTTGCATGACTAGTGCCGTTTTCCGGCAGCATAGCAGCTCCCAAGCCACTACAAGCGGACCATCCGGCCCACTCGTGTTGGTTGTGTCTTGCCCCCTAAAGCCTGCGCTATTTTATCTTTAGTACCTTCTGCAAGCATTTCCCCTTAGGCAAAAAACTCGCCTGACATCGGTTCTTTATTCGTGCCTTAGTTTCAACCCATTCACCTGCGCGAGGGAGGGAGAGGAAGTGAGCAAGCGCAGTTTCGCCTCCAACTCTTGCGCGGCAAGGTGGCAGGCGGCCTCTATCTTCGAAAACAAAGACAGCAGTCCGGCCATGGCTTCCTGGCTGGCCCCATCGTCGACGGAAATCAGGCTGACGGCCTTGCTCTGGATGGCTTTGGCCATGTCCTCAAACTCCGGGTTCATGCCGATGGTGGCAAAAGTGGGGATGATGGAATGCGTGGCGCGTTTCAAGGCAATCCAATCTTTTTCGGCAATGGCCTGCTTCATGGTTTGCACCAGTTGGGGTATTTCCTGCAGGTAAAGGCCAATCATTTCGGCCATGCGGGCGTCGCTTTTGGTTATCCGTTTCAGGTAGTCAAAGTTGACACAATTCAGGGCCTGAGTTTGCAGGTCTTCCACGGCCGGCGCCACGGCTTGCTCGGAGCCGGCTTGCTTCAGGTACTTGATGATTTTGCCGTAGAGCAGCTTGTCGTCAATAGGTTTCGAGATGTAGTCATTCATGCCCACGGCCTTGCATTTCTCCACGTCCACCGTCGTCACGTCAGCCGTGAGGGCAATGATGGGCACGTTCAGCCGCAGCTCGTTGCGGATGTATTCCGTTGCCTCAAAGCCGTTCATGACCGGCATTTGCAAGTCCATGAGCACAATGTCGTAGCGGGTGGTGCGCAGTTTTTCCAGCGCTATTTTCCCGTTGCTGGCCACGTCCAGGGCAAAGCCAAAGTCTTCCAGCAGCGTTTTCATGAGCAGCTGGTTCAGGGCAATGTCTTCCACCACTAAAATCCTGACGTCTTTGAACTCTGCTTCCAACTCAATAGTCAACGCTGTTTCGGCGTCGGCTTTTTCGGTGGTTTTGCCAAAGCTCAAAATGAAGCTAAACGTGGAGCCCGCACCCACCTTGCTTTTCACGTTGATGGTTCCGCCTTGGGGCTCCACCAGGTTTTTCACGATGGCCAGGCCCAGCCCCGTGCCCCCGTACAGGCGGCTGGTGCCGCTGGTGGCCTGCTGGAAGTCGTCGAAGACGGTGCTCAGCTTGGCTTCTTCGATGCCGATGCCGGTGTCGGTGACTGAAAATTCCAGAATGACTTTTTCCTGGTCCTGCACCAGCATCCGCACGCCCACCGTGATGGTACCTTCGCTGGTAAACTTCACGGCGTTGCTCACCAGGTTAAGTATCACTTGGTGCAGCCGCACCGGGTCGCCCAGCAGCACGTCCGGAATTTTGGCGTCGTAGTCCATCACCAGGGCCAGGTTTTTCTCCTGAATCTTGGTTTCAAACAGGTGCACCATCGCCGACACCGACGCGGCCAGCTTGAACGGAATTTGTTCAAAGGTCATCTTGCCCGCGTCCACCTTGGCCAGGTCCAGGATGTCATTGATGAGCACAATCAGGGTGTCGCCGCTGAGCTTGATGGCCGTTAGGTATTCCTTTTGTTTGTCGGTCAGCTCCGTTTTCAGCACCACCTTCGTGAAGCCGATGATTGCGTTCATGGGCGTCCGGATTTCGTGGCTCATGTTGCTGAGAAACTGCTGCTTGGCCTTTACCGCATTTTTGGCAATGTCGGTGGCGCTTTCGGCCTTGGCCTGCGCTTCCACGGCCAGCACCGTGGCCCGTTCGGCCGCAAATTTGGCCTCAATCAGCTCGGTGGCAATCCGTTTTTGGTCGGTGACGTCGCGGGCCACAATCACCACCCCCAGCACCTTGCCTTCGTCGTTCTTGTACACCGACCCGTTGAACAGCACGTCGGTCAGCTTGCCGTCTTTGTGGCGCAGGGTGAGGGGCGAATCGGCCACGGTACCCTTAGCAAACACTACCTGGTACACCTCGCGCGCCATCTGCGGGTCGGTAAAGTACACGAAGAAGTCCGACCCGATGAGCTGCGCGCGGTCCATGCCAGTGATGTTCACCGTGGCCTGGTTCATGTCCGTTATTTTCCCCTCCGGACTAATGGTTACTAAAGGGTCGCGGCTCGCCTCAATCAGGCCGCGGGCGTAGTTGGCCACCCGCAGTTCAGCCGCGCGTTTCACTTTCTCGTCGTTCTGAAAGGCCAGCTCTTTGTTGGCAATGACCAGTTCCGCCGCCCGCTTTTCCTTCTCGTCGTTTTGAAAAGCCAGCTCAATATTGGCGACGCTCAGCTCCTGCGCGCGTTTCTCTTTTTCGTCGTTCTGAAAGGCCAGCTCCGCATTCGCGATGATGAGCTCCTGCGCCCGCTTTTCCTTCTCGTCGTTCTGAAAAACCAGCTCCAGGTTGGCAATTAACAGCTCAGCAGCCCGCTTTTCTTTCTCGTTGTTCTGAAAGGCCAGTTCTTTATTGGCGATGATGAGTTCTTGCGCCCGCTTCTCCTTCTCATTGTTTTGAAAAGCCAGTTCTTCGTTGGCAATGCCTAATTCCTGCGCTCGCTTCTCTTTCTCATCGTTTTGGAACGCCAGTTCTTCGTTGGCAATACTGAGTTCGTCGGCCCTTTTTTCCTTCTCGTTGTGCTGAAAGGCGAGTTCTTTGTTGGCAAGGCCCAGCTCCGTGGCCCAGTTTTTTTCAGCCACTTCCCGGGCTACAATCACGGCACCCAGCACCACGCCCTGCTCGTCCTTGTTCACGGTGCCGTCAAACAGCACCTCGGTCAGCGTACCGCTGGCGTGGCGGATGGTGAACGGCACGTTGCCGAGCGCCCCGTTGGCCAGGACTTTCCGGTAGGCATCCCACACCAATACCGGCTCCGTAAAAAAGGTGGAGAAATCAGCCCCCACCAAGGTGTCGCGCTCCACGCCCGTCATGGTCACTGCGGCCTCATTTGTGTCAAGGATGCTACCCTTCAGATTCACGGTGACCAGTAAGTCTTGGCTTGCCTCAATCAGCCGTCGGTATTTCTTTTCGCTTTCCTTCATCGTGTCTCATTCGCCCTCCTGGAAGGCAAGCGTTAATTGGTCTATAGGTGTTGAGGAGTAGGCCGAATGGCACAACAACAGCAGGTATGATGCCTGACGGCAATCAGTAATGTTTATTAAGTGCAAATAATAATGAGCCTATATTGGCCTATAAACTTGACGGCCAAGCAAGGTACGACCCTTATGCTTCAATTAAATTATATTATGAATGGGGGCCTTTCGGAAACGTATAATTCCAATTCACGCTATAAGCAAATCAGTCACCAGCTCCAACCCGAGCGGCCCAACCGGCCCGCTCGTTTCATTTACCACCTCACAGCCTCCGCCCGGCCTACCTAATCAGGCCCTCCAGCACCGCGCGCTTAATCAGCTCCGCGGTGTTTCGCGAATGTGTTTGGGCAATCAGGTTTTGCCGGTGCGTTTCCACTGTGCGCTTGCTCATGTAGAGTCGGTCAGCCACTTCCAGATTCGACCATCCCGCCGCCAGCAGCTGCAGCACCTCCCGTTCCCGCCCACTCACCGACCCACAAAACACAGGCATTTTTCGGCGTTCCGGCGGCTTGCTGCACCATCTGCGGCCTCGGTTAAAGTTTGGTACAAAGGTTAAACGACGGCCTCTCGGTGGGTGTGTCAACGCGCCCTACTACGCGGAGGTAGGAGCCAAAAAGGTACGGTGGCTGTTGCAGAACTCTGAACTGCTGATCGCTTTCGAGATTACAGGACCTGTTTGACAGTTGGTGCCCCCTCTCCAGCGTTGGAACAAGCTGGTTGGAGGTGGTGCAGGAGGCCTGGACAGGGCGAGCGCGAGGCCCAGTTGCTGTTGAGGACGATACTTGAGGAGCTTTTTCAGATTGTAGGCCATCGCAGCCAGCAGCATCGTCTTGTGCGCACTTGCCCGGCCACGGGTGCTGACCTGGCGGAGGCCGTAGTGCTGGAGCAAGCTGCCAAACACCGGTTCCACCGTGCTCTGGCGCAGAAGCCGCATGCGCTGGCCCTGCCGGCTTTGTTGGCGGGCGAGTGCACGTCGGTAGTGCGGGTCATAGGTCGTGCGCGTGACCTTGCGCTTGTTGGTTTTCGGGGCACAGGTGGCTTTGCGCGGACAGAGTCGGCAATCGCGGGTGGAAGCGCGGTAGGTCTTGAACAGGCCGCTGTCCAGACTGGTCTCGTAACTCCTAAAGGGTAGGAATTTGCCCGCCGGGCACGCGAAGCTGTCGGTTTCGGCATCGTAGGTAAACCCCTCCACGATAGGCTTGTATTTGCCAAACAAGGGGATCCAGGGCGTGATGCCCTGCTGCTCGAGCAAGGCATAGTTCACCCCGTTCGAGTAGTTGGTATCGGCCACCAGGTCCAGCAGGGGCAAGCCCTGGGCGAGCAAGCGCTGCTGCAAGTGGGTGACGAGTTGGGGCAAGTGCACGCTGTCACGGCTATCCGCCAAATCGGCCTGCACGTGGCTGATCACGCCGTGCGCCGTGTCGACGGCCAGGTTACAGAGGTAGTTCAGCGCCCGGGCTTTGCCGAGTTTGATGGAGATGCGCGCTTCGGGATCCGTGGGGCTATAATGGGTTTTGTTGCTCACCAAGCGCGCCCGAGGGCGTCCCGCGCCGAAGTGCCCCGTCCGGTGTTGAGCTTGCCGATTGGCCACCCGGCGCAAGACGTGTGCCGGCGTATCTAAAACGCCCGCCGACGGTTGCGACGGGGCCTCTGGCTCGGTCCCCCCAGCGAGCTGCATCCGCGGGAGGAACGTCTCGATCGGCTGCTTTTCACAGAGGCTATAGAGCGACTCGTTGGCTTTGACCGGGGCCGAGTCGACAGCTTGCGTGTCACCAGCGACTAGGCCCTGCGTGACGCATTGGGCGAAGACGTGGCCGAACAGCCGCTCGAAGACTTCCGTCGGGTAGAACTGCCGGGTCCGACTCACGGTCGAATGCCACGGCAAGTCTTCATCGACCTCGTAGCCCAGGAAGTAGAGGATATCCAGCCGTAGAGCACAGTGCTCGACCAAGCGTCGTTCGCTGACTAGGTTTTCTAGTCGGCCAACCAGTACGAGCTTGAAAAACACGACTGGGTCCAAGGAGGGCTGCCCGGTGTGGCTATAGAGCGATTGCGTTTCCTGGTAGAGAAAGCCCCAATCAACTACCTCCGCCAGTCGGCGGTAGAAATTGTGCGGGGGTACGCGCTCGGATAACCGAAAGCGAGTGACCTCTTTATCGGTGAACTGCTTCTGGCCTTGCATCCTCCTGCTACGCGCACAACGACGAACTGGATAGCCAGTTCTGCAACAGCCACCGTAACTTATTGACCCCAGCTAATCCGTAGCGGCTGTGCCGGTAGAAAAGGGGCCAGAAAGTGGAACCACTTCAATAGCGTGATGGTCCCACCTTGTTGACCTATTTCGTGCTGCTGCCTACAGCAGGGCCAAGGACTAAAAGGGGAACCCTTTAAGCCGTGACCGACTGATACGAGAAATGAGGTAAAAGCCCGCTAAGCTGATATATGGGCAGGATGAGGTGGTCAAGAGGGGAGCGATTGCCAGCCCGTTGTTTAACCTTTGTACCAAACTTTTAACCAAGGCCACAAATAGGGCAAAACCTCCGAGTCCGTGGCCAAATAGCATGGTCGCTCGTGATAAGGTGCCAAAACGCTGTAAAAGCATCGAAACCCGATAGTCTTACACGCACCTAAAAGCAATCGAAAGTGGCTAGAGAAAACGAACGTTAAGACCATATTTTTGCCTCTATTTTGAATAAAATATTGACAGTCAAACCGCTAATCGGATAAATAGCGTAGCTGTGAGATCGAGTCGGAGGTTTTCCCCTAGTTGTTTAACAACACCCTGCTGACGGAGAGCGAGCTGTCACTTGCTGGAATACGCGCTCAATGGAGACGGGCAACTAACGCCGAGTTCTGCAACAGCCACACATAGTTAGCGCACGTAAATTTGTACTGTTGGTTTCACCCACGTCAATGAAGTGCCGCGTATAGTCGGGGTAGCTAGTTAACTATCGACGACAGCCGCATCACGGTGCACCGCAATTCCTATTCGTCCCTGCTGGCTTGCTCGCAAGTTGTTTCACCTTTTGCGCTTTATGCTCAGGCCTAATTTACGTATGTATGTGGAAGTCTATCGTTGAGAAGTTTCCGCCTGCATATTTTACCATGGTCATGGCCACGGGTATTATTTCGCTGGCCGCGCACGCACAGCATTTGTCATGGCTAGCCGAAAGCTTCTTCTACCTCAATTTGGTGTTGTACCCGCTGTTTTTGCTGCTGCTGGCTGTGCGTCTGTTGAGGTTCTTTTCGGGTCTCAAGGCTGAGCTAGCTTCCCACGAGAAAGGCGCTAATTACCTGGCGCTGGTAGCCGCTACCAGCCTGGTCGGCAATCAGTTCGTGCTGCTGCGCGATAATCAGGCGGTGGGGCAAATACTATGGGTGTTTGGCGCTGCGTGTTGGGTGATGTTGCTGTACGTGTTCCTGCTCAGCGTGACCCTGCGCCGCGAGAAGCCACCGCTGGAGACTGGCTTCGGTGGCAACTGGCTGCTGCTAGTCGTGTCAACGCAGTCGTTAGCTATTCTCGGCGCTAGTCTGCTGCCTAGCTTAGCTGGGCCTACGGACGTGGCTATGTTCCTCGTGGTGAGCTTGTTTTTGCTTGGTAGTCTCTTCTACCTGGTGTTGAGCACGCTCCTGTTCTACCGTCTGACGTTTGTGCGGGTGGAGATGGAGGAAGTGGGAGCTCCCTACTGGATAAGCGTGGGGGCCAGCGCCATTACCGTCATGGCCGGGGCTACCCTGCTACACTCCCTGCCGCAAATGCCGGCCCTGGCTGATGCTGCTGGGTTTATCAAAGGCTGGACCGTCCTATTTTGGGCGGTGAGCACGTGGTGGATTCCCTTTGTAGTCGTCTTACGGGTGTGGCACCACTGGCGGGCACGGCCGGCTTTCACCTATCGTCCTACCTACTGGAGCATGGTCTTTCCGCTGGGTATGTACACGGTGGCTACCGCACGCCTAGCCAGTACGCTGCCGTTGCCCACACTTAAGGCGATTCCATCTGGCTTTATCTATGTTGCGCTACTAGCCTGGCTACTGACTTTCGGCGGCATGCTCTATCATTTTTTGGCGCCCGCGAAAGCTCCCGCATCGTCGCCGGCGTAGAAGCGTAGGAAGCCAAGGTTAAGGTAAAATCCAGAAGGTCATGCTGCGACAAGCGCAGCATGACCTTCTGTTTGTAGAGAACAGGCTCGCTCTTATTCTGCCACCAGCAGCATTTGGGGCGCGGCCTGCTTGATGCGGCCGAGTAGCCAGTCATTCTGACGCTTGGTGCGGGCGTTGCAAAACTCCTGACAGGCCTTCAGCTCTTCGTCGCGCAGGCCTAAAGCAGCTTGGCGGATGACAACCCAGCACAGTTGCACTTCCTGGGTTAACAGCCACAAGTCGTGCAGGTCGCGTAGCAAGGCTAGGCCCCCGCTGCGCTTCTTGGCAAACAGGTCGCCCTTCAAATCATCGGGCTCGCTACTTTGTTCTTCGGAATACTTCTCGCAGAAGCCAATGATTTTGCCGTGGTGCTCACGTGACCACGCCGAAAGCTTCTGGCATATCTGCTCAATGTCGGGCTCATCTTTGTGCTTCCGGGAAACGTACTCAAAGGCATCGGTGAGCTGCTTTTCGCTGTTTTCGAGCAGCCCGAGGTAGTGACTAAGGAGCATAGTGGGACGGGGCTAGGCGTGAACTTTACGAATTCGAACGGCGGCATACTTGAAGTGGGGCTGCTTGCTCACCGGATCCCACTCGGTCAGCGTTAACTCGTTGGCCGCGCGCGGCCGATCGGGCTTGTCCCAGTAGCCATAGTGAAAGGGAATAAAGACCAGGCCCGGCTCGATGTCGCCCACGCGAGCGAGCTCCAGCACCTTGCCCCGCCGTGATTCTACTTCTATCATGTCGCCGTCGGCAATGCCGTAACGGGCGGCGTCTTCGGTGGCGAGCTGCACATAGCTGTCCGGCGCCGCGTCTTGCAGTTTCTTGGAGCGGCCCGTTTTGGTGCGCGTGTGGAAGTGGTACACCAAGCGGCCCGTTGTCAGCCACAGGGGGTAGCTTTCGTCGGGCTCCTCGTGGGGTGGCTCGTAGTCGATGCTTTTCAGGAAGGCTTTGCCCTTTGGATCGATGAACTGGTAGTCTTCTTTGCTGCGAGGGGCGCCGGTTTCGAGGTCGTGGCCGTAGGTTTCGCAGTAGTCGATGTCGGTGCTGAAGACACCATCTTCGTACAGGTGGGGCTTGCCATCGGGGTACTGCTCGTTGCAGGGCCACTGAATACCCGAACCGCCCGTGAGCTTGGCGTAACTCAGGCCGGTGTAATCGCAGAGGCGGCCGCGGGTGCATTCGCGCCAAGCGTTGAAGGCGTCTTCCGTGGTTTGCCAGGTGCTGGTCAGCAGCGGGTTGCCGTCTTTGTCGCGGAAGTCCATGCGCCGGGAGTAATCCACGAAAATGTCGAAGTCGGAGCGCGCTTCCCCGGGTGGGTCAACCGCTTTGTGGGAGATGTGCACCGTGCGGCCTACGTTGGTGAAGCAGCCAGTTTTCTCCCCCCAAATGGCCGCCGGCAGCACTACGTCGGCCAGGGCCGTGGTTTCGGTGGGAAAGGCATCCTGTACGACGACGAACAGGTCTTCTTTAGCAAGAATCTTACGGGCCCGCGCTAAATCCGGCAACGAGACCAACGGATTGGTACCGCTGATCCAGAGCATCTTAATAGAACCCTGCTCGCAATAGCGCCATATTTGCATGGCGTGCGTGGGCGGCGACCAGTGCGGAATTTGATCTGGGTGCACGTTCCACAGGTCGGCTAGCTGCTGAATGTGCTCCTGGTTGCCCCAGTTGCGGAAACCCGGCAAGTCGCCGTCGGCGCCGCACTCGCGGGTGTTCTGGGCTGTGGGCTGGCCGTTCATTTGATAGATGCCGCTGCCGGGGCGGCCAAGCAGCCCGCGCAGCAGGTGCAGATTATTGACCTGTACCGCCGAAGCTGTAGCCTGCATGGACTGGTACACCCCTTGCAAAGCGGTTGAAACCAGGCTGTTGCAGGTGCCAAGGATGTGGGCCGCTTCGCGCAGCTTATCGGCGGGTACACCGGTTAGCCGCTCCACACGGTCGGGCGTCCACTTGGCTACTATCTGCTTCAGTTCTTCAAAGCCGAGGGTATGCGCGTCAATGTATTCTTGGTTGATTTGACCCGCCTCAATGATGAGGTGCAGCAAGCCGTTCATCACCGGAATGTTGGTACCCACGCGCGGGGCTAGGTGCACGGTCGCCTTCTCGGCGGTGTAGGTGGCGCGGGGATCAATCACGACCAGCTTGGGCGGGTTAGGCCCGGCGAGTCGATCTAGCACGCGCATCCACAGCACTGTTTGCTGAGAGGCAATGTTGTGGCCTACGTGCAAAATGGCTTCGGTTGTGTCGAGGTCTGAGTAAGAGCCCGGCTGCCCATCGGAGCCGAAAGATACTTTCAGCGCGGCGGCCGCCGTGGCCGTGCACAGGCGCGTGTTGCCATCCATGTGGGGGGTGCCCAGGCCGGCTTTGCCCACAACGCCCAGCGCATAATACTCCTCCAGAAACAGCTGCCCGGAGGTGTAAAAGCCAATGGAGCTGGCCGTGTGCTTGTCAATCAGCTCCTTGGACTTACTCACTAGCAAGCTCATCGCCTCTTCCCAGGTGGCTTCTTCCAGCTTACCATTGCGGCGGATGAGGGGTTTGGTCAGACGGTCAGGGCTGTTGTTGGCCACCCAACCGTGCAGGCCCTTCGGACCTAGGCGGCCGTGGTTCACGCTGTCGTCGGCCCGGCCGCGTACGCCTACGATACGGCCGTCTTTCACCCCAATATCCATTCCGCAGCCATTAGAGCACAACACGCAAGCGGACTGAACCCAGTGATCGGGCTCTTCCTCAACTCGTTCGTCAATGCGTACGGGCCATTGGCCTTCATAGCCGGTGCGCGGACCCCAGATGTCAGCAATACTGTCACGGGTTTCTTTCATGAGTAGCAGGTAGGGTGAGAGTGACGACGGCTG
>Ga0210040_10009191_pt1 | contig 11547 bp, 11 predicted proteins | sample CryGeyCG12114_NA_FD_185462 | JGI IMG/M metagenome (GOLD analysis project Ga0210040, IMG submission 185462) | Groundwater microbial communities from aquifer - Crystal Geyser CG19_WC_8/21/14_NA (SPAdes) (version 2) | ecosystem: Environmental > Aquatic > Deep subsurface > Groundwater | place: USA... | reverse complement strand
GGTAAAGCTTGCTTAAAATCTTTTATTACAATGGGCCACTGTGAACCTAACTCAAATTCACTTACAAGGAAGGGGTTCAGATAGTTGAAACTTAAATCAAAATGCACCCCCTTGTAGGTTCTTTATAATACAAACCAATGGATAAGGAAATGGATAAAATTGGGTAATTTGAAATAAATTGGAGTTTGCTAGAATTGCTAATAAAATATTCGCAATGGGTTAAAAGGTTACAAAACAACCATAGGGAAATATCGATTGGGTATAAATATTGTTGAAGTTAAATGACTAACAATTGGACTTGATTAGAATTGCTCATACAATAACTCGCAATGAGTTGAAAGCTATAAAACACTCATGGGCAATAATGGATATCTCTAACTTGAAGATTCAAAGGGAAAAAAACCTAACACCTGGTTTCATAAAAATTGGACTAAAATTAGTAGTAAATAGTTGGTGGGAATATAAAGTGTAAATTGTGTGTGTGTGTGTGTATTTTTGTATCTGTTTGAGCAACGATTTGTCACTCGGGGCGTTGGCAAAGCTAGCGGGTATTGGGACTATAGTATTGTATCTTGCATGTATTAGTAGGCGTAAGCTTTAATACTACTATCTAACTACATGAGATAATGCAACAAAGTAGAAATTCGGTGCTGCGCACCACCTGGCGTGTCGTGTGACAATTCCCTACTACTGCCACCTGTTGTATTATAATTAATCTACAAGCGTTCTTGTCATGCCGCAATAGCTACTATTATGCTTTGCTTTCCCTATTTATAATGAATGCAATAATTTATGCTTGTCAATAAGAAATATGTATACACTTACTTTGGATTATTGGATTGAAGTGGAAAACGACGATCACTCCCCAATGGATGGAATCCCAGTCAGATTGACCTCCAAAGAAGAAAATAAGGACCGAACAAAGGATCCCAAAGAAATAAACCACCAAGAGCAGGAAGGACGATGACCAAATAAACTCCTGCCTAATACCGATCGGATCGTAGGATTTTGACTCTCCGGTCCGTTCAATCAAATCCACTTTCACTTAAGTTAGTATAATAAATTGAAATGAACGTGACGAAAACAGTATTTTATTCCTACGGTACTACTTCTGGCAAAAAGTGGACAGCCGAAATATTATTATTGGATACCAGGTCCCTATATTTATTTTCAGGCACTGGTTTAGTTTCTAAAATCCCAAAACGATAAACGTAGTAAACTGAAGAATGAGACAAGACGTTCGGATGGGAATCAAAATGATTGTAAATCTTCAGTTTATTAGATTTGCGGGATTACACAAGAACAGAAATGCCAAAACTTCAGTTTATTAGATTGGTAGGATTGCACAAGAACAACAGTTCAAAACTCCTATACACTGGACAGCAAAAAAGACAACTATTTATACCATCAAAGATTAAATTCATACGACAGAATAATAAAAATGATGCCAAAAATATTTTATGACACAGAATAATTATTACGATTCCAAAAGAACAAGACGAACGACAGACAACGACTGAGTGTACATTGACTCGTCTGCCTTGGCGTCTTTTTCCACCGTAAATGGAAAATACGGGCCAAAGAAAACTACAGTTCTAAAATGCATCCGTATGCACAAGTACGGGCGAGCATCAAAATCATGTGTGGGCTCCTGTCCCAATTCCTGCGGTAGAAGGAATGGAACAGGAGCCCATGCTCATCACTGCTTATGCAGTGAATATGCATAGATAACGAGGACCGTTGGCCGTCTCACTACACTGCATAAAGCAGATTCATCCAGAAAAATGTGAGACGGCCCATGGCCCTCACACACCTTCCCCCTTCAAAAGTTTGAACATAATTTTACGGAAACATTATGTTAAAACTCTGTTCGTCGTGTCAATTTGGGTTCACAATACAATAAATATAATAATGTAGGAAAATATGTATAATAATATATATTCCAGGATCTCATGGACTCGCATCATTTAGCAGCCGATGGTTAAAGTTGACTCCCAACTCGACTTGTGACCCGAATAAATCCAGGGAGACAACTACATGTCTCAAAAGCCAGCGAGCAGTGAGAAGAGGCCTCATTTTATTCGACGTTGTACTCGAAACGGGGCATAATGTTGGTTTTGAGCTTTACTGTCATATCTTTAATTTTTCCAATGGTTTTTTCGCCTATTGCGCTTGAGATTATTGAAAAGAGTTCGTTTCATAGGGTCTTTTGGAACTCTACGACTAGTGATCGTGTGATTGGGATCTGATTGAGGCTGAGAGAAATTCACAGTTATTTGTATATGAGGGAATTCAGCTCTAGTTCGTATGGGCTCAGTAAGTTTAATTTTATCAGGGGTTTGGGTTGCCAATACTATGGAATCAGACCAATCATCTTCTTGGCTTTTAGGGACCTTTGACGGGGGACCTAACATATCTATTTCATTCTCTGATTCTGACTCGTCAGATGAAAATAGATTCAAATTCGGGATTTTGAATTGCATAGCCTTTTCATGAGTATGAAAAATATGTAAAATTTTATCTCTGAATTGCTTGGATAATGTTTTAGGGAAAAGGATATGTCTCAATTTGTCTTCATTGTTTGGCCATTGTGTGGCTAATTTGAAAATATGGGGTTTACAATCTGCCTCGATCGCAAAGTCTTTCCTCAGGGCGAAAATCAAAGTGAAAACTTGCAAACTGATATCATGGGAGTAAACAAAGCTAATATTTTTGACTTGAGACAGTTGTTTATGCCAATTTGAAATGATCGGTTTACTAGAAGGAAACATATACACTTTAAGGGTTTGGTCTATTGATTTGGCAAAAGTTTGTTCTGTCACTCAGGGAATCTTTTTAACTAACTTGTAATAGGCCCGAATCAAATAGTAGGAATCATTTTGGGCATAATTCAATAAGTCCGGGTGCAAGGGTCTCTTACGCCAATCGGCATATTTCCCAATATTGGTGAGAGTGACGTTGAAAAGCTCATAAATCATCTTGTCAAAGGATATAGGGTGATTTTGAGGGCAAAAAATATGGAATAATTCCTGGGTGTTAATTACGTTGCAACAGAATATTCCAAAGTCTCTTTGAAGGGCTGGTAAATCGGATCCGGAATGGAAAACCTTCAAAATTTCTTCCGATATAAATATTGGGTTCAAATAAGAATGTATAAGAGGATATATAGCCAGAGGATCAACTATGAAATCTTTAAATGGGGTACTGATTTGAATGAGACAGGTGTAAGTTAAATATGTTTCGGTATCGGAAAATTCCAAGTCTACTGCAATCACGTCCATTTTTCTTAAGGTAGACACTAGATTTTGAAGTTCATACTCATTACGAATAATGTTGGGCGAAGACTTTGGAGAACATTCAACGGCCTTAATAAACACTTGTCTCAGTTTAAAGGATTCAATTTGTGGAAAATAGGGGTGTACTAAAGTATGGAATGTATCTAATTTATTTAATTTACGTCTTTCGTTGGCCAAATCACTAAAAATCAACTGTGGTTTTACTCGGCAAGAACCGTATTTACGCAGGGCCAGGGCTTTCTGTTGATGGAAGGATTTGTGGGACATGTTGAATAACGCAGCTCAAATCGAGGAGACCCCAACAAGCTGCAATAGAATAAACACTATGTAATGAATGTGTGGTTGTTCCTAAATGTGAATATCTATTTATGTGTGTAATAAGTGGACGAAAGGAAAAACACAGAACGCAAACCAGGTGTCAGGCAAAAACTACACTGATATATTGCGAAGGAAAATAAGCGCAAAGAACACAGCTATATTGAGAATGAAAATAAATACAAAATTGATATATTTGGATAATTTGGAATGTATGGAGAACAATACAAACAAATGGATATATTATATGAAATATGTATAAAAAGGAAATAAACAAAACTAATATTCCTAGAAGAGGGCATTGGAGAATACAAACTATCAATTATTAAGGGGGCATCATATCTTCAATGTCACTCAAAGTAACCAACTCTAAATCGGAGTCTGAAGAGACCTGGTCTACTCGAAGTTTACATTTTTTGGAGTCGGAAATTTTGGGAGCACAATCTTCTTTTAAAAACTTCCGAGCCTCTTCACTCAATTTGAGCCCTGGAGGCACTGTGAATTTCCCTAAATTCACAGACACATCTTTAATTGTAGGAGTAGGGGCTGTTGCAGCAACAATTCTGGATCTGGATGGTACCTCTGGTTCATCTTCGGAAGAGGAAATTAAAATTCTCTTAGAGGTTGGTTTCTTAAGGACCTTCTATTTGGATTTTAAGGTTTTAGCAATTGGGTTGTTGGGAATAATTTTGATAGGAGATTTCCGGAATGTCACTGTTTTTTCCACCTTTTTCTTTTTGGGGAGTTTAGCTTCAAGGGTCTTAAATTGTTTGAAGGTTGCCTGAGAGTTTAGTGGTGAACAATAACGAAATTCGGGACTCTTCGGTATCTCGGGTTGAGGAGGAGTTTTGAACTTTATTTTCCTGACCAAGAAATTTTGAAATTTTGTGGGAGAAAGTTGTTTCCGAATGTTGCGAATTTTGTTGCCAATGGGCATGGAAACAGAGTATTGAAAATCAGGGTCGATCTGGACAGCCCTTTCCCCTCCATTTGACTCCACTGACACTCTCAAATGTGATGCGGCCTCTTTTAGGGGACCCATGGGAACAATAGAAGTTCTCACTGTGACATGATCTGTCACTTCAAAGTCCGTGGGATCCTCGAAGGGTATACCAAATGGAACGGGCTTCGTATTCGTTGCTTTTTCAGCAGTTATAGGCCTTGGTGGAGTTGGTGTGGTGGACTTTGACAGTGGCAAGGGAAAGGTTTGCCTTATAGCCTGACGTTCAAACGAAATAGTAGGCATCTTGGGTCGAGACTCTGGAATTACTCTTGGAGGAGGTGGAGGACAGAAATCGGGTCGAGAAGATATTGGAGACGAGTTGTAATTTGGAGCACCAGAATTGTTTGGTTGGAATAGTGGGAGGACGGGATCGAACGAACCAGGGAGTCTCATTGCTGGATTCGGCAGCAAAACCCGGCGTGTTTGAGGCATAAAGTCCCGACGAATTGGAAAACGGGCATTTCCTCTTATATTTGGACGGGGATTATAATATCTCATCTGGAAAAAATCAAAGAGTTCCATATTTTAACGACAAGCGGATCATGGAATATCTGTCTGAGAATTTCAGATTTGGAAAAAGGGGGACATTTCATTGACATGCACTTCATTAACTCTTTGTTTAGTGCTATGATGTTCAAGGCTAAAGACATTATCAGAAATTTTCGCTACGATTCTATAAGGGCCGTCTCTCTTTGGGGCAAGTTTTGCGGCAAAACCTTTTGACGCATCAGACAAGTGATGAGTTTTCAACAAAACAAGGTCTCCTATTTTAAATTCTTTTTGTTTAGTGTGGCGGTTATAATATTTAAGATATACGTCCTGGGACTCTAGTATTTCATCTCTGACGATAGCATATACAAGATTCATTCGCATTAACTGGGAATCACATAATTTATTATCATTTGGGAGACTTATTTCGGCCAAATTGTCAAAAGGGGTGCGATATTCTCGTCCTGAATTTACATAAGCGGGTGTAAATCCTGTGCTATCGCTTACTGCAGTTCTTAGGGCAAAAGAAATCTCGTTGAGATGGGTATCCCAATGTTAAATCTTTTCGCTTGTTGTACGAATCATTTTTTTAATTGTTTGGTTATATCTTTCGGTCATATTAGCTTGGGCATGGTACGCAGAAATATAGAAAGGATGAATTCCAAGCATTTGACACCAATTTTGATAGTCAGTACTTGTGAATTGACTTCCATTATCAAAAACTATGATTTTGGGTAGTCCCTAACGACAAAACACAATCCAAAGTTTTTCGATGATGGCTTTGGAGTTGGCTTTTCGTAGGGCAAATAATTCAACATACTTGGAAAAATTATCCACAATGACAAAAAGATATATATTTTGATTCGTGCCACGTGGGAAAGGGCCCATAAGATCGATGCTAATAACATCCCAAGGATATTCAGGGGCCATAGCAGTACCAGTGGACAAAGGGGTTTTGGGCAACTGGCTTTCTTGGCATTTTTGGCAAGCTTTTACATACTCGGTAACATCTTTTCGTAGGGATTCCCAATAAACTCTCATCTCTAACTTCATGTAGGTTTTTCTTATTCCTAAATGGGCAGATAAGTCATTACCGTGAAATATTTAAGGGTTCGAAAATTTTGGGGGATCCAAATACGATAGTAAAGTTCCTCATCCTGCCACGGTTTAACTCGGGGCCCTACATATTTCATCAACATTCCATCATCAGAAACTTTAGAAAACTGAGCTAAGAACTTTATCTTATTTCGCCTATGTTCATTAGACACTGAATTGGGATCTTTGTGGAACGCTATGACGTCTTTTAACAATGGATCGTTATTTTGCTCGTTCACTAGCATGAGGCGATCTATTGGGTCATTACTAACAAGGCAAACTAGCTCAGGGAGTCTACTTAAAGCATCTGCACCTCTCATTGCTGCAGACTTACCCGGGCGGTATCTAACTTCAAAATCATACATCTGTAAAGTCATGAACCATCTAGCTAAACGACCGGCAGGTTTTTTAATCGCTCGTAACCAGGAAAGGGCAACATGATCGGTCTCTACAATAACGTGAGTGTATTCTATATATCCTCGGAATTTTTCAATAGCCCAAATAACGGCTAAACATTCTTTTTCGCTGACAGAGTATCTCGTCTCAGCGGGTTTTAAGGCTCTACTAGCAAACCAAATGGGGAGCCTAAGGGAGTCTCTCTCTTGCATTAGGATTGCTCCCAACCCTACTTCACTTGCATCAGTTTGAATAATAAATGGTTTGTTCAAGTCGGGCAAAAATAATTGGGATAAGTCTGTAAGTGAATTTCTGATGGGGTCATACGCTGTTTGTGTTTCATCACTCCATTCAAAATCTACATCTTTTTTAATCAGATTGGTTAAAGGCTTGGCAGTTAGGGAAAAACTGTCTATAAAACGACGATAAAATCCAGCTAATCCTAAAAACTTTTGTATATCATTTTTGGTCTTAGGAATGGGGTAGTTATTAAGTACTGCTACTTTTTCTGGGTCTGGGGCGCATTTGCCAGGGGTTATGATGAAACCCAGAAACTCAAACTTCTGGCGACAAAGTTGTACTTCCTTAGGATTTATTGTAAGACCTGCGGCTTGTACTCGCTTGAGCACTTCTTTGATGTGATACATATGGTCTTCAAATGTTTTTGAAAAAACAACGATATCGTCAAAGTAAACAGCACAGAATTTCCATTTTATAGATCCTAGCACGGTGTCAACACACCTTTGAAATGTAGCAGGGGAATTCTATAGTCCCATAGGCTATCTTTTGAACTTCCACGCACCTCGATGGGAAATAAACGCAGTTTTTATTTTATCAGAGGGATTCATTTCAATTTGGTGGAACCCTTTACTGAGGTCAAAAGTGGACAAATAGGAACATTCACCCAGGGTAGCTATCATATCGTCCATTCGAGGCATAGGGTAATTATCACTGACAGTTATGGAGTTCACAGGTTTATAGTCAACAACGAACCTCAATCCGCCACCATCCTTTTTTGGAACAACTAGCCCATTGCACGCCCACGGACTATTACAGGGTTCAATAACTCCATCATCAACAAGTTCGTTAAACGTTTCATCGAAGATTTTACGTTTCCCTATACTTATGGGTCTCAATGTAGTACTTACGGGATTATGGTCACCTGTGTCTATATGATGACGGTATAGAGTGCAAAGTCCGGGCTCTTTTGTGAATGTGGGCAAAATTTCCCGCAAGGTCTCATGTAAAAGCTGTCTTTCGGGCTCTGTTAGGTAATCGGGTGCATAAAGGGATTCGGGCCAATCGTCATACAACAACGTTTCTTTTGATCTGTCTATGGGTGTTTCATCCAACTCAGGATAATCCCAATAAGCTAGAGGCTCGGATGGATCTAAATAATAAGTAGACTCTAATTCCTGTTCTAGATCAATAAGATCGGGTTGTATAATTTTTTCTTTGGGAGCTTGGTCCACTGCAATTATGCTTGGGAGTTCTGGAGTCTTTTTAGGGCAAAAGGGATACATAGGGACTGTTTCATCTTCGGCGCTCCAACCACCCTTCGCAATGATTATTCCTATGTTGGCATTTAAAATAAAATATCTCCCTAGTAAAACAGATTTAACACTAACGGGAACGAGATAGAATAACTGCTTGCGGACGTGCTCCTTGTAATGAATAGTTAGAGTAACTTTTTGGGTACAAACATATTTTCCCTGTAGAAATGATAAGGGTTTGTGACATGGCTTGGGGTTTATATTTTTCTCATATAATTCTTGAATGACGTTAGATCCCAAAATTGAAATGGGAGAACCAGTATCAAGTAAGGCAAAAAATGTTTTAGATAGGATTTTAACTTCTTTGATTGGGTTTTTAGTAATTTGATTCTCCGCCTGACATATCAGCTCACGAGTCATTGGCGGCGAGGACTCGGGCTGCGGGAGTTTTCCGAATTTTTATAGGGACATTGAGGATATAAATGATCTATCTGTAATTCCTGAATTGCTAGGCGCACTAACAGGAGAAACGGCACTAGGAGAGACATTTCTGGGAGGAGGAGTAGTCGTTCTGATGTTTGTCTCTGTTCTGTAATTTTGAAAATCTGTCTGTCTTTTATCGTTTATGGGCTCTCGGAAACTGACTTCCTTTCGTTTGTCGTTTGGCCTGTTGTGGTAATAAGCGTAAGGATCAATCGCCGAAAAATGTATTTTGGGAGAGTTTCTTCTTGAACTACTAGGGAACTCTCACGGGACTGTGGCTCTTTTATATTCACCAGGGGTTTCCAAGCCAAAGAAGGCTCAGCGCTACAATATATTGGAGGGGATTTATGCGTCCAGTTGGTTTTAATGAACTCTTGTGCCTCTATTGCAGCATCTTTCAATTCCCTAAGAGTATGTATAGAGGGACTGGGTAGAGCAGCACGATATTCAGGGTGCATCTGTTTCTTAATGCGATCCACTTTCATGGCCTCTGAAACAGTAGGGTCTCCTAAACGCTCATAATAATCCATAATAACTCGAATATAGGCAGTTAAGGGCTCATTATAACCTTGGGTTCTACGTTCTAGCTCTCTTCGTAGCTCATCTTGATAACCGATCGGTTGAAATTCGGTACGAATACGATTTTTGAAATCCGAAAAATTGGCAAACGCTTGAGTTTCATAGCGATACCATGTATAAGCTTCATCGGTAAGTGACATGAGAACAACTAACTGTAACATCTCAACTTCTGAGTAGCCAAGTATTGACTGATATTTATCAAGTTCGAGAATAAAATCATAAGGGGTCTTTTTATCCGATGCCCCACAATATTTTGGAACTGAAAAATCGCTAGACTTCAAATGATGGGATCTCAAATTATTTCCCTGGGGAGCCCTACCATGGGTTTCCATGGGACCCGGGAAAATTTCCGCATTTTGTCTATGTGGGGGGACATAAAAATTTTTAGAATTGCCTGGCTGAGGTGTTAATCGCACATTCGATTCTTGACGGTTCATAAATTGTACGGGAGCTGGGGCTCTTACACTTGGTGGAGGAACATTAGTATTGGGGATTGGCATTTCTCTAAATGATAGATGTTGGAGGCGAGCCTGATCAGCAATTATGCGTTGGAGGCTTGCTTGCACATGCCTATTTTCGTTTCTTTGTCCTTCAATGAATGTACCCAATTGATTAGCCAATATTTCAAAAGGATTTGGCTGAGATGGGGAACAAATATTTGGGATGGCTCTAGCATTCGAATGATCTTGCCTGAATGATTGATCACCAATGAGATTCGGTGAACGATTGTTCTCAATATCTTTAGCTACGGGAGGGTTATTGGGTGGAGAAATATTCTGATTATCCTGTGGAGGATTTGGAGGGGATGGATTGGGCATATTTTCTTCTACATGTTCATTCTGTCTGGGATTATCAGGGGGGAATGAACCACCCTTGGGTTGTTCCGTGTAGACATGACTAACGGAGGAGGAGGTTTAGTACTCTTTTTTGGCATTGACAATTTTCAGTCTAAAAGATTACAAAAGTTTTTTACGTGTTGGGAATATACGCAGAGAAGTTAAATGTATTTGTAGTAATAGCGCTTACTGGGGCACGCTGCTATATTTTTCAAAAACTGATCCAATGGACTATTTGGGAATTCAGGATAAATTCTGCAAAGTTGGTTGTAAAAATCTTTCAACAATAGACGTAAACTTGGAGTGTTATCAGAAATTGCTTCCAAGTGCCCGTATGTTATTATATTGATCAAATCAAAAAATCGACTGAAAGTGGGTTCGGGAGCAATAAAGTGTTTGATTGGGATTATAACTGGTAAAAACTCAGTGCAAAATTCTCGAAGGCAACAACTTTGTATTGATGCGGTTATCAATATTTGAATTACAACGTCACAAGGGAGATTGGATATATGCATCAATAAATGCAAGTTATTGGGTTCCCTAGTAACTTAGTAGATTTTTAATTTATTTATTTATTTATTTATTTATTCAAATACGACAACTCCCTTATACAGCAGTAAAGTAGGGATATTCTGTTGAAGATTACAATCAAGTCAAAACAAAAATTTTGTACAAGTTAGGTATTTACATACATTAATCTCGCAAGGCTCACCCGAAAGTGTTCCAAGGAACCTTAAGATGGATGGGACTAATAATCTTTTTATAAGGGATAAACCAATATTTAAGAAAAGTAGTCGAATGTGACACTGGCAATTGTATTGAATTGTTTTAATCTCTTAGGGTCTTTCGAAATAATCACACAAAAGCGAGGGAGATTGCTATTCAAAAATTGTGGGAAAATTCCAGCCAATAAAATCTCGTAGTTTCGCAGAGTATTGTGAGGTAGGAAGATCGTATTGGGCGAAAGGTAGTTTGTATATCGATTCAATAGCCGTATAAATCGTTCTGAATTATAACGTATATAATCTTCGAATGGAATTAAATGGGCAAACAAAATATTCAGAAAATCTCGGATTTCGTGATTAACTAAAAAATGATCAAAAAGAAATGATTTTATTTCCCAAAATTTGTTTTTACGTAGCATAAGAAATGTAGGTTACTATAAGACTACACCCGAATTATTCCAGGAAGTCTAAATTTGAAAACCTCAAAAATTTGGTTATTTTGCAAAATTTTGATAAAAGGACTTAAAAGGGTAATTTTTATAATAATTAGAACTTTTTATTTGGGTCCTGCCAAGGTCGCCACTTTGTAAGGGGTTATTTTGTCACGTTCATTTTTCTGACGTGATTCTTCGGCGGTTTTCTTCTTCCTCTACTTTAAATCTTGAAGTTCCGGCGTCCCTGAAATAAAAAAATACAAACAGCCAAGTAGACACTATTGCATGCATATAGTGTATGTAGGGCTACTACTTACCTTTTTCCTGTGGTCTTCATGGGTCGTCTTCTTCTTCTGCGTGGATCCGGCGTTCCTGATCCTGATGATGGGCTTCTCCGTGGACG
>Ga0210040_10009190_pt1 | contig 11548 bp, 13 predicted proteins | sample CryGeyCG12114_NA_FD_185462 | JGI IMG/M metagenome (GOLD analysis project Ga0210040, IMG submission 185462) | Groundwater microbial communities from aquifer - Crystal Geyser CG19_WC_8/21/14_NA (SPAdes) (version 2) | ecosystem: Environmental > Aquatic > Deep subsurface > Groundwater | place: USA... | reverse complement strand
GCCTGTTACAGATGTGGACATCAGTTTTTGAATCAAGGCTTCAAAGTCTATGCAAATTAAAATTTTACAGTAATCAGTTTCGCGTGTGTAGCGTACGTATCTTATAGCTTAACGTTACCTACTCTCATCACTAGTAATATTGATTAGTGCTTTTCGGTTCTTTCCAATTCTTCCTAAATTTTTTGCTTCATATAATTCCACTTCAAATCCACATTCCCGATTTTCAGGTTTCTTGCCAGAAGCAAGAATAGGAATTTCCAAATTTTTTTTGCGCTGATAAATAATTTCAAAATGAAGACTCGACGTTCCTTCCATGCGATAATGAAATATTTTAATAAATTAAACACCAACTTCTCCGTTGCTGAACTTCAAAGAGCCTCCAAAAGATTTAAAATCGTCCGGAGGTTGGATTTTTCCAACTATGGTTCTCCATTTAACTTCAATTTCCCCGTCTGTACCACCAGTTCGTATCATTTCTAATGGAAACGTCGCAGACGTTTCCTTTACCAAATTAACTCTTTTTGCAAATCCAATTTGTCCTGGCTCTATAGTAAAAATATTGATTAATTTTTGTCTCTTCAAGGTATTAAGTAACAGTTTTTACAGTTCGGTATAAGCACACCTTCACTGTTGAGAATAATAACTTCCATGACAGATGTACTGCCGATAGTTACGTCGAGCGATGCTTCCGGTGGTGTCAATCTGAGAAAAAAGTCTTCGTCCGGCTCCCTGTTGTGCAATGAAAACATGAACAAATATTTCCCTGACTGAGAATAAGACAACGAAGGTATATGAATGAGACTCTTAAGATTTTAATTCACTTGCCACTCATGATTGTCCAAAATCTTAACTGAGATAGTCTTCTCATAAACAAACGGTTCGAAAGTAATGATTTTGTCCACAGATTCATACATTTTCCCATTTTTCGCTATTCCGTTCATACTTTCAACCCGAACACTGGCCGTATTGTCAGCTCTTCCCTTACGCAAAATCACGGCAGTGAGAAATCCAATATTATTAGGTACGACAAATGATGCGGCTTGGAATTCAATGATGGCTTTATCATGATGAGTTTCAGCAACTAATCGCGGCTTGGATTTAAATGTACTTTGTCTTCCTTCTCGTTTTTTGAACTCGTTAATGGTTGCGTAAACCTATTGTAGAAATATTCAATCATTTGTATCGTTAATAGGATTTTTACTAACTATCAAAAAACTAACCAATCTGAGGTATGGTTTGTACAGCGAACTCACAACTAGACAGACTAACCTGCTGCAATTTTTGATTCAATGTCGGCACGAGTTTGGCACCACCTATCGACCAAAAATTGCACTTATTCATCAGAACCAATATTTACCAGGAACGAACTAACGGAATTAAAGTTCCAGAATTTCATACCTATTAGTTCCCTAGTTGCACCTATTTTGTACCAAAGTCGAGAATGTCGTTTTCCTTGCAAAAGTCTAACATAAATGAAATCATTAGATTGTTTACTGCGTCTATTAGATCAAACCTTAGCAAGCTACAGTAAAAACTTACTTGGTTGCAACTAATGCTGCTACTTCATCTTCATTCAAGTCAGAAATACTCCTGATCCGCTTATAAAAGTCGTAGACAGCTTTATGATTGATTTCCCCAGTCTTCAGATACATTTCCCCTTCTAGGCCTAATTTATTATATTCAATGCAAAATGTAAATTTGTTATTTTTATCTTGTGCGTATATTAAAAACGATTGTCAAACCATCATCTTCTTCCATGTCCATGTTTTCCTGACTTTCAGCCGAAACTGCGGCATCTGCAATGGAGGCTCGTCGACCTCGAACACAAAATTTGTGATCCGCCCACCAACTTATGAATACTAACAATGGGAAGAACAGAAGAGTAAGAAAAGCTTCCCAAAATTCAATCACATTCGGTGAGATCATAATCACCACGACTGCCATCCAAATATAGGCTGCTAAGCTGAAAATACTGGTAATCACAAAGACCTAAATTGTCAAAATCCAAAGAAAACGTTAAATTTTTTTAATTAGCACGAGTTGCGATTAATCACCCTGTCGTCGAGAGCTTTCATATGACATATCATTTGTGCGAAGCCATGAAGCGGTGCAATAATCGTTTTTCCCACCACAGCCTTAACCTCTATAATGTGGAATTGTATAGCTATGTACATCCTATGATAAATACTGCAGAATGAAACCATTTACCCTGTAAACCTTGATGCGCCTAGTTTCCCCTTTTGGAGTAAATAGAATGCAAACACCAATGATAACTAGCAGATTAAAAGCAGCTGAACCAACAATCGTCCCAGGTCCCAAATCGCCGGCTTCGAATTCCGCTCCGCAAATCTCAATTACTGACAGCAAAATTTCTGGTGCCGAACTTCCTAATGCCATTAAAGTTAGATTTGCAATGGTTTCATTCCAAACTCGTACTCGAATAACTTTGAGCTCCTTTGTTTCCGGATCGGTTACAATTCTCTGTGCAAATTTTTTAACGTTTGGATTGGGTGTTTAGTTGGAAATATTTAGTTTGCTTGCGGCTACTTACTTCTTTCGATTCACTAGTAATCACTGTAATGGCTTCCATGAATATGTCACTGGCTATGGCTACTCCAATAAAACAATAAAACAATCCCCCAAAGTATAGGAATGCCCGGACATAATGATTCCACTCACACTCATTGGGGATAAGGGGTAAAACGAGCCCCACCGTGTCATTTTTACATCCCATTGCAGTTTACAATTAAGATTTTTTGGTACGATCCATTTTTACCAAAAACATAATGTCATGTTGCAAGATAATAAATTGTGAGATTCGAATAAAAAAGTATTGGCTCCTATGGCAACAACTAACTTTTTCACAGGATATTTTCAGTACTATTCCAACCGTGATGTTACGCGTACTTTGCAAAGTAAAAAGAATCGCCCCATGTTATTTGGCTATCCCCGATAAATGGCGGATTTATACAAATTATCTGTAAAATGTTGTGGTAACAACCATTACCAGATAACCTTTTTTTCGGAAATGGACATGTAAATTCAGCTTTTTGTTAAACAGAAATTTTTATTTGATGACGTATTTTATGAAAAAGAGATACACATACTCACTTATTAAAAAAATAGTAGCATAGTTATAGTATGTACAATTAACGGTTTTGACAGTGGAAGTCAGTACAACTTTTAGAACAAAATGTTTAAAATTATACCCTACAAAATTATTGAAGGATTAAACTTAAACAATTGTACATTTAGAAAGATTAATTTCAAATAAATAACGACAGACGATAGTCAAACAGGAATAATAAATTATCGTCAAAATATTTTCGAAAGAACACATGAAATCTGAGTTACATTTCATAAAGATAACATTAACGATAATGGAGTTGGAGTGTTAACAAAGCAATAACAAGTTAAGTAACAATTTATTAACCAAGGAATCTCGTCATAAAAATGTAAATAATTAAAGCTGCCTATTTGATATACAAAATTAATTAATGAGTTTCTCCATACATATTCGCCCACTTTACGATTCACAAATATCAAGCAAACAATGCCCAAACACAAAGTACCAAACAAACCAAATCTAAATTAAAGTCTAATTCTAAAGTTATTCCCACACACTTTATAAATGTAAAGCACATTAAATGGAATGGAATGTTAAGAGCGTTAAGTCATAGTTATAAAGTTAGCGTTATATTGTGGAAATGACCAGTACAATAATAATTGTTCAATGTACTGGAAGATTAGTAACTAACTTTCAACAACCCTATGAGAATGGATTATTTTGTTTTTCAATCCAAGTGCATGATTTAAGCTATGCTGATATAGTTATAGGCACGGAGGGTTGAAAGGATCACATATACAAACCACAAAATAACCAAAAATATTCCACAAATCCATTTAGAGATAGTAGGTCCCCCCAACTCGGCTTTTCCAAACACGGACAAATAACGTCTCAGGAGGAACAAGGCAAGAGCTGCGAATGCCACTATTGAGTAGATGAGGACACTGAAAGCTACTGCGCCACTCTCCACTTTGAAAATGTTCCCCTGTTTTATAAAATCACAATATAATAAGCCTTCAGTATACACTACAAATTTTACGCTGCAATACCCAATTATTAGCTTGTTACCAACCTGTGATTCATGGAAAATTGCAGCCATCAACCACGGAAGTCCCAGTCCCAAAAACACATTCACCGAGTTACTTCCAGTCACATTCCCAATAGCATTGTCCGCATATTTTTCTTGAGTAGCTGCTGTTTTGCTGGCAAACATGTCAGGGAGTGATGTGCCCAATGCAACGAAAGTGATAGCTGCAACAATACAATTTAATTATACAATATTCATATGATGATATCCCACATAAACGGAGTATGTATGGATACATTGTATCCAGAGTCTATGTCCGTTACCTGTGACACTGTCTTTAAGACCGACCAAGCAGCCAAAAATAGCGGCAAGATCTCCAATAGCTGCCGTGAGTAAACCAATAGCGGCCAAAGAACAGAAAAAACATAGCCATCCTCCTAAATAGCCAGGTGGTGGAATCAGTGCAAAAATAACTTTCCAGCCAATGGTTATAAAGTGCATAATATAATCTCCAGCGGTAGCATTCTCAATATCGCCTCCGTTCACATTCAGTGCATCTCGTAGCTGAGTTTTATACGTTTCGTGATGAACTTCCATCGCCCTAAGATTGTGACTTGTCATTACCGTCAGTTTTTGAATGATGTTGTTGAAATCTGAAATTGTACATTATACAGAATGGTAGGTTAAGCTAGTTATAGTTGGTTTAAGGACCCATCGAGATGAAACAATTTTCGATCCGATATGCACTACTTACCATCGTCGTTAGAGATGGTGACCGCAGTTCGGGAGACACGACCTAATTTAGCGCCACCTTCCGGATCGTAAAGTTCAATCTCAAAGCATTCATCTTTTTCGGCTTTGAAGTCATCGACAATAGGGATTTCAATACTTTGGAGAGTCTGAAGTATAATAATATGCATTATTGTATGAAGTCACTTTATAATTAAAGACGTATAGTAGAGTAAGATTTTTAACCTCTCCGTGTTTAAATTCTAGAATGCCTTCTCCACCAGCAAAATCTTTCGGTGATTTGGCTGATACATCATGAGTTCTCCATTTTACAGAAATATCTCCGTCAGCACCGTTTGTTCTTTGGACTTCAATTAAAGCAGAACCACAACTTTCTTTCACAAGGATACCACGTTTCCGGAAGGAGAGTAATCCAGGTTCTGTAAACTATGCATTAGAATAGAAAGTGATAAACCAAAGAAGATTGTATGGTTAAAAAATTACCATCGTCATTCAAAATAACAATTTCCATGATAGGCAAACGGCCCAAAGTCACATCCCTGCGTCCAAAATCTTCATCTACTATAGACAATCGCAGGAAAAATTCCTCATCAGGTTCCCTAAATCAACAAAAAACAGAATACTAAATGATTTTAGCATATTCAAAGATTTTGCTAATCATTACTAGTCTCCAGTAGTGGTAGATCGTAGTGTACCATTGATTATCATCAATGATTGTAATAGACACTTGTTTCTCTTTAGCATATGGTCCAAAAACCAGTTGCTCATTGATTGGCACATAGTCAGATCCATGTTTTGCACTTCCATCGAAAGATTCAACTCGTACACGAGCAGTATTGTCCATTCGGCCATGACGGACGATAGTAACATTAAACTTTCCAATATTTTCTGGTACAGCGTACGATGCAGAATGGAATTCCACTACTGCTTTGTCAGATGGATGATCAGCAATGATTTTTGGCAACTCGCCAATATCTGGAACGTCTGGATGAGCGTTGATTGTTTCATAGACCTACAGAAAAGAATTATAAATTACAATGAGTTTTGACAATTGCCTGGATTAAATATGATGAGGTTTATAAAGTTTTACTTCTTGCAACTTGTCACTCAAAACTGGATGAATTTTCTTGCTTCCCGTAATTCCTCTGCATGCTCCAATACGATACCACATCCTGGATTTCGGCTGAGCATCTACCAATCTAGATTAGGGAAATAAAATACAAAATGTCAAACACGATGTGAAATGAACCATTAAGTATTCTTAACAGACCAAATTAGCAATCTTTATACTTTGTAGCAGCCAAAACAGCAGCATCACTATCAGATATTCCAGGAAATTGTTTCAACTCCTTGTAGAATTCAATCAATCCCTCCTTGTTGACCTCTCCATTCTTTGTAAACAGCTTTTCCTGTTTCTTTAACATAGACTCAGCTGCAATACAATAATATGACCAATGACACTTAATGACTTACTCCACAATTACAAAACACAGCCATTTAATACTCATGTAATCAAATAATGTGATGAGTTAAAACTGAAAAGTAATTGCATTGCATGGATTAAGTAATTCAATGAAAAGAAACATTAATCATATTAGTTCATAAATGCTCACTAAAACTAAAAGATACTACAAAAATTCAAGTTACAGAGCTGAATTTAGATTTTAGAAAAAGTGCAAGACGGTAATAAGAACTCGTGGTATTGTTTCAGTCATAGTCAAAATAAAGCATTCCTGTGTGCACACAACAACAGAAAACCAAATGTGCTACAAATGTTCAAATACTATTGTGATATTATAATTACTAAGATTTTGCATGGTTGCACATGTATTGAAACTAATTTAGTGAAAATATTAAACGCTTGATAATAATCATTCGACTACAGTGTGTGTGCTGCATTACGCCCATGCAATGGTAATTTTGATTCCACCACCTTTGCATTTCTTATTAGGTGCCACAGCTCCAGCTCCTTTTGATTTCGTGATTGGTTTATCTACGGTATTTTTCGGAGGAAGTGGCGCAACCGTTGCTTTCCCATTGTTTTTTCTCGGGGATTCTTTTTTCTCATTCAAAGTAGTTACTTTTCGTACAAAATCTGCATAAGTGGACCGTAAGTTTGTCAATCCCATCACCACGTTTTAAGTACGGATAAATAACTGCAATACTACTAGTCAATTTCAGAAACAAAGGCAGTTGTTTTGCTCTTCTATTTAATCAGGAATCGCAATTTTTTATCAATTGTGGCTGCCATAAAATTCTGAAAAGCTAGCCATTAAACTTACATACCGTTCTACAAAAAAGGGGCAAGGGGCAACTCTCTTTACTTCTGAAATGGGCTAGATTTGCATATCACATTCTACAAACTCTCTGCGCGTCAAAATTTTTTGGATCATTAAAACTTTAGCAAGTCAGACTTTTTACTCGTAAAGATTGAGTCTGGCTTAAGGTCAGTAAGCCCGGCTATATTTACTAATCAACCACCACCCGTCACCATTTGTGTGATACATAAATACTTTCAATTCAGGCTCAAACCACTCTGATTCAGAATAAATCAAGCTTTACAATGTTTAGCAAACTAATCGAGTGAAACTAACAAGAAAGTGAGAAATCTAAGATCATTAAAAAATTAATAAAACCATCCACACACCACGCACCACAGCAAACCATTAATCTTTGTCTTAGAATTTAGTCCATGGTCGATTGATTCCTTTGTCCAGAAAATTTTCATTTGTTAAGTAAATTTTTTAATAGTAGTTAACACAGGCAGCGACAGACAGCTCGTGAGAATGTTTGTTTGTTTGTTAATGTCATCATCTCTGACGACGGAACCTATACAAAGACAAAAAATCACCACTTACATTCATCCCCATTACCTATTCCATTTCCAACACCCATTTCTATATGCTGGTCGTCCTCCTCTGCCGTCGTCACTTTGGTCTTCTTCCCACATTTCCAATTCTGATCGGCTGCGTACGCTATGCCGACCAACATTGGAAAGAATAAGAATGTCAAAGCTGCTTCCCATGACTCGACTACATTTGGCGACGAGAATTCCAACACAACCAGAAGCCATACGTACGCAAACAAACTGAAAAGGGCTGTGACAAGAAACACCTGGGCAAAAATAGAACAGACATGTGAGTAAGTCAAAGCTGTTGCTAAAGTTAGAAATAATAGTAAAAATAAGTTATCTAAATATTATAATACCCTAAGCATGTGCGTATTTGAGTACACATCAAATGGGTAGAATTATACAATGCCAAAGTTGAGTGAAGTAAGAAAATTGTGTCTCAACCTGAAAGCTGTAATTTGCACGGTTTTTTCATAATTTACAGGTAAATAGAATCGGAAAAGAAAAGAACAAAAACAAACATTGCAGCTAAAAGTATCGTATGAATATGCAATGCTTGCGCGTCACTGTCATTGTAGGGCACGCACATGCGCAGCAAGAAATGACACAATCCAAGTGAAACCAAACGAATGCCGCCCGAGATTTTAATTTCTCTTTTCCATACTTGACAGTTTAGCCTATATTAACTTAACTTTTAACCAACTAAAAATTGAATAATGTCAGTAATTTTGTCTTACCTTTATCATTCGAATAGGTCGAATTTCTCCATTTGGAATCCCAACAACACATACGGCTGAGATTACTAGCAGATTGAAAGCAGCGGAACCCACAATTGTACCCGGACCAAGATCTCCAGCTTCAAAATTATTTTTAACAATCTCAATAATGGACAGGAGTATTTCAGGTGCTGAGCTTCCCAAAGCCATTAGAGTGAGGTTGGCTACCGTGTCATTCCAGATTCGGACTTCAAATATTTCCTGCTCGCCATCTTTGGCCGCCGCAAGGTAAATCTACAAGTGCATTAATACCGACTGGTTTAAGTTAGCGATTTTACAAACAATACACACTAGTATTTTAATCCAAAACAACTCAGATATTTTTTTCAATTCATCTATAGTAATGGGTTATGATAAAAAATACAGAATAACAATGAACTGAAATGAAAACATCACACATTTTTGTTACATAACTCACTGGATCGACAGAACTGCATGCCTCTCACGTCATGTATGTAAAAAATGTGACACCTCCTTCATTCACATACGTAACGTAACCCAACTTACTTACCGACTACGACTAACAATAGAAATGGGAAAATAATACTCACCTTTCGCGTAGTGCTCGTGATTTTTTCAATAGAGCCCATGAAAATGTCCGCCACAATGGCTACTCCCATAAAGCAATATAACAGTCCTATGACGTAGAGTGTAGAGCGTACCCACGTGTCCCATGATCCTTCATAGGGGAATATAGGAAGAAAAAGGCCAGGCGGACAAATGTCATTGTATCTTCCAGAGAATGTATAATTTTCTTTGGTGGCCATATTTACTAAATGGAATGCTTAACCCTCAGTCTTCCGTTACAAATGGTAAAATTGTTTTCAAGCTGGAACTGTTGTTACTTTTTTGAACTGATTCTTTAATCTCAAGAGGGATTATTAGTTCCCCCCCATCGAATTTACACGGTCTGTGAACAGCCACGAATGGAATCTTGGATCCACCAGCTTCTTCAAAGGTTCACTGGGGAATGTCAAACATATACACATGATTAATCGATGGAAAGCATTAGTAATACCATGACTGAGATCATCACTTTTATAATTATATATTAAACAAGTCATAGTCACGTCATTGATGAGCAACTACCTCGTGTATTGTTATTGTTTCGAATAATGTTTTGCCAACAAGAGAATATAGTTAAAATGTGAATGTGATTAAGTGTGATAAAATCTGTTTCTATGATCTATCTGTAAATATACTTCTTCAAGCCAGTTTCTAATTTAAAAGATAGATATTTGATGCTTATCTATAAGCCTGGAGAATCTTAATATCGGCACGTGGAAGTTTGTAATCTTTAATCAAATGCTACAGAAGTAAGTTTAATTTTTAATTTGCTGTGGATGGACGTGACGACGACAGTATATAGTCATTTTGCGCAGCACCACAGCACACTTATGGAATTGGTTACAAGTCCTGCACACTTTTTAGAACCCCCAACCCAGCTGAAGTAATGCATAATCAAATAGAGAATTGTTGTCTCATGACAGCAGCAACATTACAAAGCAAGTATCATAAGTGAAAATCGAAATAAAAAACTGAGGAAACCGAAAATACTCTGATCATATCGTCAAAACTGTCATAATAATATTACATACCACTTTATATTGCTCTTTGATTAATGGTACGAAACAAAGAACAAGGCTTTGATAATACGGGATGGAATGTTCTATTGTTTCCTTCTTGGAAATAATGTGAACACGTTTCAGCTGCCGCAGATAATTTTAACCGATAACTCATCTCCAGTTAATGAATTCTTAACCGACCTATCAACCATTTCTTTTTTTTTCAACCACCCAATTACAACACTAGGTTTGATTCATTTGGCCTTTCGTAAACTTGTCGTTTTTTACGCACCTTAAAAAATGCAGATGCATGCAAACAACTCGAATACCAAAAACAACCAGGAGAATTCAATGACAACTGACTGACTGACTGACAGCCTGTATAGTACATACACAAACAAACATCCATTCTAGAATACTAGAATGGATACATAGAAAAACAATACCCTGTCTTTTATTTTGTCCCATGCATGCAATAATTCGTCCATTAGGGGAAAAGTAATACAAAAATTCAACAAAAACAGTAAAATAATCCATTCCCTGTACTTTACAATACACACGCTACTTTCAACCATGTAAACAAATAAAGAACCAAATGGATTCGTGTAAAAATATAATGTTCGTCTTATATTCGCACGAAGTTACAATAATCGTGAAACACAAAGCGGAACAATCAGCCCTTAAGTGCTTATAGTACAGTATTAACAACAAAAAACCACCTACTTTATTCCGAAACTTCATTCCATTTTTAAAACATCAATCATTTTCTTCTGTAGCTCCCTGATCCCAATATACGATCTTATTTATTACAACATGATTTCGATTCAAAGTAGAAACATAACATTTTCCTGGAAACCCGACTAACTAAACCAACCGAAGGTTATTCAGAACATTGAGTGAGTGGGCAGTAGCACGTTAGAACTAAACCGTACTAACTAACTAAGCCCAAGTTCTACATAATACAATGCGCGTGACTAAAAATTCCTTAGTTGTTAAGCTCAAGATTACATAGATTATTATTTGCGCCCTGTTGTTTCATTATTAGTAGCGAAACAAAAAAATCCGAGTAGCATGCCATAGGTTTCCCAGCTTTGGTGAAATGAAAACCCTGAGCAATTATCGATTGACCTGAGACGTCCTTGTACGCGGATTTACACATACGTCCCGCGGTAACAGAACATAACAATACTATACACTCCACACAGGCACTCACCTACTGTTGTGCATTTAATCGGTCATTATGAACCATAGTACAGCATTCTCATTCAGACTGCATACTAGCTATCAAGATAAGCATCTCTGTCAGACTGAATTCCGGTCCAAAAATGCAAGCCTTGTCGGTTATAGTCATAACAATAGATGCTTATTAATTTGACCAAGTGGCGGAACTTGAGCGTTTACTTAGGGAAACCTATTAACTAACCGACGGGTTAAGGAGTATTCCATGGCCTTCAAAAAAGTGGTGAGGACAAAGTTATGAATAAGAAGAGTGCAATAAATGGAATTGGTCGC
>Ga0210040_10009188_pt1 | contig 11550 bp, 8 predicted proteins | sample CryGeyCG12114_NA_FD_185462 | JGI IMG/M metagenome (GOLD analysis project Ga0210040, IMG submission 185462) | Groundwater microbial communities from aquifer - Crystal Geyser CG19_WC_8/21/14_NA (SPAdes) (version 2) | ecosystem: Environmental > Aquatic > Deep subsurface > Groundwater | place: USA... | reverse complement strand
TACAAGTTCTATTAAGAATACTCCACAAATAATAGGTATTAATAATTCTTTCCTTATTATAATTGCGAGTGATGCGATAATACCTCCTAACGCAAGACTACCCGTATCACCCATAAATACTTGTGCGGGGTAGGCATTGTACCATAAAAAACCGACACAAGCACCAATGAATGCACCAATGAAAATGCTTAGTTCACCAAGGTTGGGTATATACATAATGTTCAGGTATTCTGCAAAGCGGATGTTGCCACTTACATAAGCAAAAATTCCAAGACAAACACCAATTATCGCTGAAACACCTGTTGCCAAACCATCTAAGCCATCCGTTATATTAGCTCCATTGGAAACAGCTGTTATAATAAATATTACTATTAGAATGTATAGTATCCATGTATATGGTTTTAAAATTTCCGGTAATAGTTTAGAGTAATTAAATTCATGTGTTTTTATGAAAGGGATAGTTGTAATGGGTGTTTTCACCCTTACATACCTATGCTTTTTTCCATCAAATGTTCTTACAGTATCGCTTAATAATTTTTCACCTTTTTGAACAATGTTATCCTTTGTAGCTGTTGCCGGTCTTTGCGAAATAACTTCTCTTTCAACCGTTACATTTGGATTGAAATACAGCGTTGCTCCCACGATTATTCCTAATACTACCTGTCCAAATATTTTAAACCGGCCTGCCAATCCATCACTGTCCGTCTTTTTATAATCAATTCCTTTTTCCTTTGCTATCCGCTTGGCTCTTAGCTTTAAGTAATCATCAACAAAACCAATAATACCTAACCAAATCGTACTAAGAATCATCAGCCGCACGTATACCTTATCAAGATTGGCAAACAACAATGTTGGAATGAGGATAGCAAAGAGAATGATAATACCACCCATTGTTGGAGTGCCTTTTTTTTGCTGCTCACCTGCAAGACCAAGATCTCTTACTGTCTCTCCTACCTGCTTTTTTAACAGGAACCTTATAAGCCTTTTACCATACACTGTCGTAATCACTAATGACAGTAACACTGCAAGCAATACCCTAAAGGTGATGAACTGAAATAGTCCACTTCCCGGGAATTTAAAGCCGCAATTTGTTAGCCATTGATAGATGTAATACAGCATATTTTACCAACCCTAAAGGGCTTTTTAAAAAAACGTTCAAAATTTATTACTTATACCCCAACCCCAAAGGGGCTATTTAAAATCATTTTCCGACGCTTTACCTGTTATTGTACAAGTGTGCGACGCAACGAAAGTCTAACAGTAGTTCTTCAGCTTGCTACCAAAAACTTTCTTCTAAATTTCAATTAGTCATTGACTTAATGCCTCAATGACAACTTACCAAATCTACTTCTCAAACAAGTCAAACATCTCCTGCAAAACCTGTTTATCATCGAAAGGATGTTTAACTCCTTTTATATCCTGGTATTTCTCGTGTCCCTTTCCAGCAATAAGAACAATGTCGAAAGGCTTTGCTAAGCTTACTGCCATTTTAATTGCTTCTTTTCTATCGGCTACAGATATAAACTTTCGCCTTGCTGCACTACCCAGGTCTTGCTCCATATCTTTTAATATTTCTAATGGATCTTCACTTCTTGGATTATCACTGGTAAAGATGACCCGGTCACTCATTTCGCAAGACACCCGCGCCATAACAGGTCTTTTTGTTTTATCCCTGTCACCACCGCAGCCCACTACTGTCATAACCTGCTCTGTACCTTTCCTTAATTTCTTTATAGTACCCAGGACATTTTCCAATGCATCGGGCGTATGGGCGTAGTCAACTATGCCTATTACGTTTGATTTACTGATTACATAGTCAAACCTTCCTTCAGCACCGGTTAATAAACTCAATGTTGTCAATACTTCATCAGGGTCTTCACCTAAGCATATTGCTGCTCCATAAACAGACAAAATATTATAAGCATTAAATTCTCCTATCAGTCTGAAATGAACTTCTTTTCCATTCACAGTCATTACCAAACCCGTAAGGCTGTTCTCAAGAATTTTTCCTTTATAGTCTGCTACTGTTCTAAGGCTGTAATAATGTTTTTTTGCCTGCGTATTCTGTAACATTACCTGACCTCTTTTATCATCAAGATTAGAAATGGCAAAAGCAGTGGAAGGAAGATCATCAAAGAACTTCTTCTTTACTTTTATATATTCATCAAACGTCTTATGATAGTCGAGGTGATCATGTGTAATATTGCTAAACAAACCACCGACAAAATCAAGAGCCGTTGTTCTATGCTGGTGAATTGCATGACTGCTTACTTCCATAAAAACATGAGAGCAACCTGCATCAACCATGTCTCTCAACAGCGCCTGAAGACTTATAGCATCAGGAGTTGTATGTGTAGCAGGAACAACAGTGTTACCAATTTGATTTTGGACAGTACTGATTAAACCACATTTATAACCCAGTTTTGTAAACAGTTTATAAAGCAACGTTGCTATGGTTGTTTTACCGTTTGTACCCGTAACACCTACCAGCTTTACCTTTGATGATGGTTCACCAAAAAAGTGGTGCGCCATATTTGCTACAGCTTCACCGGAACTGCTTACCTGTAAATAAGTAATCCCTTCGATTAAAGTAACAGGCATTACTTCACAGACAATAACTTTAGCACCTTTTTCTATTGCGATAGTTATAAAATTGTGTCCATTACTTACAGCGCCAGCTATGGCAACAAAGACAGAACCTTCAGTAACTTTGCGGCTATCAACCTGTATGTCGTATACATTGAGATTAGTAGTACCCGTTACTGCCTGTAATCGCACGTTGTATAATATGTCCTGAAGTTTTGCCATGATCCTCACCCCGGCCCTCTCCTTGCAAAGGAGAGGGAGAAGGAACACTTTTTAGTTTAGTTGAATATTTATTATTTGTCCTTTTGCTATACTTTGACCTGGTGCTATTGACTGGTTCACAACCTTGCCTCTACCTTTTATCATTACCTTTAAACCAAGATGCTCGCATAGGTAGACTGCATCTTTCAAACCCATTCCTGATAATATTGGCATATTTTTGCTACTTATCTGCTGGCTTGTCATTACAGTATCAACTCCTTGCTTATATATGCGGCTATAAACTCCTCTTCCATCTGTCTTTGCTACTTTTACCTCAAGTGCTTCTGCTACTTTTTTTATGTCTTTTGTGTAGCCGGCATAGCTATAATAACCCGTATCAGTTTTACGGAAAGCATCAACAGTGTTATGATTTTTGCCGACCTTTAAATTGTATACCTGATCAGCTATCTCTTTAAATACCGGCCCGGCTACAGATGCCCCGTAAAAGATAGCAGCATGAGGTTTGTTTTTTACCACAACTATAATTGTGTATTGCGGATTATCCGCAGGAAAGTAACCTGCAAAAGACGACTGATAAATCTTATCTGCATAACCCCGATTTCCGTTTGCAACCAGTGCAGTACCTGTCTTACCCGCAACTGTATAAGACTTACCTTGTAAGCTTTTACCTGTACCATCAATCATTACTCCTTCAAGGCACTCCTGTAACTGGCGCAAAGTAGAACTGGTACAAATACTATCTTTTATAACAGAAGGAGAAAACTGCTGTATAATTCTGCCATCTTCCCGTATTTCATTTACCAGGTAAGGCCTCATCATTTTTCCCTGGTTTGCTACTGCATTGTACAATGTAAGCGTTTGCAAAGGACTTACAGTAAGGTTATAACCAAAAGCCATCCAGGGTAAAGTAGTATTGCTCCAGTGACGGCTGCCAGGGCTGTAAATAGAAGGTTTTATTTCACCTTTCAAATCGATACCTGTTAGTGTATCCAGCTTCAGCTTCTTCAAATGATTGATGAACTGGTTAGGATTAGAACCATAATGTGTCCAGGCAAGCTTAGCCATTCCTACGTTACTGCTTTCCTCAAATGCATGCTTTACTGTTACATTGTGCAGACCGTGCTTTTCGCTATCATAGACGGTACGTTTGTAAACCTGCCATGTTCCACCATTCAAATCCACAGAAGTATTGAGGTTTATTTTTTTATCTTCCAATAAAGAAAGCATGGTTGCCAGCTTAAAGGTCGAGCCTGGCTCTGTAGGCGTAATTGCATAATTGTAATCTTCCCAATACAGGCTGTCTCGTGCATGACCAAGGTTGGCTATTGCTTTGATCTTTCCTGTCTTCACCTCCATCACTATTGCACATCCGTGTTCTGCCTCATTCTTCACCATCATCTTCATCAGTGCATTCTCTGTTATATCCTGTATGTTTACATCAAGTGTTGTAATGATGTCTTTGCCATTTTCAGCCTCTACTTCAAAATCATCTACCGGCACACTTGCTCCGCCTGCAATAAAACGAACAAGCCTGCTGCCTTTGGTACCTTCAAGGTATTTATCATAAGTAAGCTCAAGTCCTACTCTATTGCTGTCTCTTAATAAACCTATGGTACGATATGCAAGCATTTTGTAAGGATTAAGCCTTATAATTTTTTTATCAGGAATAAAACCGCTTTTATTTCTCCCAAGACGAACCAGCGGAAATGTTCGCATCTGCTGGTACTCTTTAAATGACATTTTCTTTTTTAATAAAAAGTACCTGTCTTTCTCACGATATCCTGTCTGCAACAAAAACCTGTACTCACTGCTGCTTCTATCACCAAAGAGATTAGACAGGCAAATGCTTAGAGAGTCTACATTTTCTTTAAACCGCTTTCCATTCTTAGCTCTCAGTCCATCAGCCATGAAATCTATATAGACATCAAATTGCGGAATGCTTGTACTTAACATGCTGCCATCTTCGCTATATATTGTTCCTCTCTCGGCTTCTATTTCTACAATTTTTTGATGAAGGCTGTCACTCATGCCACGCCAATAACTGCCTTGTACCTGTTGTATAAAAAATGCTTTACCTATAATGCAGGCCCCTACTATCGCCATTAGTATAAAGGCAAGGTATACTCTCCATAATATGTCTTTTTTTACTTCCACTTTTCTTTGCTGCTAACTTTTAAAACTTACTACGAAACGTCAATGTGAAACGTCAAAGAAATCTGAACCTTTTCATGTTTCAGCCATTCCTCAATTACTCTCTTCGCTTACCTTGCTGCTCACTAATTTTATTCTATAGGGCGATGTACTGTCCATCACCAATCCCATCGGTTGTGCTGCTCTTACCATTTCACTTTCGCGGCTCTTAAACATCATCTCACTCTTCAGTGTTTTGTATTCATATTGCAAGTCTTTTAATTTTCTTGCAGTGTCATTTATCTTTCTAATCCTGTTATCAGCCATGTGCCCGTTAGCTATGTATAAAACAGCGATCACAGCGAGAAAAAGAAAAAAAGGAATATTTTTTACTATCCAACTGTAGTTAAACACCTCTGTAAATGCACGTAGAGGTGAATACTTTTTTTCTATAATTTTCTCCTTCGCCATTTCTTTCCCTACTTTTTTTAGTTAATTGCGTCAAAACTCTTTTTAATCTTTTTTTGGCTACCAGCTTTTGTTTTTTATAGCATCATCGTTGCGTCGCAGTCCGTTCATCTTATAGTAATTCTATTTAAGCTTTTTCTAGCTTTTGTTATTCTCACTACTCGTACAACCATGTGTAGGCCGGCGAGCTTCTCTAATCACTTTTGGTTGCCTTATATTTCCTTACTTCCTAACCGATCCTCTTTTACTTTCACTCAGTAAGCTTTGCCTCAAACTTTTTTAAACCTACCTTTCATAGACCTGCGGCTTTTAAGATAGCTTTCGCCTCAATCAAAATCAAAACATCAAAATCAGAATTTGCAACAAGCGCTTAAGGCTTGCGCCTCTTCCTTTATAGCAGTCTTTCTGCTACCCTTAGTTTAGCACTTCTGCTTCTTGGGTTTCTTTTCACTTCCTCTGCTCCTGCAACTATTGGTTTCTTCGTAATAATTTTCAAAGGGTTTATTCTATCATCCGGCAATAAAGGGTTTTCGTCCTGCCCGTCAAAAGTTCCGTTTCGAAAGAAAGTCTTAACCAACCTGTCTTCCAGTGAATGGAATGTGATGATTGCAGCACGACCCTCAGGATTTAGAACTGCTGGTATCTGTTCAAGCATTTCTTTCAACGCACCCATTTCGTCATTCACTGCAATCCGTAATGCCTGGAATACCTGTGCCCAATATTTATTTGGGTTACCTTTTACGACAGGACTTAGCAATACTTTTAGCTGGGCTATTGTTTTTAACGGAAATTGATTTCTCTGTTGCACAATATGCTTTGCAAGTGTTTTTGAATTGGTTACTTCGCCATATTGCTCAAATAATTTGTGTAACTCCTGCTCGGTGTACTTCTTCAAAATATCTGAAGCATTTTCAACCTGCCGCTGATCCATTCGCATATCAAGAGGACCTTCAAAACGGGTTGAGAAGCCTCTTTCACCTTCATCAAACTGGTGACTGCTTACACCTAAATCTGCAATCACGCCATCAACTTTAGCAAAACCATGTAACCGAAGAAACCTTTGCAAGTGCCTGAAGTTGTTAGGTACAAATACAACCCGCTCATCTGCAGGAATATTCCTGACAGCATCAGCGTCCTGATCAAAAGCTATGAGCTTCCCTGCAGTACTAAGCTTGTCAAGTATACCTCTGCTATGTCCGCCACCACCAAAAGTGCAGTCTACATAAACCCCATCTGGCTTCACCCTAAGTGCATCCATTGTTTCGTAAAACAAGACGGGCACATGGTAAGATGACGAATGATGACTGACAGACGATTGGTTGTTGTCTTCCATAATTTCCTTACAGGTTTGTTACAGGTTTATCTGCCATTACTAAAGCTGCCAGTTTACTAAAGTCTTCCGGCGCCATTTCGTCAAAGAGCTTTTTATACTTAGCCGAATCCCACACCTCAATTTTATCCAAAGCAGCTACCAGTATAATATCTTTCGACAGGTCAGCATACTCTTTTAATGTTGGTGGCAATAACATTCTGCCTGCAGAGTCAAGTTCCACCTCTGTTGCACCACCTAAAAACTGGCGGCGAAATGCACGTACATTTGGGTCAAAATCGTTTAAAGCATTAATTTTTTGAACAATGGGCTCCCAACTACTCATCGGGTATAACGTAAGGCATCTCTCGATACCCCGACTTAGCACAAAAGTCGTTTCTCCTTCCTTTAACTGCTTTTTGAAGCCGGCAGGTAAAAGAAAGCGACCTTTTGTGTCAAGTGTAGCTTCATATTCACCGAGAAAAGTTGGCATGGTTGGAAATAAATAATGCTTTTACCATTTATTACCACAAAATAACACTTTTTCCCACTTTAGATGCAAATAAAAAGTCATTCTTTTTATCCACAGGTAAAATATTGTCAAAAGCGGTCCAGTGTTGCATTTGTGTGAAACTGTTAGTAATATTGTTAATATAGTGTTTATATGTGTGGATAACAACCAAAAGAAGCTATAAATCAATCTATTATAAATCTTTGTTCCAATGGAAAAATGTGAATATCATGAATAAAAGGAAGCTTGGAGCACAATAAATTTTTAAAAGCGCTCAAATTTTTACATTTGCTCTTTTTTCAACTCATGCATCCTAAAAACTTATTAATAGCGGATTTTACCTACCATCTTCCAACGGAACGGATTGCAAAATATCCATTGGAGGAAAGAGACAACAGTAAACTACTAGTGTATAAAAGTGGTAAAATTGAACAGTCCGTTTATAAAAACCTCGACCAATATTTACCTGAAGAAACTTTGCTGGTTTTTAACAACACGAGAGTAGTTGAGGCAAGATTTCTTTTTCAAAAAACTTCCGGCGCTTTGATAGAAGTATTTTGTTTGGAGCCGCACGAAAAGTACTCAGACATAACTTCTGCAATGCAGCAAAAAGGCAATATCTTATGGAAGTGCCTCATAGGAGGAGCGAGCAAATGGAAGCACGGAATGAAACTGCAAAAAGAAGTTGAATCTAACGGGCAGAAAATAGTTTTAAAAGCGGCAATAGTTGAAAGGCGATCAGATTGTTTTGTTGTTGAACTGAACTGGGAGCCTCAGATTTCTTTTGCTGAAATTCTGCATGCCGCCGGGTTTATACCTCTGCCTCCCTATTTGCACCGTGATGCGGAGGATTCTGACAAAAGCAGGTACCAAACTATTTATGCAAAAAATAATGGTTCAGTAGCTGCCCCTACCGCGGGACTACATTTTACAGACTCAATGTTTGAAAAACTTGCTGTAAAAGAAATTACAAAAGAATTTGTAACACTTCATGTAGGAGCAGGCACTTTTAAACCTGTTAAGACTGAGACAATTGAGGAACATGAGATGCATTCAGAGTTTATTGATGTTTCGGCAGAAGCAATTCAACGGCTGATGGACTGCTTATCAAAAACCATTGTTGCAGTTGGTACAACTTCTCTTAGAACCATTGAAACCCTTTATTGGATGGGCGTGAAAGCCTTTAAAAATAAAAATGCAACGCTGGAGGAAATAAGTATATATCAATGGGACCCTTATGAAGTTGACACTATGGGAGTAACAGCAAAACAAGCTCTGCTTGCATTGCAAAAATGGATGAATAAACAAGGATTAACACGGCTTATTACTAAAACACAAATTCTAATAGCACCCGGCTACCAGCTAAAAGTTGCGAAAGCAATTATTACCAATTTTCATCAACCCCAATCAACTTTGCTATTGCTTATTTCTGCCATAGTAGGTAAGGACTGGAAGAAAATTTACCAGTATGCAATCGACAACGACTTTAGATTTTTGAGCTATGGAGATGGTTCCCTGCTGTGGAACGACGATAATATTTCAATCTAATAAAGCAGGTTAGAAATAACGTGGCGAGAAGTATTTAAAAAAAATTGCAAACCATAATTTATTTTGCGTTTTCTGCAACAGGCACTTCTACAGTAAAACAGGTACCCTTGCCAAGTGTACTTTCTACTTTTATATGTCCTTTATGTACATCTATAACCGTCTTAACATAACTCATACCTAAACCAAATCCTTTTACATTGTGAATATTGCCGGTATGGGCGCGGTAGAACTTTTCGAATACACGCTTGACGGTTTCCTTATTCATACCAATACCGTTATCCTGTATTTTTAGCTGTACATTTTTACCGTGGTTACAGGTAGAAACTTTCAAAACAAGATTTTCTTTAGAATATTTTATTGCATTATCCAGCAAGTTAGATATCATGTTCGTGAAGTGTGCTTCATCAGCAATGATCTCATCGTTTGCAGCATCTAATTGCACAATGACCTTACCTTGTCTATCTTCAATTTGTAGCCGGTAGTTATTAAGTGCACTTTGTACAAGAGGATGAAGATGAACCTTATTCATGTCGAGTTTCAGCTCCTGTTTGTCAAGCAAAGCAGCTTGCAAAATAGTTTCAACATGTTTATTCATCCGCTTGTTTTCTTCTTTAATGATGCCACTGAAGTATTGCATCTTATCTGGCTTCGACATTACTTTTTCATTGCGTAATGCATCTACAGCAAGCGAAATGGTAGCAAGAGGCGTTTTAAACTCATGCGTCATGTTGTTGATAAAGTCTGTCTTGATTTCACTTAATTTCTTTTGACGAAGAAGCGCTTGTACAGTGACCCCAAACGCAGTAATTATAATTAGTGTAAAAACAACAGCACCAATTATCATCCAAATCATAGACTCCCAAACCTGGGCACGTAAATCGGGAATGACAAGTATGAGGTTTTCAAAAGGTTCACGAGGCTCTATAAGGGAGTTACTTTCAGGAGGCACAATTGCAACTAAAACGCGCTTGTTATGACTTGTATCATCTACTTCTTTTAAAAAATTTTCGGATTGCATCTCAATGTTGTACGAGGATGCATTGGATGTGATGGCAAATTCAAAATTTACGTCTTTCAGACCCTTTTCGTCAAAAGCCTTTTTTAGTTTTTCTTTTATTTCAAAGGAAGAAAAATGTTGTGAAAGTAAGGGCCGACCTAAGCCAATAGCATAATCATTTGGGAGAAGACTTAAATTTTGTCTCCGGGGAACTTTCATGAAAGGCACAGATGAAGCGCTGTTGCTTAATTCAATTGCCACTTCGGTTCCGGCCTCTTCGGCTCTGTCTGAAAGTTGCCCTTGCCTTAGCTCAATCATATCTCTAAACCAACTGATCTGCAGTACAATTATACCGAGTAATGAAAGTGTTATTAGTAAAATAATCAGGGGAAAAATTCTCTTCATTGCCACAAATATAGACTCAATAAAGCTGTTTCATTATCTATGCAAAATCTTTTCCCCGTTTTAACGGCTCCTTGACACGGAATAATTTTTTGGGAAATAGCTTTACTAAAACTTAATCTTTATTAACTTTTCAATATGGTCGATATACTGTCAGGAAAATTATTAATAGCAGATCCTTTTTTACGGGATCCTAACTTTATGCGGAAAGTCGTTTTTATATGCGAACATAAAGACGAGGGAAGTTTCGGCTTTGTGCTGAATAAAATATATGAACAGAACCTGGGAGAATTAATAGTTGGGCTGGAAGCGTCTGATTTTCCGGTCTATTGCGGAGGACCGGTACAGTTAGACACCATTCATTTTTTACACCAGTGTCCTGATCTCATACCGGGTGGAGTTGCAGTTACAGACGGTATATATTGGGGAGGTGAGTTTGAAGCAGTATTACGACTAATAAAAGAGGACAAACTAACAACCTACGATATAAGATTTTTTATTGGCTACAGTGGATGGGGCGAAGGTCAACTGGAAGAAGAAATGAAACAAAAGAGTTGGATAACAGGTGACGGAACACGCAAACTTATCTTTCCGACTAATGTTGACAATACCTGGAAAGATGCATTGAAACAATTGGGTGGAGAGTATGTACAGATGGTAAATTACCCTATTGACCCTCAGCTTAACTGAGTTGAAAAGAAGGCAGGGTCGTAAACAATGTTTTAAGAAACGTAAATTAGCCGGGAAAAATAATGGTAAGACTTTCTTAATTAAGACTGGTATCCGCATTACCAGGTATGATCAAAAAAGAGCTACCAGTTGAACGGAGCGTCGCAAGGAGGCTAACCGGAGATAAAAAGCTTGTCAACCAAAAAAATAAACATAAAAAAGAGGCTGCTGTTGCAGCCTCTTTTTTATGTTGCCCAGGTCCATTATTTTAGTCCAAACACCACACCTGCATTAACACCTATATTGTTTAGATGTGCAATGTCATTACGGTTGTAACTTGAGTAGTTATAATTAGCACCGATTTTAAATGCTGTTTGGCTAAAATTCTTTCCAAATGGTATTTTTAACCCTGCACCTAATTGCGCTGCAAAAGGACTTGCTGATTCCGTTCCACCAAACTGGCCAAGGTACTGTTCATAATTAACTAAATTTACACCTGCACCTGCAGAGAGATAAGGTTGTATTTTAGCTGCTGCAGCATCACCCATAGGATAAAAAGTACCACGCAAAAGAACAGGGGTAATATCCATAGAGTTGGTTAAGACAGCAGAAACATTCTCGTTACCCTCGAGCTTATAAACCGCCCGATCATACTTCTGGTAATAATTCTGATAGCCACTCTGCAAACCAAGGGAAAACTTTGGATTG
>Ga0210040_10009186_pt1 | contig 11551 bp, 6 predicted proteins | sample CryGeyCG12114_NA_FD_185462 | JGI IMG/M metagenome (GOLD analysis project Ga0210040, IMG submission 185462) | Groundwater microbial communities from aquifer - Crystal Geyser CG19_WC_8/21/14_NA (SPAdes) (version 2) | ecosystem: Environmental > Aquatic > Deep subsurface > Groundwater | place: USA... | reverse complement strand
GGGCTCCGGCTCCGGCGGCAGCACCAGCACCACCGGCTCGGGCTCCGCCACGAGTTCCGGCTCGGGCTCCGGCGGCAGCACCAGCACCACCCGCTCCGGCTCCGGCTCCGGCTCCCGCTCCGGCTCCGGCTCCGGCTCCGGCTCCCGCTCCTGCGGCAGCACCAGCACCACCGGCGCCGGCTCCCGCTCCGGCGGCAGCACCAGCACCACCGGCTGCGGCTCCGGCTCGGGCGCCGCGGCCTCGAAGGCGGCCCGGGCCTCCTGCGGCCCGACGCCGAGCACGGCGGCCAGCGCCAGCAGCTCGCCCCGGTGCAGGTGCGCCAGGTCGCGGCGCTCACCGGCGCGGGCGGCGAGGTCGGCGAGCACGGCGCCGTGCAGCGCTCGCACCTCGTCCCGGTCCAGCCCGCTCAGCTCGGCGACCTCCCGCAGGGCGTGGGCGCCCACGTCGGTGGGCACGCCGTCGTCCAGGACGCCGGCCAGCAGCTCGACGTAGCCCGCGGCGGCGCCGGGACCGCGCCCGCTCCGGGCAGCGAGCGCCCGGGCGGCGACCGCGGCGGGAGCCAGGTCGGCGGCCAGGGACGCCACGAGCCCCGCGTCGGCGGGGACGGCGTCCGCCACCGGAGCAGGCGCGCGGCGCCCCACGGCGCTGGCCCGGGCCGGTGGCACGGAGTACCACGGCGCGCCCGCGGCGCGGTCCACGAGCTCGTCGGCGGCGGCCGCCACCCCGGGGTGGCGGCGCAGCTCGCCCAGGAGGGCCGCGGTCGCCCGGGCCGTGCCGAGGGCGGTGCGCTCGGGGCCCACCCGGGCGCCGGCGGCCGCGGCGCTCTGCCGGACGCCGCGGCGGCGCAGGGGCGGCAGGACGTCCAGGCCGGCGTCCAGGGTGGACAGCTCGGGCACGCGCGGCAGCAACCAGCCGGCGCGGTCGGCTTCCTCGCGCAGGAACGCGACGACCACCGGGGCGTGGTGGGCGACGAGCACCCGCCCCCGCAGGCGCGCCGCGACCTCTCCGAGGACGTCCGCGAAGGCCGGCGCACCGCGCAGGTCCGACGCCTGCAGCCCGGTCCGGGCGGCGCTGCCCAGGGCCGAGCGGCGCGGGTCGAGCAGCGTCGTCCACTCGTCCACGACCACGCCGGCGAGGTCGCAGCGGAGGACGGCCAGCTCCACGACGCGGTCCCACGACGGCGAGAGCCCCGTCGTCTCCACCGCCACGACGGCGAAGCCGCGCCCGGGGGCGGGGGCCGGCGGGGCCGGCAGCGCGGCGTGCCTGCCGGTCACCCGGGGCGCGGCCGGCTCGGGCAGCGCGAGCGGCTCGGTCATCGCCAGCGGCCCCTGCGCGACCGGCGCAGGGGCGAGGAGTGCCTCGACCGGCGCCGGTGGGGGCTCCGAGGCGCGTTCCAGGGACGGCTCAGGCGCGGGCGCGGGCTCCGGCGAGGGCTGCTGGGCCCGCTGCGCGGGCGGCGGCTCGGCCAGGGGCTCCCTGGGGCGAGCCCGCCGGAAGCGGTCGCGCAGACCCATCGCCGCCCCCTTCGTGGCGGCCCCGACCAGCGTCGGAGCCGCACCTCCTGGCCCACCCGGCGCGCCGTCGTCCAGCCGCCGTCGCGGCGGCCCCCGGGCGCGCTCGCGCTGCGCGAAGGATAGGCGCCCGGGCCCGCGCGGGCGGGCAGGGACGGTCCGTAGGGTCGGTGTCGTGACCGACGACGCCGCAGCCGCGCCCCTCCCCGACGAGGTCGCCCCGCCGGCCCCGACCGCTCCCCCGGTGGCGGCCCGGGTGCCGGTCGAACGGGTGCACCACGGCGACGTCGTCGTCGACCCCTACGAGTGGCTGCGCGACCCGGAGGACCCGGCGGTCCTGGCGCACCTGGCGGCGGAGAACGCGTGGACGGCGGCGCGCACAGCCCACCTGGAGCCCCTGCGGCAGCAGATCTTCACGGAGATCAAGGAGCGCACCCAGGAGAGCGACCTCTCGGTGCCCAGCCGCGAGGGCTCGTGGTGGTACTACGCCCGCACGGTCGCCGGGCAGCAGTACCCGCTGCTGTGCCGCGCGCCCGTGACCGACTCCGACGACTGGACTCCGCCGGTGACCACCGGGGAGGCTGGCGACGGCGCCGGCGCACCCGGCGAGCAGGTGATGCTCGACGGCAACGCCGAGGCCGGGGACTCGGCGTTCTTCGCCTTCGGCGCCGCCTCGGTCAGCCCGGACGGGCGGCTGCTGGCGTGGTCGGCCGACACCACGGGCGACGAGCGGTTCCTCCTGCGCGTGCGCGACCTGGCCACGGGCGCCGACCTGCCCGACGAGGTGCCCGGCGTCTTCTACTCCGCGACGTGGGCGGCGGACTCGGCCACCGTCTTCTACGTCACCGTCGACGACGCCTGGCGCCCGCACCAGGTGCACCGCCACCGGGTGGGCACCGCGGCGGAGGCCGACGTCGTCGTCCACACCGAGCCCGACGAGCGCTACGGCCTGGGCGTCGGCCTGACCCGCAGCGGCCGCTACCTCGTGATGAGCAGCGACTCCAAGACCACCAGCGAGGTGCGGGTGCTGGAGGCCGACGACCCCGAGGGCGCCTTCCGGCTGGTGGCCCCGCGCCGCGAGGGCGTCGAGTACGCGCTCGAGCACGCCGTCGTGGAGGGCCGCGACGTCTTCCTCGTCCTCCACGACGACGGCGCCCGGGACTTCGAGCTCGCGGTCGTGGACGCCGCCGAGCCCGGTCCCGAGCACTGGCGGCCCCTCGTGCCGCACTCCCCCGGCACCCGCCTCGAGGACGTCGACGCCTTCGCCGGCTTCGTGGCGCTGTCCTACCGCCGCGAGGCGCTGCCGCGCGTGGCGGTGCTGCGGATCGGCCCGGACGGCGTCGGGGCCCCCGAGGAGCTGGCCTTCCCGGAGGAGCTGTCGACGACCGCCGTCGGCGACACCCGCGACTTCGCCTCCCCGGTCCTGCGCCTGGAGCACGCGTCGTTCACGTCGCCCGCCGCGGTCTACGACCTCGACGTCGCCACCGGTGAGCGCCTGCTGCGCAAGCGGACCCCGGTGCTCGGCGGCTACGACCCCGCCGACTACGTCGAGCACCGCGAGTGGGCGACCGCGCCCGACGGGACGGCGGTGCCGGTCTCCGTGGTCGCGCGCGCCGACGTGCCGCGCGACGGCCGGGCCCCGGGCCTGCTCTACGGCTACGGCAGCTACGAGCACAGCATCGACCCGGGCTTCACCGCCTCCCGGCTGTCGCTGCTCGACCGCGGCGTGGTCTTCGCGGTGGCCCACGTGCGCGGGGGCGGCGAGCTGGGCCGGCACTGGTACGAGGAGGGCAAGCTGCTCGCCAAGCCGAACAGCTTCACCGACTTCGTCGCCGCAGCCGCCCACCTGGGCGCCAGCGGCTGGGTGGATCCGGCCCGCCTCGTGGCGATGGGCGGCAGCGCCGGCGGGCTGCTGGTCGGCGCCGTGGCCAACCTCGCCCCCGACGCCTTCGCCGGGATCGTCGCGGCGGTGCCGTTCGTCGACCCGCTGACGTCGATGCTCGACGAGTCGCTGCCGCTGACCGTGCCGGAGCAGGAGGAGTGGGGCGACCCGATCCGCGACCCGCAGGTGTACGCGGCGATGAAGGCGTACTCCCCGTACGAGAACGTCAGCGCCCGGCGCTACCCGGCCATCCTCGCCACGACGAGCCTGCACGACACCCGCGTGCTCTACGTCGAGCCCGCGAAGTGGGTGGCTCGCCTGCGCGAGGTCTCCGTGGACGCCGACCGGGTCCTGCTCAAGACGGAGCTGGACGGCGGCCACGGAGGGCGCAGCGGGCGCTACGAGGCGTGGCGCGAGCGCGCCTTCGAGCACGCGTGGGTGCTCGACGTGCTCGGCCTCGCCCAGCCGGAGCGAGCCGGCTGACGAGCCGGCGGCCGGGCGGGCCGAGCGGGTGGGTCAGGCGTCGGCCGCAGGGCCGTCCGGCTCGGCGTCGTCCTCGGAGGGCGACTCGTCGAGCTTGCTGAGGCTGGCGCTGGGCAGCGTGATCCGCCGCACGTTGCCGCCGCGGAAGTCGACGACGACCGTCGCGGGAGCGTCCGCGGTGCCGGCGTCGAAGCTGAGGACGCGACCGAGGCCGTGCTTGTCGTTGCTGACCCAGTCACCCTCCTCGTAGATGACGGCCTCCGCAGGAGGCTTGTTGAAGGGACTGGTGGGCAGGAAGCGGCGCCGGACCGCAGGCCGTGGGCTCATCACCTCCAGTGTGCTCCCCCGAGGGGCGCGACGGCACCACGACGGGGACACCGGTCCCGCGGCGGTGTCCACAGCCCCTCGTCCGGAGCACCGCGCTGTCGGCCCCGCAGGGCACGATGGGGCTCGATGGACACCACGACGGACGACGTGAGCACCCTCCCCGCCACCGGCCTGCGCGAGCAGGCCGAGACCCAGCTGCGCGCCCTCGCCGGGCCCGGCGCCACCCTCCGCGACGACCAGTGGACGGCGATCTCGGCGCTCGTCGAGGACGACCGCCGGGTGGTCGTCGTCCAGCGCACCGGCTGGGGCAAGTCGGCCGTCTACTGGGTGGCCACCGCGCTGCGCCGCGCCGCCGGGGCCGGCCCCACCCTCGTCGTCTCCCCGCTGCTGGCGCTCATGCGCGACCAGGTGGCGGCCGCCGAGCGCTCGGGCCTGCGCGCGGTGACCATCAACTCCTCCAACGTCGACGACTGGCCGGCGGTCGAGGCCCGCCTGGCCGCCGACGACGTCGACGTCCTGCTCATCTCCCCCGAGCGGCTGAACTCCGCGGGCTTCCGGGCCCGCGTGCTGCCCCACCTGGCTCCGCGCCTGGGCCTGCTCGTGGTCGACGAGGCGCACTGCATCTCCGACTGGGGCCACGACTTCCGTCCCGACTACCGGCGGATCGCCACCGTGCTCGCGGGCCTGCCGCCGCGCACCCCGGTGCTGGCGACGACGGCCACGGCCAACGGCCGGGTCAGCGCCGACGTGGCGACCCAGCTGGGCCAGGACACCCTGACGCTGCGCGGGCCGCTGGAGCGCGCCGGCCTGGCGCTGTCGGTGGTCCCCACGCCCGACGTCGCCACCGCCTACGCCTGGATCGCCCAGGCCCTGCACGTCCACGAGGGCAGCGGGATCATCTACGCCCTCACCGTCGCCGAGACCGCGCGGCTCGCGGAGTTCCTCTCCGCGCAGGGGCACGCCGTGGCGGCCTACTCCTCGGCCACCGACCCGGCCGAGCGCGAGCGCCTGGAAGGTGCGCTGCTCTCCGGGGAGGTGCGGGCGCTCGTGGCCACCTCGTCGCTGGGCATGGGCTACGACCACCCCCGGCTCTCCTTCGTCATGCACCTGGGGGCGCCGTCCTCCCCCGTCGCCTACTACCAGCACGTCGGCCGCGCCGGCCGGGCGCTCGACGGCGCGATCGGCGTCCTGCTGCCCACGGCCGCCGACGAGCGGATCTGGGCCTACTTCGACTCCACCGCGTTCCCGCCCGAGCCGGTGGTGCGCCGGGTGCTCGACGTGCTCGACCGCGCCGGCACGGCGATGACCCTGCCGGCGCTGGAGAACGAGGCCGGGCTGCGCCGGGGCCGCCTCGAAGCGCTCCTCAAGGTGCTCGACGTCGACGGCGCGGTGGCCCGCGAGGCCGGCGGCTGGCGCACCACCGGGCAGCCGTGGGTCTACGACGCGGAGCGGATCGCCGGGGTGGCCGCCGCACGCCGCTCGGAGCAGGACGTCATGCGCCGCTACACCGCGGCGACCCGGTGCCTCATGCGCACGCTGCGCGAGGAGCTCGACGACGACGGCGCCACCGACTGCGGGCGCTGCTCGGTGTGCACGGGCACCCTCCCCGCCCCCGGGGCCTCCCCCGACCCCGACGCCGTGGCGGCGGCGCTGGCCCACCTGCGCTCCCAGACCACCGTCGTCGAGCCGCGCAAGATGTGGCCCTCCGGCGCCAGCCGGCGCGGGCGGATCGCCGAGGGGCTGCGCGCCGAGCCCGGCCGGGCGCTGGCCCTGGCCGAGGACCCGGCCTGGGGCCCGGTCGTGGGCGCCGCGCTGAGCTCGGGCGAGCCGCTGCCGGACGAGGTGCTCGACGGCGTCGTGCGCACGCTGTCGCGCTGGGGCTGGCCCGCGGGCCGGCCCACCTGGGTCACCTGGGTGCCCTCGCGGCGGCGGGAGGCGCTGCTGCGCGACCTCGCCGAGCGCGTCGCGGCGCTGGGCCGGATGCAGCTGGTGCCGGCCCTGGAGACCGCGCCCGCGGGCCCGCACCAGGACGACGCGGCCACCGCGACCGCCGCCGCGGAGGGGCCGCTGGGCCGCCTGTCCCTGGCGCCGCTGCCCGAGGGGCTGCCCGACGGGCCAGTGCTGCTGCTCGACGACACCGCCCGCAGCGGCTGGACGCTGACCGTGGCGGCGGCCGTGCTGCGCAGCGCGGGATCCGGCCCGGTCTACCCCCTGGTGCTCCACAAGCGCATGTGATCCGCGCCGGGCTCAGGTCCGGCCTTGGACGTGCCGAGGGGACGTCGTCAGCACCGTGCGGACGACGGAGGAGGGTCATGGGCACGACCGGCGCGCGCGTGGCCGTGGTGGTCGACAAGCTCCACGACTACCAGCTGCCCATCGTCGAGGGCGTGCACGAGCGGATGTCGGCCGCCGGCACCTCGGTGCTGGTCGTCGTGAGCCACCCCCACGACGAGAGCGGCGACGAGCTCCTCCTGCGCCTCGTGCGCGGTCGGCGCGTGCTCGGGCTGATCGCCACCGCCCGCGCCATGGGGCACGACCGCCAGCGGCGCCTGGCGCAGCTGCTGACCCGGATGCCGCACCTGCCCCTGGTGACCACGGGCGAGCAGATGGCCGGCCACCCGTTCGTGCGCTGCGACAACGCCGCGGCTGCCGCGCAGGTGGTGGCGCACGTCCTCGACGAGTGCGGCCGCCGCCGCCCGGTCTTCTTCGCCGGTCCCGCCGACAACCTCGACTCGCTCGAGCGCCAGAGCGCGTTCCTGGCCACCACCGCCGAGCGCGGGCTCGTGGGGGCGAGCGCCCCGCTCGTGGTCGGCGCCGGCTACGACCGCGGCATGGCCTTCCGCGAGATGAGCCGCCTCCTGCGGGCCGGCACGCCCGTGGACGCGGTGGTCGCCGCCAACGACGACATGGCCATCGGCGTCCTGGACGCCGTCGCGGCGCACGGCCTGCGCGTGCCCCAGGACGTCGTGGTCACCGGCTTCGACGACTCTCGCGCAGCGGCGCGCACCGACCCGCCGCTGACCACGGTCGACCAGCAGCTGCGCGGCCAGGGCGAGCTGGCGGCGGAGCTCCTGCTGGCTCAGATCGCCGGGGCTCCTCTGCCGCCGAGCACCCCGCTGCCCACCCGGCTGCTGGTGCGCGGCTCCAGCGGTGCCGGCGGCGGCGCCCCTGCGCCGACGGGGGCCGCCGCGGAGCCTCCCGCGCCGCGGACGGCCGCCGGCCCCGGCGTCCCGGCGCTGGTCGCGGCCGTGCTGGCGGACATCGCCCACGCCGGACTGCGCACCGACGGCGACAGCCCTGCCGCCCGGCGCTCCCGCGACCTCGTCGGTGCGGCGTGCGCCGCGGTGCTCTCACCCGCGGTGCTCTCACCCGACGTCGTGGACCCCGCTGAGCGGGCGCTGCGGGCGGGCCTGGCCGCAGCCGTGGCCGCCGACCCCGAGCCCACCTCGTGGCGCCGCTCCCTCGCGGTGGTCGGCACCGCGCTGCTGCGCCACGCCCCTCGGGGGGCTCCTCGCCAACGGGCCACCGCGCTGTGGCAGCGGTGCGAGGTGCTCGCCGAGCAGGTGCTGGCGCAGACCCACCAGGCCCGGGACCGCGCCGACGCGGCGTCCCTGGACGACATCGTCGAGATGAACCGGGCGCTGTCCGGCGCGCGCTCGATGGTCGAGCTGGCCGAGGAGCTGGACGCGCAGCTCCCCCGGCTCGGCATCAGCCGCTGCTTCCTCGTGCTCTTCGAGGGGCCGCAGCCGCTGGAGCAGGCGCGCCTGGCCTACAGCTTCCGCGACCGCCACGGGCACGTGGCACCGGACAGCGACCCCTTCCGCGCCGAGGAGCTGCTGCCGCCGGAGTTCGCCGCGGAGCTGGACACCGGCCTCCTGGTGCTGCAGCCGCTCTTCGTCGGCGAGCAGGCGCAGGGCCTGCTGCTGTACGAGCAGGGCAGCTCCAGCGGCTACACCGGTGAGGCGCTGCGCCTCGACGTCAGCCGCGCCGTCGACGTCATCGCTCGCGCCGGCCAGGCCGCGGAGCGCGCCGCCGAGCTGGAGCGCCTGGTCGCCGAGCGCACCAGCCAGCTGGAGGCCGAGGTCGCGGGACGCCGCGCCGCCCAGGAGGACCTCCGCCGGGCGAACGAGGAGCTGCAGCGCGCGCTGCGCCACGACGGCCTGACCGGCCTGTACAACCGGCCCGCCCTCGACGACCTGCTGCGCCAGGAGTGGGCCGCGCACCAGCGCGCCGGCGAGCCCCTGAGCGTGCTCATGTGCGACGTCGACCTGTTCAAGTCCTACAACGACACCTACGGCCACCTCGGCGGTGACGAGTGCCTGCGGCGCGTGGCCGCGTGCGTGCGCGCTGCCGCCGCCCGCCCCTCCGACGTCGCCGCGCGCTTCGGCGGGGAGGAGTTCGTCGTGGTCCTGCCCCGCACGGACGCCGCGGGCGCCGCCCGGGTGGCCACGCGCCTGGTCGAGGGGCTGCGGGCGCTGGCGATGCCGCACGCCGGGTCCACGGTGAGCGACCGGGTGTCGATGAGCGTGGGCACGGCCACGGCGGTCCCCGAGCGGGACGGCCGCCCGGAGGACCTCGTGGCCGCCGCCGACAGCGCGCTGTACCGCGCGAAGGTCGGCGGCCGCGACGCCGTGGTGACCGCCTCCGCCTGAGGTCAGAACCCGGCGACCGGGTGCGGCACGTACGGCTCCTCCAGCAGCGCCAGCTCCTCCGGCGTCAGTGCCAGCTCCAGGGCGGCGACGGCGTCCTCGAGGTGGTGCAGCTTGGTGGCGCCGACGATCGGTGCCGTGACCTGCGGCTGCTGGGCCACCCAGGCGAGCGCCACCTGGGCCCGCGGCACCCCGCGCGCCTGCGCGACCTGAGCCACCCGCTCGACCACCGCGCGGTCGGCGTCGCGGGTGGCCTCCGCGCCGTAGAGGCTGTCGCCGAACGCGTCGGTGGCGCTGCGCTCGGTGCTCTCGTCCCAGGGCCGGGTCAGGCGCCCGCGCGCCAGCGGGCTCCACGGCAGCACGCCGATCCCCTCGTCCGCGCACAGCGGGAGCATCTCCCGCTCCTCCTCGCGGTTGAGGAGGTTGTAGTGGTCCTGCATCGTCGCGAAGCGCGTCCAGCCGCGGGCGTCGGCGGTGTGCAGGGCCTTGGCGAACTGCCACGCCCACATCGAGGAGGCGCCGAGGTAGCGCACCTTGCCGGCCTTGACCACGTCGTGCAGGGCCTCGAGGGTCTCCTCCAGCGGCGTGCGGGGGTCCCAGCGGTGGATCTGGTAGAGGTCGACGTAGTCGGTGCCCAGGCGGCGCAGGCTCGCGTCGATCTCCGAGAGGATCGCCACCCGCGACAGGCCCCCGCCGTTCGGGCCCGGGCGCATCCGCCCGTGCACCTTGGTGGCGATGACCACCTCCTCGCGCGTGGTGAAGTCGCGCAGCGCGCGCCCGAGGATCTCCTCGCTGCTGCCGTCGGAGTAGACGTTGGCGGTGTCGAAGAACGTCACCCCGAGCTCCAGCGCCCGCTGGATGAAGGGGCGGCTCTCCTCCTCCCCCAGCGTCCACGAGTGGTTGCCCCGGTCGGGCTCGCCGTAGCTCATGCACCCCAGGCACAGCCGCGAGACCTCGAGACCGGTGCTGCCGAGCCTGACCTGATCCACCGCGGTGCTCCTCGTCCGGCCGCCCCGCGGCGGCCCCTCGCCCCATCGCAGCCCCCGGGCCGCCCCGCCGCCAGCCGAGCGGCGCGCCTGCGGGGGTGCGGCCCGACGTGGAGCGAGACTCCTCGGGCGTCCACGCGTCCCACGGCTGTGGTTCACGGCGACGCGACGGGCCCCGCCCGTGTGGTTCACGCCGTCGCGACGGGCCCCGCCCGTGTGGTTCACGCCGTCGCGACGGCTCGCGCCGTTGTCGTTCACGGCGTTCGGACGCAGTGCGTCGATGTCATTCACGCCGTTCCGACGGCGTGCACGCGTGTCGTTCACTGGACCTCTACGGCGTCCTACGCGTCACTACGCGCTCGAGTGCGCACGACCGCCCGCACTCCCGGGTGCGCCGGGAGCCGGGGGGCGAGCACGATGGCGCCATGGAGATCAGGACCCTCGGGCGCAGCGGGTGCGCCGTCTCGACGCTCGCCCTCGGCACGATGACGTTCGGCAAGGAGACCGACGAGGCGGGTGCCCACGCCCAGCTCGACGCGTTCACCGCGGCCGGCGGCACCCTCGTCGACACCGCCGACGTCTACAACGCCGGGGCCTCGGAGGAGATCGTCGGCCGGTGGCTGGCGTCCGCCCCCGCCGACGTGCGCGACTCGGTGGTGCTCGCCACGAAGGGCCGCTTCCCCACCGGCCCCGGCCCGAACGACCTGGGCCTCTCGCGCCGGCACCTGCAGCGGGCCCTGGACGCCTCGCTGCGCCGCCTGGGCGTGGAGACCATCGACCTCTACCAGGTGCACGCCTTCGACGCGCTCACCCCGCTGGAGGAGACGCTGTCGACCCTCGACGACGCGATCGGCGCCGGCAAGATCCGCTACGCCGGCCTGTCGAACTACACCGGCTGGCAGGTGCAGAAAGCCGTGGCCACCGCCCGCGAGCACGGCCTGGCCGCCCCCGTCACCCTCCAGCCGCAGTACAACCTCCTGGTCCGGGAGGTGGAGTGGGAGGTCGTGCCCTCCTGCCTGGACGCCGGCCTCGGCCTGCTCCCCTGGTCGCCGCTCGGCGGTGGCTGGCTGACCGGCAAGTACACGCGCGACGAGCGCCCGACCGGCGACACCCGCCTCGGCGAGGACCCCGAGCGCGGCATGGAGGCCTACGGGACCCGCTCGGCGGCGCAGCGCACGTGGGACGTCATCGAGGCCGTCCAGCAGGTCGCCGGCGCCCGCGGCGCCTCGATGGCCCAGGTGGCCCTGGCCTGGCTGGCCGACCGGCCCTCGGTGACCTCGGTGATCCTCGGCGCGCGGACCCTCGAGCAGCTGGGCGACAACCTCGGCGCGGCGGGCCTGCACCTCAGCGAGGAGGAGACCGCGGCCCTCGACGCCGCGAGCGACCCGGCTCCAGTCGACTACCCCTACGGCCGCGCCGGCGTCGCCCAGCGCTCCCGGAGGATCGAGGGCGGGCGCTGAGCCGCCCCTCCCCGCACCGCCGGCAGGGGCGGCGGGCACGGGCCCGGTGGCCGGTGCCCGCCGCCTCGACGAGCATGGCCGCATGAGCGGACCCCTCTCCCGCGGCCTCGTGGCCGGCGCGACCGGCACCCTGGCCCTCAACGCCGCCGGCTACCTCGACATGGTGCTGCGCGGCCGGCCGGCCAGCCCCGCCCCGGGCGACACCGTCGAGGGCCTGCTGCACAGGCTCGGCGGCGCCGTCCCCGGCACCGG
>Ga0210040_10009185_pt1 | contig 11551 bp, 11 predicted proteins | sample CryGeyCG12114_NA_FD_185462 | JGI IMG/M metagenome (GOLD analysis project Ga0210040, IMG submission 185462) | Groundwater microbial communities from aquifer - Crystal Geyser CG19_WC_8/21/14_NA (SPAdes) (version 2) | ecosystem: Environmental > Aquatic > Deep subsurface > Groundwater | place: USA... | reverse complement strand
ACCCGCGTGCGCCAGGCGTCGTTGCCGACGAGCCAGTCGAAGGAGTCGACCTGCAGGTCGAGGAGGTCCGGGACCTCCATGGGTTCGGCGATCTTCGCGAACGAGATCCGGCCGGTGGATGAGACGACTTTGGTGTTCGAGGCGGTGCGCGAGGCTGCCAACTGCTGTGTCCTTCCGAGACTCTCGGGCGGGTGGAGCTATGAAGATGTGGTCGTGCGGGATGGTGCTGGAACTACCTGCCTCCGTGCATGCCGAACAGCCCGTGTCAAGCGAGACGGGTCGACGGATGAGGAGGGCAAGGTTCCAGCATAGAGAGCAGCAGCGGTTCTGACAAGTCCGAGGGCAGCACTCACCCTCACGGTCAAACCGATGGCCTGCACGGGGGTGCCCCGGACTTCACCGCACCCGCACCGCGCGACACTTCCGCCGAACGCTCGAACCGAAGCATACCGTCCGATCGCGTCCTGACAAGCACCTCCGGCCAGCCCGGCGGCGGCCCGCCGCGCGCCCTCCGGCGGGCCCGCCGCACATCCCCTGCCCCCCCTAGACTCTGAGGTCCGCACCCGCGCCAGGAGGACCCCGTGCAGCGCATCGCCCAGATCGTCCGGCTCCGGCCCGAGGCCCTCACCCGCTACCTCGAGCTGCACGCCTCCGTCTGGCCCGACGTGCTCCGCACCATCCGGGCCTGCCGGATCACGAACTACTCGATCTTCCTGCGCGAGCCCGAGCTGCTGCTCTTCGCCTACTTCGAGTACGTGGGCGACGACTTCGGCTCCGACCAGGCGCGGATGGCCGCCGACCCGGTGACCCAGGAGTGGTGGTCGATCACCATGCCGATGCAGCAGCCGCTCGACGAGCGCCCCGAGGGCGAGTGGTGGGCGCCCGCCCGCGAGGTCTTCCACCTCGACTGACGCCGCAGGAACGGCGGGCCGCCCGGGTGGCGGGCCGGCCGGGTGGCTCAGCAGGAGGCCGCGGCGGCCAGCCGGGCCGGGTCGAGGCCGTAGCACCGGATCGCAGTGCCCCCGAGCAGCGCAGCCGACTCGGCCGGGCTCAGCGCCGCGAACAGGGGCTGCAGCCCGGCCCAGACCCGCTCGTAGCCACCAGCCCGCACGCTGACCGGCCAGTCCCCGCCGTACATCAGCCGCTCCGCGCCGAAGACCTGGAGCGCACGCTCGACGAAGGGGCGGACGGCCTCGGTGGACCACGCGGTCGGGTCGTCCCCCGGGTAGAGGCCGGACACCTTGGCCAGCACCTGGGGGAACTCGGCGGCGCGGGCGACCAGCCCCCACCACGGCTCCGCGTCCTGCCGCCCGATGGGGGGCGTGCCCAGGTGGTCGACCACGAGCCGGAGGTCCGGGTGGCGCTCGGCCAGCCACGGCACGTGCTCGAGGTGGCGGGGCAGCACCGCCACCACGTCGTAGCTGAGACCCGCGGCCGCGACCAGGGACAGGCTCTCCCCCACCTCGGGCCGGCGCAGGAAGTCGGGGTCGGCCCGCTCGTGGACGAGGGTGCGGATGCCGACCACCAGCGGGTCGGCGACCAGGGCGGGCAACGCAGCCTCCGTCGCGGCCGGGTCGTCCAGCGGCACCCAGGCCACCACCCCGGCGACCACCGGGTGCTCGGCTGCCGTGGCCAGCATCAGGGCGGTGTCCTCGGCGTTGTCGGCGGCCTGCACCAGCACGACCGCGTCCACCCCGCACCGGCGCAGCTGCGGCAGCACCTCGTCCTCGGTCGTGGTGCGGTCGATCTCGCCGTGCTGGGGTCCGAGCCAGTCGTAGCGGGCGCGGCTGCGGTCCCAGACGTGCTGGTGGGCGTCGATGAGCATGGCGCTCCCGGGGTGGGCGCCGGGGTCCGGCGCGGGCGTCGTCGGCACGGGTCCTCCGGGCCGGCGGGTGGGGTCAGGCTGCCAGGCGGAGCGGGACCGGGCCGGGTCGGGGCGGGATGGCGGCGGGTCCGGGGCGGGATGGCGGCGGGCTGGAGGCGGGTTCGGGGCGGCCGGCGGTGCCCGCCCGGCACGCCCCCGTCGTCCACCCGCCTCGTAGGCTGCCGCCACCCTCGAGCATGGGAGACCGCGTGCCCTCGATCACCGCCGTGGACGTCGTCGACGTCCGCTTCCCGACCTCGCTGACCGCCGACGGCTCGGACGCCATGAACGGCGACGTGGACTACTCGGCCGCCTATGTCGTGCTGCGGACCGAGGACCCCGAGCTCTGCGGCTACGGGCTGACCTTCACCATCGGCCGGGGCAACGACCTGTGCACCGCCGCCGCGCGCCAGCGGGCCGAGCCGCTGCTGGGGCTCGACCTGGACACCGTCACCGCAGACCTGGGTGGCACCTACCGGCTGCTGCAGTCCGACACCCAGCTGCGCTGGCTCGGCCCCGAGAAGGGGGTGGTCCACCTGGCCCTGGCTGCGGTGATGAACGCCGTCTGGGACCTCGCCGCCCGCCGGGCCGGGCTGCCGCTGTGGCGCTTCGTCGCCGACATGGAGCCCGCGGCGCTGGTCGACACCATGGACCTCAGCTACCTCTCCGACGTGCTGACCCGCGAGGACGCCCTGGCCGCGGTCTCGGCGCTGAGCGCCACCCGGGACGAGCGGGTCGCCGTCCTCGAGCGGTCCGGCTACCCCTGCTACACCACGTCGGCAGGCTGGCTCGGCTACTCCGACGAGAAGCTGCGCCGGCTCTGCCAGGAGGCCGTCGACCAGGGCTACTCCCACATCAAGCTCAAGGTGGGGGCCAACCTCGACGACGACCTGCGGCGCTGCGCGATCGTGCGCGAGGTGATCGGGCCCGACCGGTACCTGATGGTCGACGCCAACCAGGTCTGGGAGGTGGGCACCGCCATCCGCTGGGTGGGCGAGCTGGCCCGCTTCGACCCGTTGTGGGTGGAGGAGCCGACAAGCCCCGACGACGTCCTCGGCCACGCCGCGATCCGCCGGGCGGTCGCCCCGGTGGGGGTGGCGACCGGGGAGCACGGGATGAACCGGGTGCTGTTCAAGCAGCTGCTGCAGGCCGAGGCCACCGACTTCTGCCAGATCGACTCCTGCCGCCTGGGCAGCCTGAACGAGATCCTGCCGGTGATGCTGATGGCCGCGAGGTTCGGCATCCCCGTCTGCCCGCACGCCGGCGGGGTCGGGCTGTGCGAGCTGGTGCAGCACCTGTCGATCATCGACTTCCTGGTCATCTCGGGCAGCACCGAGGGCCGGGTGGCGGAGTACGTCGACCACCTGCACGAGCACTTCGTCGACCCGTGCGTCGTCGAGGGCGCCGCCTACCGGCTGCCCACCCGGCCTGGCTACAGCGCGGAGATGCACCCCGCCTCCGTCGCCGCCTACACCTACCCCGAGGGTGGCTACTGGCGATCGCGCTCGGGCGCGGCCTGAGCGTCCCACCGCACGCGGGAACCGGCCGCCCGTGAGCACGGTCCCCGTGGAACAGCACACCGCCGGGGCACCCGTCCCGCAGCACGAGGAGGAGTCCCGATGAAGCTGGCTCGAGTGGGCCCGGTGGGCCAGGAGCGACCCGTGGTCGTCACCGCAAGCGGCAGCTACGACCTCAGCCCCCTGACCGCCGACCTGACCGGGAAGTTCCTCGCCGACGGCGGGCTGGCGTGGGTCCGCGTGGCCCTGGACGCCGGCGAGCTGTCGCCGATCGACACGACGGGGATGCGGGTCGGCGCACCGGTGGCCCGGCCGAGCGCGGTGGTCTGCATCGGCATGAACTACGCCGCGCACGCGGCCGAGGCGGGCGCCGGCGCACCGGTGGCCCGGCCGAGCGCGGTGGTCTGCATCGGCATGAACTCCGCCGCGCACGCGGCCGAGGCGGGCTCCGCCCCGCCGGAGCACCCGGTCCTGTTCCTCAAGACCCCGAACACGGTCGGCGGACCGGACGACCCCGTCCAGATCCCGCGCGGCAGCACCAAGACCGACTGGGAGGTCGAGCTCGCGGTGGTCATCGGCCGGCGGACGTCCTACCTGGGCTCCCCCGCGGAGTCGTTGGACCACGTCGCCGGCTTCACCGTCTGCGACGACCTCTCCGAGCGAGCCTTCCAGCTCGAGGTCTCCGGCGGCCAGTGGGGCAAGGGCAAGTCCTGCGCCGGCTTCAGCCCGACCGGGCCGTACCTGGTCACCCCCGACGAGGTCGACCACACCGACCTGCGGCTGCGCAGCTGGGTGAACGGCGAGCCCCGGCAGGACTCCAGCACCGCCGACCTGATCTTCGGGGTGGAGGAGATCATCTACGAGCTCAGCCAGTACCTGGTGCTGGAGCCGGGCGACCTGGTGCTCACCGGGACGCCCGAGGGCGTGGGCCTGTCCGGGCGCTTCCCCTACCTGGTCGCCGGGGACGTGGTGGAGACCGAGATCGAGGGCCTGGGCCGGCAGCGGCACACCTTCACCGCGTGGGCCCCGGCGGAGGAGGGGCGATGAGCCCGGGCAGCACGGGTGTGGGTGGCACGGGTACGGGCGGCAGCGCCGGCGGGGCCGGGGAGTTCGAGGGCCTGGTGGCGCTGGTCACCGGCGGGGCGTCCGGGCTGGGGGCGGCCATCGCCGCCCGGCTGCGGGCCGGCGGTGCGCGCGTCGCCGCCCTCGACCTGCGTCCGGACGAAGTGGCCGAGGGCCTGCTGGCCGTGGCCTGCGACGTCTCCGACGACGCCTCGGTCCGCGCGGCCGTGCAGACCGTGGTCGACGAGCTCGGCGGGCTCGACGTCGTGGTCAACAACGCCGGCATCGGCGCGGCCGGCACGGTGGCCGACAACACCGACGAGGAGTGGCACCGGGTCTTCGACGTCAACGTGGTGGGGATCGCGCGGGTGACCCGCGCGGCGCTGCCGCACCTGCGGGCGTCCGCGGCTGCGGCGGTGGTCAACACCGCCTCCATCGCCGCCACCGCGGGCCTGCCCCAGCGGGCCCTCTACAGCGCGACCAAGGGCGCGGTGGCCGCGCTGACCCGGGCGATGGCCGCCGACCACCTCGCCGAGGGGATCCGGGTCAACTGCGTCCACCCGGGCACCGCCGACACGCCCTGGGTGCAGCGGCTGCTGGCGGCCGCTCCCGACCCCGAGGCGGAGCGGACGGCCCTGGCCGCCCGGCAGCCGCACGGCCGGCTGGTCGCGGCCGAGGAGGTCGCCGACGCCGTGGCGTACCTCGCGAGCCCGCGCTCCCGGTCGACGACCGGCACCTCCGTCGCCGTCGACGGCGGCATGCAGGACCTGCGGCTGCGACCCCGCTCCTCCTGACCCGGGCAGGTGCGGGCAGCGGGCCGGACATGACCGTGCCCCGACCTCCAGCGGAGGTCGGGGCACGGTCGGTGCTACCGGTGGGTCGTCCGGGACGACCCGGAGGTCACTTGACGGTGACCTTGGCGCCGGCGCCCTCGAGGGCCTCCTTGGCCTTGCCGGCCTGCTCCTTGGTGACCTTCTCCAGGACGGCCTTGGGGGCGGCCTCGACCAGGTCCTTGGCTTCCTTGAGACCGAGGCTGGTGAGGGTGCGCACCTCCTTGATGACCTGGATCTTCTTGTCGCCGGCCGCCTCGAGGATGACGTCGACCTCGTCAGAGGCCTCCTCCTCCTCGGCGGGGGCAGCGCCACCGGGGCCGGCCGGGGCGGCCGCGGCCACCGGAGCGGCGGCGGTCACGTTGAAGGTGGTCTCGAACTCCTTGACGAACTCACTGAGCTCGATCAGGGTCAGCTCCTTGAAGGCGTCAAGGAGCTCTGCGGTGCTGAGCTTCGCCATGATTGGGCGTCCTTCCTAGTTCTGTTCCGCAGCGTCAGCCGCGACGGTGGTGGTGGTGTCCTCAGCGGCAGGAGCCGCCTCGGAGTCCGCCTCGGCGGCAGGAGCCGCCTCGGTGCTCACCTCGGGGGCGGGGGCCGCCTCCGGGGTGGTGTCCTCCGCAGCGGGTGCTGCCTCGGTGGCCGCAGCTGCGGCCTGTCCTGCGTCCGGCTCCTGGTCGACCGCTGCGGGCGTGCCCGCGCCGCCGATCACCGACGGGTTCTCCCCGGCCTCGCCCTCCAGAGCCGCGAACAAGCGCGCGGCCTGGGACAGCGGGGCGGAGACGAGCGAGATGGCCTGCTGCAGGACGCCCTGCATGCCGCCTGCGACCTTGGCCAGGAGGACCTCGCGCGACTCGAGGTCGGCCAGCTTCCTGACCTCGTCGGCGTCGAGGGTCTTGCCCTCGAGCACTCCGCCCTTGATGACCAGGAGGGGGTTGGACCGTGCGAAGTCACGAAGACCCTTGGCCACGACGACGGGGTCGCCGTCGACGAAGGTGATCGCGGTCGGTCCGACGAGGAGCTCGTCGATCCCGGCCACACCCGCCTCGCGGGCGGCGATCGTGGTCAGCGTGTTCTTCGACACGGCGTAGGTGGCGTTCTCACCGAGAGAGCGGCGCAGGTCCTTGAGCGCCTTCACGGTGAGCCCGCGGTACTCGGTCAGCACGACGGCTGAGGAGCTGGAGAACCTGTCCTTCAGCTCGGCGACCGCGGCTGCCTTGTCCGGCCTCGCCATAGTCTCCTCCACTTCGTTCTGTGCTGCGGGTGCAGCGCTCGGCGAAGGGCTGGCCCGCCCCGGAGGGCGGAGACCGGGCATGAAAAAAGCCCCAGGACGCACCGGCGTCATGAGGCGGTCACCGCCGGTCCGACCGGACCCCTCGCGGGGCACGACCTGACCAGCTGCAGCAGCTGTCTGATCACCTGCGCGGGCCAGCCGCACGAACGAGTCGTACGGCGTCTTCGGACCAGGCACGGGGCCTGGCACGACCAGCGGTCTTCGGCGTCCGCCACCCTACCCGTGAGCGGGAGGAGCGGCCAAATCGGGCGACCTCGACGCTGCGCGACACCCGGCCCCGTCGGTCGCCCCGGGCCCAGCCGGAGCCCGACCGGCGGTGCGACCCGGGTGTCAACGGGGCGCGCCCGGCTGCCAACCTGAGATTTTGGCCAGCAGGTCTCGAATTGATAACGTGCGCCAGCCAGTCCGCCTCGAGCCCTCTGCCCGAGACCTGCGGGCCGGTCCACCGCACTCGAGGGAGAGCCACCGCATGGGCAAGATCGTGAGAAGCGCCGCCGCGCTGCTGACCGGGACCGCACTCGCGGTCTCGGTGGCCGCCGCCGGCGCCGCACCGGCCAGCGCTGCCGCCACCTGCAACGCCTCGTTCGCGCACTACCCGACGATCCACCAGGGCTCCAAGGGCGCCGAGGCGAAGGCCATGGAGTGCCTGCTGCGCAGCGACGGCCGCTCCACCACCGTCAACGGCAGCTTCTCCGCTCACGACGTCTCCGAGCTCGTCCGCTGGCGCAAGGCCCACGGCTTCAAGTCCCTGCACGTGGCCGGTCGCCCGGTCTGGTCGGCCCTGCTGTCGCGCGGTTCCACCCCCACCCTGCACCGAGGTGACCACGGCGCGTCCGTGCTCCGGCTGCAGCGCACGCTGCAGGCGGTGGGCTGGACCAGGATCGACATCAACGGCTCCTACGACGCCACCACGGCCAGTGTGGTCAAGTCGGCGCAGAAGCAGCGCCACCTCAAGACCAGCGGCACCACCACCCCGGCCCTGTGGCGCGCGCTGCAGCACGGCCGCGTCCCCGGACCGGCTGCGCCCAAGAAGAAGGTCGTCGCCAGCTCGAGCAAGGGCGAGAAGGCCCTGGCCTTCGCCCGCAAGCAGCTGGGCGACAGCTACCGCTACGGCGCCACCGGCCCGAACACCTGGGACTGCTCGGGCCTGACCGGCGGGGCTTGGAAGGCCGCCGGGGTCAAGATCCCCCGCACCTCGCAGGCCCAGTACCACTACGGCAAGCACATCGCGCGCTCGGACCTGAAGAAGGGCGACCTCGTCTTCTTCTACTCCGGCCCCAGCCACGTGGGCATCTACGCCGGCAACGGCAAGATCATCCACGCCTCGCGGCCGGGCAAGCCGGTGGCCTACATCAAGATCGCGTACATGCCGTTCAAGGGCGCCCGCCGCCCCAGCTGAGGTGGGACGGGCCGGTCAGTCGCGTGGAGTCACGTCCTGGCCGGCCCAGGCCCGCCGCCGCTCACCGGCCGGGTCCAGCGCGACCCGGTCACCGGCCGGGTCGAACACCCGGGTCGCCCGGTCGGGCAACGTGAACGCCGGCCAGTCGGGCCCCGGGGCACCGGTCCGGACGAACGAGGTCCAGTGCGACCGCATCCGGTCCCCGAGGGCCGTCCGCCCCGTGGTGGCCCGCCCGCGGAGCACCAGGGCGGTCGGTCCCGTCCAGCCCCACAGCAGCACCAGCTCGGCGGCGTGCGTCGCCCCGAGCAGCGGGCCCCGGGCGTCGAAGCGGTAGAACCAGGTGTCCCCACCCGCCGCGCGGTGCCGCTCGGCGAAGTGCCGGGTGGGCATCGCGAAGTTCAGGTCGGTCCCCAGGTCGACGGTGCCGCGCCGGGTCTCCGGGTAGAGCGCCATCAGCTCCCCGGCCCGGTCCCAGCCCAGGACGGCCCGCAGCCGCGCCGTCAGCGCCGGCCTCGAGGTCGGCATGATGTCGCCGGGCAGCCGCTGGAAGAGCGTCACCTCGTCGTGGTTGTGCCCGGCCAGCAGCGGGATCTCCGGGCGGGCCGCGGCCCGCTGGGCCCCCGCGAGGCTGCCCGGCACCAGGTCGCCGTCCAGCACCGGGGAGGCGGCCAGCGTCCCCGGGGTGTCCCGGCCCACCTGCTGCTGAGCCGCCGCCAGCGCGGCGGCGGGCAGCTGCCGGAGCCGCTCGCCGTCGTGGGCTCCGAGCCCGAGCAGCCGGGCGTGGTGCCGGGCCACCTCGACCCGGGTGTGGTCCCCGTGCAGCAGGTTGAGCGAGCCGCTCTGCATCACCGCGGCCCGGAACAGCCCCCGGCTCTGCGCCGAGGCGAGCAGCAGCGCCACCGAGATCGAGCCGGCCGACTCCCCGGCCACCGTGACCTGGGCCGGGTCGCCGCCGAAGGCCGCGACCTCCTGCTGCACCCAGCGCAGCGCGGCGAGCTGGTCGCGCAGGCCCAGGTTGGAGGGCACGTCCACCTCCAGCACGGAGGCGAAGTCCACGAAGCCGAACACCCCGAGCCGGTAGTTCACCGTCACCACGACGATGTCGCCCTCCTCGGCGAGCCGGCTGCCGTCGTAGAGCGCCCCGCTGCCGCTGGTGAAGGCGCCGCCGTGCAGCCAGACCAGGACCGGCCGCGGCCGCCCGTCGACCAGCGCCGCCCCCGGGGCGTGCACGTTCAGGTAGAGGCAGTCCTCCCCCACCCCGGCCCCGAGCGCCCGGGCCGACTGGCCCAGCCCCCGGCCCTGGGTGGCCGCCGCGGCGGCCCGGGTGGCCGGGCGCGTCCCGCCCCACCGCTCGACCGGCCGGGGAGCGCGGAAGCGCAGCGGCCCGACCGGCGGGGCTGCGTACGGCACCCCTCGCCAGCTGGTGACGGCGCCTCGCCGCCGACCGGCCAGCCGGCCCGCGGCCGTGCCCACCACCGCGTCCTCGACACCCTCGTCCGCACCCGGTCCGCTCACGGGGGAGATCCTGCCTCCCCGGGCCGCGCCGCCCGGCGGCGGCCGTGTGCTTGGCTGGGGCGGTGCCTCCCCGAGTGCGCCCCGCGCGCGAGTCCGACGTCGACGACCTCCTCCGGCTGGTGCAGGAGCTCGCCGCCCACGAGCGGGCCGCCCACGAGGTCCGGGCCACCGCCGACCAGCTGCGGACGGCCCTGTTCGGGCCGACCCCCGCCGTGCACGCCCTGGTCGGCGAGGACGAGGACGGCGCCGTCGTCGGCTTCGCCCTGTGGTTCCTCAACTTCTCCACCTGGGAGGGCGTGCACGGGATCTACCTCGAGGACCTCTACGTGGAGCCGGGCCACCGCGGCAGCGGCCTGGGCACGGCCCTGCTGAGGGCGCTGGCCCAGACCGCGGTGCAGCGGGGGTACGCCCGCTTCGAGTGGTCGGTGCTGGACTGGAACACCCCCTCGGTCGACTTCTACCGCCGCCTCGGTGCGGTGCCGATGGAGGAGTGGACGGTCTTCCGGCTCAGCGGCGACGCGCTGCAGCAGGTCGCCGACCGGGCCGACCAGCCCGCGACGAGCGGCCTGGCGGTCCCCCGTGGCTGAGCCCACCACCCTGCTGCCGGCCACGGCGCGGGCGCTGGCGCACCGGGTCGCGGTGGCCCAGCGCGACGGCCGCGCGCCCTCCCTGGTCGCCGGGGTCGTCCGCGACGGCCGGCTGGCCTGGTCCGGCGGGGCCGGCGCGGTGCCCGGCGAGGTCGCCACCACCGCGTACCGGATCGGCTCGATCACCAAGACCTTCACCGCCGTGCTGGTGCTGCAGCTGCGCGACGAGGGCCGGCTCGACCTGGAGGACCCGGTCGGCGCGCACCTGCCCGAGGTGGGCGGCACGGCCACGCTGCTGCAGCTGCTGGACCACACCGCGGGGCTGACCTCCGAGCTGCCCGGCGCCTGGTGGGAACGGGTCGAGGGCGCCGGCTTCGCGGGCGTCGCGGCCGCGATGGCCGGGGAGCCGTCCCGGCTGGCCGCCGGCTCGCGCCTGCACTACTCCAACGTCGGCTTCGCCCTGCTGGGCGAGGTGGTGGCGCGGCTGCGCGGCGGCAGCTGGGCGGACATCTTGGCGGAGCAGCTGCTCGCCCCGCTGGGGATGTCCCGGACCACGCTGGTGCCCGCAGCGCCGCACGCGCAGGGCTGGGCGGTGCACCCGCACGCCGACGTGCTGCTGCCGGAGCCGCACACCGCCACCGGCGCGATGGGGCCGGCCGGCCAGTTGTGGTCCAGCGTCACCGACCTGGCCCGCTGGCTGCGCTTCCTCGGCGGCGAGACCGCCGGGCTGCTCGACCCGGCCACGCTGGTGGAGATGCGCCAGCCGGCCACGGTGGAGGACGCCGCCTCCTGGTCGAGCGGCTTCGGGCTCGGCCTCCAGCTGCGCCGGACGGGGGGCCGCTCGCTGGTCGGCCACGGTGGCTCGATGCCCGGCTTCCTCGCCTTCGTGGCCACCGAGCCGTCCACCGGCGACGGGCGGCTTCGGGCTCGGCCTCCAGCTGCGCCGGACGGGGGGCCGCTCGCTGGTCGGCCACGGCGGCTCGATGCCCGGCTTCCTCGCCTTCGTGGCCACCGAGCCGGCCACCGGGGACGGGGTGGTGGTGCTGGCCAACGCCACCTCCGGCGTGGCCGTGGGCACCACCGCCGAGGACCTCCTCGGGCTGCTCGCCGAGCACGAGCCGGCCATGCCGGCGCCCTGGGTGCCCGTCGCGGTGGACGCGGGCCTGCTGGCCCTGACCGGTACCTGGTACTGGGGCACCAGCCCCAGCGTGCTCTCGATGGAGGGCCGGCGCGACCTGCGGCTCACCGCGGTGGGGGCTGGACGCTCGTCGCGGTTCCGGGCGACCGGGCCCGACACCTGGGTCGGCCTGGACGCCTACCACGCCGGGGAGACCCTGCGGCTGGTCCGCGACCCGGCCGGGCGCCCCCAGCACCTGGACCTGGCCACCTTCGTGCACACCCGGACGCCGTACCCGGCCGACGGCAGCGTCCCCGGCGGGGTGGACCCGGACGGCTGGGTGGCCCCGACCGGCTGACCGGGCCCGGC
>Ga0210040_10009184_pt1 | contig 11552 bp, 14 predicted proteins | sample CryGeyCG12114_NA_FD_185462 | JGI IMG/M metagenome (GOLD analysis project Ga0210040, IMG submission 185462) | Groundwater microbial communities from aquifer - Crystal Geyser CG19_WC_8/21/14_NA (SPAdes) (version 2) | ecosystem: Environmental > Aquatic > Deep subsurface > Groundwater | place: USA... | reverse complement strand
ATCATAGCTATATTTATAATCCATGGACAATCAATATTATTCCGACTAACTATAGATTTTGGTCCCATTATGATATAGGCAGTAGTGCATTATAAGCTGTGCCAAAATTTGCTGGGAAACAATACAATAGGAGGCTCATGCGTTTCGTGTGTAATGTATGCCCCGGCTAATTTTGGCATTACTAAAGGATTATTAATTTTGACTTGGCGAATACTATGATTTGGAGACTTCAGCTATTCACGAAAAACTACTAATTTTTCTATTATTCATACTACGATGGATAGATTTTAGACACATGATTATTTGGCTAATTTTTTATAATGTACTACACTTTTCACTAGCAATCCCGACTGCTTCAACTATATCATCTATTTGTCAAGCTATAAGCAGTCATGTGGCTACCGTTTAATCGTATATCAAGTATAGCTATAGCTAATGATGCAAGTTACAGGTACAGTCATGCATTTAATATTTTTAGGCCATCTCCCAGAAAAACAATCATTTGGTCCCTTCATTTCATCTCATTGTCTGTCAGTCTGTAATTGCATGAAGTAAGATGTGAACTAACGAGTGATAATAATTCGAACTTCTCAAATTTTACGTATGCAACCGTAAAATTGGTCAAATTCAACAATAGTAAATTATTATTAACTTCTACACTTAACTACAGAAACATCAAACCAAAAGTTAAAATAACTAAATATACCAGAGATAAAATAAGAAAAATTTCAGACGAATTAAATGAATACAATGATGGATTAGAACACATGCATAGAGAATATTACATCTCATGTTGCACAGCAAACACTATTGCTAAAATTTCAACAAAATTTAATGCCAAAATGGCTTATCTTTGCATAAATTTCATCGCATATTTTGATTCTCGTTGATTTGAGCTTCAGTAATTGAATGGAAGGATATAAAGTCTTCACATATTTGGTCCCATAAAGTGTGTTCAAATTATATCTGTGCTCAAAGTATTTTCGCAGTCTTCTATTTATCCAAAAAAAATATAGCAATTTGTGTCTCAAACCTTGATACAGTAATTCCAAATCGATTCATGCAATGCCAATACTCCTGAATTCAATCAGTTAGTTATGACGACAAAGAGTAAGAAATTCTTCTCTGGTCTTGCTATTCTCCCGGAATTCGCCCATCATTGAGCTGGTCACAGTTTTGCTGTTGATTTTCTGCACGCCTCGCATTTGCATGCACATGTGACTACAATGTAAATAAAATATGCTTCAAACTTTGAAATCCAACTAAATTCAATTATTACAATTCCTAAAACTTACGCAGCCTCACAGACCACAGCGACACCTCTTGGTTGAATTGCTTCAACTACTGCTTCCGCAATTTGTTTTGTAAGACGCTCTTGCACTATAAAAAGTAATTCCAATTTTATTACTTTGGAAAAAATAAGTTTGCTAATGAAGCTATTAAAAGCATACCTTGAAGTCTACGACTGTAAACTTCAACAATGCGAGCAAGTTTGCTCAATCCAAGAACCTTCTTATTGGGCAAATAGCCTATGGTGACACTACCATGAAACGGTACAAGATGGTGTTCGCACAAAGAAAACATTTCAATGTCTTTAACAAGTACCATTTCGTCGGTATCCTCATCAAAAACTGCCCCATTCAGAACCTCTGCGTAAAAAAAAAATTCAACGACCGATGAGTAAGAAAAAAAGAAGCTAGTTGCGATTCCAAAAGTGCAAACATAAACAGGCTTTTTGCTTATTAATAAGCTGCTTGATGCATATAAATGTTGTCCAGCAGTCTGACCTGTGAAGTGACAGTGATACATTAGTGCCAGATTTTTTACGTAACCAGAAATATCCATTACAGGATTTTCCAGCTGTCAGCGAACAGGCCTCATATTATGATAGATTAAGTAACCATTATTTTATGCAAGTTTTATAATCCTGTTCTTAATGTCTCCTTCTTTATCAATTTTTGTTGTGTCAGGTCCACTCAATCTTGATCGTAACTGTTAGTTTAGTTAACAAGTCAGTCCAAAAGTCTAGTATTTTTTTGGCTACTTCAAACTGGTAGAAACTTGATACACAGCTTTTATAATTTTGATGCTTGCATAACTTTCTTGAAATTGCAAACGCAAAGCAACTTTGACTGTGCGTGAAACTGACACATTTTTTTAGCCTGTAAATTGTTGAAAAAAGTTGGAATCGTGAAGCTGAATTTCCTTCTAAAAAGCTAAAGCGCGTTCAAAAATTCTAACTAGAAAAAATATGATTAAATTATCTAAAACTATTCCTTGATCGAGTTTCCATTCCATCAGTGTAAACTAAAAGTATTGCGTAATCTTGAAACAATTAATTTATATAACAAAGCAATACAAATTAAGAATGCAACTAACCTTCAATAGTTTGGTCATATCCTTTAGTAAAGAAAAGCATAGCTTTGGCAGCTCGCTCTGGCGTCTTGAGTAAACCTTGGCGTTCAGGATTTTCTCCCAGATTGTAGAGCAACTCTTTGTAAGAGTTCGCCATCTTTGGAACTAATTCTTCCCTCGTTGGAGGTTTGTGATCCAATTCCAGATCATGGTGAAAGCTACAATGCTCGTGCCCTAAAGTGCAACAAAAAGAAGAAAGTAGCGATCAATCAAGCTGACTGAGACAGTACATTGTAAATACGTAGGCGTTAGTATCCTTTGGTTTGGTTTAATGTCAATTTCTTTAAAATCTTTACATGTGTTTATTACATTTTCTGTAACATATATTTTCAAATATTCCTTACTTAAGAAGTCAGATAGAAGACAGCACTAAAAAATTTGTTACATACTACGGGTGTATCGATACATAACAACAAGTTTTAAGCAAAAAATATGAATAGTTGTTCTTCAGGAATGGAATTCCGGAGTCCCGAGGAATGGAATAAACAAGTTTATGTTTTTTTGTGTAAAAAACTTACCGACTGTAGTGCTGGTCCTAGGAGTCCGTGGAGAGTCTGGGTCTGATTCATATGAATGTCCATTGGCATTAGCAAAGTTACGCATCTTTTCAGCAGCTTTCAATTTATTTGCTTCAACTGTGATCGGACAAGGCTTTTTTGTGCCATAGCCATTCTGCACGATGCCACCGTTGCTTAGATTAGTTGACATGTTTTTTTCCTCTCAACTAGTTTTTGCAGACAAAGGGAATAAAGTTCTAATGAGATCTCATTTACATTGCATTAAGTAACGTAATCCCTCAAGTATTTACATTTTTTATGTCCATAAAAATCTGCCACAAAGCAATTAACAGATTTTTAATGGCATTGACAAGATTTAGATTGCTAAAAGGCTTGTTGCTTGAATGAAAATGTTAACTACATAATATAATTAATTCTGTGTTATGGTCTATATGGTGTGATCACGTGTGCTTAGAACAACTATCAATAAATCTTAATAAGATTGGTTTTAACCCTTCTGGAAACGTAAAAACCTCTTGCAACTATTTAAACCTAAAAACTTTCAAAAGTAGCCTTAAAATTTAAAAGTAGACTCATCAGGAAGAATTAAAAAACCTTAAAACAAGAAACCACATATTGCAAATTCAGCTTTGCTAGTCGTAATGTTCGTATGTAACAGGCATAACAAAAATGTAGAAAATTTGTGACTAGCACATTGGTCGTTAAAAATCAATATGAATGACATACTTTGTTGTTACTATTCTAAGCTTTATATAGACTGTAAAGATAAGGCAGAGTTACTCAGTTAGACTAGTTCAGCCCTTTCATTAACTACAAAATCGCGTACAAGCGCTTAAAAGGGTATAATTGCTTTCCGTTGTTTCATGAGCACACACTAGGACTATCAACTACGTGCAACATGTTGAACTGGAATGTGAAGTTAGAAATGAGATTATCCATTACAGAGAGAAAGGATCTTGTGGAGACTGAACTCTAGTATAGATACGCACTTTTGTAACTTACTTTTTTGACCTATTTAATAATGTCATGAGGTACTCAACTTACCAGTGGTTTCCTTGAGTGTGCTTGTATCTCTTTCCCGAGCTATTGGATAGCAATTTCGAAACAATGGGTTTTAAGGGATTGCTGAGATTTTTATTGCGTCACAGATTTTGAAGCACGGACAACTATGGACAATTTTAGGGAAAGACGAGAGAAGAATTGATTTGGGAAGAGATTGAAGAGAAGTGAGAGGAGCAAGTGCAGTGTAACCAAATATGTAGCGAATTCTAGTAGAGGCATACGTTTGGAAAAATACAGGTGGCTATGGTAGTTCTCATGCTGACGTACTACGTTCTCTATAAACTCGTTTTTCATTCAATATACACTATGTATTCTAGAGCACTCTGTCCAGAAACCAGAAGCTCTAATTTTCTCATGGCATTTTCTAACGCTATAACTATAGCTATACACATGCTACACAGACAGACAATTAATTTTTTCAGGTTCGAAAGAAGTATTACTTTATTTTTTATCAAGAAGATGCATAAAATTACTAGAGATGAAGCAGAAAGTAATGGCGGAATTAGAATACACGAATACCTCCTACTTTTTGACATCGCTCCCTTCTTTTCAATTCCTTAAGCACGGATTTAACAACTCGTTCGTAATTTTTCTTCGCATTTTTCTACAAAACAAAACAAACATGCATCCTAAAGCAAACAAACAAATCATTTTCTTCCATCCGTATCATAATTGTAAACTGTGGCGTAGCCATTTGAGAACCCAGCAAGTTTACTGGCGCGCTGTAAGTTTCGATAAACTATTGCGCCCTCTGTGACGCCAATGCTTTTAGCGCATGATTCCACCTCGCGTTTAGCCTTATCTCTAGGAGAAAATTTTATTGTGTGTTTATATACCTGATCAGGTGACATGGAATATTTACCCCACTTTTCGTTTGCGCTTCGTTGCTGTATCGCCCCACCGCCGGGGGGCGCTACAATTGTTTCACCATCGCTAGCATTCTCAACGCATCTACTACTATTATTGCTACTGCTGCTACTACTACTGGAGTGATTAGAAACACAAAAATAAGGAAAGGATAGGGAAGGAGATACCGCTAATTGATCAGAGAACGCATAAATGTTGTGCGAGAAAGGATTTAATCCGCCCATGTAGTTTCGAAGTGCTAGACGCAGTTTATAATTGTCCTCTAGCATTGCTCGTTTCCGATTAGTGAGGACAGTTTTTTCCAGATTCACTCGGTTGAATCGTACCCAGAATTTTTCCAGCATGGAGTGCTCTTGAACAAACTAAAAATGAGGGTGGAAAATATTAATGAGATGAAATCCATGATAAAACCAGAAATGTTTTCTATTTTTTGCTGACCGCTGCAACTGGTCCTTCAACACCCAAAGTACCTTCTTCCCCTGCAACTTCACACGTGCATGGATTACAGTCACATGTGAACAAATGCTTGACTTTGGGAACTGGGGTGGCATAATCTTCTTCCAAAGGCTCATGATCATGGGGAAAGTAAATGGATGCTCCAGAACTGTCATTATCAATGGAGTCAACAACTTCCCCAAGTCCCCATCGCAGCATAAATGGATCAACCTAAATGTGAGAATAATTTAATTTTGTATAATTTTATAGGGAAATTTCAAAATTTCTGAAATTTTTTTATTTGTTTTACCTTTTCATCCAACCGCTCACTCTTTCTAGCTCTGTCAATACATTTCAACATAGCTTCCCTTTGCGATGTATTACGATCTACATCCTGTGAGAAATAAAAAAGTGCAAATAGTTATTGTCTTGGTTGAAATTGCAAACATATTACGGATACACCCGATGTCATGTACTGTCGTAGATTTCTACGCGCGTACTTTTCCCAGCTAATCAGAGCAGACTACCTAAGTCGCCAAGTCTAAATATCAGTTGATCTGATTTGCTGGGAGAAGTACGTGCGTAGAAATCTACGACAGTACATGGCATCGGGCATCGGGTGTGCCCCTATTTACAAGTTTATGGAAACATTACTTCCAAAACTTTTCTAGTTATGGTAACTAGTCTTCGTATATTTCTCTGACCAAGATCTTCAATAAACTTGTATGTCTCTCGTCTTTTAAAATATGCCTGTTGCGCTTCGACACGTTTAGCTGTGAGATCCTCCATAAAGCTCTTTAGAAACTTTTCGAACATGGCCGTCCTTTTTTCAATTAGATCAATTCCTTCCTAAGAATTGTGATATGTAAGAAAGTTTTCGAAAACAAATTTTAAAATTTAATAGCCACAAACCTTTAAAGTTTTAATTCGCCTGAAAAGGCTCTCAATTACTGCCAATACCGCGTCATCTTTTTTTCTAAGGTCTAAGTATTCTTTCCGTTTTGGAGCCATATTTTGCTAAGTTTAATTTAAATCATGACGAAAATCTATTGTGATTTAATTACTACAAAGTATAATAAAGATTCGAAGTACCTCATAAATACTCAAGCGCTCTTGTATGGCACCCCAAACATCTTTCATTTTCTTTTCAATCTCATCTTTCGCCGTCTGAGTTTCTTCAAAAGCCTTTCAAAAACATACATAAGGTTACCGCATGATATTATAACTATTACAGCTGATTTAAATTTTGCTCTCTCAATAAATGTCTGCCACACTTTATTTCTAATTTCTTCATGAGGCACATAAAGTTCAGCTTTTGAATCTGCAGCCATTTCTCGGTAACGTCTTGCAACACCTTCTGTGACACCCTGTAAATATTGCGTAGAGCGGTCATGGTATGCCTCCATTTTACTCTGTTCTTCATGCAGAATGTGAAGCAATTTTCCCTTTTCTGTTGCATATGAATCTCTAACTTCATCCAGACGAGTCTTGTAAAATTCTGCACAATTTAGATTCATGAGACAAGGACAGACATTCGATCGGTAAAAAATGTATTGTGTCTCTGTCTCTACTATAGCTTACCTAGCATTTTGTCTATGTTATGTAAATGCATATCAAAAGCGTTATCGTATTCCTCGTCATTTTGTTCGATTACTCCCTCCAATTGTGAGATTAGTTCATCCTTCTTGCTATAAGCTCGGTCGAAAGCAGTTCTCATGAGCTAAATTTATTCAGGAAAAAAAGCATTATACAACCCTGGATTTTTTGTTACAGTCACAAATCAGGTTAACGAAAACGTGTACTGTACCTCATAGTCATCAAGAAGTTCAGTTTTCTTTAACTTACGAAGTCTGGGACGCCATAAGTCTAATAGTTTGCTGTCATTAAGCTTGACAAGTTCGTACTCTTTGGCACATTTTAGCTGCAAAAATTCATGTAAATTGATTAAACACAGAATCATTTAAATTATACTTAGAGCAAAATACTAATTAAATACTTTCAAAAACGAATCAGTTAGTTTGTGCCTCTGGACTAATTTCTCCTTTTCAGCCAACGCCTTTTGTTCAGCTTGTTTAGCTTTTTGCTCTTCTGTTAGATTCCCTTTCTTCTTTCTTCCTTTTTTAGACTTCGGCATGTTTAATGATGAAAATCAAATCTTTCCGAAAAAATAGTGCTTGTATATGGTCCCAAATTCTGGTAAAGTGGTAATGTTGAATTTAGATTGAGTTGTATAATATTCCTTGCATTCGTTTTTTTCAGGGCTATTGCTTGATCAATAAACTATAGTGTAACAGCACCATAGATACGAAATGCGTGTTTCGATAACCTTTGTAAGAGCAAAAAATAATTAAGCCTTTAACGAAAATATTTTAATCATTATTTATAACAAGTTATGCTAAATAAAATGGCAATCATCGTGTTATCAAACATGCAAGCAATTTTGACCACGACATGCATTACATACAAATGAGCAAGCTGTTACTGTGATGTATGCATAAAGCCATACATACGAAAGCCCGCCAAAGCAAATCTTTTCTGCTATCACGTTTTTCGAGAAAATGATCATTGTTTTAATGCGGTTTTCTAATTATAATTTTAATTAACTGCACATCAACCGGATATCTTTCATTCCATTAGTATTTATTAGACAAAAAATCGGAAGCGTTTTGTTTTCTAAAACCGTGCAGTTCAATAGTGTTGTTAATTTGTTCAACATTCAGACTTTGGATTCACTGCCTCTGCAGGTTCGAGAATGAAATTAACGCAGTACTTATTTATGCGTATTCGTCGAAGTCCCTTAGTCGCCAGAGTTAAAGGTGTTAGCGTTTACTTATTCGATAAGCACCTGTTAGCTACAAACTTGGGAATTTCAGCCGGGCTATCAGGCATTGGCGACGCAATTCAACAAAATTATGAAATCGTAAAACGTGAAGACTCGAAAGCAAAAAGACAATATGATTTTCGTCGGACGTTCAATATGAGTATTACAGGAGTCACTGTCGGTGGTGTTTGTCATTTTTGGTACAATTGGTTGGACAAATTTCTACCTGGTCGCGCACTTGGTATTGCCTGTAGAAAGGTAAACTAAACTTCTTAATTTATCTTTAGAGATTCGATAAAAACAATCTTTGCTAACTTTAACCAACTATATAACTAAGGCTTATATTGATTGTTTTTAATTTGCAGGTATTAATGGACCAGTTAATTTGCTCCCCAGCAACAATTTCTACTTTCTTTTTCACTCTGGCCGTTGTAGAAGGCAGCTCGTTCAAAGAACTATATCAAGAAATGAAATCTAAATCATGGAGACTGTATATAGCCGAATGGATTATCTGGCCTCCAGCTCAACTGATAAATTTTTTCTTTTTACCAACTAGATATCGAGTTCTTTACGACAATACAATTTCTCTGGGGTATGATGTTTACACTTCGTACGTAAAACATGAAATCCCATGTGAATCAGATATTGGCGACCAGAAATTACACAAGTCTCATCTAACTTCTGCTGCTAGTCATCCTGTTCCTGTACGAACTGCAGGAATAGTCTCGTAATCTAACAATTAGAATTTATAATTAAATTTTAAGATAGTTATAAAGCGCATTCAAAATGTACACACACAAGATATTTTCGCTATCAAAATTCTTCCAAAAGTTTGTTGGTTTGTTATACATGTATTGATGGGAGGGAAATATGAGGATAAATTCTTGAGGTGATCCATTTTACACTGCCAGTGATTTTCAGTTTCTGTTTGATTGATAAAATTGATGTCTACAGCCTCACATTTTTTAAAACTTCAGTATAATGGTACAGAATAATTTGAATTTTTTTTTTCTCTTTTGACCTTATGCAAATTATCCAGTCTTTCACTTTACCAATTACAATGTAAACACTATAGAACCACACTTATAATATGACTTGCGTAAGAACTGAACATATGTTTGCCCATCAGAATGGGATCCATTTTTTGCCGTAAATTATTATTGTTGTGGTATGAGGGACACGCATTATTGGGGGATTCCTTCAAATGGTGCAACATAATTGTAACTTGCAACTGTGATGAAGTGAAATAAAGCTTGTACTGTATTCAGTCAGACGATTCAATTTCCATACTTGGTCTATTTACTCCTATTTATTACTTAATAAATACATGGACTTGGAAAATGCACGAATTTAATTACGTTATGAAATGGACTCCCTTTTTTTGTGTGCCGTTTTCTGGGTCTCATCTTGTCTTACCTAATATATATACGAAGAATATTTGTGAACGGAATACACCGTGCATTTAATTTTCCGACAGCTATAAATCATTCCTGCAGAACGGGTTAGATAGCATTGAGTGAGTTGGATAATGGTCAAGTTCACGCAGTACGCGGAAAAATGCTTATGTAACAAGTCAAATACAGTATACACAACACATTTTACTTTTCTGATTCAATAAGTATTACTAATTAACTATCAATCAATATAAAACTGAAGGATCTGATAGACTGCATGTGTTCAGGTTATCAGGTTTAGTTTTTTGGGAGGACAGGACGGATAGGACACCGTATAATCTCAGATTTCCTGAAAAACATATCTAACATTAACCATGTATGATGGATTAACCTGCAAACTTGAGACGAATGCATTGTGTTTACCATAGTCAGCAACGTTTGTTGTCCAAGTACTAGTCACGAACTAATTTTATCAAATTTTTTATTGATCCAATTTCCAATACTTATCCCGCTTGGATCATTTTCTCAAATCTTCAAGATTCAAGATATTATACGCATTTTCCATAATTTTAGTATACTATAAAGTCCTGGCAGAAAAATCAACTAATGCGACTAATAAAGCTTTAATATGGCTTCATATGATCGGGATATAAGTTGTAAAAGACACTCCCAACCAGAACCAAGTACCTCATCATTTGTGTCAACCTCAACACCTAGTAATACACGTTTGCTGGAGCCTTGTTGTCGTTGCAGTCTGGACAATTTAATCACCCCTGTGATAGGCGTCTTTTGGGATATAGAAAATTGTGCAGTAAGTCAAATATAGTCTTAGTCTCATTGTTAGTGGTAGACATTTGTTTGGTTATTCGGATTGAGTGTTACATAACATACATAGTCTCATGGTCTACTACTTTTGTTTTTAATCAGGTTCCAAAAGGCCGTTCAGCTCTACTGACGGCACACAAAGTGAGAGAAATTTTCTTTACTGGCTATCGTGAAGCAGAATTCATATGTGTTTGCGATATTCGAAAGACTTCCACTATAGTTGTTCAGGTACGCAATCGTGGGATCGTATTATAGTATTATATTGTCATATTAAGTTTACACTCCTACTCCTAGTTCATTAACGAAGAACATTGTCACTTGTTTTACCTCATCATTAACATTTAGTTTTTGTGCTTTTCAAAAGGAACTAAACGACGCCCAAGTCACGGTTGTACATGTAGACTCAAAGTCAAAAAATGCAGCTGACGACAAACTTAGGCAAGCAATGAGAAGATTTGGGGATACCCACTCAACATTCCCTTTTAGCAAAAGTAGTAGCCCCTGTGCAGTCATACTGATCTCAGGAGATGTAGATTTCGCCTCCGACGTTTCCGATTTACGATACAGGTTTGCTTAATTATTGAGACTGTATAGAGCGCATTGACATACACATGGGTCTTGATAGGAGTCTTTTATTTGTCGTCATTTCAGAAATCGTTTACGAGTGATTGTTTTGCATAATAAACATGCACCGACTGCTCTATTGATGTCCGCACACGAGCATCACGAATTCCATTCACTTTTGACTGATTTACCAATTAAGATAGTTCCTACCAATAGTATAAAGTGTTCTACTACTACGTCCAATAATAATGAAACAAGTACAAGTAAGTGTGTATACTAACTATATGTAACCGACTGTTTTTAACCCAAGTACCGTTTCTGTATTACATTATTTCATGCGTTTTATAGATATCCAAACGGGAGGTCAATGTTCGGTGGTCTCTAGGCCCAAAAATCAAGATAAAAAGATTTCTCATAGCCCCAAGCCTAAAAGTTTCCCAGTCCATCGAATTTTGAATAATATGAATTTTGATATGGGTGGTGACGAGGATGAAGCCAAGAATGTACAGCATCTTCAAAAAGCTGAAAGTGAGGAACCTGAAGCTAGTTCCTCTGTTCTGAATGATACTGAAGGGGATAGCAGTGATATTCCTTATTCACTGTAAGTATAATAGAACTGAATTTTTGACGTTCTGAAAAAGTAGTTAGTTA
>Ga0210040_10009183_pt1 | contig 11552 bp, 8 predicted proteins | sample CryGeyCG12114_NA_FD_185462 | JGI IMG/M metagenome (GOLD analysis project Ga0210040, IMG submission 185462) | Groundwater microbial communities from aquifer - Crystal Geyser CG19_WC_8/21/14_NA (SPAdes) (version 2) | ecosystem: Environmental > Aquatic > Deep subsurface > Groundwater | place: USA... | reverse complement strand
TTTTAGCCAATGAAGAGAGCAAAGCGAATAAGTTTTATTGGCTGTGCTGTGCTTACTTTATTTGCTTACTAAACCGGACTCGATTACTTTTACTCTATGATTATGACATAACCTCTACAAGTACAAAGCCTCACAGTTTTCAATTGGTCAGCTGATATTCTAAACACTTTTTTTTCACTACGACGTAGTTTTCAGAACTAAATTATTGAAATTTGTTAATTTGGTTTATTGAAAAGTCAACATACAACTATTATTGGGGGAAGGGCAGAAACGGTACGTTTCTTATATCCGGTAATGTAGTGCTGTTGTCTTTCTATTAAATATTATTCATGTTTTTAGTTCGGAGCTCTAATTCTACTTTCAACTTATATTGTAGACTCTTTAAAGATGGCATCTTCTTTATATACGAGCTTGACCATCCTCCTTCTCGTAGGCTCTAGTTTTACTCGTATGGTCGATGAGAGTGAAGTGGAAACCAATTCTTTGGGAGATGCGTCAGCAGAGTCTAAGAAGTTACCTTCTAGTAAATATGATCCTTCCTTTTTTGACGTCCTTGCAAGTAATTACTTTGATGAAGAACCTTTGAAGGAGCCTGTGTATTTTGCACCTAATGCCCCAGTGAATGATGAGACTGAATCTCGCGTGACGGAGGAGAGAGGACCGTGTTTAGGATGTGCTTTGGAAGTTGATCCTGCAGACCACAAAATTAAAGAAATTGCATCTTTTGCATTTGACAGCTACACAAACGAAAAAGGGAGCCCTCATGGTGCTGCTCACACTTTTGTAAAAGTGGTGAGTGCTAAAACCCAAGTCGTCAGTGGCCAAAAATATATCCTTGATTTAGAACTTCAAGCTGCAAATTGTAGCATGGAAGAGTATGAAACCAATCCAGACAACTGTTTAGTTGACTCAGAACGGGAAACGATTAAATGTAGGTTTGAAGTTGTTGAGCGCTCCTGGATTAATAGTAAGGAAGTTGTTCTTTCTCGCTGTGGAGAAGAGAATCAAGAGGAAGCTACAACAGTTGGCATTAATGTCGAGGAGCCTGAAGTTCAACTAAACGCTGAAACATTCGAAGCTTCTGCTTCAGATGAAATTATTGTACCAAATGAAGACACCACCCCTATTGAATCTTTAAAAAGCAGAAGAAAACGGGATGTCAAATTGGGAGAGAAACGGGATGCTCAGGAAGATAGCAAAACTCTTGAAGAATTTGGAGAGTACGCTGTTAAACAATTGGACGTCATCGACGCTGATAACGATGCTAGGATATTGTTGGATGTTTTGAGTGCAAAAAAACAGGTATTCTATTGTTCTTTAAAGTAGCCTGTTTGATTTAACAGTATACAACTGCGTACGTATAACTTATTATCGCTGGAAGTGGGCCCAAATTAATTGTGTATGTGATTTATGCAATTTAATTAATATTATGCTATAGACGGTTTCGGGATGGCTCTACCATCTAAAAGTCAGGGTGGCTCAAACTAAATGTCCTGAAGGAGAAGAAGTTACACTTGAAAAGTGTAAGGATTCTATTGTTTTACCTTACAGCATTTGCAATGTCAAGATTTTGTTTCAACCTTGGCAAACTCAATCAAAAAAAGTGACAGAATCTCAATGTAGTCCTGAAAAATATCGGAAGAGCAAAAAATTGTTTTTCAAACGTTTTGGAGACGGCCAAAACAATAAGGGAAAGATTAATCGTGTGCACAAAAAGCAACGAACGGGGGATAAACTCATTGGGGGATTCATGAAAGTAGATCCGCAGTCCAAAGATATCGTGGACTTGACAGATTTTATAGTCGATTCTTTTGATGCGGAATCTAACGCTATGCATGCGCAAAAGGTAATCCGAATCGTCGATGCTCAAAGACAAATTGTCAATGGAGTGAAGACTAAAATTATGGTGGAAATTGGATACACCAAATGCCGAAAGGAGCCAGCCTTGGACAAAACTAACTGCAATGTTGATGAAGAGAGGGTAACTTTTGCAAATTTGCTAGAAAAATTTTGGTTGTGCAGTGCTTCGATAATTTCTAAATTTGTTTAATAATTTTGAAACGTTTTTTTAGGAAAGCAATTTCTGCAAAGTGACAATCTATGAACAACCATGGAACAATATTAAAAAAATTACCAATTCAAAATGTTCAAGAAAAGATGCTAAGTCTCAATCTAGAAATAAGCGAGTATGTTAAAACTACGTACTTTTATTTTAAATGCTTGGTATTTTCTATCGCAAAATAATTCAGTTTTGCATGTTCATAATTGTTTCTGTTTTGTTTATGTAGAGCCTGGCGTTTTTCTCCTTTTTTAATTCAGAGGACGCAGACCATCGAAGCTTTGGAGAATTCCTGGACAAATATGACAAGGAATATGCATCAGTTCAAGAATATGAGCATAGGCTTGGAATTTTCAAGGATAATATGAAAAAAGTTAAAATCCTGCAGGATACTGAACAAGGAACAGCTACTTATGGTGCCACAAAGTTTTCTGACCTAACGGGTGAGTGAAATCAAACGCTGGTTAGGATTATTTTTTCATAAATTACACGCAAAGATATTTAATAAAAATGTAATTTTATTTTATAGAGGAAGAATTCTCAAAACATTACTTAGGATTGAGGCGCGACTTGAAAGTATACCCACAAAAGAAAGTCAAGCTAGCCAAAATTCCTTTGTATTTGAATAAAATTCCAGAGGAGTTCGATTGGAGACATTATAATGCTGTCACTCCTGTAAAAAATCAGGGAATGTGCGGCTCCTGTTGGGCTTTCTCTGTGACTGGAAATGTGGAAGGTCAATTCGCAATCAAACATAACAGATTGTTGTCGTTTTCAGAACAAGGTATGTTGTTATTGCTTTTAATTATAACATATTAGGGAGTTTGGGATTACTTGTCGTCCAAGTACGACAGAACAGATGAATCGTTTCATGTGTTGTACAGATATCCCATCTGTCCTATGAGCGACCGATGAGGCACTTGAGCGACCGATGGGGTTCATCTGTTCTGTTCTGCTACTTGCTACGTAAAATCCCCAACTCCCTATTAGATCAGATCACACTATACAAAACTACATGTATATTCTTAGAACTTGTCGATTGTGACAAGATGGATCAAGGATGTGGTGGAGGGCTTCCGGAAAATGCATACAAAGCTTTAGAGAAGATCGGAGGATTAGAAACTGAAAGTGCTTATCCATATGATGGTCGCAATGAACAATGCCATTTTGATAAGTCCAGTGTGAAAGCAAAGGTGATTGGCTATCAAGAAATAAGCAAAAATGAAACTGAGATGGCAATGTGGCTTCTTAAGAAAGGGCCGATTTCCATTGGAATCAATGCCAATGCAATGCAGGTTCGCCAATTGAATTTACATTTATAGGTTTACCCATTTCCAAGTGATTTAGATTTTGTTCCTTCACCTTGTATATTTGTTTCATATTATTTTCTATTGTATTGAAATAGATAGTTCCAATTTTCTTCCATTATACTGTCTGGTTTTTTAAACTCCTTTCGGCCTTAGTGAGTTTGATTGTTTGGCTAATGATACGAAACAATAACGTTAGCGAGCTATTCCATCTCTCTCTCTCTCTCTCTCTCTCTCTCTCTTTGTGTGTAGTTTTGCCAGGATTTTTAAATGACTGTTTGCAGTGTGGTTTAAAAAAACATTTTAGCACTGAAAAAAACAGACACTATTCTGTTTTTTTAAACAATCCTGGCCCATAGTGATTTTGCTATTTCAGTTAAAATGGGGATTTCCATAAAGAACATTTTTAAAATCTAGCCTGTGATGCCTGTGTGACAAAATTTTTCTCCCCAGTATGAATTTAAACAACAATTTTGTTCAAGTTCGTTATTGAAAACAAACTACAACAATTTCATGAAACCTTTCATCAACCATTATTTCTCATTTAGTCAGCTGCTATTGTATAGCTTTCGAAGCGTCTATGTATTATGGTCTTACTTTTTAACTGTTAAGTAAATCAACGGTTTTTATGTAGTTCTATTTTGGTGGAGTATCTCATCCGTGGAAGTTTTTGTGCAGTCCCAAAACTTTGGACCACGGAGTTCTCATCGTGGGTTTTGGTGTCCACAGTAAGTTTCCTGTACTATGAAATTCTCAAGCTTAAAATATGTGATGCATATTCATAATTAGTAATTTATTAGTAAACCTGTATTCAAATATGAATTAATTGGAATTTATTGAACTAAACTTGCGTTTCAGCTACTCGATTTACTCATAAAACAATGCCCTATTGGATTGTAAAAAATTCATGGGGACCATCTTGGGGAGAACAGGTTTGTTTGTGTTAACAATATCATTCATTTCCTTTCTTTTTGGCTTTTCAGCTTACCCACTTTTCAATCGCACTCTTCCATACTGGACCATTAAAAACAGTTGGGGTGAACATTGGGGAGAACAGGTAGATTGGGGTTGCGTGTTAGCGTCAGCACTATTTTCTTTTAAAATAACATGGTTTCTTGTAATAATGATGTCGAATTCGGTCTTTCTAATTTACCCTGACTAAACAAAAATAGTTTTCAGTATTGCCAATTTTAAGTTCGAAACAATGTATAAGAGCGAAATTTTTTAACTCGTGACGCTTTTTGCATGCACTTTTATCTCTTTATAATAGTTAATAGTCCTTGTCCTTTATTACGGAATTTAAATAATTTTATCTTTCAATAGGGCTACTACAGAGTGTATAGAGGGGCCAATACATGTGGAGTTGCAGAGATGGCCACTACAGCCCAGGTTGCCTAAACCAAGGACGAGAATACTCATATACAATCACCAAATGACAAAATTACTGATCGAGGACTGTGTGATTTTTTTTGTTTATGATAACTTTTTGATCAGTCATTTTGACCTTTTTTTTTGGGGGGGGGCAGTTTCCCCAATGATAAATCTAGATGTTAATAGAGCGGTCTCATTTGTCTCAAATCTCATTTATGGCGATTGGCTTAAACGGCTATACTTAATTTCGGTTTACAGAGAAGTTATGCTCGTAGCAATTGACTTTTTGTGATGCTTTTCTTGTAATATGGATATCTATTTCAAAGGCTTTTTGCTTTAATTTTTAAAGTGCTGCAGATGCAATTTTGGTAGTGTTTGTAGAATTCAAACTTTATTCAGTCACTGTGACCCAGTTTGTTCAAACTCGGTTGTTCTTCATCCTACCAGTAAGTGTTATACTGCGATTTTGGGGTAAAATCGTTAAAATCTACATCTACGATCCGTTGACGTTTTTTTTCTCGAAAATGCTTTTCGACTGAGTACTTGCTTACAAAATTTTCAAATTGACTAACTTTATTGTGATATGATGATAACTGTTTATTATTACCGCCCGTCTCATTGAAATAGAGAGTTCCCAACATCCCAACGTTAATTTAGGAATTTTTGTCAACCGACAAATTGTTAAAGTTTGGAGCTTGAAAAATTTGAATGAAAATAACTTTTGATTCATTTTCTGTTTCTTGATAATTTGGATTTCTGGGTATGATTCAATTACTGCTTAGTGTGTTTATAAGTTCTCCGATCATGAGTGTGCTTTTTTGGTTAAGATGCGAAGTCTCTCTAAACAGCACCGCCCAATTCAGTCCGTATTTATGACAACAACATTTCCCTCAAGTTTGATAAAAAATTTTGTTCGAATTCGTCATTGCTTTCAATCAACAAATTTTTTCACGAAACCTTTTACCAAAACGACAAAGTTTAAACTAAACGATGCTAAAAAATAGACCGGAGCTATGGACAAAAGCTATGCGTCACTTATAATTGAATTCCTGCCCTGGAGCTCTAATTACCGAACAATCCTTGCCATGTAACATCGAAAAAAGTACATGCTAGTTTAATGAAACGGATAGTAGTTGAATGTTCTTTCTTTATTCTCGTAAATATATACCTTAACCTGTTGGGATTTTTTGGCTGAATAAAGTTGTTCATGAATTGATTGGTTTACAAACTTTTTGTAATTTGATCCATGTGTTTTTGTTCTAAAATAATTTATTTCATTTTTCATAATAAATACTCTATAGTTAGTTTAAAAGCTTCGCTGAAAAATTATCTTGTCTTTTATACATTTTGGAGCAGCCGAGCTACTATATAGTTAGAAATTGAAAACGTTAATGAATCATTGCATTTATACGGTGTAAGGAAATGATGATTCAAGCAAAACTCACTTGACTTGGCTGTACATTTTTACCAGGAACTTCGTAAATGGATAAAATTAAGAAAGATCTTTTAGCATCGCACTGTTCAAACACGAACATGAGAACTGTACGCAGAAGAGGCGGGGTGTAAAAAAAACTGAAATAAATGGGTTGGGAGTAGGAATCTAATTTCACGCAAGTGGAAAGGTGAAGGGGGTGCTTAGGTTCGTTGCTCATGAAAATGAGAATTGTTCTTTGATTTCTTTATGGTGCATTTGAGACCGCAGTTTGAAAAAGCAAGGCAATACCCGTCTATGAATGTACATGCATGAAAAGCTCTTCATAATAATGTTGGACCCAGTACAAGCTTGTGAAACATTTATAAATAGGCAACGACGTAAGCTTTCTTAAACTATACCACTCAATTCCTCTTCGTCAGACCTTGCATTTTCATGTGTGCTCATTCACTGCTGGATCTTTTCTTACGAATTCCTATGCATTATATATTATATAATACATCTAATCTTCTATACTATTATCAACCTCGATCTGTTATTAACTATTTGACAATTGCATTGATTATTATATGTAAGACAGCTTTTTCAGCTAAAATTATTCATGTGCAAAGTACAAATCAAATAGTCGTGTTTTTGGCTTTGGCTTTCCGTATTTTTGGGAGATATTGGTTTTTATTTCTATCGCATACCCAATTTAAAGTTGTTTAATGACTTTAATTTGGAATCCGAATAGGAAACAAGAAAATTTCACTTCTATGTCTAAAATACTTCAAGTTAGACAGTCCCTTCGGGTCAGATTACTTTTCTATGAAATGTCCGAAATGTCATTGTCGGTACTCATTATCTGGATTTATGGCAGAGTGAAAGCTTATCGATCAGATTGCCTCCATTTTTTTCTCTTATTCTGTTATCAAAATGTTGAAATTTTTAATCCACTAAAAACTTGTTAACACAGTCTGAATACATTCGTGGAACGTTTTGTCAACTCACATATTTTAGCTAACCTCACTACCATAATTTTTCCTAACTAACTCACGAATGTCGTAAATTCACTTTTGTTCCATGCATCACTTATATACTTACTAACTAACTACGTGGAGCGTAGAGCCCAAACTCATAACAATCCCAATCCCTCATTGACCGCAAGTTCTCAGTTTACACATTTTTGACACACTGACCGAACCCATACTGCTTATCCTGCGGAGTAAAACGGTACAAGTTATGGTCACCCATCCCACTTACCGGTTCTAAGAAAATCAAACGTAATGTGAGAAGATACTGCTTATATTTATTTACAGCTGTGTTGGTTAGTCCGATATCGTGCACGTGGTACTTACATCAACACAAATATTACGGATTAGCTGAATTTGGTGTATTCTTTACAAAGTGTGTTCTTTTAGTTTTATAAAATTATGTTATTTACTTTGTTCGTTAAACAGGGGAATGTTCTATGGTCTTGGTTTACACTTGGTCATTCTCAATGTACCCCAAAGTTGATTTGCCTTTACGTACTATTAAAGTCAGAATCGTGCTGGATTCTTTGTCTGTCATTAGTTTTAAATTCTTCATGTGGGATGGAATAGATGATAATATTTGGAGTTTGTGATGGTGTGCGGGTGAAACGGATGAATTCAAGGTGAAATCGAGTTTACCGGACCGCGGATGAGAACACATGTATTACACTTATTACTGTCTCGTTTACTGCCAAAGCCTATAGCACGCAACTGTACACGACTAACATCGGTGTGTTAGTGTAGGGTAATAGTTCCCCAGTAGCGTTTGATGTATACAACGATAGAATTTCTTCGTTCCGCGAAAGCGTGTTGCACACTAATTCCACTTTTCCATAGCATGACGAGCCCATGTCACGATAATGGTTTTATTTGGTTGACGGAAGACACTGTACTGTCAAAGACTTGGAGAAAACATTGTAATTACCGGACTTTATCTTGGATTTTATCGAACCATTCATCTCAGTAAAGTTTACCAGATTGCTATCATATTGTTTTGTGCGAGTCATAATTTACGTTGCTTTGCTGGTTCATGGGCTAAAGAGAACGTTAATGCTCTTACGCCTGCCAGTGAGTTCATGTAAAATGCAAGAGCACCCTCCATTCGAGTCACCGGAAGGATTTATCGTGAATTCCGTTACATAAAAAAATATTGTATTGCAATTACTTGTAGTTTCTGAAAAATAAATCACAAGCATACATTTTAAGCTGCAAGAGATTTTAAAATTGAGTCTGTGTCACTATGCATATATTTCATTAAGACAAATCTATTTCAATTACAACCGTGATCTCAAAGGCTAATAGTTTCATTCTTGTATACAATGATTATTTCACAGAATATGTTACAGTTATGCAACACATAAAGCATGCGACAATTTTTTCTTTCCCTGTCTTCCATACATTCATAGTACAAGTGGAGTAAATACATAAACTGAAAATATCGTATAAGCATTCCCTGCTGGGAAGAAAACAGTTTTTCTTTCAACCAGCTTTCGGTATACAGTGCTCCTTTGATGAAAACCGACACTGAAGTTGGGAATGCAAAATTGGTGCACACACATATGCGTTCCACACACAACCCTTATTATAATTCTGAGAGTTACAAAAGCACACACGGATTTACATCTTCATGTTTCCTTTGCGGCATTTTGTTCTCCTCATTTAAAGCTACATAACTTTTTACCCTTTGACACTGATGCATTGTATGGCTAAAGTGAATCTAATATGATCGCATTACTGATTGAAAAACAGTAGAAAAAATATTGACTGGTTTGAAAACATTTTGGCTAAACGTCTTCAAAGAGAAAAGACATTTTTACAGTGAATTTGCATTCTTTGTGAAAGATTTATGATAGGATTAAGCTAAATTCTTGTGGAATGAAAAAAAGTGCATTGAACCGTTTCGTAATTTGTTCTTTTCTTGTCTGCAGAAGAGAATGACAATAAGTGAATATTTGGGAAAACGAGCACTATAGAAATTATGTGTGTACTTTGAGTGTAATGATGAGCAACATGCAGGGTTCGGGAATTTTAAAACACACTAAGCTAACTCTAGTTTCTTATAATTAAGAAAAACATTTTAGGCATTATATAGTAGTTTTGTTACGGAAACAGAAAGATTGTGAACGCCAACTTTGATAATTGCAGTCTACAGTAAGGAATCACATTCTTTACGCAAGTTTGCATTTGAGTAATGGAGAATGTGGTAAACTTTGTAGGTTGAGCGAAAATAACAAGGTGTCGTGAATTCCGTCTGGCTAATATGGGAGATCAAATGAATAATTCAAAAGTATCTTTCTTTCCTCATTTACTCACAATTTTTAGGATCCATGAACATAAAAGCCAATTAAATTATATATGGCAACTTTGATATTGCAGAAATGTAAATAAACGGATAAATAAGAATGCTGTGCACAGTCCAACTGCAAATAGAAAATTATGATTTTTTAATTGTTTCACAATTTAGCTGCAATTCCAAACCGACTAGCTATAAAAAATCCACTACAGTTAGCTTATAAAGATTATGATGAAATGTTTAGAGAACAAACAGAACTCCAATTGGCTCACTTAACATACATAAAAGCCTTGTTTATCTCTTTAGCTCTTATCGTTTGTTAAAAACATGGAAGAAACGAAGCGAGCTGCACACCGTGACTAATAGCGGACACAATGCATATTTTGGTGCCCGTTTGCTGGTTTCGTTGAAAATTACCAGGTGAGGATTGACGAGTGAGAATGTTTCATGTTCAGCTTGGTAGCGTTATACTAAATTCTATAGTTGAGCATCGTAATAATTTGTCAGACTACGGCTTTTTTTTCATCCCTACTATTTTCTTGAAGATCTGTTATAATTTAGTTTGCACAAGTAAAATGAAAATTTAGAATTTCCAGCTTTTACAGGAATTAACATCCAAAAAGATGCAAAAATGTAGCAATTGCTGTACAATTTTGAAATATTTAAGTTGATATGGCAGGATAAAGTATAACAAATAGCTGAACTCGACGCCATGTTCGATAAAGTGCAATTTATTAATTGTTTCGTGTTCTCAATGTAGATTGGAGGCGTATAAATGCTCTGAACAAACCCTTAAATGAAAATGTGACGGTGTGAACAAAGAAGTGACCAGATAGTTTTAGCTCTAACTTGGTTATTAACATTGCTCGGCAATTGGCATCTAAATTTAGTTAATGCAAATATCTAACTACATGGTTAGTTGTTAGTTTGGTGTCACTATCAGTAAGGGTTGGTACTTTTACTTAATGCTGGCTATTAGTATTAGTATTCCTTTACTATATTCTACAAAGTAGAGCACAAAATTCTTAACATCACAAGTCATACACGCTAAACCTATACACATACTGTCACTTCTCCTCACTGTTCATGTGGCGGTACTTTAAGGTTGCAATTCGCTCCGTTCAATTTCAGGGCAAAAATTAGACAGGAAATATGAGGCCACAAATCATTTTGATGCATGTAGCTAACGCTTCGGTAGCAGTAGAACATTTCTGAAAGTATACTAAACTAAAACACAGAAAATTTAATTTGGAAAAAAGTACTGAAAATCCAAAAAAAACCTAGAAAAAATAATGTTAACAAAACACATTCGAGAACGCATAGGTCTCGTGCCTTTCGTCTTTTAGCAAAACTTTAACTGTAGAATACCACCAACACAATACAAGACAAATGTTCCTATCATTCATTTACGTGATGTTAAGACAATGCCCAGATGAAGCGATAAAGTGTTGCAGGATTTAGCAACTCAATCCATAGCCAAAAGATTTTATCTCGAGGTAAGACTCTTTTTTATAGCATGTTGACTAGACTAGACTGTAGAAAATGGATGACTGAGAAGCGGAACTAGAGAAATTGTGAAAGGTTATTTCCAGTCTCCATTCTTCTCAACTTAATGAGAAATACAAAGCTTAAAAATTATCTAACCATTGCAGAAATATACTACTTTGCTTCAAAGGCAAATGATTTTAACCTTTGCTCAGTATTTAATGACTAAAAATCTATATATACTCTGAATGTGGCGAAAAGTCAGTCCAGATTGTCATACTTATTATCAGGTCATTTTTACGATCTAAAAGTCGGCGGTCATGTTTTTCTTGAACTACATTATCAATGAGTTTCGAATAATGATTTCAGGACAACGCAATGTTGACGATTACGATATCAGTGCAGCAGAACGTCGTCGTTCGTGCTGCATTGATGCACTATAGCTGCTCAAAATCTTCCACCCTTGTCGCCCAGCAAGTGATTATGCTTTTCTCACATATTCATTTGGCAATTTTCTTCATCACTTAAGTTTTTGATATAAAAGCTGGCAAATGTACATTGTAAACAGTTTTTAATAGTTTTCAATAATTAC
>Ga0210040_10009181_pt1 | contig 11552 bp, 14 predicted proteins | sample CryGeyCG12114_NA_FD_185462 | JGI IMG/M metagenome (GOLD analysis project Ga0210040, IMG submission 185462) | Groundwater microbial communities from aquifer - Crystal Geyser CG19_WC_8/21/14_NA (SPAdes) (version 2) | ecosystem: Environmental > Aquatic > Deep subsurface > Groundwater | place: USA... | reverse complement strand
GTCAGTATAAGGTACGCGTTCCCGTCTCCATCTTGCTTCATTGTCCTCTCGTGACTTGCGCGAGACTGCATATGCGATGCGCATTGTTCTGACTGCATTGCGATCAGCTCGTCGCGCTATGTTGCCTGAAGTTTACGATAGCCAAGGCGCCATTATCGGAAACCGAATCTTCAATACTCGAACACTTTTCAGAGAAAGCCCGTACGAATTCTGAGTCTCGGAGATCTGGTAGCCCCCATACGGCATATCTTGGAATACGACCCAGCGACGCGACCATCTGCGGAGGACTTGCTCAAGCATCCTTGGTTCTTAGATTGATTCTCATAATGGAGAGAGACAGACTCGTTCCAACCTCGCTAACAAGCTAAAGCAATTCTACTTCTGCTTTTTATTGAGCCTACCGAAAGTTCTGCTGGTATGGTGCTAGGAATCTTCATCTAGCTTGAGATCATTCGTCCGTTTTTACGTTCTCAAATATAGTGGCGCAGTACAAGCACTAGCTCAGGCGTGCCGCATCAGCACTAGGTGGTGACCTGCACTGTGCCGCATCGAAGACCCAATTTACCCGCAATTGCCTCGCGAATGAACCATCGACTTTTCACTCAACACCTCTGCTTTTTCCCAACTTCATCATGGCTTCCAAAGAAACCGTCCTCATTACCGGCTGCAGCGACGATGGTATTGGCTACGGCCTTGCTGCTCAGTTTCAGAAACGCGGCTATCATGTATTTGCAACCGCGCGAAACGTCTCGAAGATGTCAAAGCTAAAGGACCTCGCCAACTTAACGCTTCTCCAACTCGACGTTGTTGAGCCAGCCCACATCAAAGCGGCAGTAGAAGCGGTAACAAGAGAGACTGGCGGTACTCTGGACTACCTCATCAGCAACGCAGGTCACAACCACTTCATGCCAATCCTCGACGAAGACCTCGATACCGTGAAAACGCTCTTTGACATCAACGTATTCGGGCCAATGGCTTTGAGTAAAGCTTTTGCGCCCCTTGTCCTCAAAGCCAAAGGCTCATTTGCGTTCATCACCTCGATTTCTGGATACGTCAATACTCCGTGGATGGGTGAGCACTCATGTGATATGGTAGCATCGTCAGCTAAACCTTGCGCTCAGGCACATATGCTGCAACGAAGCGAAGCATCGAGCTCATCGCTGAGACCCTACGCCTCGAAGTTGAGCCGTTTGGCGTCAACGTCATAGAGATCGTCACGGGCGCCGTGAAGACGCGAGGTCAAACATACTTCGGCGACTATGCAATCCCAACAAATTCGGTCTACAAGTCCATTGAAGCGACCATCAAGAGCCGAGCACAAGGCAACGACGGGCTGCCGCGGATGCCGTTAGAAGAGTACTCAGCAGCTGTGACAGATGAAATTATCAAGCGCACGCCAGGAAAATTCTGGTATGGACAGCATGCGGATCTGGTGAAGATGAGCACAACAGCCACTTCTGTCCCACAGTCAGCCATGGTAAACCGCGAATTACCTTCCTCGTAAACGTTTGAGGGCGGGATAAGACTGACGCACCACAGGATGCAGGAGCGATCGTAGGCACTGGCCTGGACGAAATGGCGAAGAAAAGCGAAGAGTAGAATGCCGGGAGGGGATCGTAGATGGAGTGCACAGGCCAACCATGATGTGTAGCCGTGTAATGCTCAATAGTGTTTGGAAAGCTGTTAGTCCTCAGAATCTGCCTGCAGGTAAGATATGAGGACTACGCTGCGTTTGATGGAATTTGGAATGGGCTACAAGCCAACTTTAAAAGTCACGTTTCCGCCCCCACACCACCCACGGGCCGCGTTGGTCCTCAAGAGAAATACTAGCTCCGATTGGACACTTTCCTGTCGCCCAAGTCTCAGCCGCAACGCTAGCGCGCCACGTCTCTAAGTCCTCCAGCCTGATCCTCATGGTGACCGCAGACGACACGCTCAGCATTCCATCGCTTCTTGATGATATGTGGACGACCTGAAATATATGAGAATGGAAACAGCCAACCCTTTGATGCACGCTCGCCATGCCGCCGAGGAAGTCCGTCTCAGCGGCGTCCTGGACGCCTATGAAACTGTCTGCGCTTACGGCTACCTCCCGTTATCGTGGCAGTTGTTGGCTACCCAGCTAGCACTATACCTAGAAGCCGAGTACCTTACCAAGTCTACGGCAAAACCGTTGCTGACATTCCGATCCGAGGTTCCTCTGGAGTCCTATCTCGTGCATTTGCATGATGCGGAGCTCGCGTATCTCGCTAGCGACGCCATTACCGCACTTTTTCAGCAGACAGCGGTATTTACTCTCTGGCAACATCTTGAATGTGATGTCAAGACATCCTGCATCGACGTGGTGACTTGGAGAAGATCACAGGTAGCTCAACGGCAGATGCTTGTTAGGAGATGCTTGGTAACGCTACGACACGATGATCTGCACCTTCTGCTTGACGGAGTCAGAAATGAAGTCGCTGCTAGAGGCTATTTGCAGGGACTTACGCAATTTAGCTCAACTACGGATACGTGGAGTCCGTGTTCAGCTTCTCACATCGATATCCTGCCACGCCTGGAGTTGAAGATGTCGGACCCGGATGCACGGTTCCTGAAGCACGCTGTTGACTATACCCCACCGATTCTGGAACCGACGCCTGGCTTGGCCGCCACACTCCTGCAAAGGGCCACCTCTCGGGCCACTTCGTTCTTGGGGTCTCCGAGACGCAACCAAGGCACGGGCGGTCAGCCATCCTCGTTAGTCCCTATAATGGAAGACAGTGAGTGTTGTTCAAGGCTGACGAGACTTGACGTCTTACTGACTGCCCGCTTACAGGGCCCGCGTCAATGTTCAACCCGTCCGTTCTCGACGCCGACCGTCAGTCGAAGAGGGATACCAAGCGATCAAGCTTCTCGGACTATAGGTCCTTTGTCACAGCACTAAGTACCCGCACAAACTCCTCGCTACCTCGGTCTTTTGCTACCGGGAAAAGTCGACGCTCTCTTGCCACAACTGGCAATGGAGAGAAGCGATCTACGATGCAGACCTTTATGTCCTTGCCGACAACGGGTACCAACACTGACGCTATGGCGAACCTCAGCCAGTGGTCTAAAACGCTTAAACAAAAAGACATCGTCCCTGATCCTGCCCTAGAAAACTGGTCGTCGGGTCGAGGGCAGCACGCAGAATACAAATCGCACGAGCGCGATCTTATCCCATTAACCGTCGAGAACGTCCTTGGCCAGACCAGCACTGCGCTAGTTGAGAGTGTGCATTGCATGCGGGTGCGACTCGTAAGGAAAGTCGTTCGCTGCAACAGACGCACGAGGCTGAAACGCGAAGACGCCTTGCAAGAAGTTCAACAGTTATACCGAGCGCAGCACTCACATGTTGTGCGCCTCGTGGGTACTTACATTATCGACGATGAACTAGCTATCCTCACCTACCCATGCGCAGAGTGGAATTTGGAGCAGTTCATGGCAATCACGCCTACTGCCCTGGTGTTAGCGGAACGAACGCAAGCAATCAGCAAATTCTTCACGTGCCTCGCAAAGACACTGGACTTCATCCACTCATTCCCAATTAAGCACATGGACATCAAACCGCAGAACATTCTGGTTCGCAACATCAGACATACATCAATCAATGATGACGACCCTTTCAAGGTCTACTTGACTGACTTCGGCTCGTCTCGATTCTATCCGTCTATAGACGATACGGAGACCGACAGCTGGACGCCGTTCACTCGAGCTTACGCGGCACAGGAGGTGGTACTGCAGGAGCGACGTGGGCTATCAGCTGACATATTCTCCATGGGATGCGTATATGCGGAGATGCTTGCCACAGTCCTCGACGGACTCACAGATCGACAGTCCGCGCCAGTCGAAACACCAACTCACTGGGACGAGCTCAAGCGGGCCCGCAGCGGTAACGATGAGAAACCTCGTCCTTACCACTCAAAGCTTCCCCAAGTGCTGGACTGGCTGCACACCGCACCGATCGTTCAGACTGAGCTTTGCGTAATTCGCGAATGGACCGTCAAAATGCTCGACAACGACCAAACCCGAAGGCCATCTGCACGAGAGATTGCTGACGATCCCTTTCTACCGACAGCGTGCCGTAGCTGCGTGCTCCGTCCCGGTCCAGAACAGTTTGAAGCGGCGGTTCCGACGGATAGTCCCTCCACGGCCCAGCCATTACCACGGGATTCGCTTATACCCACTCCACAATCGCATGGAAAATGAAGACGTTATGTGAGAATCACGGCCGCAGACTCGAGCTCAACAGCATCCAAATGCATTCCATCCACCGCCAAGAACTACGAGTTCAGATGCTTTTGCAACTTCTCAATGTGATAGGCCATCAATATTGGTACGCAGAGTTTGGCCCAACATCTCCTACAGCGCGGCGTCAAAGACTTCCAGTATTCTCATTGTACGCTCGGTCTCGCTTCCGACACACCTCCAGCACCACAACAAGTCATCCGGATCGTACTTTGCTTTGATTGCACGGAGCCTGGAGTATTCTGGACCGTACATCGTCCACCGCCAATTCGACTCGAACTTGTCGCACTGTTGTCCACGTCCACCTTGGTCTAAAGCGAGCACTTGAACATGACTTACCTCATTCACGTAACATCCGGAGTCTGGAGACAGCTGTCGCATTGTGCGACCAGTGTTGTTGTTGTTTTCGTCGTACATTTGTTGGATGCGATCCTTAGGAAGCTCTTCTATCCACGCTGATTTGACAATCATGTGGACGACGGCGTCGCGCCACGCAGGGCTCAGACTGCTGTCAACGGGTGTTGAGCTTGCTATCAGGCTGCATCGTTGAGGTGGCTATCCATGCCAATCTGCATACAGCCAGCTTCTGCTTCTCAGAAAGAGGATCAATACGTACTTCAAGATCTTCAGCATGCGGTCCGACCGTTTCAAACATCTTCGCCAAAGCATCGGCATCCTCCGTCATTGTTTGTTTTGTGAGGAGTCGCGTGGTAGAGATAGTGTCACCCCTGCCCTCGGAGATGTCGCGCACCTGTTTGGGAAGCTCATTGTAGGCGTCGATTCAGGCATTCTACCGTGTCACATTCGACGTGACTGACACGAAGTCTGTCGCATCGTTGGCGTCCTCGAGGATAGCATACATGGTTTGCTCAACAGTGGCGTTCGACATGTTGTACGCCATGGAATGTCCACCCATCGCTAAAGACATTTAACGCACTGACGACCCAAGCCTCGCTGTCCGCTCCACCTTGAGGGCAAACAGACGTGGGCAAAAGTCGTTGGTAGCACACGACCAGTCAGTGTCTCCTTGAGCGCCGTCCAGGACGTTGGAAATGGTCAGCATGTGATTATTAGGGGTTTGTAATGGGTTAGCGAGGAGTGCGAAGGGAGATTGACGGGCATCTTGCTACCACCCGAGTGTTAAAGTCACACAGACACAGCCTAGCATCGCCGTTACACTACAGATGTTCGTTTCCACATACAATTTTGCGTCTCCGGTATTCGTGTTGTGCGTATGCTCGTTTTGCTGGCGTATTTCGGCGCTTCGGTTGAAACCCATCGCACCGTTACCTGTAACGCGCATCGACATCGTGTATATGCACCACAAGTAAAGAAGTTTCCGCCGTCATAGCTTATTGAGCCTCACACGGGTGTCTTCAAGGTAATGACATCGTATCGAAGATCATTTGATAAGAGCGCTAACCGTAAGTGGTAAAAGTCACGAGCGGCGCTAATCTGCGTCCATTGGTCTTTGCTTTCTTGCTTCCGGCTTCGGAGCATCTTCATCGAAGCACATCCTATCATCACGCGCTCTTCATATCAAGTCTCTTAACCCGGGGAGAGGCATGCGCATGTCGCATTATTCCACGTCGCTGGCGCCCACGATTCGGATCCCAGATTGCCGCTTACAAACACGACCAGCACCGCCGCGTATCTAGATGTTATGTTAGCTAATTACCTTGCGTTAGGAGAATATAACCTTACGCGGCTGTAGCTGCGAGGACCTCAGATCTTTTCGCGGTCGTGAAAAGTCCTACACTACCCGCGAACAGCAGCATAAACACGCCGATCATGATGAGCTTGGTGGTGGGGCTGGATATGTAGTACAGCGCCAAAATTGCTACGAAGAGGAGGACGACCGTGATAAGGATGCTGATTATGGTCACAAATCGCGCGATGCGCTTCTCTGGGACGTACGCCATGTTGTCCGCTCGTCTCTCAGACTGATAGCTGTTATCGGCTGCAATAATGTTAACATCTCCGACGGCTTACCATAAATAGTATGGGAAGATATCTCTGCACAAAAGCCGTGAAGCGGTCCTCGAACTCCCCTTGTTTAAGGACTACCAGATCCGTGTTCGTGGTATACAGCGTCGAGCTGTAGCCTTCCAGGATCGGTTCTCTTTTTCTGGATTTCTCATCATAATGAGTCACAGCATGATGAATCGCGTCGAAAGTGCGCGCCGGTGGTGGTCCTAGGCATGCGAGAGTGCTTTCCAAAACTAATGCCTTTCCTACAGATGTGTCAGCCTTGCCAGGAGCAGGTGGGTGCTTCTTACTATACTCCTTCAGCTTGCTACGGATGTCTTTGACGAGCTTCATGCGCGTTCTCTGGCTTTCGAGGCCGCCATCTTTTGCGGCTTCCTTGAAGCACTCCCAATTTCTTGCGCATTCTTGCGCATCTGCGTCTCCAAGTTCTATACCTGCATCTTCAGCGTCAAATCGCTCCTGGAACAGTTTTAAGCACTTATTCCTCTCCAAAGTGCTTGGGGTAATCATACTAGCTTGTGCTCAAGCTCCGTGAGTTCGCTCTGCAAATATAGTAAATTGCGCGCGGCGAGCTTATCGAATCGCCGGAATACCAGTGACGTGCGGTCGGTGTCACTTGCGATGAAGTTTGCAAGTGAAGGGAATCCGTCCAGCGGACACACGCAGTCAGGACCAGCTTCTACATCTCTTCGACGACTTTGCGACATCGAGAAAGTGTTTGGTGGCTCGGCTTTGTCTTCTGACGATGCAAAAATGTATAGCCTTCGACGAAAACTGCCCTTGCCTTTGACCGGTCACGAACCCCGCGATCCTCAACCTATCGCAGTCGGCCAGCACACCGCACCCGAAACGCCACAGTAACTTGGCACCTACCGATCTCAACACTCAGAGCACAGCCGAAGTCCTTCGCAGCACGCTACCAAATGTGTCGCGTCTCAATGATCCACCCAACCTACACCCCGCAAAGGTCGTCAACAGCAAAGGTGTCAGCAACTCCTCTTGACCTAGGAGACGTCTTCGTGGAGGCTTTGTGATCTCCTGAGTTCTTTAGTATCCAGAAAGGGCGAGCCGATCGATGCGTTTCTAAGGCCGTCATCATCACCATCCCGAGTCAATACGTGACCATTCGCTGCATTGGCCGGTGAGTTTGACAAGTAGTTCCTTTTCGCACTTCATCGATTGACGTCTGGATAGTACCGCGAGGGCTCTCGCTGCAGCCGACGTTTTATCATCCGCAACGCCTCCGCTAGTTTCATCGCCCTCATTCGGGACCTTGGCTCCGTCCGAATCCCCTTCACTTAGCATTGAGCCCAACATAGACAAGCTCCATGAATGGCTAGGAGAGTTCCAAGCGCGCCGCACATCGGAGTGCGCATCGCTGGCGCTTTACTACCCGGCCGTTACAGCCGCTGAATGCTCGACCGATATCCTACGACAGAACGGTTATCATACGTGGGACAAATCTGCGACCACTCCCACGGTAGTGCAAGCAACCAACAAAAGCCTCAGCGTCGACACAGTGGTCAGCCTCCAGCACAGCATTGATAACTATGCAGACCAGCAAGTTGATTTACCACCTCTGGAACGCGGGTCGTACGTCGACTCTTTGTACCCGGGATACCACATTTCTGTCCCAAGCTGGCCATCAGACCTTTACGATGACGACCTTGCCGACATTGATCGCGAAGCACGTCAAGATTCTGCAAGTATAGAGGAAGCGACTGAATCAGTCATCGCCTCGTCAATGGATGGAGCAACTCGCCGAGAGCTCCCGTCCGCCGAGTCAAAGTTTGTGGTTGCTTCAAGGAACCGAGATCGGCACGAAATCCAAATAACCGACACGAAGTCGACAAAACCTCGTACACGTAAAGGGCTACCACTACTTTTCCAGCGTGACACCGAATGCGAAGAAGTCATGACAGGCCATGATACCGGCACAGAGGCTAACCACATGTCCCTCGAGCTTGTACAGAAGCTTGGATACAAGCTGGAGACTGATGTCACCGACAGAGGTCAGTTCCAGCTTCCTAATGGGAAGATTATCGAATCTGTTGGCCGGGTAACTACACGAGTACAATTCGCCCAGGGCGCCGACTCCAGGGCAAGGTCCTTCACCTGTTATTTCAACGTATTTCCTCGTCTGGCCTTACCCGCCCTGATGGGCATGGCATTTCTCAGAGCGACGGAAACATTGACAGCTTATAAGTGTCGTTTCGCTACTCTCCCGGTCGGATGGAAACGGTCACTTCGCCTATGCGCTGTCGGTAGTGCGCCAAATCAGGTTACATGTGTACTCGATGGTCGCCGAGTCCGGGCCACTGCCGATACTGGAGCAGAATTAGCCCTTGTCAGTGGGGCGTACGCGATGCGGCACGGTCTTGTTCGAGATAATGGCTACGAAGAGATCGAGTTCGCAGATGGCTCAAGGGAGTACACCAGCGGCTTTGGCGATTTCGAGCTTACCATTGAACGAAGCTCAGCCTGCCCTTCCACATCTGCCGAGTGGAGGAAAAAGATTGTGCGTTTTCATGTTCTGGACAGTCTGCGATTTAACGTCATTCTTGATGAAGACGTTGTTGACGACTTCAACATCTTTCAAGAAGGATTGGCAGTGGTTCTCCCTACTCCGACGAATTCCCTACCCAGTCTAGGTCCAATTGTTCGGCTCGAGCCGTTTGAACGATCAGTTGTTGATACCAAAGTCAAAATTAGAAACTGGGCTTCATCGTTCTTGCCAACGAAAACAAATAAACCCGGTAAGTGCCCGTGCATACACTTTCTTGTTGTACGCTAAATGACGGAAGGGATTACTTTAGGTACCTCTAATCGATTGGAGGAATTCGAAGAGGCAAGGTCTAGAATTCACGGGAAAATCGATCACCTGGACAAAAATGAATTGTTACGCCGGCGAAAGAGGCGAGAGGAAAACTCTCAGTCAGCTTCGGAAGCCACACATGATACAGAGAAGTTGACTGCATACAACGATGCACGCGAAATTCTCTTACAGGAACTCAGGATTCTGCTATCAACTTGAACGCTCACATAATTGGAGCCCTCAAATCGACCTATTGCTTCATGACCTGTCAAGATCATTTTCTGGGAAATGCTACACCCACGCGCATACTATGCGTTACTTGCAGGTTTGTTGACAATAAGGGCTGCAACAAGGCCATTGGATACCGAATCATCGTCAAACGCACCACAGCTTGTATAGCCGTCCGTCCAGCTCTTAGCTCTGATCGTTGCAAACCTGGAAAAAATGATCGGCAACACGCTTGTCATTAACCCACAGGATGATAAGAAAATGGGCACTTACACGGATCACAACGATGATTTCAACCACTGCCATCAACAAGGCTGACATTCTCTCTATGTCAGCGACCAATGTCCGGCGGCCCCTCGCTCGATCGCCAGCTTCATCTCGAGATCCGTGGGGGTGGCGTGTATTCGCCAGAACGGCGAACATCAACTTAGTAGTCCATTCGATCAATCTATAACTTGCTGCAACCTTTTGGCCCGGGCGCAACACTCAGAGCGCCGCCAATGGAACATACCAAAGCGGCGGCCCAGAAAAAGGTGGAAAGAGACATCGCCACGCTCGTTCCCACCAAAGTCGTATGCTACAATTAGCACCATGTATGCCGCGAAGATTGGTATCACTCCAAGACTGTGGTCCTGTACGCCCGCAATGACATATACGAAGTTCAAAAGGTGGATGCCTTGAGTGGAACACACACTCCTGGACTGTAAAGGTGTGATGCGACTGTCGATGACATCAAATGCATCAATCCACGAGTGATGGTTTGAGGGTAAATGTTGTTTATTGCTCCATATCAACAGCTTCCGTCTTCAGCCGGAGCGCGGCCCTCTCTGATCTTCGCGCTCACTCTCACCTGAAGCTTCTCAATTGCCCTCATGTGACTGGGTCCCACCGCGAACTCGATCATGCGATCACCGTCTTGCAAATACAAAGCTGCCTCGTATACTTCATCCTTCTTCAACGCCGTCTCGCAGACGTCATCCCTCTTCAGCAAGTCGATGTAGAAGCGCTTCTCGGTCTCATAGCCTCGCAAAGCAGTTACTGTCAGTCATTAGCTCCATGTACACGTGATCGATCGAGAAGGACACCTACTAACTACTCTCTTAGCTTGCCAAACTAGATACTTCTCGTCGATACCTATCGGGTCCCTGATAAACTTGTGAAGCACCTTGAGCGGTGAGCGCTGTGGCTTTGCAAGCTTTTGGACGTTAACAAAGAATTCGACGTCAGCGAAGCGTTTGGAGATCAATATAAGGTTTATACGATAGTTCATGTTGTCGTACTGCAATGTAAGAGTGGTGTTGAGGTGTCGGTCGCAAGGCGCCGAAGGATGTTCCTTTTATGATGTCACCGTGAAGCGCGAATGCCAACACAATACCACGACTGGTTGTTCTACGTGAATGAATGCGTCATGGACACTCATAGGATCGACTTCGATTCGGAAGACATCACAAGCTCTTCACGTTATCCTAACATTCTACTTTATTGGCGTTTGCGATAAATTTCTCAAGCTTGTCTGTGGGACCAATAAGCATAATTTGAGAAAGGGTCGGATCATCGCAGTCATGACGAAGCACCGAGTGCTCACGCGATTCATGTACATGCCCAAGATAGACGATGTCTACCTAGAACGCAGAGCCAGAACGGCCTCGCAGCGCGATACGACTATCTCCTAGTAATTCTGCTTCATCCTCTCATTCTCTCTAGGTCCAACTTCTAGTACCAAGTCTTGCATAGCCTCGGAATGATTTGTCCCTTTACCTCGCGCCACCACCCTCTCGTTGCCCACCTCATACAAGCATGCCTCGTAGCACCCATCCACTGCATTCAAGGCTACCAAAAAGTGCTTAGACCCCTCCACCAGAAACGATTTGCTCATACGAGCGGATCCTGTCGCCGTCAGCCACCTGAAAGCAAGCATGAATCACATACATACGAACAGCGACTTTCCCAGACCAAGTTAATCTCACCATAGCTCGCGCTTCCTTCTTGCCTGGGACGCGCTCGAGCTTTTCCTCCGCAAACTTACGTATCTCGCGTACTGCATCGTCGAGTTCTGCGTCGTTGATGATCTCGTACTCGGACTTTAGCCTGGGCCGCAATTTCATGCCGCGGCCTGGATCGGTGTTCCACGTAAAGTGTTCGTGCATGAAGTCGCTGGCGGCCGTGGTGGCGGAGCGATGTTGTCGTGGCGAGAGTGTACCGTTCACAGTGTCGATGGCGGAGACGCTGGAGGTAAGAACGTCGTTGTCGAGCACTT
>Ga0210040_10009180_pt1 | contig 11553 bp, 8 predicted proteins | sample CryGeyCG12114_NA_FD_185462 | JGI IMG/M metagenome (GOLD analysis project Ga0210040, IMG submission 185462) | Groundwater microbial communities from aquifer - Crystal Geyser CG19_WC_8/21/14_NA (SPAdes) (version 2) | ecosystem: Environmental > Aquatic > Deep subsurface > Groundwater | place: USA... | reverse complement strand
TTCTCCAAGAGTTGATGAGCATTTTGACTGTCATTAAGCGATATGCAGAACGTGGTGCATCAATCGCATGCCTGGCTATCGTCAAGTCATAATCAAGGCATGATGCGAAAGCCAATGTTGGTTTCCAGAGAGCGTTGTTTCAACGTGGCTGACAGGTCCTATGCAATCTATCAGTGAGGCAGACCATACTTGGACAGGCAGACTAGAGAGCGGACACGGCAAAGTTGGAAGTAGGAACAGGCACATCCATCGCTCTGCAAGCCAGTCAACTGCAGTCACCCGAATTTAGCTGCGGACGTCCAATTGCGATGCGTAGCATGGGAGGGAACACGTCAGACTGTGTGCAGTGTGGAGTGACGGGGTCCTTGCCGCGCCTCTGCGTTTCAGAAGTAGGCCACTCAGGGAGGAGAGCCGTAGGATGCCCCTTTTGCTGTACAAAAGCAGTGCCGCTGCGGTGGGATAATAATGCCATCGAGCGTTGAAAGACCGAGAAAGGTGTCTTGTCTTGTGTGCTGCAAAACCTAGCAGATCCGCCGCTCGTGTCCTGTAACGCGCCTCAGTGCTGTCCTGGCTGCTAGCCCAATCTGCGCCTTCCCCGTTTCTCTAGTCTCGAAGGAGCGACCCAACGACACCTCGCAACTTTCTCCAGCCCTCGCACTCTCTCTTCACCTCTCCTTGCACCCCAAAGCTGCACCTGTCGGCCTCTCCATGAGCGAGCGTGTTTAGTCGCCCATCAGCTAATCCTATTTTATCTTCTCCAGACACTCCTCGGGTGTTTGTCTATTCCGCCTGCCCGCTGTTCCATAATCGAGCAATCCTCCCACCAGCGACGATAGCATTTGCTGCGACAGCCGTCTCCTCTCGACATTCCTTATCGATCCCGAGCAATTCCGTCAATTGCGCTGTCTGTCCTGCATCTGCCGAGCGGCACTGAGACAGTTCGTCCCTCGACAATTCGGCCCGGCAGAAACGCGCGTTCCGCCAGCTCGAGGTCACCAGCACAATCGTGACGCATTGTAGGCTGCGAGTGATATCTCTGTGGACAGCGCGTGCGCATCGTCAGGACTGGATCCGCCGGATATCCAATCTATACACACATTACACAGGCTGTCCGCTGAGCCGAGTCCGGTCTTGCTGGCAATAATTCCTCCGCCTCACGTTCCTTTGGCCGGTACCAACCTGCGTTCCCCATTACCCTGGCATCGGTAACCCAGAGTCACTACGACTATTTACTCCAGCTATAGAACTACCACACAGATAAGACAGGGTCTGTAATCCATAATGGCTCCCTCATCGCGCCCCGAGCACCACATCAACCTCAACTACATCCCCCAGTTGAATCCTCAGGCGCCTCACTCTGGCTCCTCGACTGGCAACACCTCTCCGGTCGAGCCTCCCAACAGCGGCTCCATCCGCTTCCCTACGAACACGTCGAACCCGCTGGGGAACACCGCAGCGGGCACAAGGCTGGGCGCCGGATCCCCGTCGCATGAATATGGCAGCCGACTCTTCTCGAAACGGTTTGTGGCACCCTGAAACAGGCCACGAGGCTAGCTAACGTGGATGACAGTGCACGCGAGATCCAAGCACAGGAGGGCTTGACTCCACAGATGTGGGGAGGACCTCCTACCAGTGGCAATTCCACGCCGTTGCGCGAGACCATCCCAGAGTCTCCCAGCGGCGACAGCTTCCCTGACTTCAACAACGCCATGCCAGAGACCACGTCAGCTGCGCAGACATCTACCCGCCGCGCCCGCGCTGGCACCCTTCCGTCGCGCTTCTCCCCCTCTGCTGCCCCTCCTGGACTGTTGTCTGGCAACTCTCTTCTGCCTCAGACGTCTCGCCCTACACCTTCCACGAGCCCCTTCAAGTCGGGTCCCGGTACCCCCACTGAGCGCAGTGGCTTTGTCCCGGGACCTACAAACGCTGCAGCCAAGTCCGCGCTGCTCTCACGCTTGCGGGCCGGCTCCATGCCTCAGCGACCAGGGTATCTCCCGCCCTCCACCTCACCCTTCGGCAACTCCATCTTTTCGACCGGCTGGACGAGCAGCCGCGACCGCAGCAGCACCCTCCAGAGCATTGCCTCTCAGCCATCGAACGGCCCTGGCTCACCTATGTCTTCCTTCTCTCGAGACTCACTCGCCGATACGGATGTGAGGACTCTTGACTACCTCGGTCTCGTCGACACTCCCCAGCCTGCCCGGGCCACCTTAGCTCCCTCCGACATTGAGCTGCTGCTCGAGAGTCAAAGGAATGCCAACAGCCAAAACACCAACTCTGCCAATCGCTTCAGATCCTACTCGGTCAATGCGAAGGAGAAATACGCTGAGGATGAAGATGAACTTGACCAGTACGGTCCGTACAGTGGTACCATCACGCCCGCAGAAGCCAATGCTCTTCTTATCCAGGAAGCCGTCCGCCAACACAACCTGGAGGTGCAGGCCTTCACTCAGTATGCTTCAGCTGCGCGTCCTCGAGCCAGGACCGCTGGTGTGCTCGATGCTCCTACGAGAGGCCTCATGCAACGCTACATGCCCACCATGTCCCGGCTGGACAACACGTTGACCGCTACCGATTTGACCGAGGACGCTGAGTACAACCTGGCTGAAGCTGTCAAGAAGATGCACTTGCCCAGCGGTAACCTCGGTGATGATACCCTGGAGGGTCCAACACGATCTCTGTGGCTGGGCAACATCCCCTCGTCCACCACAGTATCGTCGCTCAACGTCATCTTTACTGCTTTCGGTGCCATTGAGTCTACCCGCGTGTTGACCCACAAGAACTGCGGTTTTGTCAACTTCGAGAACCTAGAAAGCGCCGTCCAAGCGAAGGGTCAGCTCAATGGCAAAGAGATTTTCCCTGGCGCTGGTCCGGTGCGCATTGGCTATGCGAAAATCCCAAGCGCTGCAGCTACACCTGGCCACAATGGTCTCTTCCCTTCACCAAGCCCAGATCCACTTTCGAAGGGACAAATGGAAGGTGCGACTGCTTCGGCCAACAATGCGAAGACGAGCAGCCCTCGCAGTGGAACTGCGAACGCACCTTTGGTCACGCCCGAACTGAACGACATCCGTGACGACATCATCCAGATCGTGAAAGAACTGGGCGCCACAGATGAGGAACAGGCTAGGATCTCTGCACAGGTTGAGGCAGCTGTTCAGGTGAACAACTACGCTGAAGAGGTTCCCACGGTGGAAGAGCCTAGCCATACGCGAGTGCACGATGCGCCCAGGCTGCGCGAGATCCGCAAGCGCATCGATAATGGGTCTTGCTCGAAGGAGGACATTGAGCAGATCGCGATCAACATGCTACCCGAGATCGCCGAGCTCTCGTCAGACTACCTTGGCAACACTGTTGTGCAGAAGCTGTTCGAGTTTTGTGAAGAGCCCACGAAGGAGGCTATGCTGCGCGAGATCGCACCTAAACTAGCCCAGATTGGCGTTCACAAGAACGGTACATGGGCTGCTCAGAAGATCATCGACGTTTCGAAGTCGCCTGCCATGCAGAAGATGGTCGTTGAAGCTTTGCGGCCGTATGCCATGGCCCTGTTCCTGGACCAGTTCGGCAACTATGTCATGCAGGGCTGCCTCAAGTACCAGCAGTACAATCAGTTCATCTTCGAGGTTATGCTTGGCCGTCTGTGGGATCTGGCGCAAGGTCGGTTTGGTGCTCGCGCCATGCGAGCCTGCCTCGAGAGTCACTTTGCTACGAAGGATCAGCAGCGCATGGTCGCGGCTACGATCGCGCTCCACAGCGTTCAACTTGCCACTAACGCGAACGGCGCGCTTCTCCTTACTTGGTTCCTGGACACCTGTACATTCCCAAGGAGACGTACTGTGCTCGCACCTCGTCTAGTTCCGCACATCGTGCACCTCTGCACACACAAGGTCGCTTACCTGACGGTGCTTAAGATCATCAATCAGCGCAACGAGCCCGAGGCTCGCGACACCATCCTTAAGGCTTTGTTCTTCAATGATCAAGTGCTAGAAGAAATCTTGAATGATCAGAACTGCGGTGCCACTCTGATCTTCAAGGTCCTCACAACACCCTTCTTTGACGAGCACATTCGTGCAGAGGTTGTCCAAAACGTGCGTAACGTCCTTGTTCGCATCAAGGCACAGCCGCAGCAGGGCTACAAGCGCCTCATGGATGAGGTAGGCCTTTCGACCCGCGGACCTGGACATCGTGAGCACTCGCAGACCCGGCCTGCATCGAAAGACAGTGCTGCCGCACAAGGAGGTCCAGGCAGCTTCTACCAAGGAGGTGCAGCTGGGTTCGATCCTGTCGGTCTTCAGCGTACCTCAAGCATGGACTCGAACGGATTCGACCAATACGCCATGGGCGCTGGTGGTCCCATGTTCATGCCCAATATGCAAGGCATGACTGGTCCTCAGCAACTCCAGTACCAACAACTGTTGGCTCGCCAAGGGCAATTCTACCCTCAGATGAACGGCTTCCAGCCCGCAGGTCCCGGCATGGACGGCTACCGCAACGCTTCGCCAGTCGGGGCCCCTGGCTACGTCGGCTCTCCAATGATGCAGCCTGCCAACCTTGCCGGGCAGGGCATGGGTCCTGGTATGGGCGGGTACCCCTACAACATGTACATGCCGCCTCAGCAGCAACAGGCCGCCGGCGGAGCTCAGCGACGTGGAAGGGTAAGCAGAAATGCGTCCCCTGCAGCGTCCGTTTCTCGGCGCTAACATCTCGGTCAGAGATAAGCCGTCGATCACCTCATAGCACACACCTCCTTCCTGTATATTGCCTGCCTTTTTCACACACATCAGCTATCGAGCAAGCGACTAGCAAGCATTTCGGGACATCCCCCTACTACATCTTATATGTCACTGCATCTCCTTGTCTGCATTTTCCCATTTCCTAAAGGCTGGGGAGAAGGAGGCAGGACCCACCTTTGCATCTCGCTGCCTAACGACATCTCCACCGCATGTCTCTTCTCTCTTCCGTCCTGATTTACACACTCGCTATCATATCGGATCTTGACTCTCGATCCGACCCACTCGCGTATGGGCATCTTCTCGACACAAACTTCTTGTATCTTACCTTTGAAGCGGCGTCTGTTTGGTCGATCTTTGTATGGATATGGTTGGCTCGGAGGGCTGGCATGTCAGTGAACCTTGTACGTGCAGGTGGATATGGAAAAAGTCGGTCGGCTACAAGGACATGAATCGGAACATCTGAGGACGAGATGATATGAGGCCATCATCTTTCGTCCCTGTGCGCTTGGAACGATTTTGGTGGCGAATAAAGCTGTCTTGGGACATATTTAGATTTGGGGAAATTCATCATGTTGCAAACTTTTCTGATGTACGAACCCAATTAGTCGTGAAGTGTATGACGCTCGGATCTCGCTGTCGGGCGATTACTGGTAGGCCTGCACTATGCCTTCATTAGATGCTACACCTCGGGCATAGCGCTGAATGTGCCCTCACATAAGCCACGAGGAAGACGTTTCCATGCAAAACTCTTCCACTGATAAACGATGCTGTTCTGTATTCAAACTATCAAACTACGTGTTGGGTATCATATAACGCTCCCTCATTATAACGCCGTATGCAAGCCCATGCCCATGCCCCAAGCCAACGACTAATGCCCATTCGACCCTGTCTCGCTGAATTTCCGTTTCTTAGCCTCGCGCTCGCCGTCGTGTGCGGGCGGCTGGTACTTGTCACCCCTACCCTGGATGAAGTAGACGGCCTTCTTGATCGATTCTTCCTTGTCAAGCAGCATCTCTTCCGTCACGGGGTTCTCGATACTCGCAAGCACGCTATTCACAGTGGAGATGTGATTGGCGTCTTTCTTGTCGTCGCGCCAGCGCGGTGTACCGTCGCCTTCGGCTTTGTATTTCCACTGCCCCGCGGGTGTGCGGTAGCATTCTATTATTCGGCCGTCGAGGCGCTGGTCCAGGCCCTTGAGCACTTCCCACTCGGCGGGGGTGACGGCGAGGTCGGCGAAGGGCTGGTATTTGCCGGCGCCGTGCGAGACGAGGAGCTGGAAGGACGTGGGCATGGCGTCGTAGTCGGGTATGAGGCCTTCTTCGGCGTCCATGGGGTCGAAGAGGGGGAACTCGCCGAGGCGGAGCTTGAAGTCGATTGTGTTCTCGTGCGGTGGCTTCCATTTGAGGATGTGCTCGTCTGTGCCGAACTTGTAGGGCGTGGATTTGCAGGTGAAGATGAGGCCGTCATTGCCGTGCTTGAGTGTGGGAAGCACGTTGTCGAACATTTGGGTGATCGAGTACGCTGGGTATGTCTTCTTTTCTTTGAGCGCAAAGGGTCGTAGGTCGGGGTTGGGTGTTGAGGTCAGCTTCTTGTGGTAGGGCTTCAACACCCACTCCTGAAATCTGCCTAACCGCTTGTCCAGCGGCTTGGTTGTTACGTTCTCGTTGTCGACAGCAAGACAGTCAAAGATGTAGAAGTTCAGGCGCGGTGCGGATTCGTTCGGGTACTGGTCGTGTACCAGCTCTCCGTCGAGTATCGTGTTGAAGAGGAACTGCTCGGGCGCATTAAGATTCTTGTAGTATGGTATTCGAAGCGGCGGTTCGACTTCATAGTAGTTGTTTTTCCTGTCAATAAGGAAGGTAGCCGGCACGATCTCCGTGCCAGTAACCTGCCAGAATAAGAACAATAGGCATCGCAGGCCATCCGTCTTTTCGCACATGAAGTATTCTTGGTTCTGAAGCTCGGCGACGTGTTCGCGCGCAAATGAGACAGGTTGTGCGCCTGGAAACCGTATGTTGTCGCGCTGGAGAATGTTTGCGACTTCGTCTTTCAGTGCTTCGGCCTTATGATTAGGTATGAGATCGCCCGGCATAGGCGGCGGCGGCGCATGCGACGGTACGGTGGACGGCATTTCGGTGGTGGTTGGATAGCGTTGAGTAAGCGGTCGTCGCAGGTTGGGTGCAGAGGGTGCACCCTCGAAGGCTGAGTTTCGGGAGGGTTGATGCACAAAGGCGCGGGTCGGGGCGAGCTTTGGAGATCGCGAGGGTCTTACTTACGTAAGCAGATGCTCGCGAGTGGTGACGGGAACCTCTCAGGCATCTACATAGATATAAGTTGAAAAGCTTATTCTGTCTATCTTCAAGGCTTCAAGTACTCTGTTCACTTATTTTGCACTTCTTCTGCAACACACGTGATGGGATTTCACCTATGCCTCTACCGCGTCTGCAGGATCTATTTGCCGTAGATCTACAGTGACATGTGTTGTACAATGGTCAGTATACTTACAATCAATGAACAGAGCGTTCTATGCCTTGGCACCCTCGCTAGCCATCATCCTGCTAGGTGTCTTGACAAGACTCGCCTCGTCTCCAGGGTCACCGCGGAACGTCCATTGCCCATTCGCAACGTCATCGTCAGACGCGCTGTCCAGCCGCTTGAGCTCTCTCCGCATGTATCCCACAATCTGTGCCAGCTTCTCAAAGTCCACGTCCTCTCTACTACCCATCAAGTTCCTCCAAATTGCAGCGGCTAGCATGGCATCGCCCTTGACCAGACCCTCGTCATACGACAGCAACACGCCGCGCCATTGCGAGAACATATCCTTCAAGTGTTTCTGTCGCAGCGTATTCGCGTTGAACTTGTGCCACACAACGAGTCGGTCCTCGGCGGCGTAGAAAGCTTGATTCGTGAGGTGCTGGATCCACACCGGTGCGTGCGACTGGGGGAACATGCGGAAGCGGACTTGCAGCATGTACATGTGTATGAAGGTGATTTGCGCCCAATTCGAAAAGGTCGGCTTCAAGCCAAGCGCTGCAGCGTGTTAGTTAGTTCACATACGGTAACGAAAGGGGCAGTGCAAACATACTCTCATACCACCATCCTTCGCCCTCGCCTACGTGCGTGCCATTCTCGTCGACCGGTATCTCCCCGTTCTTCACCAGGGCTTGTGGGATCTTGTAATCGCCGGCTCGCGAGCATTCTTTGATCAATTGGCGCATGGCGCCGTATGCAACGTACGTCTCCGTCATGAGCGGTGCTTTCTCGCGTAGTTTTTGCGCAAGACTGGTTGCGCCAGTCTTGACGACAGGGTGTGGTTTCTTGATCGACTCGGGTCTAACATCGGCTTTGGGGCTGTGCGAGGCATGGTACAGGCTTGGTATGGTCGTTGCGAAGGATCGTTGGGCGTTGCGAAGAGCTCTTTGAGCTGTTGGCTGCTGGCCGTCAATTTCGTGGTCATACTGAAATGGGCTATGCTGACCTGTATCAATGTTGGAGAAGATCTTGAAATTGCTTTGGAGCACGCTCTGCATGTGTAGTTGGACGCCATTGTTGTGTGGTATTGGTGTTGAGTTACGGATAGCTACACGCCATACACGAGTTCGCGGGTCGCGCTTTCTCGCTAGCAACTCTCATGTCATGACGTCCACCACCCCAGCTCATCCACCACCAATGGGCCGTCACTCGACTCGGGCGTCCCCTGGCATTACGCGGTACACAACCCAAGTTGCAGACTTGTTCATTTCCATCGTACTGGTAGGCGCAGCTGTGGCGGAGTAACGCTTGGTTCACGGAGATGCTGTCACAGCGACTAATTGCTAGGCACGTGAACGAGACAAGAAGTCTTGGAGAGCGTGTGCCCAGACTGGGGTGGAAGAACGATGCCGACACGCCCTGTCGCGCCGGCTTCGCAGTATAACCTGACGCAGTTCCCACATTGCTTCGTTGCTCACTATCCCACTTACTTCTGATTGACAAAGTACTTTTCATCTCACCTCGCCTTACATCGCCCCGCCATTATCACAGTTCCGTGGTGTCTTGCCACTAAACGCAATCATGGTTGTTCCTGACCTCGCGAACCAGAAAGAACGTTCACTCTACATTGCGGTATGCGAAGAGCAACATCCTTACTACACGTGTGGGGATAAGGTTCGGGGAGTCTTGCGAGTCGAGCCCACTCTCCGGCCTCAACGCATAAGTCTTACCTTCAAAGGCTATTCTGTCATTTACGATCAATCCAACAAAGGCGCAAGGCCCAACTTCTTCAGTCAAAAGCAGGACCTCTTCGAATCCGCAGGAGCGCACGAAAACTTTGACATTTTGAAGAGAGGGACTGCTGCAGATGGCAAGGTCGAGCTGCCCTTCGAGTTCACATTTCCACACACCGTGGAATCAGGACCACCTCCAGACCGGAATTGGCGATTTGCTGAAGACTCGTACGACCATCCACGATTTCAACATTCCGCAGGATTTCCTCTTCCGCCCAGCTGCTCAAGTCAGGTGTCTTCAAACAAAGGTCTGGCGCCCAGGATCATCTATGCGCTCGAGGCTTGCTTAGACTCCGTTGTGCCCGACAACCCGCGCGTCCAAGTACACCAAGAACTTAATTTTGTTCCTCCAGCACCTGAATTTGATTCGGCTCTGCTACAGCCCATGGTCGAGCTTGGAACAAAACTGCCAAAGCACTGCTGTCGATACAAGCTCATCAGAACTCGCAAACTCCTACCTGGGTACGGGTCGAGTAGCAAGCTTGGGAAGGTCAAGGACATGCTCGTCGAGAAGGAGTTGTTCTTTGGCCTAAACTCATACAGCGAAGTTCCATTCGCGAGGTTCAACATTCTTGCAACCCCTGCGCGCGTCCAAGTCATTGGCTCATGTGTTCCCATTGTCATAACGGTCCAGCATCTGGATCGGTCGGCATCCTTACCCACCCCGCCAGCTTTGTTCATGCGTCGAATCCGCGTTCAATTACTATCCGCTTTTCACATCTTCGTGCCGGGCTCCCTGCAAAGCAAACAAAACGCAAAGGACGGCCCCGACATCGTGCGCGATAACCTGGTTCTGGTGGATAAAAAGTTTGAAGATGGGCACGGCGGCACCCTTCAGGATGGGCTGAACCTCGCAGACATGGAAGACCTCCGACTGGTACATCAAAAGCTTCTACCAAGCTTCACCAGTTACGGACTGGCACTGGAGTATGAGCTCCAAGTCGACATTTGGGGTGAGTGTGCTAGCCATGAGTTTATGGGCATTGCTTGTAGAGAAAACGTCCAGGTCGTCTCCGGCTGGAGTTCAACTGCCTTGCAGGGCGAGGCATCGACGCAAGAACCAGTATATCATGAGTTGGACCCAGATGCCGCGCGGTACGAAATGGGCACCGAGGGATCGAGACCGCAACTCAATGAACGCGCGCCGAGTTATGGTTACTACGCTCCTTCGCCGGCTGAAAGGACGGCCCCTCGACCGATGCCACCGCCGTACATGGCCTAGGCTACGCAGGTGCGCCCGCTGCTGTGGCATTTCATGATATCGTCTGGTTTATACTTGATTTCTGTGCTAGCTCGTCAGCCGGTGATTACGCTCTGCTCGAACACCCACGTGTTCTTTCCACGGAATAACGTGGCATAATACGTCAGTCGACTCACTCAATCGAGGCTCGGCATCTCGATGTGCTATAGACAACCGAGTTGTCATGCATTCCCGTCGAGTTCCCAACGACGTCACGAGCTAAAGCAGAGCACAGAGGTGGAGGCTTCGCAGTCACTTCGACCCAACTATGTCTGACGTGGTGTCCAACACAATGCAGAACTTAGTGCAAGCAGGAGCATCACGCCATAGACAGTTGATGACTTAAATCGCTTCTTCAAGTCATATCGAAACCGTGTTAGACCAGCGCATCCCCACACGTTGGTATGCTCACCCACTACGTTACAGACTTCACGAAAGACCCGCTACACCTCAACAGCTATGCTGTCCAGACTCTATCTTCACAGGGTTTGTCGAGTACAAAAGGCCGTTTCTCGAATACTACATTTTCTTCCTCCAACTTACTCCAACTTACTCCAATATCTGCATCCAATACAACTTTCGAAACGAAACAACCACTTTACAACCACTTTACTACACTCTCTGCGAAACCAACTAACAAGTCCACTCGCGACAATGTGCCTCCAGAACACAATAGCTTACGACTGTCCAGTACCATGCGACTATATCCAACTCGCCTGGTCAACGCATTGCCACATTACTGGCCGCGACAATGTCAATGGCGCATGCGGCTACCCAGACATTGGCACCACACACCTGATGCACTACCCATGCCCGCAACACCGCGGTCTAAGCGATCCCACCACCGCTGACGGCGCCATGCGTCAGCGACCAGGACACTCCTGGCAACACTATCCAGCCGAGGGCTCCGTAAGTGAAAATTTAATGTCAACTCGGCGCGCCGAAATGCGAGACGAGTGGCGCGAGAACCCTGACCTCTACGAAAGAGACCTCAACATGCCTGCGGATCTGTATCGCATGCGCCCCGATGACTGGCGCGCTCATTACGAGGATATCTTCAATGGCCGGGCGGGTCGCATGGGCGATGAGTATTGGGAGGATCCGCTGCCGTGGGGGGAGAATAGGCCAGAGGGCGCGCCAGATAGGAGAGATGCGGAGTGGAGGCAGAGGTATGGGTATCCTAGGGGGTGGAGAGGCTAAATGCTGGAAACGATGGTTTGAAAAGTCGAATGCAATTTCGTAACATGTACTTCTAATAGGGAGGAAGATATGCACCTCCTCCTCTCTAACAATACATTACATATCTACCATATAT
>Ga0210040_10009178_pt1 | contig 11555 bp, 7 predicted proteins | sample CryGeyCG12114_NA_FD_185462 | JGI IMG/M metagenome (GOLD analysis project Ga0210040, IMG submission 185462) | Groundwater microbial communities from aquifer - Crystal Geyser CG19_WC_8/21/14_NA (SPAdes) (version 2) | ecosystem: Environmental > Aquatic > Deep subsurface > Groundwater | place: USA... | reverse complement strand
CCGCCACTTCCTGCTCGTCGAGGCTGGAGGTCGGTTCGTCCATGATCACGAGCTTTGCCGAAAAGCCGATGGCGCGGGCAATGGCCACCATCTGCTGGGTGGCGGTGGACAACTCCATCAGCGGACGGCGGACGTCGACGCGCATGTTGAAACGGCTGAGAAGCCGCTCGGCTTCGCGGTGCATCGCTGGCCAGTCCAAGAGCCCGAAGCGGCGCTTTTCGCGCCCAAGGCAGATGTTTTCCGTCACCGATCGAAATGGAATGAGGTTGATTTCCTGGTAGATGGTGGGAATGCCGCTCGCCTGCGCGTCCTGGGGCGAGTTCACCTCGAAGGGGCGGCCGTCAAACACCACCTCGCCACCATCGCGACGATGGTAGCCGGTCAACACCTTGATCATGGTCGACTTGCCGGCCCCGTTCTGGCCGATCAGGGCGTGCACTTCCCCGCGCCCGATTTCGAGCGAAGCGCCCGAAAGGGCCGGAATGCCGGCAAAACGCTTGTCGATGCCGCTCATGGAAAGCAGCAAGCCGTCGGTCATGGTGATCTCCCCCCGAACACCAGAACTGCTCCACCCGGTGGACGGGTGGAGCAGGATGATCGTCAGTAAGCCGAGGCGAGCAGCTGCGCCGCGTTCTCGGGCGTGTACATTTCGTCCGGATTGAGGATCACGGCCGGAATGGCTTCCCCGGCGGCATAGGCGAGCGCGGTGTCGAAGGCCTTGGGTCCGAAGCGCGGGTTGCACTCCACCACTGCGGCGATCTTGCCGTCCACAACCAGCTGCACGGCTTCCTTGCCGCCATCGATCGAAAACACCAGCACGTCCTGGCCCGCGACCTTGCCCGCCGATTCCAGCGCCGCGATGGCGCCGATCGCCATTTCGTCGTTGTGGGCATAGATCACATTGGCGTCCGGATGCGCCTGCAGCAGGGTCTCGGCAACCTGGCGGCCCTTGTCGCGGGCGAAATCACCCGACTGGGAGGCGACGATCGTGTAATCGGAATGCTGGGCGATAACGTCGTCAAAGCCCTTTTTGCGGTCGTTGGCGGGAGACGAGCCGGTCGTGCCTTCAAGCTCGATGATGATCTTCTTGTCGCCCGCAAGGCCGATCAGGTATTCGGCGACGCGCTGGCCTTCTTCGACGAAATTGGACCCGATAAAGGTCACATAGTCTTCGCCGGGCTTGGCAAGCGACTGGTCGACGCTGCGGTCGAGCAGGATCACCGGAATGCCGGCACCTTTGGCCGCCATGATGGCGGGGATCAGCGGCTTTTCTTCGCGCGGGGCAAGGAAAATCAGGTCAACGCCCTGCGCAATCATGGAATTGACGTCGGCAACCTGCTTGGCGGCCGATCCAGCGGCATCGGTGTAAACCAGCTGCCAGCCGCGCGTTTGCGCTTCGGACTGCATGCTGGCGGTTTGCGCCAGACGCCAGGGATTGTTGCTCTCGGTCTGGGCGAAGCCGACCTTGTAGGTGTCTTTTTTGGCGAGCGGCGGCGCGGCGGCGAACACGCGCGATGCCATGGCTGCGGCGGCGGTTGCCGTCGTGGCAAGCAGAAGACTGCGGCGGGTAATTAGCATTGGTATATCCTCCTAAGGGGCCGCTCGTTGGCGGCGATGGACTTCACATCCAATGGTCACAGTTGAACATCGAACATCCTTAGTCAACTCATCACGGATGTTTATCACCCAGGACAGCTGACCTTCCGCGCAGCGTTGACCGGCCGACCTTCCACAGGTTCGGCCAAGCCGATTGTTGCAACGAAACTGAACGGCGAAAACAAAACAGTGGGGACGGGGTCGCTTCCGTTCGGCCGTCGCTTTAGCTCCGGGCGCCGCATCGTCAATTGATCCCGAACCCGGCGTCGATCGGCATGGAAATGCCATTGATCATCGACGCTGCATCACTCAAGAGGAACAGGATCGCTTCCCCGACCTCGACCGGTTCGATAAAGCGTCCCATCGGCATCCGCGCCAGCATGGGTTCAGCCTTGGCCGGATCGCTCCAGGCCTTCACTGCCATTGGGGTGAGCGTCACCGCGGGATTGACGCAATTGACGCGAATGCCTTTACGGCCAAGCTCGTTGGCCATGACCCGGCTCATGGCGTCCAGCGCGCCCTTGCTGGCGCAATAAGCCGCGTGGTCGGCAAAGCCGGTAAAGGCGGACACGCTGGACACGTTGACAATCGCGCCGCCGAGACCCCGGCCAATGCGGTCGCGGGCATATTCCTGCGATAAGATCAGTGCCGACCGTGTGTTGACGGCATGGAGAAAGTCGAACGCCTCGATCGTGGTGTCGAGAAACGACTGCAGCTCGGTGGTGCCGGCGCAGTTGACCAGCAGATCAACCGGCACCGCTTCCAGCGCGGCCTGGCGGGCTACCGCCGCATCGGCAAGGTCGGCAACAATGGCGCGGCAGTCAATTTCGCCCCGCAAGCTTTCCAGATCCTCAGCCGAGCGCGACAGCGCCACAACCTCTGCCCCGCGCTGGGCAAGGAGGATAGCGGTGGCCCGGCCGATGCCCTTGCCCGCCCCGGTGATCAGCACCGATTTTCCATCGAGCCGCGTCATGCCGCTTGCTCCAGAATAAAGCTGGCGCAGCGAGCGCCCAGCATCATGGCGGGGGCGGCGGTGTTGCCGGCGTTGATGTTGGGCACGGCTGAAAAGTCAGCCACGCGCAGATTGTCGACGCCGCGCACGCGCATGGCGGCATCGAGCACGGCCATCCGGTCGCCGTCCGGTCCCATCCGGCAGGTGCTGGCCGGATGGTAGTTGGTTTTCACCAGCTTCTTGCAATGGGCGGTCAGCGCCTCGTCGCTCCAGTCCTTGGGATCGGGGGCGATGATGCGCTCAAGCCGGCTTTTCAGCGGCTCCGCCCCGAACGCCTGGAGGAAAAAGCGCTGCCCGGCAATCATGGTGCGGAGGTCTTCGGGATCTTTCAGCAGATGTGGCGACACGATCGGCATGTCGGCCGGATTGGCTGAGCGCAGTTTCACGAAACCGCGCGACTTTGGCTTGGTGACAACGGTGGTGATGGTCAGCCCATAGCTGCCCTCCACCGCGCCGAGCACGTCGCGGTCGAGATACACAAAGGGGACGCAGAAGGCCTGGATCGACGGTTCGGCCTCGGGGTCGAGCGGGTTGATAAAGGCGCCGGCCTCGACGCCCGCCGAGGTGATCGGGCCGGTGCCGAACATCTTGAAGTGGATGCCGTTGCGGATCATCCGCCAGCCTTCACCCTCCTTGAAATAGCCGTAGGGGCCATTGGCTGCGGCAATCACCGGCACTTCCGGATGGTCGATCAGGTTTTGCCCCACGCCGGGTAGGTCCACGATCGGGGTGATGCCGTGTTCGCGCAGGTGATCGGCCGGGCCGATGCCGGACAACATCAAAACTTTGGGCGAAACCAGAGCGCCGGATGCAAGAACGATCTCGCTTTTGGCATGCGCTGTGTGCTCGGCGCCCGAGGCATCGGTGTAGATGACGCCCGTCGCCTTTTCCCCGGACAGGATGATGCGCGACACCGCGGCGTTGAGTTTCAGCGTCAGCAGCGGGTTTTTCCGGAGCGGTTCAATAAAGGCATAAGCGGCGCTGGAGCGTTTTCCCTGCCGGTTCATGAACTGGTAAAAGCCGACCCCGCGCTGCGTCGGGCCGTTGAAATCGTGGCTGAACGGAACGCCGAGGCCCTGCACGGTCTGCACGAACCAGCGCGACACCTGGTCGATGTGGCCGGGGTCCGACACCAGCAGCGGGCCTTCGCTGTTATGGAGGTCGTTGTAAAGGCGGTTATTGCCTTCCATGCCGCGAAAGTGCGGCAGCACATGCTCCCAGTCCCAGCGGATACCGGCATTGTTGCCCCGCAGGATCTCGTCCCATTCGTTGTAGTCGGATGGGCGGCCGCGCATATACACCTGCGCATTCACGGACGTGCCCCCGCCCAGCACGTTGCCCTGCGAAATCTCGTGCTCGCGCCCGCCCAGGTGCTCCTGCGGCGTGGTGCGATGGTAGCGCATGAACTTGCTGCCGTTGATCATCTTGAAAATGCCGGGCGGCATGTCGAGCAGCATGTTGCGATGGGAATGGCCCGCTTCCAGCAGCAGGACGCGCCGGCCCGCCTCCACAAGGCGAGCGGCCGCAACGCATCCCGCCGCGCCGCCGCCAACAACGATGTGGTCGTAGGTTTCGGCCATGGGTGTCTCGTTACGATGTCTCAAACGTGCCGCGCACATAGCCCCAGGCCGCATCGAGATGGCTTTGCAATGCCCGCTCGGCCGCATCGGGATCGCGCTCGCGGATCGCGGTGAAAATGTCCCGGTGAGACAGGAAGTTGACGCGGTTGCGCTCGGGTGAGCGCAGCATGCGATCCCAATGGACAGACAGCCAGGCGGTGAACGCCTTATGGATGGCCGGCAGGATCGGGTTCTGAGGAATGCCATAAAGCACGCCGTGAAAGGCGGTGTCGGTGGCGTAGAACTGCGCTGAGTCCTCGATGGCCTCCTGGTTGGCATCGAGCGCCGCCGCCAGCGCCTCGATGTCTTGCTTGCGGGCGTGCCGCGCGGCCAAACGAACCAGCCCCGCTTCCACAAAGATCCGGGTGTCGTAAAGGTTCTTCACCCCCGCGGTGTCGTTCAAGAGGTGCCCGACAACGCCACCAACGGCGCTGAAGGCCGCTTCATAGCCGGGGCTCCGAACAACCGGGCGAAAGCGGGGACGGGTTTCAACCAGGCCGCGATTGCCCAATTGCGCCACCGCTTCGCGCACCACCGTGCGGCTGATTGCGTAATGGCTCATCAGTTCGCGCTCGACCGGCAGGAAGGAGCCGTCGGCCAACTCTCCGGAGGTAATCCGGGCTTGAAGATCGGCCACAACGGCGTCGGCGGCGCGATGCGTGCGCCCTCCGTCTCGCTCCGTCATGCTGCTCAGGTCAAGGCTCATGGCGCCTGTTCGCTCCCCATTTGCACTGCATAACGCGTTCCGACGAAAGCGCAAGCAATTTGCTTTTTGGTCAGACCAAAATTCTTGGAAGTTCAGTCCGACGCAAGGAGCGATTGACAGCGCATAATTCATGGGCTTGTTTCCGCGTGATTTTAGTCAGACGAAAATGTCACGCGAAAAGGTTTGTTCGTGCTCCAATCCTGGCTTTCCACCTGGTCGAGCGGCGGCGTTGTCCGAGCTCAGATGTTTATCAATGGGCTATGGACCGCCGGCTCCGCAACCGGCGAGATCACGGTTGAAAATCCCGCCAATGAGCAGATCATCGCCACTGTTCCCGAGGGGCGTGCGGACGATGCGGTTGCCGCGCTTGAGGCGGCCAAGCGCGCGCAACGGAAATGGGCGGCGCTGCCGGCCATTGAGCGCGGGCGTCTGGTTTCGGCGCTTGCTGATGCGGTCAACGCAAATGACGGCATCCTGGCGCGCATTGTGGTGGCTGAGCAGGGCAAGCCACTCAACCAGGCGATGGGCGAGATCGGCGCCACCGAAACATTCTTGCGCTATGCTGCCGAAAACGCGCGCCGCATCGAAGGCGACATCATCCCGTCCGACAGCCGCAACGAGGAAGTCTGGATCCGTCGCGTGCCGCACGGCGTGGTGGTCGGCCTCACGGCCTGGAACTATCCCGCGGCCCTGGCCACCCGCAAGCTCGGCCCGGCGCTGGTGGCTGGCAATACCTTTGTCCTGAAAGCGCACGAGTTCACGCCTTTGTCTGGCATCGCGCTCGCTTTCCTTGCTGAACAAGTCGGCATCCCGCCTGGCGTGTTCAACGTCGTCACCGGCTTGGGACGCACGGTTGGCGAAACCCTGGTCACCAGCCCGTTGTCCGACCTTGTGACCATGACCGGCAGCACCCGTGCCGGCAAGGAGATCTTTCGGGCCGGCGCCGACCTCATCAAGGTGCTGCGGCTCGAACTTGGCGGCAAGGCGCCGTTTATTGTCATGGAAGACGCCGACATCGACGCGGCGGTTGAAAGCGCGGTGTCGGCGCGCTTCACCAATTGCGGGCAGATCTGCACCTGCAGCGAGCGCATGTACCTACAAGAGTCCATCGCTGACCAATTTATGTCGAAGTTCCTTCACAGAACTGCAAGTTTACGCATCGGCGATCCGCTGTCCAACCCCCATATCGGCCCCAAAATCTCAGGTCCCGAGGTGGATAAGGTCAGCGATATTGTCGCCGCGACGGTCAAGCAGGGGGCCGAGGTCTTACTGCAGGGCGGGCGGTTGCGCGACGGTGAATACAGCAAAGGCCATTGGTACGCCCCAACCGTACTGGCTGTAACCGACAACACCATGCCGGCCATGCAGCAGGAAATCTTCGGGCCGGTCGTGCCGGTGATGCGCTTCCGTGATTTCGAGGAAGCTCTAATCCTCGCAAATCAAACGGAATATGGGCTTTCAGCCTATGTTTATACCCAGAGCTTTAAACGCCTGATGCGCATCGTCGACGATCTCGAATTCGGTGAAATATACTTCAACCGCTCCAGCGGGGAGCTTGTGCAGGGCTTCCACACCGGCTGGGGTCAGTCTGGCCTCGGTGGGGAGGACGGCAAGTATGGCTTTGACGGCTATCTGCGTAAAAAGACCATGTATGTAAACTGGGCCTGAGTGGACTGATGACCAATACCATTATCACCGACGCCAAAGCGAAGTTGTTCCGGGTGCCGCTCAAGGAGACGATGAGCGATGCCAAGCATGGCGCGCATACGCATTTCGAGCTGATCACCGTTACACTGCGCACCGCCGACGGGGTGGAGGGAACGGGCTACACTTATACTGGTGGGCGCGGCGGCAAGGCCGTGCTGGCACTCGTGGAGCAGGACCTTTTGCCGTTCGTTCAGGGCCGCGACGCCCTCGAGATCGACCGCCTCTATGACGAAATGTGGTGGCACATCCACTATGTTGGCCGCGGAGGCATCACCGCGTTTGCCATGTCGGCGGTTGATATCGCGCTCTGGGACATGAAGGGCAAGCGCGAAAACAAGTCGATGTGGCAGATGGCCGGCGGCGCGGGCAAGACGTCGAAAGCTTATCGCGGCGGCATCGATCTTAACTACCCACTCCCGAAGCTTCTCGATAGTATCCAAAGCTACCTGGATGCCGGTTTTACTGCCGTCAAAATCAAGGTGGGCAAACCTGACCTAGCCGAGGACGTCGAGCGCGTCCGGGCCGTGCGCGAACTGATCGGGCCCAACATCACGTTCATGGTGGACGCCAATTACGGGCTGACCGAAGCGGAGTCGATCGCGGCGGCCGAGGCCTTTAAGCCCTTCAATTTGCTTTGGTTTGAGGAACCGACCATTCCCGACGATTACGGTGCTTACGGCCGCATCGCCGATGCCACGGGCATGCCGCTCGCCATGGGCGAGAACCTCCATACCATCCACGAGTTCGAATACGCCTTTGCGCAATCCAAGCTCAGCTTCGTGCAGCCCGATGCTTCCAATTGCGGTGGCATCACCGGCTTTTTACGCGTTGCCGAGTTGTCGCGAAAATTCAACATTCCCGTATGCAGTCACGGCATGCAGGAATTACATGTGAGCCTAGTATCGGGGCAAAGTAACGCCGGATGGGTCGAGGCGCATAGCTTCGACATTGACCGCTATACAACCCGTCCGCTCCGGCTCGAAAACGGCCTGTGCGTCGCCCCCGACGAGCCCGGCATCGGCGTCACCTTTGAATGGGACAAGCTTCGCGCCGCGCACGCTCAAGGCTGACGATGAGTAGCCGCCGAGCAGATTATGACCGGAAATTGGCCGCAGCGGGGTTCATACATCTGGCCGTCTAAACCCTTTGTCGGATTGTTTGACAAGTGACTTGAGCTTTGCGGTGCGGCAGGCGTAGAAGCCGACAGCCGCTCCGGTTGTTATCTTTTGTTTTCGCGGCTTTTTTTAAATCAAGAGCAGGACGCGCCAGCGCTTCTGCCGCCGTCCGTAATTGCTTCGCGTCCTATTCTCGTTACTGTTCAACCACTTGTACCAGTTTCGTTGTGCTTGTGGGCACTGCCCGAGTGTAGAACCGCTCAGCCCTTGCTGGAGCAAAGCTTGTGAGCAGCGATACCGTTTCGCCAACCGTGAAGCGCGACGACTCCTTTTCGCGCGTGCAGCGCACCGGCTGGGGCAAGGGACTGGGCGCTCTCCTTCGGGTGCTGAGGCTCTCCTTGCGATATCGTTGGCAGGTGGCCATCACCGCCGTTGCGACGCTTCTTGCTGCGGCTTTGGCGCTCGCCATTCCGCGCCTGCTGGGGCAGGCGGTGGATCAGGCCCATGGTGTGCTGGTCGCCGGAACAGCGGGCGCCGCGTCCTCGCAGGCCTTGTGGATCACCGCCCTCACCCTGCTGGTGGTCAGCGTGGTGCGCGGCTTGGCCACCATGATGCAAAACTATTTCGGTGAGGCGGTCAGCCACCACGTGGGCTACGAGCTGCGCTTGGCCGTGTACGAGAAGCTGCAGCGGCAAAGCTTTTCGTTCCACGACCGGGCGCATAGCGGCGACCTGATTACGCTCGGGCTCCTTGATGTCGAGGGCGTGCGTGGCTTCTTTCCTGCCGGGCTCGCGCGCATGCTGCTGCTGGTCACCCTGATCGGGGTCGGCGCTTATGTGATGATCAGCACCGACCTTCTGCTCGGTTTGATCAGCCTGAGCTTCGTGCCGTTTGTTGCCTGGCGCTCGGTTGTTACCCATTTGCGCCTGCGGGCCACCTGGCTGGTGCTGCAGGACAAGCTGTCGATCTTGTCTCGCGTGATGGACGAAAATCTCGGCGGCATTCGCGTGGTGCGGGCCTTTGCCGCCCAGGATCATGAACTCAAAAAGTTTGACGCCGCGTCCAAGGAAGCGGTGGACCTCGGGCATGAGCGCATCGGCACAAGGGTGCGCAACACCAGCGCGATGAACCTTTCCTATTACGCGGCGATGGTGCTGGTGCTGCTGGTTGGCGGTAACCGGGTGATCGATGGCGTCACCAGCGTCGGCACCCTGACGTTTTTTCTGACATTCATGACTATCCTGCAAATGCCGGTTCGGCAGATCGGGCTAATGACCAACGCGTTTGCCCGGGCTTCAACCTGCGGCGCCCGGCTTTTCGAGTTGCTCGATCGCACCGTTGCCATCGCTGACAAACCGGCGGCGCCTGATCTGGTCGTGAAACAAGGCGTGCTGCGCTTCGACGATGTGGGGTTCCGCTACCCCGGCGCGACCCATTCCGTGCTCTCAGGCGTAAGCTTTGCGGCCCGCCCAGGCGAAACCGTCGGCATTGTCGGGCCGCCGGGCAGCGGCAAATCCACTCTCGTGAACCTGATCCCGCGCTTTTACGACGTGACAAGCGGGCGGATCACCATCGACGACCAGGATGTCCGCGACGTGACCCTGCAATCGTTGCGGCGTGCAGTGGGCGTGGTGCAGCAGGACCCGTTTCTGTTCACGACAACCATCGAGAATAACATCGCCTATGGCGACCCTTGGGCGGAAGACGACAGCATTGAGGGCGCGGCGGAGTCGGCGCAACTTCACAGCTATATCTCGGGGCTGCCGACCGGTTACGGCACGGTCGTGGGCGAACGCGGGGTGTCACTGTCCGGCGGGCAGCGCCAGCGCCTTACCATTGCGCGCAGCCTGATGTTGAAGCCCGCGGTGCTGGTCTTTGACGACTCCACCGCCGCTATTGACGCCGGGACGGAGCAACGTATCCGCGCCGCGATCCGGTGCTTCGCCAAAAACCGCGTCACTGTCATCATCGCCCACCGACTAAGCTCGGTGATGGGTGCAAACCAGATCCTGTTTCTTGACAATGGCCGTGTGATCGAGCGCGGCACACATGAGGAACTGCTGCGCAAAGGTGGGCGCTACCGCGCCTTGTTTGATCTGCAGGATCGTCCCGCGGAGGCTGCAGCTGAATGACCGAGCGCCAAGACGAACACGAAACAGCGGATGAAGTCCGTGGCCGCCCGCCACGGGCCGTGGTCGGCTCGCACCGCGAGGAAGAAGAAGCGTTCGGCAAAGCCTATGATCCGCGCGTGGTGCAACGCATCTGGAGCTTCGTTCGGCCCCATAAAAAGCGGCTCGCCGTCGCTGTAGTGGCGGTGCTGGCGTTTACCCTCAGCCAGCTTGCCATCCCCCTGATTATCCGTTTTGCGATCGACAACAGCCTGGCCGGGGGCCTGGACCGCACACTGCTGTATGGCTCGGTTGCAGCGTTCGCCCTGGTGGTCCTGCTCAACTTCGGCGCCAGCTTTATTCAGGAAACCATTGTCGGCCGAGTGGCCGAAGAGGTGCTGTTTTCCATGCGCCGCGCGATGTTCGAGCATCTGCAGCGCGTGTCACTGAGCTTTATGGACAAAACCGAGGTTGGCCGGCTGATGTCGCGCCTCCAGGGCGATGTGAATTCCATGCAGGAGTTTTTGGAAACTTCCGTGATGAGCGTCGGCGACATCGTGCTGTTGGTCGGCATCGTCCTTGTGTTGCTTACCCTCGATTGGCAGCTTGGTCTTTTGACCTTGTCCACCATGCCGGTGTTGTTCATCGTCCGGCTGTTCTGGCTGCCTCGGGCGCGCGAAGCGTTCATGGCCGCCCACCAGGCAAACTCGGTGACCAGCGGGGCGCTGGCCGAAGGTATTTTGGGGGTGCGGACCATTCAGGGGCTGAGCCGGCAGGCCGTCAATTTCGACCTGTTTGACGACAAGGCTCAGAACAACCTGCGGGCGCATTTGCGCGGGGCGAAGTATTCCCAGGTGATGGTGCCAATCGTTGACACACTCACCGGAATCGCCATGGCCGTAGTGATCGTGGTTGGCGGCTCGATGGTGATGAGCCGCACCCTTGATGTCGGCGTGATGGTCGCCTTCTTGTTTTACATCCAGCGGTTCTTTGATCCGATCCGCTCGCTCACCATGCAATACAGCATCATGCAGCGGGCCATGGCCTCGGGCGAGCGCATCATCGAGGTGCTCGACGTGCCGATGGGCATCACCGACAAAGGCGGTGCGGCCGAGCTTTCCGCCAACACCGATGGGTCGGTGGAATTCCGCAACGTGACATTCGGTTACCGCGAAAATCTGCCCGTGCTGAAGAATGTCAGCTTTCGCGTCAATCCCGGCGAGACCGTCGCCCTGGTCGGCCCCACGGGCTCGGGCAAAAGCAGCGCCATGTCCCTGGTGCATCGGTTTTACGATGTGTGGGACGGCTCGGTCACGGTTGGCGGCCATGACGTGCGCGACCTGACGCAGGACTCGCTTGGTCGGCAGGTCGCGATGGTGCTGCAGGAGCCCTTCCTGTTCTCAGGCACCGTGTTCGAAAACATCCGTTACCACATGACCGGAGCCAGCCGGGAGCAGGTAAAGGCGGCTGCGGAGGCTGTGGGCGCGCATGATTTCATCATGCAGCTGCCTGAGGGTTACGACACGATGCTGGAACAGCGGGGCGGTAATCTTTCACTCGGCCAGCGCCAGCTTCTGAGCTTTGCCCGCGCGCTGGTGGCCGATGCCAGGATCCTGGTGCTGGATGAAGCCACGGCCAACATCGATTCTTATACCGAGATGCTGATTCAAAAAGCACTCCTGAAACTGCTGG
>Ga0210040_10009177_pt1 | contig 11555 bp, 9 predicted proteins | sample CryGeyCG12114_NA_FD_185462 | JGI IMG/M metagenome (GOLD analysis project Ga0210040, IMG submission 185462) | Groundwater microbial communities from aquifer - Crystal Geyser CG19_WC_8/21/14_NA (SPAdes) (version 2) | ecosystem: Environmental > Aquatic > Deep subsurface > Groundwater | place: USA... | reverse complement strand
GCCGCTGACCATTGGCGCCGTGATGCTGGTCGGTTGGGGCGTGGCCGGCCTAAGCCTTGGGGTCGCAATCGTGATGGGCGCAGCGTTGGCGCCAACTGATCCGGTGCTTGCCGGCGACCTTCAGGTTGGTCCGCCCCAGGAAGGGCGCGAGCATCCGGCCCGCTTCATACTGACCACTGAAGCGGGCCTCAATGACGGGCTTGCCTTTCCCTTTGTTTATCTTGGCCTGCTCGTTGTTTTGTCCGGCTTTGCGCCGCAAACCTGGGGGGTTGAGTGGCTCGGGCGCGACGTCCTGTATCGTATTGTGGTCGGCCTTCTGGCTGGAGCTGCCATGGGCTGGGCGCTCGGGAAGATGATCTTTGATTTTCCGCGCAACAACCCGCTTGCCGATAAGGGCGCCGGGATTATCGGCATGGCCGTTCTGCTGCTGAGCTATGGCTGCACCCAGCTGATCGGCGGCTATGGATTCATCGCGGCCTTTGTTGCCGGCGTGGTGTTGCGGCGCCAGGAAGCGGAGCACAATTTTCATCGCAAGCTCCACGACTTCAGCGAAGCGTTGGAACACGCCTTGACGGTGTTTCTTTTGTTTCTGCTCGGGGGCTCGTTGCCGCAGGTCTTGAGCTATCTGACATGGCAACTCGCGCTGATTTCCGTGATCCTGGTGTTCCTGATCCGCCCCGTCGTGGGCTGGCTTTCCTTGGCAGGAAGCGGGATGGAGCCGGGCCCACGCGCCTTGATTTCTTTTTACGGCGTGCGCGGCATCGGCTCGATCTACTATGTCGCCTTTGCCTGCACCCATTCGGAAAACGAAGGGGCGCGTGAACTCTGGGCCACGACGGCACTAACCATCCTGCTGTCCACGTTTGTGCACGGACTGTCCTCCGGCTTTGCCGACCAGTACCTTTCGCGCAACGAGGAACAGCCAGCCAAACAGGAGGAGTAAGACAACCCGTTGCGCCGCACAGACGGTAAGAGGATTGTTACCATGACCGACAATGGTTTTTCGCGAGCCTGAACAAGCCCGAAGCTCCCGGCATTTCACTGCTGGAGGGGCTCATGAAAAGCTTGCATCGGCTGTTATCAGTGAAACGCAAGGACATTCAGCGGCAGGTCGTTCATGACCTGTCGCGGTCACACGTGATCTTGTCGCTCGGCGTGTTCATGGTCATCGTGGTGACGCTCACGACCCTCGCCCTCGTGAGCTGGCGGCACGAACAGGTTTTGGCGAAAGCGCGGAGCGATCTGCGCAATGTCGCAACGCTGTTGTCCACACAAAGCCACCATGCGTTCCAGGGCATTGATGTTCTCCAGCAGTTGACGCTGGATCGGCTTGCGGCCAACGATATCCACACACCCGAGAGCCTCAGGACGTGGGCCGGCCAGCGGGAAGTGCATAGATTTCTCAGCGAAGCCGTCGGGCGGGTCGATATCCTTGATGCCGCAGCGATCGTGGACACGACTGGTCAATTGCTGACCTATTCGCGCGGCTGGCCAACCCCCGACCTGAATGTCTCGGATCGCGAATACTTCCAGGTTCTGCTGCATTCAGACCTGGACGCGCTTTGGAGCGAACCGGTTCTGAGCCGTGGAAATGGCACCCTGACCATTTACCGCGTCCGTAAGATTGCGCCCGATGGCGGCAAGCCGATTGGCATGCTGCTCAGCATGGTGGGCGTCCAAAAGCTCGGCGAGCTTTACGCGAGCATCGAATTGCCGACCGCAAGCAGCATCGGCCTGTTCCGCGAAGATGGGGTGACGCTGGCGCGCCAGCCCTCCGAGCCTCGGGATAGACGGCCTGATGCCACGCTTTGGCAACGTTTTCTCGACCTGAAGGAAACCGGCCAGCGGACCGTCATCTTCAGCGAAGCTCAGGATGGCGCCGCAGTGCTGACTGCGATTAGCGCGCTGCCTGGCGATCCGCTTTTCGTGACCGTCAGTTCGCCCGTTAGTGCCGTGCTCGCGGAGTGGCGAAAGGAAGCGGTGATTACCACTGGGCTCGCCGTTCTTTTGAACGTCGTGATCGGGATCGCCGGTATTTTGGGTCTCCGTCAACTGAAAACCACGCAGGAGCGGGCGCACGTGGAGTGGCAGGCAGCGCGACACGACCCGCTCACGACGCTGGCCAACCGTGTCTTGTTCCGGGAGCATCTTGATGCTCTCCTGACAGACGGGAGCCGTCCCGATTTCAGCCTGCTGTTGCTCGACCTCGATCGCTTCAAGGAAGTGAACGATACCTACGGTCACGCAACCGGTGATGAACTGCTGCTGGCGGTGACCAAGCGTTTGCGCCAAGCAGTGGGGAGCGATGACCTCGTGGCCCGCTTGGCGGGGGACGAGTTCGCAATCATTCATAAGGGAAACAGCGTGAGGGGAGAGTGCCCGGCGATTGCGGCTAATGTGCTCGCTGCCCTTGCCCGCCCGTTTGCGCTAACGGACTGCCATGTGGTGATCTCTGCCAGCATTGGCACGGTGTCGGCCGCGGAAGGGCATCGGATGAGCGAACTGCTGGCGAACGCCGACCTGGCGCTGTTCCGGGCCAAAGAAAACGGGCGTAACGAGGCCATCGCCTATGCACCTCAGATGCATGTTGACCGGCGCGAGCGCCTCGACCTCCTGCGGGATCTCCGGCAAGCCGTGGAGCAGGAGGACTTTGAGCTTTATTACCAGCCCATCATCAACCTTCACTCAGGAGAGATTGCCTCGTTCGAGGCACTGCTTCGCTGGAAGCACCCCACGAGGGGTTTTGTGTCCCCGGCGAAGTTTGTGGGGCTGGCTGAAGAAAGTGGGTTGATCAACACTTTGGGCAACTGGGTTCTCCGTCAAGCGTGCAAGCAGGCCCGCAAGTGGCCGGACCACATCAGCGTTGCCATCAACCTTTCGCCGGTTCAACTGCGCACGGGGGATATTTACGAGCAAACAAAGGCGGCACTGAAGGCTGCCGAACTTCCCGCCAACCGGCTGACGCTCGAGATCACCGAAACGGTGCAGCTCGAACACACCGCGGCAGGAAAGGTGCTTCGCGACCTCAAGAGCTTGGGCGTTCGCGTTTCGCTTGATGATTTCGGCACCGGCTATGCGGCCCTTAGCTATCTTTGGAGTTTCCCGTTCGACCTCATCAAGCTCGACCAGTCCTTTGTGCGCGAAATGCACCGCTCGCCCGAATGCGCTGTTATCGTGCAAACCGTGCTCGACATGGGCGATCGGCTCGGGATCGATGTGACGGCAGAGGGAGTGGAAACCCTTGAACAGCTCGAAACGCTGCGCCAGAAGGGCTGCGCCAAAGCACAGGGCTATGTATTGGGCCGGCCCATGCCGGCAGGCAGGGTCATGCCGTTTATCCTCAACTGGCAGTATCCGGCGCTCGACACCACCCTTGCGCTGGCTGGATAAGAAGCGGTGGAGTGCCATCAGGGTGTGAACTGGATGACGCCCCGATCCGTCACAACCAGGTCCAGCGCAATGTCGTGCGGACCGCGCTCGATAATGGTGAGTTCCTGGACGCCATAGGCGTAGCCGACAAACAGCGGCGGTTTGCTGAGCGCCGCAAGTGTGCGGTCGTAAAAGCCACCGCCATAGCCTAACCGCGTTCCCCTTCGGTCAAAGCCCACAAGCGGGGCAACCACGATGTGAGGATCGACCAACGGAGCAGTGGCGGGCGGCACACGGGTGTTGAACCGGGCCAAGTCCAACGGATCGCCCAACTGCCAGGATCGAAATAGCAGAGGCTCGGCTGCACCGGTCACCATCGGCAGGGCAGTGCAACAGCCTTTTGCTCGCAATGCCTCCAGCAGCGGCCGCGAATCGAGTTCGTCGCGGATCGGCCAATAGGCGGCCACGATCCCGCTCACGGGAATAGTCACCGCAGCAAGGAAGTTCCCGGCGGCGGCTCTGGACGCCTGTGCCGCTTCCTCGGGTGCAACCGCCGCGCGCCGCGCTAAGGCCACTGTTCGTAGCGCAGCCTTCTGGCTTTCAACCGTGGAGAAGCCGGGCACTACATCTGCTCGTAAACCGGGCCTTCGCCGCCTTGCGGGGGTACCCAGGTGATGTTGGTGTTGGGATCTTTGATGTCGCAGGTTTTGCAATGCACGCAATTTTGCGCGTTGATCACGAATTGCGGCTGCCCATCCCGCTCGACCCACTCGAACACGCCCGCCGGGCAATAACGGGTCGAGGGGCCGGCAAAAACATCGTGTTCGGATCGGCGCTGCAGGCCCATGTCCCCGACCTTGAGATGGGGTGGTTCGTCCTCGGCGTGGTTGGTGTTGGACAGGTAAACCGAAGAAAGCTTGTCAAACGTCAGCTGCCCATCCGGCTTTGGGTAGGAAATCGGGCGATGCCGGATGGCGGGTTCGAGTGATGCGGCATCCGATGTCCGGTGCTTGAGCGTCCCGAAGGGTGAAAAGCCGAACAGGGTTTCGGCCCACATATCGAGCCCGCCCAGCGCAATGCCGCCCAACGTACCAAAGCGGCTCCACAAGGGCTTGACGTTGCGGACAGTACGCAAATCTTTGCCGATCTCGCCCCCGCGCCAGCTGTTTTCGATCTCCGTGAGCTCATCGTTGGAGCGGCCCCCGGCGATTGCCGCCGCCACGTTCTCAGCCGCCAGCATGCCCGAGAGTACGGCGTTGTGGGTTCCCTTGATGCGCGGCACGTTGACCAAGCCGGCCGAGCAGCCGACCAGAGCGCCGCCCGGAAAGGTGAGCTTGGGCACGGACTGCCAGCCACCCTCGGCAATGGCGCGGGCGCCATAGGAGATGCGCTTGCCCCCTTCCAGGGTGGAGCGGATGGCGGGGTGGGTTTTGAAGCGCTGAAATTCTTCAAAGGGGGACAGATAAGGATTGCGGTAATCGAGATGCAGCACGAAGCCGACCGCGACCGTGTTGTTTTCCCAATGGTACAAGAAGGTCCCGCCCCCGGTTCCAGAGTCGAGCGGCCAGCCGAAGGAATGCTGCACCAGGCCTGCTTGGTGCTGTTCGGGCGGCACTTCCCACAATTCCTTGATGCCGACGCCGAACTTCATCGGGTCGCGCCCGTCACTGAGACCATAGTGAGCTATGGCCTTCTTTGTCAGCGAGCCGCGCACGCCCTCGGCCAGCAAAACATATTTCCCACGCAGCTCCATGCCGGGCTGAAACTCGGGTCCTGGCGTGCCGTCGCGCTTAATCCCCATGTCGCCGGTAAGCACGCCCACAACGGCGTCATTTTCACCGAACAGCAGATCGGCTGCGGCAAAGCCGGGATAAATGTCGACTCCCAAAGCTTCGGCCTTGCTGGCCAGCCAGCGGCAAACAAGCCCGAGCGAGACAATGTAATTGCCGTGATTGCTCATCAGCGGTGGCATCAGCGCGGAGGGGAGGCGAAACCGGCCGCGCTCGGTGAGCATCAGGAATTCGTCACGCGTGACGGGGGTAGTAAAGGGGTGGTCGGCTTCCTTGCGCCAGTCGGGCAAAAGACGATCAAAGCCAACTGGGTCGATCACCGCCCCTGAAAGAATGTGCGCACCGACTTCGGCACCCTTTTCCAGCACCACGACGCTGAGATCGGGCGACACCTGTTTGAGGCGGATCGCCGCTGAAAGCCCGGCGGGGCCGGCACCGACAATCACCACATCGAAATCCATGCTTTCGCGTTCGACCTCGATCATTTCGCCTCGATTCCGAATTACTGGTGGGAGCGGTCTAGGGCTTGTCGGCGCAAAAGTTAAGGCAAGACTGGCGCTCCGATCGCAGCTGTTTTAAGCACCCGGTTCAGGGTCGGCCAGTCCTGCCCAAAGCTGCAACTGCACACCGTGCTGAGGGAATGCGGATGAAGGTTCTGGTTCCGGTCAAGCGCGTGGTTGATTACAACGTTCGCATTCGCGTCAAGGCGGACGGCTCGGGTATTGACCTCAACAACGTGAAAATGTCGATGAACCCATTCGACGAGATTGCGGTTGAAGAGGCCGTCAAGCTCCGGGAAGCGGGTGTCGTAAGCGAAGTCGTGGCCGTTTCGATCGGACCACAGCAGGCGCAGGATACGTTACGCACCGCCCTCGCCATGGGCGCCGATCGCGCTATCCTGATCACCGCGGATGACGTTCTCGAACCGCTGGCGGTCGCAAAGCTACTGAAGGCCATTGTGGGCGAGGAACAGCCGCAACTGGTGATCCTCGGCAAGCAGGCCATCGATGACGACAATAACCAGACCGGCCAAATGCTCGCCGCACTGCTGGGTTGGGGACAGGGCACCTTCGCCTCCAAGGTCGATGTGGAAAGCGACAGCGTCACTGTTTCGCGTGACGTCGACCATGGGGTGCAGATCGTCCGGCTCCAGCTGCCCGCCATCCTGACTACGGATTTAAGGCTGAACCAGCCGCGCTACGCCACCTTGCCCAACATCATGAAAGCCAAAAAGAAGCCGCTCGTTGAGCGCAAGGCTGCTGAGTTCGGCGTGGATCTGGCACCCCGGATCAAGGTGCTTGCCACCGCGGCGCCGGAGTCGCGCCAGGCCGGCATCAAGGTTGCATCCGTCGACGAATTGCTTGATCGGCTCCGCAACGAAGCCGGCGTTCTTTAGGCCGGAGAGGAGGATTTCTCATGGCTGTTCTGCTGATTGCTGATCACACTGCTGACGGTCTTGCGGCGCACACCGCCAACGCCTTGACCGCAGCCCTTCGTCTCGCGGGCGAGGTCGATGTGCTGGTCGCTGGCGAGAATGCCCGCCGAGCAGCCGAACAGGCGGCTACCCTGAGCGGTGTTCGCAGGGTGCTGCTCGCTGAAGGGGAGGCCCTGGCGGAACAATTGCCCGAGCCGCTCGGAGATCTGATCGTTCGTCTTGCTCCGGGCTACGCTGCCGTGGTTGCGCCCGCGAGTTCCAGCGGCAAGAACGTGCTGCCCCGCGTTGCTGCGCTGCTCGACGTCATGCAGGTGTCTGATGTGATTGCTGTGGACGCGCCCAATCGCTTCCGGCGCCCGGTTTATGCCGGCAACGCCATCCAGACGGTTGAGACAACCGATCCGATCACCGTGCTGACTGTGCGGACATCCGCATTCACGCCGGTTGAAACAGGTGCGCAGTCGGCGCCCATCGAAAGCATCGAGAGCGTAGATGCGTCGACGGTGTCGCGCTTTGTACAAAATCAGATTGCCCGGAGCGAGCGGCCTGAACTGGGCTCGGCCAAGATCGTGATCGCGGGCGGACGTGCCTTCGGCTCCAAAGAGAAGTTCGACCAATCCCTGATCCCCGTTGCCCAAAAGCTGGGTGCGGCGATCGGGGCCAGCCGAGCTGCGGTGGATGCCGGTTTTGCGCCCAACGAGTTGCAGGTTGGCCAGACCGGCCGGGCCGTGGCGCCCGACCTTTATATCGCTTGTGGCATTTCCGGCGCGATCCAGCATCTGGCCGGCATGAAGGATTCCCGCGTCGTGGTTGCAATCAACAGCGATCCGGAAGCCCCGATCTTTGGGGTCGCAGATTACGGGCTGGTGGGCGACGTTTTCGCGGTGCTGGCGGAACTCAAGGAGAAGCTGTAACGCCGCAAGCCAGTCCAGGACCGATCTGAGCCAAAGCCAGCAGCACTGTTATTTGACTGCGCAAGCAGGACCTTGTGCGGGACCGAGTGCGTTCAGCCTTGGACCGGACGCTTTTGAGCACTACACTAACTATCCATGTTGCTCCATCACACCGCCACCGCCGAGCCGTCGATCGCCGCCGCTCCCCAACCGGGGCGGTTAGTCGACAGCTTTGGCCGTCAGATTACCTATCTCAGGGTTTCAGTTACCGACCGCTGCGATTTCCGCTGCGTGTATTGCATGGCGGAGGAGATGACCTTTCTCCCCAAACGGGACGTTCTGAGCTTTGAAGAAATCGACACCATTGCGTCCGCCTTTATCCGGCGCGGGGTGACGAAGCTTCGCCTGACAGGCGGCGAGCCGCTGGTGCGCCGCGATATCATCGAACTTGTCGAGCAGTTAGGACGGCACATCCACACCGGGGATCTGGCCGAACTGACACTGACCACCAATGGCAGCCAGCTCAAAAATCATGCTGTTGCGCTGGCCGCGGCCGGGGTCAAACGAATCAATGTCTCGCTCGACACGCTGGACCCGGAGCGCTTTGCCGCCATTACGCGCCGCGGACGGCTTCCCGATGTCATGGCCGGGATCGAGGCCGCGGAAGCGGTTGGGATCCGGATCAAGATCAATATGGTCGCCATGCGTGGCATCAATGACGATGAGATCGAGCCGATGCTGCGCTGGGCCCACGGCCGGGGTCATGCCCTGACGCTGATCGAAGGCATGCCGCTCGGCGAGGTCGGTCTCGACCGAGTGGAAACATACCTGCCGCTGCGGGAAATACGCGATCGATTAGCCGAGCGCTTTACGCTCGAAAAACTCCCCGACCGGACCGGCGGGCCGGCGCGCTACCTCCGCGTCGCAGAAACCGGCGGCGTGCTCGGCATGATCACGCCCATGAGCCACAACTTTTGTGAAAGCTGCAACCGGGTGCGGCTGACCGCGACGGGGCAGTTGTTTCTGTGCCTTGGGCAGGAGCACCACGTTGATTTGCGCCAAGTGTTGCGTGAACAAGGGCCAGAAGGGCTCGACGCAGCGCTCGACCATGCGATGATCATCAAGCCCAAGGGCCATGATTTCGTGATTGATCGAAGCCGGCCCGAGCCGGCGCTATCGCGGCACATGTCGGTTACGGGCGGGTAGCCGTCTCACCGGGGCGGTAGGCGCGCTTGAGGACCAGGACTTGGTCCCGGCCTACTCGTCGTCGATCTTGGCAAAATCCAGCGGCAGGGCCGTGGTGTATTTGATTTGCTCCATGGCAAATGACGAACTGACATCCGACAGCGCGATGCGGCCGATCAGCTTCTTATAAAAGGAGTCATAGGCCTGGATGTCAGGCACAACGATGCGCAAAAGGTAGTCCACATCGCCGCTCATGCGGTAAAACTCAACGACCTCGGGAAATTCCTCCACTACGGTGGCGAATTTCTTGAGCCAGGTTTCGTTGTGTTCATTGGTCTTGACCTGCATGAACACGGTGACGCCGGCATTGATCTTGGTCGGATCAAGAATTGCGACCCGCCGTCGGATGATGCCGTCTTCTTCCATCTTCTGGATACGGCGCCAGCAGGGCGTGGTGGACAGCCCGACCTTGCGGCCGATTTCAGCGACCGGCATGGTCGCATCCTTTTGCAGGATCGCGAGAATTTTGCGGTCGATCTTATCCAGTGCCATTCCGCCCCCGCAGAACACAGTTCCCCGATCCGGCCATTTTGTCGCGAATTTTCGCGCCGGTACGCTGGGAGCGCGCAATGAAGGCAAATTTGTTGCGTCTGTCAAGATGGCGAAAGTTCGGTGCGATCGTGGCGGTCTTATGTCACCCTGCGAGCTTCGACGTGCAGGTCACCCCACTATCAAAGCTGTTCCACGTGAAACACGGTCCGGGGTGGCGCTATTTTTGACCTTTCGGTCAAGGTTGGTTTGTGCTGGTATTCCCGGCAGAGCGTCTGCTAGCCATAGGGGAATATATGTCGGCTCTCAAAAGTGGGCAGCCGGGCCTGATCGGCTATGCGGCTATGCTGGAGCAGTTTCATCCCAGCGAAGTTGTGACCCTTTCGGCTTATGCCGAATCCAAGGGATTCAACGGCGTTATGGCGGCGGACCACTTCCAGCCCTGGGTGCCCCAGCAAGGTCAAAGCGCCTTTGTGTGGAACGTGCTGGCGGCGCTCGGCGAGCGCACCGTAGGCGATTTTGGCCCCGGCGTTATTGCCCCGACCTTTCGCTGGCATCCGGCCATGGTGGCGCAGGCCTCGGCGACAATGGCGGCGATGTATCCCGGCCGCTATTGGCTTGGCGTCGGTTCGGGCGAAGCGCTGAACGAACATATCCTTGCACAATACTGGCCTGACATCGGCGAGCGCTCGGCTCGCATGTTCGAAGCGGTGGAGCTGATCCGCAAGCTGTTTGATGCCTCGCTTAAGAGCCAGGACGTCAAGCACAACGGCACCTACTACAAAATGGAGTCCACCCGCTTGTGGACCATGCCGGAGGTGGCGCCGGAAATCCTGGTTGCGACATCGGGACCCATCAATGCCAAGAAGGCCGGCAAGCTGGCCGACGGCTTGATCACCGTCGGCGCGCCGCTCGAAAAGATCGAAGGATTGTTCGACAAGTTCTATGAAGGTGCGCGCGAGGCCGGCAAGGACCCGAGCCGCATGCCAAAGGTGCTGCAGCTGCATCTCAGCTGGGCTGCGACCTATGAGGAAGCGCTCAGCAACGCTCTGACCGAGTGGCCCAATGGTGGCATGAAATTTCCCAAGGCCGACATTCGCTCGCCTTTTGATTTCGAGCAAATGGCCAAGCTGGTGCGGCCCGAGGACTTCAAGGGGCGGATGCTGATCTCACCCGAACCGGACGAACACCTCGAATACATCCAGCGTTTTGCAGATCTCGGCTTTGATCGCATTTACCTCCATAATGTCGGGCGCAACCAGCGCGACTGGATCGACGTGTTTGGCCGTGAAGTTTTGCCAAGGCTGGTGCAGCCGTGAGTTTTCGGCGCCTCAGCCTTTGGGGCATCGAAGGCATTCCCGAAGTTGAAGCGGGAAACGATCTGGTTGCGACCATGGGGCGGGCCATCGACCTCACGGCGGAGGCCGATCCAGATACGCGGCCCCAAGACGGCGACATCTTCGTTGTTACCAGCAAGATCGTCAGCAAGGCGGAAGGCCGGCAGGTACCGTTTGCCGAGCGCGAGCGCGCCATTGCGGAAGAAACCGTGCGGGTGGTCGCCGAGCGGGTGCATGCGGGCGGCATCACGCAGATCGTTGAAACGCGTCAGGGCCTGATCCTCGCAGCAGCCGGCATCGACACCAGCAATGTGCCCGAAGGCGTGGCGCTGCGGCTGCCCGAGGACCCCGACCGCTCGGCGCGACAGCTCTGCGCGGGTTTGCGGGCGCGCTACGGCGTTGCAGTCGGGGTGATCATCACCGACACGCTGGGCCGGCCCTGGCGGGTCGGACAGACCGATGCGGCGATCGGCGCGGCCGGATTGCAGCTGGTCGATGATCTGCGCGGCGGGGTGGACAGTAACGGTCGGCCGCTCAATGTCACCATTACCGTGCTGGCCGATGAACTGGCCGGGGCGGCCGATCTGGTTAAAGGCAAGGCAAGCGGCATTCCGGTAGCGGTGGCGCGCGGGCTCGGGCGGCTGGTCACCGACCTCGATGCTCCAGGTGCACACACTCTGATCCGTCCCGTGGAAGAGGACATGTTCCGCTTCGGCTCGGCGGAGGCCTATCGTCTCGGTTATGAGGCTGGACGGCTCGATGCAGGTGTTGGCGCGCCCCGGCAGACCGAAACCATCGCGGAGCGGGAGCACTCATGAGCGCACATGCAAGAGTGTTGGGGAGCGGGTTGACCGCTTTGATGCTTATGCTGGCCGGCAGCGCTTCGGCTGCGACCACCTATCCGCTCCAGATTAACAATTGCGGCTTTTCAGTCCGGGTGGAAAAAGCGCCCGAGCGAGTGGTGACGATCAAGTCGACAGCAACCGAGATGCTTCTG
>Ga0210040_10009176_pt1 | contig 11556 bp, 10 predicted proteins | sample CryGeyCG12114_NA_FD_185462 | JGI IMG/M metagenome (GOLD analysis project Ga0210040, IMG submission 185462) | Groundwater microbial communities from aquifer - Crystal Geyser CG19_WC_8/21/14_NA (SPAdes) (version 2) | ecosystem: Environmental > Aquatic > Deep subsurface > Groundwater | place: USA... | reverse complement strand
CGGCGGTGCCGCGGCGGGTTCCGGCTCCCCGGTCCAGCGGGTGTCCTCCTTGGCCAGGCCGGCGTCGTCGTGCGCGGCCTCGGCCGCGATCGCGGTCGACGGGAAGGGGACCGGCGTGGTCGGGGTCACGGGCTGCTTTTCCTTGGTCATCTGCATGACACCTACCAGCGTCGTTCGAACTTGTTGCGGAGATAAATGGCGAGCCCGTTCATCAGGAGCATGAAGACGAGCAGCACAATGATGGCGGCGCTGGTCTTCTGAACGAAGGCGCGATCGATCTCGTCCGACCAGAGGAAGATCTGCACCGGCAGCACCGTCGCGGGCGACGTTATCCCGCCCGGTGGCGCGGCGATGAACGCGCGCATGCCGATCATCAGCAGCGGCGCGGTCTCGCCCAGGGCGCGGGCCATGCCGATGATGGTGCCGGTCAGGATGCCGGGGAGGGCGAGCGGCAGGACGTGGTGGAACACGACCTGCATCTTGCTCGCGCCCACCCCGAGCGCGGCGTCGCGGATGGAGGGCGGGACGGACTTGATCGCGTTGCGCCCGGCAATGACGATTACCGGCATGGTCATCAGCGCCAGGGTCAGCCCGCCGACCAGCGGAGCCGAGCGCGGCAGGTTCATGATGTTGAGGAAGACGGCCAGGCCCAGCAGACCGAAGATGATCGACGGCACGGCCGCGAGGTTGTTGATGCTGACCTCGACCAAGTCGTTCCAGCGGTTCCGCCGCGCGAACTCCTCCAGGTAGACCGCCGCCAGCACGCCGACCGGAAATGCCAGTGCCATGGTGACGAAGATCGTCAGCATGCTGCCCTTGAGCGCGCCCCAAACGCCGGCCATCGCCGGGTCGGTGGCGTCGGAGGCGCTGAGGAAAGTGCCGCTGAACCCGCCCGCACCGCGCACCACCATGGTGACCAGCAGGAAGGCGAGGAACCCCAGGCTGAGCAGCACGGCGGCGAGGCCGAGCGCGCGGAACCGGCGCTCGGCGGCGTAGCGGCGGGCGACGCGGCGCTTCATCTCGTCGCCCGACCAGCGCGTGGCGGGGCCGACCTGGTTCAGCGGCTTACTCATAAGCTTCCCGGTAGCGCCGCACCACGTGAAGCGCGATGAGGTTCAGGAGCAGGGTGACGACGAACAGCACCAGGCCCAGCGCGAAGGCGGCGAGCGTCTTGGGGCTGTCGAATTCCTGGTCGCCGGTCAGCAGCTGGACGATCTGGGTGGTGACGGTGGTCACGCTGGCGAACGGGTTGGCGGTCATGTTCGCCGACAGGCCCGCGGCCATGACCACGATCATGGTCTCCCCGATCGCCCGGCTGACGGCGAGCAGGACGCCGCCGACCACGCCGGGAAGGGCGGCGGGCAGGATCACCTTGCGGATGGTCTCGGACCGGGTCGCGCCCATCGCCAGGCTGCCGTCACGCATCGCCTGCGGCACGGCCGCGATGCTGTCGTCGGCCATGGAACTGACGAACGGGATGATCATGATCCCCATCACGAGGCCGGCCGCCAGCGCGCTCTCGCTACTGGCCGAGGTGATGCCGATCGCCAAGGCGAAGTCGCGGACCAGCGGGGCGACCGTCAGTGCCGCGAAATAGCCGTAGACCACCGTCGGGACGCCGGCGAGGATCTCCAGCATCGGCTTCAAGACCGAGCGCAGCCGGGCCGGCGCGTACTGGGTGAGGAAGATGGCGCTCATCAGCCCCAGCGGGATGGCGACGATCATGGCAATGATCGCGCCGATGAACACCGTGCCCCAGAACAGCGGAACGGAGCCGAACGCGCCCGACGAGCCGGCCTGGTCGGCCCGGATCGCGGTCTGCGGCGACCAGTGGGTGCCGAACAGGAAGTCGGTCGCCGGCACCATCGAAAAAAAGCGCAGCGATTCGAACAACAGCGACAGGACGATTCCGAGCGTCGTCAGGATCGCGATCAGCGAGGCGGCCACCAGCAGGCCCATCAGCCACTTCTCGACCCCCGACCGTGCCCGGAAGCTCGCCCGCACGCGGGTCAGCCCCCAGGCCGCGCCCGCGATCGCCAGCAGCAGCGCGAACCCGCCGCCGATCAGCCCGTAGCGGCCGAGCGCTGCACGGTAGACCGGGGCGATCTGCGCGGCTTCCGGGCTGATCGCGGCTGCGATCTGTCCCGTTGCCAGCTGGTAGGCCTCGCCCAGGATGTTGGCGCGGGCAAGGTCGAACTCGGGCAGCTGCCGGCCGGCCGGGCTGGCGAGCACGGCGCGGTTGACCAGCTGCTCCTGGATCGGGCTCCACGCGGCCAGGAACAGCAGCGCCGGCACCGCCGCCCACAGGAAGGCGAAAGCGGCATGGTAGCCGGGCAGGCTGTTGAGCCGCGCAGGCCCGCCCGCCCGCAATCCGGCCGCGCGATTGCGGGCCAGGAAAGCGGCGGCGGCGGCGACCAGCACCACCAGCACCAAGGCCAGGAACAGGCTCACGCCGCCGCCGTCACGCTTACTTGAGGGTCGCCGGGTCGAGCGGCGTCAGCGCCGCCGCCTGCGCCGTCGCGGCCTGCGCCTCGGCGCCGCCGAACGGGACCAGCCCGCGCTTTTCCAGCAGCCCGCCGGTCGCCCAGTTCTTCGCATATTCGGCGATGAACTGCTTGATGCCCGGCTTGGCCCCGGCATGCTCGCCCTTGACGTAGACGTACAGCTTGCGGGCGCCCGGATAGGTGAGGTTCTGGATGGTCTGCTCGGTCGGCAGCACGCCGCCAAGCTCGACCGGCCGCACCTTGTCGGCATTCTGTTCGAGGAAGCTGTAGCCGAGCACCCCAACGCTGCCCGGGTCGGCGGCGACCTTCTGCACCAGCAAATTGTCGTTCTCGCCGGCCTCGACGTAGGCGCCGTCCTCGCGGATCTTGGTGCAGACATCCTTGTGCTTGGCCTCGTCGCTCTTCTTCAGGGCGACCATCGCCGGATCGCTCTCGCAACCCTTGGTGAGAATAAGGTCGGCCAGGCTGTCGCGGGTGCCCGACGTCGGCGGCGGACCCAGCACGCGGATCTTCACCGCCGGCAGGCTTGGGTTCACGTCCTTCCACGTCTGCGCCTTGTTCGCGCCTTGGCCGAACGGATTGGCGGCCAGCGCCTTGTAGATGTCTGCCGTGGTCAGCTTGAGCGGCGCCAGTTCGTTGGCCTCGATCATGGTCAGCCCATCGATGCCGATCGGCACCTCGATAATTTGGCGTGCGCCGGCCTTGGCGCAGGCGTCATATTCGCTGCGCTTCATCGCGCGCGAGGCGTCCACCATGTCCGGATAATCCTGCCCCACGCCTTCGCAGAACAGCTTGATTCCGGCGCCCGTGCCGGTCGATTCGACGATCACGTTGCTACCTGGATTGGCCTTCATGAAGGCCTCCGCCATGGCGGCCGTGAACGGGTAAACGGTCGAGGAGCCGACGATCTTGATCTGCGAGGCGGCCCCGGCATTGCCGCCGCCACCGCCGCAGGCCGACAGGAGCGCTGCCACGGGCAGCACAGCGAACGAAAGCTTCTTCATGATCGAATCCCTCCCCGAGGCGCGGCCGGACCGCTTGGCTTTGCCTCTAGCGGCTGCTTCGGGAGTCCTGTGCGACGGTTCGGTGACTCTTCCGTGACACCCGCTCAGGCGAGCGGCAGTGCGACCACCACCTCCGTGCCCTCGCCGGGCGTGCTGCTGATGTCGAGCCGGCCGCGGTGGCGCTCGACGATATGCTTGACGATGGCGAGGCCCAGGCCCGTGCCGCCGCTGTCGCGGCTGCGCGCGGCATCCACGCGGTAGAAGCGCTCGGTCAGGCGGGGCAGGTGCTGCGGCGCAATCCCGTCGCCATGATCGCGGACGCTCAGGCGGGCCTCTCCAGCGCTGACCGAGACGCTCAACGTCACCAGCTGCGATCGATCCGAACAGCCGTAACGGACCGCGTTGCCGAGCAGGTTGTCCATCAGCTGCACCAGCTGCGCATGGTCCCCGGCGACCGGCGCCGGCCCGGCGCCCTCCAGCTCCACCGTGCAGCCGCGCCCCATCGCCAGCGGCGTCGCATTGCCGGCGGCGACGCGCGCGACCTCGGCAAGGTCGACCCGCTCCGACGGCGCTACGAAGCGCTCGGCCTCGATCCGGCTGAGGCTCATCAGGTCGGCGACGATCCGCAGCATTCGGCGGGCTTCGGAATGGATGGACTCGCCGAACCGGCGCCGCAGCGTTTCCGGCAGCTCGCCGTCCTCTGCGAGGGTCTCGGCATAGCCGATGACCGTCGCCAGCGGAGTGCGCAGTTCGTGGCTGGCGTTGGCGACGAAATCGACCCGCATCTTCTCCGCGGCCCGCGCCGCCGAGCGATCGGACAGGCGCACCAGCAGCAGCCCGTCGGCCGCCGGGCGGACCTGCAGCGCCCAGGTGCGGCCCAGGCCGCCCAGGCCCGCAACTTCCAGGTCGACCGGGCGACCGCCGAGGATCGCCGCCAGCGCCTGCGGCTGGCGCACGGCCAGGCGCACGTCGCGCCCGACGATCTCCCGTCCCAGCAGCGCCAGGGCCGCGGCGTTGGCGGCACTCGTCCGCCCGCGTTCCACCAGCAGCGCAGGCTCCTCCATCGCGTCGAGCAGGGAACGGACGAGGGGCGGAAGCGAAGCCATGCGCCTGTGTCTAACCGGAGGGCGCCCGCGCGGCTAGGCAGGGCTCTCCACAAGCGGGCGGTAGCGCCGGCTGCGCCAGGCAGCGGCGATCACGATCAGCAGGATCGGATAGCTCCAGAAGCGCATGGCCGCCGCATAGGCGATGTCGACCAGGCTCGGCTGGAGCATCCGGAGCAGATGGCCCAGCACGGTGGTCAGCTGAAGGCCAGCGACCCACAACGGCCAGAAGCGCTCCGTTCGCAGCGACAAGCCGACGAAGAACGCCAGCACCGCCAGGTCGACCAGGGCGATGTCCGGTGCAACCGGGCTATTGAACCTGATCAACCACGATGACACCAGCGATGCCGCCAGGCAGATGCTGGCACCCCACCGGGTTTCGCGATCGCCGAAGCGAAAGGCCGCGGCGACGCCCGTGAGAACCAGCAGATAGTAGAGCGCAATCCGGATCATCCGGTTTGTTACCGTGAGCGGGCGAGCCTGGCCACTTGGGCAGCCGGGCTCACACCCTCATGGTAAGCGCCTCAGCTCACGGCGCGCAGCTGGGCGGCTGCGGGCGGACACTCGCCGCCGTCACCGAACGAGACGGTGCGCAGGCCCGGGACCTGCTGCTTGGCGGTGACCAGCGCGGCGTGGGCCTGGCCCATGCGGCCGCGGGCGGCGACGAGGCCGGACAGGGCGGCGGCGACTTCTTCAAGTGCCTGGTGACCGGTGGCGATGCCGACGCCGGCGGCCGTGCGGGCGCGGATCATGCGGGACTGCAGCTCCGCCAGCTCCATCAGCGCGGCTTCGATGCTGTCCTCGACCGCCCGGACCTGGGTGGCGACGGCGTGGGCGGACTGTTCGACCATCTGTTTACGCATGACCTCTCCTTCGGGCGCACTGGTTGCGTCCGGGTGATTGGGTCCGCGGCAGCTGAGGAGATCGGCTAGTGACCGGCCATCCGGGCGAGGCTTTCAAGCCCCGCGAGGTACATGCCGGCCGAGAAGCTGGCTCCAACCGAGATCCCGACGATCCACAGGAGCCGCTGGCCGATGCTCATCTCGTTGCGCGGGGTGCTCCTGGTTGACCACGGCAGAACCAGGGGGGATCGGGGCGAAGGCGCCCTCTGCTCGGTATCGAGGTCTCCGTCGACCCCAATCCCCTCTGCACGATCAGCGTGCCGAATCTGAAAACTGATCGCCCCGTCCTGTTCGGGCCGGATCGGCTCGGGGTCGAGGTCCGGCGCTTGATGTATCAAGCGTTGATATGGCTCCGCCTGCGCAACCAGGCGCGCGGCGTCCTGCCGCCGGGCGACGCCCAGGATGCGGATGGCGGTGCGGATCCGCTGGTCGACCGTGTGCGGCGAGATGCCGAGCCGGGCGGCGATCTCCTTGCTGCTGAGGTGCTGGTCGACCAGGCGCAGCACTTCGAGCTGACCGGGCGAAAGCTTGTCGATCAACGCGGTCGCAATCCCTTGCTTGTGGTCCGGACCGACCCCGTCCGGGTTGAACTCAGGCACGAACGCACCCTTGAAAGACTGATACATGCCTACCCCTTCCCCAACGCGTGCGGACGTAACAGAAAAGATTCGCGACCGCGACTCAGGGGTGATGCTTGGGCAGGAGGGCACTGAAAGGTCGGGAGAGTCACTCACACCGACGATGGTGGTGGAGAGGGCTGGATTCGAACCAGCGTACGCTTGCGCGGGCAGATTTACAGTCTGCTGCCTTTAACCACTCGGCCACCTCTCCACGAGGTGCGGGGCGCACATGGCGGGGGCATGCGGGCCTGTCAACGGCGCGTAGGTCCTAGCGGCCGCGAAACAGCCCGCCCATGATCCCGCGCAATAGCTGATTGCCGAGTTGGCGCCCGATCGAGCTCGCCGCCGAGCGGGTGGCGCTCTGCAGGGCCTTGTCGAACGCGCTTGGCTTGGCCGCCTCGCGCGCCTGCCGGGCTTCCTCCCGCTCGGCGTCGCGGCGGAGGCGGTCCTCGTCGCGCTGGGCGGCGGCAGTGGCGCGGGCCTGTTCGCGGGCAGCCTGCGCAGCCTCGCGCGCCTGCTGGGCAGCGACCCGCTCCTCGTCGGTGCGGGCCTTTTGCGCGGCGGCGGCGGCGGCGGCTTCCTGCGTCTTCGCGGCGAGGATCTCCTCCGCCGAGGCGCGGTCCACCGCCGTGTCGTACTTGGTGCCCACCGCGTCCGTGCTCACCAGCACCTGGCGCTCCGCGTCGGTCAGCGGTCCCACCCGGCTGGCCGGCGCCTTGATCAGCACCCGCTCGACCGGCGTCGGCGCCCCGTCCGGCTGCAGCAGCGAGACCAGGGCCTCGCCGACCTTCAATTCCGTGATCGCGCTCCCAACGTCCACCGCCGGATTGGGCCGGAAGGTGTCGCCCGCGCTCTTCACCGCCGCCTGGTCGCGCGGGGTGAAGGCGCGCAGGGCGTGCTGGACCCGGTTGCCCAGCTGGCCGGCGATCTTATCGGGGATGTCGATCGGGTTCTGCGTGATGAAGTAGACGCCCACGCCCTTGGAGCGGATCAGCCGCACCACCTGCTCGACCTTCTCGGTCAGCGCGGCCGGCGCGTCCTCGAACAGCAGGTGCGCTTCGTCGAAGAAGAAGCACAGGGTGGGCACCGCCACGTCGCCGACCTCCGGCAGGGTCTCGAACAGCTCGGACAGCAACCATAGCAGGAACGTCGAGTAGAGGCGGGGCGAGGCCATCAGCTTGTCGGCGGCCAGGATGTTGACCATCCCACGGCCGCCATCGTCCGTCGCTAGCAGGTCGGTGAGCTCCAGCGCCGGCTCGCCGAAGAACTTGTCGCCGCCCTGGGCGCGTAGCTGCAGGAGCGAGCGCTGGATGGCGCCGACCGATGGCTTCGACACATTGCCGTACTTGAGCGTGATCTCGTCCGCGCGCTCGCCGATGCTGACCAGCATGGCCTGGAGGTCGTCCAGATCGAGCAGCAGCAGGCCGTCCTCGTCCGCGACATGGAAGGCGATCGCGAGCACGCCCTCCTGCACCTCGTTGAGGTTCATCAGCCGCCCGAGCAGCAGCGGTCCCATCTCGCTGACGGTGGTGCGCACCGGGTGGCCGGAAACGCCGAACAGGTCCCAGAACTGCACGGGGCAGGGGTCGTAGCGCCAGTCGACTTGCCCGATCTCCGCCGCCCGGGCAGCGAACACCGCATGGGTGCGGCTGTCGGGCGAGCCGGGCATGGCGAGGCCGGCGAGGTCGCCCTTCACGTCGGCGACGAAGCAGGGCACGCCGGCGGCGGAGAAACCTTCGACCAATCCTTGCAGGGTGACGGTCTTGCCGGTCCCGGTCGCGCCGGCAATCAGGCCGTGGCGGTTGGCCCGCGACAGTTCCAGCCGCTGCGGCTTGCCCCCGCCCGCGGCCGACCCGATGAAGATGCTGCTTGCCACCTCGGCCACGTTACCATTCTCCCATTTGGGCAGAACCGTAACGTGGCCGACAAGCGGGGGCTAGCGGGCGATGTTGAGGCCGAGGAAGAACTCTGGCGTCTGGCCGCGCTTGACCAACAGCAGGACCGACGGCCGGCTGGCGCGGCGCGCGGCCTCAACCGCCGCCACCACCTGCGCCGGACTGGTGACCGGCTGCTGGTTGACGGACATGATGAGGTCGCCGCGCTGGAAGCCCTTTTCGGCCGCATCGCTGTTCGGATCGACCCGGCCGACAATTACGCCGCGCGCGGTCGCCGGCAGGTTGACGGCCCGGGCGATGTCCGGCGTCAGCGGCTGCAGCGACAAGCCGAGCGTCTGGTTGGCCGGCGCGGGCGCGGTCGTGCCCTCGTTGTCGTTGTCGGGGAAGGCGTTGCCGCCGCCGCCGACCTGCTTGGCGAGTTCCTCCTCGCTCGGCCGTTGCGCGACCGTGACCTGCACCGTCTGGCGCCGGCCGCCGCGCACGAGCTCCACCGGCACCTTCGAGCCGACCGGCGTGTTGGCGATCAGATAGCTGACCGTCTCGTCCGGAGTCACCGCGCGGCCGTTGACTGACAGGACGACGTCGCCCTGCTGCAGGCCGGCCCGCGCCGCCGCTCCGCCGGGAACGATCGAGCGGACGATCTCGCCGCGGTCCTTGGGCAGGCCCAGGCTGTTGGCGATGGTCTCGTCCAACGACTGCAAGCCGACGCCGAGGTAGCCGCGCTGCGGCGCCTGGCCGCGACGGAGGCTCTCGACCACCGGGCGCGCCAGCTCGGCGGGAATCGCCAGGCCGATGCCGACGTTGGTCCCGGTCGGGCTGATCAGCGCCGAGTTGATGCCGATGACGTTGCCGCTCATGTCGAACATCGGACCGCCCGAGTTGCCCATGTTGATGCTGGCGTCGGTCTGGATGTAGCGGTCGTAGGCGCCCACCCCGGTGATGCCGCGATGCAACGCCGAGACGATGCCGGCGGTGACCGTGCCGCCCAGCCCATAGGGGTTGCCGATGGCGATCACCCAGTCGCCGACCCGGGCGCGGGTGCTGTCGCCCCAGTTGACGTACGGCAGGTTGCTGCCCTCGATCTTGAGCAGCGCCAGGTCGGACGGCTGGTCGCGACCGATGATCCGGGCGGGGAACTCGCGCCGGTCGGGCAGGGTGACGGTGACCTGGTCGACCGTTCCGGTGCCGCTGGCGCCCTGGATCAGGTGGTTGTTGGTGACGATGTAGCCGTCGGCCGAGATGATGAAGCCGGAGCCCAACGAGCCGGTCTCGCGGGTGCGCGGCGTTGCGCCCCCGGTGCCGCCCTGGCCCTGGCGCTGGCCCTGACCTCCGTCAGGGGTCGGCCCGCCGAAGCGACGGAACAGTTCTTCCAGCGGGTCGGCGGTCTGCGCCTGCACCGGCACGCGCTGCTTGGTCGAGATGTTCACCACCGCCGGCTGCAGCCGCGCGGTCAGGTCGGCGAACGATCCGGGCGCTCCGGCGCGGGGCGCCATCTGCGCGGGCGCGTTCTGCGCCACCTGCGCCCCGACCGGACCGGTGGCGACCGAAAAGGCCGATCCTCCGATCAACAGGGCTGCCGCGACACCATAGGCATAGCGCACTGGGGAAAACTCCTTCGGCGACGTCATAAACCCATACCTCATGCGAATTGGCCTCAGGTTCCGCTGCTAGGTCAAGCGCCTGAACCGCCATTGAACCGATGTTTCTAGCGTCCGGCCCCGCCACGGAATTCCCGCAGGAACTCGTTATCGGGGGACAGGATGATGTTGGTACCTGCCGGCTTGTTCTCGCCATCGCCGACGAAGGTCGCCTGATAGCTCTGCATGGCGCGGTAGAAGTTGTAGAACTGCGGATCCTTGCCGAATGCGGCGGCATAGGTCTGCGCCGCTTCCGCGTCGGCCTGCGCGCGGATGATCTGCGCCCGCTTGGCACCCTCCGCCCGGATCGAGCGCGCTTCCTGCTCGCGCGCCGTGCGCATCCGCTGAAAGGCGGATTCGAGCGGCGTTCCGTCGGGCAGGTCGGTGCGCTTGATGCGCACATCGACGATCTGCACCCCATATTGCCCCGCGATCCGGTTCAGCCCGCGCTGCACATTCTCCATCGCGCCCTCCCGCTCGGGGCTGAGCAGCGACGCGAACGGCCGCTTGCCGAGCTCGTTGCGAAGCTCGGAACCGAGGATCGGCCGCAGCGCCAGTCCGACCCGGTCCTCGGAGCGGGCTCGAATGTACATCCGCAGCGGATCGACGACCCGGTAACGGGCAAAGGCATCCACCTGCAGTCGAAGCTGGTCGGTCGACAGCACCTGCTGCTGTTCCATGTCGATGTCGCGCACGCGCTTGTCGATCCACACCGTGTTCTCGACGAACGGCAGGCGCCAGTTGATGCCGGCATGCTGGCCACCGAGGATCCGTTCGGGCTTGCCGAAGCGCACGATCAGCGCCTGCTTGGTTTCCGGCACCACGATCACGCTGAGGCGCACGACCAGCAGGGCAGCCAGTACGATCATCGACCACAGGACCGGTCGGCGCATGATGGAACTGATCATCGGCCGGCTCCCGTCGCGGGCTGCGCCGGTTGCTGCTGCCCCTGCTGGACCGCTGGCGCGGTGCTTCCGCGATTGACCTGCTGCAAGGGCAGGTATGGCGTCACGCCCGGCGCCTCGACGATGGTCTTGTCGACATTGGACAGCACGCGCTCCATGGTCTCGTAATACATGCGGCGGCGGGTCACCTCGGGAGCGAGCCGGTACTGCTCGTAGATGCGGTTAAACGCGCCCGCCTCACCCTGCGCCTTCTGGCGGAGCTGCAGCGAATAGGCGTTGGCCGAATTCTGGTAGCTCTCGGCCTCCTGCTGCGCGGCCGTCACGTCCTTGAACGCTTCGTTGACCGCCGCGGGCGGGTCGGCCTGCTTGATCGCCACGCCCTGCACGACCACGCCGGCCTGGTAGGTATCGAGCACCCGCTGCATCACTTCCTGCACCCGCGCCTCGATCTCGCCGCGGCGCTGGCCGATGGCGTCGTTCAGGGTCACGGTGCCGACCACCGCCCGCATGGCGCTCTCGGCGACCTGCTGGATGGTGTCGTCGGGATTCTGCAGCTTGAACAGATATTGCTCGGGATCGCGGATATTCCAACGCACCGAATAAGCGATGTCGATGATGTTCTGGTCGCCAGTCAGCATCAGCGTCTCGGCGCCGGTCGACCCCAGGTCGACGTTGCGGATGTTCTCCACGTCCACCTTCTGCACCCGCTCGAGCGGAGAAGGCAGGGTCAGCCCGATGCCCGGCCCCAGCGTCCGGCTGTAGCGACCCAGCGTGGTCACCACGCCACGTTCTTCCGGCGCGATCCGGTGCATGCTGGTGAAGATCAGCCACAGCAGCGCCAGCGCGATGGCCGCCCACAGGATGATGGAACGGTTGGGACCGGTAAAGCCGCCGCCACTGCCGCCGCCGAACCGCGCGCGGCTGCGGCGCAGCAGGTCGTCCAGACTGGTGACATTGCCGAGGCCCTGCCCAGTGCTCCGGCCGGG
>Ga0210040_10009175_pt1 | contig 11556 bp, 9 predicted proteins | sample CryGeyCG12114_NA_FD_185462 | JGI IMG/M metagenome (GOLD analysis project Ga0210040, IMG submission 185462) | Groundwater microbial communities from aquifer - Crystal Geyser CG19_WC_8/21/14_NA (SPAdes) (version 2) | ecosystem: Environmental > Aquatic > Deep subsurface > Groundwater | place: USA... | reverse complement strand
AAACAACAATGCTGTGTGCGGTTGTTGCTCTTTTTTGCATGGTGGATACCACCTTATGTGGTTGTTGGTAGCATCTGACTGAAGAGATGAAAAATATATGGAGTCGTTAGGTTTTCCAATGAATCTTGTAGTTACTGCCACTCTCCTAGATATTTGTTGTGCCTTGTTTTTACAAACATCTCTCCTAAAGATCCTTAAGTGGAGAGATAGATGGATGGGCTCCTACTCTATATTTTATAAGCACTGCTCTTAAAAAGAGTAGGGGTCAACTTGCAAAGTTCTATAGTTTTGCCCATTTATTATTTCATTTTGTGTTTTCGAAAAAAGCAAAACATTACCATTTTTTAAAAGCTCCTATTTCTATTGAAAATTTTTAAAATTAACATGACACACATCAACTAAGATGACGTTTAAACCGATAATTGAAGGAAATTTACTTTAAATTAGTGATGTAACTTTGGTTTGGCTCCGCTCAGCCCCAAACTACTAAAAATGATTGTAGCGCCGATTCAGTAATAGCAGTCGTATTTGTTCGATTCTTGTTGAGAATCTTGTAAAAATCAGCGTATAAACTTGACATTTCCGTTTTACATTGATTGTATGCATCACCTGAACCAGTGGAATATAAAATTGCACATTGAAAAAATATTCGCCAGTTGAGTGTGTAAAATTTCCACATTTAGTATTGATTGATGGAGGTAACAAATAGTATTCAAACACACCAAATAAAAGAAAATGCCTCAAAACTATTTCAACTATAAAGGAAGAGCAATATAAGAACAAAAGTTGTGTATCTATACTCCCTCAAGTTTGCAAAGTTTGTTTATCTTTTATGCAGTTTCTAAAGCTTGCGTCATTTAACTATTAATAGTAAACCAAGCTTTACCTTCAGAGAGATTTGACTTTAAACCCAAATTCTCGTTTGGAAACCATTTTTTTATTTCGAAATTTCAGCAAGTTTATGTATGCGACTGGTTATAATCTTCTAACTAGATTCACAAAGGTGGTGTATGCGCATAGTGCTGGTGCTGAACCAATTTAAACGTGACATCCAAAACCTTGTAGGACGTTCACCTTTTCCAATGCCTTTAAATTCTTTTTAAAAACAAATGCGTTGTTTCTAGTTTGTTTTCACAAACTGAAAAATTGTCTGCGACGAAATTAATGACTTTGTGTCCCAATCCTGCCTCTTGGTATCCCCAGCTCTACACTATCTGCAACAAATATCCAACTCTAATTTTCAATCTAATTTGTACCCAACATAACGACTTACTATGCGGTTTCCAAAACAAACAAATGGAGAAAGTCATTTGCATTCTCACTCTGCGCTCTTTCTCATTCATCACATCCATCAAGTTGCAAACTTTCGAGACAAGATACGAAAATTCCCAAATAATTATTCTTTACAACACAGCAATATAGTGAAAAGCAAGAATCATTCTTTATAAAAAGTATCAAATTTTTTCCCTCCTATATTCTTATGCATGAAAAATGGGACTCATGGAAAAAATACCAAAAGTTTATTATAAGTTGGCATGTCTGGCGGTTTAGACTCTTCAAATGGCACATAACTAAGAGCAATATAAACTTTGAGAGCTTTGTACGTAACAAACTGTGTATGAGGACCAGTAATGCCGTGCACATCCATTGTTCCGCTGCTGAATAATAAGAAGGGAGAAAAGCATACAAAGACAATCGTATGAGCTTGAGAGTCTACTCGTAAGTGAATGTGTAGAATACTAGAGGAGGAAAAAAATGAACAAAGTCTGAGCAAATTTATGTCCCTAAGTTGGTCCGTATCGTTAAGAACTTTCACTTGAGCTCTCAGTTTCTCCGGGCACGCATTCATTCACCAGTAAATGTTTTCATTTCTCTGCACTCTTTGTTTTCATCAAATGTATTCTAAACTAGTCAATCTCAAAATTTGGGACTCACTTTTGCTTATCTTGTTATCCGTATAATAATGAGAGCAGCGAATGCATTGAATCTAACAAAAAATTCACGAGTCATCCTTAACTATATTTGATCATTTACTGTCAAGTAAGTAAAAGTAATGTGTAGACAACAAACAAATCACAAATGAAAATATAGTGCACCTGGAAATAAACTAACAGAGCATTTGAAAGTGCATGAGGGATCTTGAACAAATCATTATGATTCTGTTGAATTGCATTATCATTTCTAATGGAATTCATTCATGTCCACAACATTAGCATTATTAGAACGAGAGTGAATCCCATTTTTAGCTGAATCACAAGAGTATCTAATGTAACCGTAAACCCAAATCTAATGTGTGTCTCGTACAAAATATCATGAAAAGAATGTAAAAATCTTTTTGGACAGTATCCAGAGAAATTTTTTCCCGACAATTGTCCGATTTATTCTTTGAGCTCAAGAAGAAAGAACTATGGGAAGCCATTTCCAATGAATGGTGCCGCTTTGACTACAAAAAGGATGGAACTCTAGGATATGTCTGCTTATATTGTGTTTTTCAACTTCCTTTTTCGTTTATTCCCCTTCCCTCCACACTCATATAGTCATTACAGTGTGTAGCTATACTATACAGTCCAAGCAGCATTTTCACATCTCTAGTTCGATGGGCAGTTGTGCCCGCAATTCATGCTTCCTTGCTCGCTCACTCAGACGATAGTTGATGGAACCGCTGGCACAACTCAAACATCTCATCGTACGCATAATGCACGCTTTTTAATCATCAAACTCAGTCAGTCATTTCCACTGCTATTAGTTAGCTTTTAGATTCCCTAGCTTCCCCTTTCAACTTCTTTTCACAGCTAATTTGGACATATTGTTATGTCCATCCTCAAATTTCCTCTAAAACTAGTTCCCAACATGTAAAACAAATGCTTGAGTTTGCCTACTTCATTTTCAACAGAAATCCAATTAAATTAACAATACTGCCGGTGCCTGACTAGATTCTGTTGTCGTCTATTTCTGGAGCCAGCTCATGAATAATAAGCAAGTGAATGATAACGAGACTACAAGAAATGAAATTACAACGTGAAATCAAACATTATGTCTGCGAAATGAGTATGTATGCATGCTTTTGAAACCAAGACCAGTATTGTTCTTTTATGTATATTGGGATGAAGAGTCATACAAATCTAGACAGTATTGTTAACCTGTCTGAAACCATAACTGTCTTTGCTAGTAAGACATATTGACTGCATAATATTATGAACAGATGAGCGCTCAACAACTGCAACATATTTACAATGACGAGCTAACTATATCAGGCGAAACCATACCTAAACTTTAGCACTGATGGATAAAATAATATGCATATAAAACTAGGCATATTTGTGTGCACATTGGCATACGTTTTCTATACAACCAGCAATGTATCACCCAATTGATTGATTTTATTCAATTGGCTTGAGTGCCCTTGGAAATAAGGATGTGTATGCATGGAAATATGTAAGTACATCTCTCAAGATGTGGAAAAATTCTAGTTTGTTCCCTGAAATGAGTGCGTTTTATTTACTCGCATGTCATTCCCACAGCTTGACGTCTATAGGTCCAATACCATTATGCTGTTTCTTTTGGAACGCATTCATTTTCACTCGACTTTGGACAGGATTCATCTTGAGGGTTTCCAATAAACTCTATTATTAGTTTTCCCTTCTGCTCCAAACAGAAAATAAGTGAATCCAACTCTGAGAAATATTTGTTATCTTTGTGAAGAAACTTTTCCAGTTCAAATTCCCAACATTTGCTGCATATTTTTAAATCGCACGTGGAATACCAGTTCATCGGTCGGTAGTATGAGTTTGACTATTTCCATCTTCACTTATTAATGGGATTTTCTGACTAGTGTGTTAGAATTTACGCCGATAAATTTCTGTGGGCGTGTATTATTTCAGACAATTTGAGCACGCACGAGACTAGAAATGAAACTCTTCTTTTTGGCTGCTGGAAACCAGACTAGAGCACAGGGAAGGGAAAAATGCACTTATACACAAACTATTCTCTTCTCCATTAAATAATTTGAAACGACAATGTTCAAATAAATTTCTTACACACAAGAAAACACGGAGTGCTCCTGCATATAATCATGGTCCATATATTGAATTAAATGTAGCGTTACGAAGACATTTGGGAGATTGTGTGCCTACACTTATACAAGTTGGTAACAGACGCTCAGCAAGGTTTCAATGGAATTATAACATGGACAGGTTTTTTTCAAAGTTATCTGTTAATGTCATTAATTTATTAGTTTGCAATTTTACACTGTAAAACGATATTTTCTATTAAGTACTATGAATAATCAAAAGCATTAATTAAATAGGCACTTGTGTAGTGAAAAGAGTTAAATTTTACTCCTACGAGTAATTATTTCTGAAAAATTCAATAAAACATGGAAAACATGGTTCGTTGTCCTCTACTAATAGGTCAGATACATAAGTCTTTGACTAAACTGATGTTCACGAACAAAGTACATTAGTATTGCTCAAGAAAAGACTATAGAGATTAAGCAAACTATTGAAGTTGGAGTTCAAATTTTGAATCAACTTCCGTAAATAACTAGAGGGCAGTTAGTCTGGGTAGAAATCCTCTTTATGCATTCGAATTGAGCCCATTGTGGAGAAACAAGCATGTGGTATAAAATAAATAAGTGGCCATTATTCTCAGTCTACTTGTTTTCCAGTCAAAAGACTAAATGAATGGGAAATAAAAGCAATTAACAGAGGGCCACATAATATGACGCAGCAGTTCTTGGAAACTGAAAAGAGCTGTTGTGCACTACAATAATAAAGACTCAAGTTTCGTATTCCAACCAAATGGCTCCATTAACCACAGATAGAAATATAGCTGTCCAATTAACTCAGCCGAGAAAACAAAACATTTTTTTTATCATTTCCTGTAACATTTTATTCAATTTGCACGTAGATTTATCAACAATCCTGTAGCAAGAAAAAATTAACGTTTTTTTTATATTTTTGACGATTTCCTTATAATACTGAGCATTTCCTACAATTGATGTGTAGCTTGCGATGTTCACGGCAAAACTTTCGTTTAAAAAAATTGTGTACAATATTATAAAGTAGTTAAAAATCTCTTGCATGCTATCCTGCCGAACATTGATATTTGTCTGCATATGCAGGACACACTCCCGAAAACAAGCGAAAGAAAAATAGGTTCACATTTAGTTTTATGAATCGGCGCGCAAACTATACAAACTGAGCTAACAATGTCATGATTTTTAAATAAGGTGGAGTGACCCAAAGGGGCAATTCCCATAAACTTGCATGGGAACACGACCTTTTATTTTTATATTTATGACGACCATGGGTCTCTGTCATATATTCTGTGAACGTGGATGAATTAATAAGATCCGCAAATTGGCTCGTAAACTTGCCAGTTTATTATGCTGTGTGCATGTCATCGCGTAGAATCGTATATTCCAAATTCCAACCGAATTTTTTTCTGCAGATCTTCCGAGCTTATCACGCTATGATGTTCTATCGTGCTGCTATGAAAAACTGTAATAACTTACCCATGCAAGTGAATGCCGTTTTTAAAAAATATTCCAAAATAGAGTAATTAAACAACTTTTTTGAAAATCGCGATTATACAGATAAACTATAGCAATAGTTACGATGTTAAAAATGCTTTCCCTTATTTGAAAAGGTACACGGGAAAAGCACAACTGCTTTATTGCATGTACTACAACCTTTCAATCGTCTTCCAATTTGGTGACTATAAAAATTTTATGACGATTAAATTAAAGACGACAAAAAATAGACAGCCATAAATGTTGAAAGAACCAATGGGAAAAAGGAATCAGTCAACTTGAACTGTAACTTTCAACAGATTGTTACGTATAAGTGCATTTATTTATTTATAGTGCTCTAAGATGCCCCACTCACTAGAGTTTCCCTTTTTTGTAGCCCTTAGAACGAGAAGTGTTGATTGAATCAAACAGATTGAATTCAACTACAGGAAAGCCATAAAAATCAATAAGCTCTCCACTTTCTCATACATGGACATTCAGTTCCACCAACTTTAAGTGGGTTATTATGGAAGTCTTCCTGTGTGGACTCAAAAGTGAAACTAAGTGGCTAAGTTTGACATAAATTGGAAAAGTGACAAATGTACACTGTACTTCAGCCGTAGGCTTTTATGGTTGTCTTGTCAACAGTTCATCACTGTACCTACGTACACATTTTATTTCATTCTTTCATTTTTCAAAGCAGTTAAAATACACCAAGAGCATGGTACTCGTATGTGTTGGAAAAAAATCAAGTCGAAATTTTGCAACGGTAAAATTTTGGCATGTTAAAGATGCGTCGTAAAATCTTTCAACTGCCGCTAAATCACTATCTTACAGATTTTTGCGACAAAAAATTTGAATTTGCTACGCAAACATTTTTAAATGATAATAGATGGGAAAGATCAACAACGAGAATTTTTTTCAAATTTCCATTGCAATGGTTTCTTCTAATCATGTCATATGAAATCAAACTCGAATACTCAAAGCTATCCTCATAAAGACGTCTTTCAATTTTTGTGAATACGTGGCAATTGATTAAATACTATCGTAAATCTTATTTTAAGACGTCCTAAACGTAACGACCCGTACAAGCATCAGGCCTCAGGTGAACAAAACTACGTTTTCCAAACAAGTTAATTAGCTGAATATTTCTATCAAGTCGAATTCTATCAGCTGTGAATTCCTATAAAATGTTATTTCAGCTCCAAAAACTTATAGAAATAACCGCACTTAGTTAGCTAGTCTAGTAGCCCTTCAGGCATGTATGAAACTTTTAAAGAAAAGTTCGTTATTTTTGACTTCTTTCCATTGAGAATTCGTTGCCTGACTTGATTTTCCATCATGAATATTGATAGACAATATGTTAAACTTGACAAATGAAATCACAACAAACAACAAGGCTCCATCTTACTTAGTTAGTTTAACACAAACATCTCACGGTAATTAAACAACACAGGAGCTCTGAATCAGAACCTTCCTAATATTTAGCAATTAGGTTATGAAAAAAGTTCAAAGTGAAAGTCTTAATAGCAGTTTGTCCATCCCACTTCAACTTACTAATTTGCGAGTGCAATTAAAACACGAAATATAAAATCTGCTCACCTTGTTTTAACAGCATTCCAGATAGAATGAGTAAGAAATAGAATACAAAGTTCCGTGTAAAGTTTTCCGCAGCCATATCATAGCCTTCACACCGTTCCAATATAGTTAGTTAGTCACTTTTCTTTCTCCCTCGGATCCGTTTCAGCACATAAGCCCACAATTATTGTCTACACATGCTCAAGTTACTGTGCCCCGCTAACAACACTCGCCAGCGTATCATGGCTCTCCATGAGTTGACTATAACAAGCAGAACGCACTAAAATTCTCCTCTTTCACAATATTATTATTATAGCGACATTATTTTCCTTGGAAATGGGACTTTTAGTTAGTTAGTTTAATATGACAATGCATTCTGACGAACTAAAGGAATCCAGTTATACCACACTGCATGTTTTATCCATGATATCCAACAACCCATTTTTTAGTCTACCATTTTTTACACCTGTTTGAGAATCCAAGGAATCATCGCCATTTAAGGGGAAAGAAAATGAGCAAATTTTTAGCACATCAAATCCATCCGTATCTTTCATCAATAAAATAAACTGAGATGATAACCTACTAAAACTCTGCATTGTTTCCATCCTCCAAGTTTTACTTTCACCAAATTTCTTTTTCTGCACCAAAAAGCTGCTCACTGTGATCACATTTTCACTACAGCTAACCAATGGCTGCGTCTTTCTCATACACCCATCACATTTGCCGCCAGCTTAGAATTCAGTGCAGATGAAATTTCGAACTGAATTTTCCCATTTGTCAACTAAACACTGAGAACTATAGTTTTTTTTAGTAGATAATTCTTCACCATTGAAAACTAGCTACAGTAGGGCTTACTAAATAGTCCAGGATTGATTTTGATAGGGTTTATTGTCTTCTCATATGTACCCACATTTGTTGACACGTGTAGTATTTTGTTTTTTTCATCTAGTTTTCTACAAGCTATAACTAGGATAACTTTTGTAGGATTACTTTTCAATTCACTTATTTCCACCATTAACATCTATTTGTTCTAGCTGCACTATTCTTTTAGTACGAATATCATTTTTAATGCTTAAAATTCTCCAAAGCTCACTTGAATTTTACATTATTAAAATGCTGAGATTTCATTTTATTGCAATTTCACCAAAAAACACTCACTAACTTACTCAATCAAACTATTTTTACTCGTACTTCATTTTTTCCCGTATATTTCCAACGAGAAAAAAAACACGATATTGATTGTCCGTGCACATGAAGATCAATGTTACAAAGAAACATGTAAAATTATTTCTGCCGTGATCCAGTGCTGCAAGAAAATTTGATCCATGCCACTACCACTGTAGTTAGCTACAAAAGTAGCACAGCTGAGATAAACAGTGTGCAGCGTACGGTCGAAGAAGTAGCACTGCCAGATAAGTAAGTCAGCAAGTAAAGTATGTATTCCGTGTGTCTGCGTGCAGGAGCCAAAAGCTGGCTCGTACTAAAGCCCCAGTACATACATTACACATATTAGATCCTAGGAGAGGGAAAGTGTGAGCAAAAATGGAGCTACTACAGTAAGTTCTACTTTCACCAGGGTCCGTCTTTCCTAAACTATGAACTTACTCAAGTGCTCCTACTAGTAAGTGGGTAATGTAGCAATTCACCAGTGTAGTGTCTAGTTAGTTCTACCAGTAGTGTCAAAACTGTGCTAGGCATTTCGTACTACTGTATACGTATATATACTACAAACAACGAAAACTATGTACATAACATATAGAGTAGTAGTATTTGCCAGTCATATGAATTGCTTGGGAAGTTACTATCTAACTAACTAAACCTAACCTTCGCATAGCTATACTTTCTTCTCGTGCACATGCCAGACTGGGAAAGTATACAAGTAGTGTGTGACTGACTACTACTGTATATAACATGGTGGAACTCGAGCAGTGCTACTTTCCCTTTTCTGTACACATTTTTATTGCGAATGCTCTGATCGGATTTTGGGCTCGGCCCCTATTTCTTCCAACGAGTAGTATAGTAGGTGGGTGAAAGTACACATCATGCTTTTCATTACAGCTTCACATGCATACGGGGGACGGATCTGAGTTCCTTCAGCTTTCTCTTATACATGGTATGGTCTATGTATGTGTGTAAGACGTATAGAGTCCACGGGTTCAATGTTTGGCAGATGCTGTTGTAGTGTATGGAAAAATGTAACGTAAAGAACGCATAACAGTGAATGAAATATTTTTTATTATATAAAAGGCATACTAAATCTACGTTTTCTTGTTCGTTCACAAATACAAAATCGCATTATTTACACCAAGGTCCCTATAGTTACTCAACAAACAGCTTTTTATATAATCTAAGGTTCGGCAGTATTCAATTTTCAAACTTTTGTGAAAAAGAAATTGAAAAAAGGTGCTATTTGTAAACTAAACTTTATTCTAACAACTTTCCTATAACAGCTAAACTAAACCGATCAAACTGATCAAAATTTTTAGGGGTAGCTTTCTTTCTCACACATCTCAGAGTACATGTTTTAATCCAAGCATGTAGTTGCTTTACTACGCGTTTGCGTAATTCCATAATTACAATATAGAGCACTTTTTATCTTTTTATTATTATGGCTAATTTTAATCATTGTTCTAGTTTTAGCGAATTGTTTCAAAATTACATTTTGAATTCGTGGGAAATTGTTCCTCAGTGAAATTTGATGACAATTAAGTACACCAGGTTCATTATCAAGTAGCATCATGTCGAAACAAGTATATATCCATTTCACGATGAATCGTTTTGAATTCTTTATCTAATTTATTTGACTTACCGGTTTTAATTTAAAAACCTCAATAGTACACACTAAAAATTAGTTGACAGAAAATAAGCACCTTTTTTGGAATTTCCTTTCAATTAAAGTTTGACAATGGAATACTGCCGGACCTTATAAAAAGCTGTTTGTGAAGTAACTATAGGGACCTTGATTTACACAAATAAACCAAAAAATTTACGATTGTTGGTAATTAAATGTTCTCACACCGTACGACCAAAATTCGCTGATGCCATCCAAGTTGAGCCAGTGTGTGTTGAGACTATTAATGCGCTACTGCTGCTACCCACAGCTCAAGTGAAGAATGCTTATCGACCCGAACTCCGTCAACCTTCCATGTATGTATAAGCCACCTACAGATATTTCCAAATCTAACATGCTAAAATGTATATGCTCTCAGTCAGTCAGTTAGGCACTTACTAGCCGAAGCATTCCATAAGACCTATCGAACTAAGTAACTAAATTCGCATCTATAGCTCTCATTTTGCTCCCTATACTAACCAACTAACTAACTGAATTCGCATCTATAGCTCCCATCTTGCTCCCTATATACTTACTATCGAAGTACGGCTTGACTCACGCTCTCACTCCCCATAAAGGGAGACAGACTTAGCGCCAAATTCACAATTCTCTTCAAAGTGAGCGATGATACTTGCTATGCATGTATATGGGTTACTTTGCTCAACTCGCACACTTTCTCCACAATTACAGTACAGTGTGGATCCAAGACGTGCTTTCCTTTCAGATAGTCAAGTCGAAAGCCACCGCCGTTTTCTTGCATACTAACACTGCATTGAATGACCTATCTTTGGAAGCTTTTAGTTGCCAACTTAACTTACTGACTGGAACCATACTATATCTTTCCTGTTTGTCACTGAATCCGGATCATGGACTGAGATTACATACAATCAGCAAACTTGACTCAGCTGCAGCTACTGATTATTTACAAAAAGTTAAATTATTTGGTATAGCAAAGTAAAAGTAATAGAAACCTGTGTGAACTCAGCAGGTATTATCTACTAACGAAAAAAGTTCGATACTTAGTAATATGCTTGCACGTGAAATATTCGTAGTATTCATGTGAAGGAGAAGATTTCTCACACATGAATGAATGGAGCTACACGTAGTATATCATTACGACGGTAAATGAATGGAGCTTAGAATGTGTTTCTCTAGTGATAACTGAGTAAGAAATTCTGTAGTTAATTCCTTAGAATTTTGTATGCACACTTGATTTATTAATGAAACCTCGTGTCAACGAAACCTTTCATAACCCCGTTTCCTAAGGCTCGAGAACAAGTATAGTACATGCTAGAAATGAAAAAATGTGAGAAACTTCCATTTCACCAAGAGCGGACCATCAATCAAGCTCTCATATTGTACTGAAAGTTTCATAGAAAAAAGAAACTAGAATGAAAAAGTTTTAGTCGTGGTTTAGGTTTCCAGTGATATTCTCTTTTCATAATTTTTTTTATCCAGACAGTATAAAACGCCCCTACATGCAATACTATAGCTATACTAACTATACTATACTACTATAATGTATTCACTATGATTTTCATCTTATGATTTTTTCTGGCAACTCAATGTTGACAAATCATGTGTAGAACGAATACCAGCTCACACTCAATACATTGGCAAGATAACTACTACTTTA
>Ga0210040_10009174_pt1 | contig 11557 bp, 17 predicted proteins | sample CryGeyCG12114_NA_FD_185462 | JGI IMG/M metagenome (GOLD analysis project Ga0210040, IMG submission 185462) | Groundwater microbial communities from aquifer - Crystal Geyser CG19_WC_8/21/14_NA (SPAdes) (version 2) | ecosystem: Environmental > Aquatic > Deep subsurface > Groundwater | place: USA... | reverse complement strand
GGCCGCGAGCGCCAGCGCCAGGATCGCCGGGGTGGGTGAGAGCGTCGCGAGCGATGCGGGCGCGAACAGGCCGGCAAGCAGCGCGCCGACAAGCGCTGGATGGGGGAGGGCGGTCCGCTCCGTGCGTTCGATCGCAACGCTCACGAGTCGCCACATGAGGAGGCCGACGAAGCTGGCCCAGGCGAGCCCAAGGGTCGCGCGCTCCAGTACGGGGTCTGCGGCTGCGACGTGCGTCCACAGCGATGGTGCACCATCCGGCGATCCGATGAGCCCGGCTCCCAGCGGCAGCACTCCGCCGCACGCCACCGCGATCATTGAGGCGAGACGGGGCGAGGGCAGTCGAAGGGTGACGGTGCGCAGCGTTGCTCTCCCGCATGCGTCGCAAGCGCGAGGCACCGCTTCTCTGCAACGCCGCAGGTTGCGCAGCGGTTAAGCGCGGTGGCCATTGACCCGGAGCAGCCCGATGCGTATAGGCCAGCGCGTCCCGCAAGGGGCAGGGGTCGGCGCGTGCCGTTCCTGCCAACCGCGGCGGGGCAAGCTTGAACGTTGCCGGAGATCGGGACTGGGGTGCGAACACCTGCGGTCCCTTGCCGTATTCGCGATGGCACCGGGCAAAGTAACCGCCAGTCGTTACTGGTAACAAAAGGTGAAGGGCTTCATGCCGACAATCAACCAGCTGGTCCGCAAGGGCCGCGACCCGCAGAAGGCCAAGTCGAAGGTCCCTGCGATGGAGCAGAACCCGCAGAAGCGCGGCGTTTGCACTCGTGTGTACACCACGACCCCGAAGAAGCCGAACTCGGCACTGCGCAAGGTGGCCAAGGTTCGCCTGACCAACCAGCGCGAAGTCATCAGCTACATCCCCGGCGAGGGCCACAACCTGCAGGAGCACTCGGTGGTGCTGATCCGCGGCGGTCGTGTGCGCGATCTTCCGGGCGTGCGCTATCACGTCCTGCGCGGCGTGCTCGATACGCAGGGCGTGAAGGATCGGCGCCAGTCGCGGTCCAAGTACGGTGCGAAGCGGCCCAAGTAAGCCGCTCCCGTTCTTCCAGCTGATTGAAAGGTATTCCTTATGGCGCGTCGTCGTCGTCCAGAAAAGCGAGTCATCCTGCCCGATCCCAAGTTCGGGGATGAGGTGCTCTCCAAGTTCATGAACTCCGTCATGCTCGACGGTAAGAAGTCGGTCGCCGAGAACATCGTCTACGGTGCATTCGAGACTGTCGAGGCACGCGCCAAGCGCGAGCCGATCGGCGTGTTCCACGATGCTCTGAACAACGTGAAGCCGGGCATCGAAGTCCGCAGCCGCCGCGTCGGTGGTGCGACCTACCAGGTGCCGGTCGAGGTTCGACCCGAGCGCGCTCAGGCGCTGGCGATCCGCTGGCTCATCGGTGCGGCGCGCAATCGCAGCGAGAACACCATGTCGGCGCGCCTGTCGGGCGAGTTGATGGATGCCGCCAACAACCGCGGCAACGCGGTGAAGAAGCGCGAAGACACCCATCGTATGGCTGAAGCCAACCGCGCGTTCAGCCACTACCGCTGGTAGGTCTGGAAGTCGCTGTAAACTAAACCTATATGTGGGGAGCCGGCAGGGGTCGGCTCCCCACATCGCTAAGGAAGCACGATCATGGCCCGCAGCCATCCGCTCGAGAATTATCGCAACATCGGCATCATGGCGCACATCGATGCCGGCAAGACGACGACGACCGAGCGCATCCTTTACTACACCGGCAAGTCCTACAAGATCGGCGAGGTCCATGAGGGCACCGCGACGATGGACTGGATGGAGCAGGAGCAGGAGCGCGGGATCACGATCACGTCCGCCGCGACGACGTGCTTCTGGTCGGCGAGCGAGGGCAAGGGCCCCGAGCACCGCATCAACATCATCGACACCCCGGGCCACGTGGACTTCACGATCGAAGTCGAGCGTTCGCTGCGCGTGCTCGACGGCGCGGTGGCGTGCTTCGACGGCGTTGCGGGCGTCGAGCCGCAGTCGGAGACCGTGTGGCGCCAGGCCGACAAGTACGGCGTGCCGCGCATGTGCTTCGTCAACAAGCTCGACCGCACGGGCGCGGATTTCTACTTCTGCGTCAACTCGATCATCGATCGCCTGGGTGCGCGTCCGGCCGTGCTGTATCTGCCGATCGGCATCGAGGGTGGCTTCAAGGGCCTGGTCGATCTGGTCGAGAACCGCGCGATCATCTGGCTCGAAGAGAGCCTGGGCGCGAAGTTCGAATATCGCGATATCCCCGAGGACATGGCCGAAAAGGCCGCCAAGTACCGCAGCGACCTCATCGAAATGGCCGTCGAGCAAGACGACGACATGATGGAAGCGTATCTTGAGGGCAACGAGCCCAGCGTCGCCGACCTCAAGAAGCTGATCCGCAAGGGGACGCTCGAGATGGCCTTCGTGCCGATCGTCTGCGGCTCGGCGTTCAAGAACAAGGGCGTCCAGCCGCTGCTCGACGCCGTGGTGGACTATCTGCCGAGCCCGCTCGACGTTCCGGCGATCAAGGGCGTGAAGCTCGACGGCGAGACGCCGGACGAGCGCCCGTCGGATGACAATGCACCGTTCTCGGCGCTGGCGTTCAAGATCATGAACGATCCCTTCGTCGGCACGCTGACCTTCGCGCGCATCTACTCGGGCAAGCTCGAGACTGCATCGCAGGTCACGAACTCGGTCAAGGACAAGAAGGAAAAGGTCGGCCGCATGCTGCTGATGCATGCCAACGACCGCGAGGACATCCAGGTGGCCTATGCCGGCGACATCGTCGCTCTGGCGGGCCTGAAGGACACGACGACGGGCGACACGCTCTGCGCAATCAACGCGCCGATCATCCTCGAGCGGATGGAGTTCCCCGAGCCGGTGATCGAGTTGTCGGTGGAGCCGAAGACGAAGGCCGATCAGGAGAAGATGGGCGTTGCGCTCAATCGTCTCGCACGCGAGGATCCGTCGTTCCGCGTGAGCTCGGACGCCGAGAGCGGCCAGACCATCATCAAGGGGATGGGCGAGCTCCACCTCGAGATCCTGGTCGATCGGATGAAGCGCGAGTTCAAGGTCGAGGCCAACGTCGGCGCGCCGCAGGTTGCGTATCGCGAGTATCTCGGCAAGCCGGTGGATATTGACTACACGCACAAGAAGCAGTCGGGCGGCACCGGTCAGTTCGGCCGCGTGAAGGTCAAGCTCACGCCGGGCGAGCGCGGTTCGGGCATCGTCTTCAAGGACGAGATCAAGGGCGGTAATATTCCCAAGGAATATATCCCCGCGATCGAGAAGGGCTTCCGCGAGACGGCTGCCACGGGTTCGCTGGTCGGCTTCCCGATCATCGATTTCGAAATCCTGCTGTACGACGGCGCCTATCATGACGTCGACTCGTCGGCTCTGGCCTTCGAAATCTGTGCGCGCGGTGCGATGCGCGAAGCGGCGCAGAAGTCGGGCATCAAGCTGCTCGAGCCGGTCATGAAGGTCGAGGTCGTCACTCCGGAGGATTATCTGGGCGACGTCATCGGCGACATGAACAGCCGTCGTGGCCAGATCCAGGGCACCGACAGCCGCGGCAACGCACAGACGGTCGAGGCGATGGTGCCGCTGGCCAACATGTTCGGCTATGTGAACGCGTTGCGTTCGTTTACGCAGGGCCGCGCGCAGTACAGCATGCAGTTCTCGCACTACGACGAGGTTCCTTCGAACGTCGCCGACGAAGTGAAGGCCAAGCTCGCCTAAGCGCATCCGCGCAGGGCTGGCGTAAGCTGAAAACAGTCGCTATGGGGCCGCGTTCGCGTGGCCTCGGATGCGGCAGCGGAATCGAATCAGAAGGTAGGAAACAATGGCTAAGGCAAAATTCGAGCGGAACAAGCCGCACCTCAACATCGGCACCATCGGCCACGTCGACCATGGCAAGACCTCGCTGACCGCCGCGATCACCAAGGTGCTCGCCGAGACGTCGGGCGGCGTTGCCGTTGACTTCGCCAACATCGACAAGGCGCCGGAAGAGCGCGAGCGCGGCATCACCATCTCGACTGCACACGTCGAGTATGAGACGGCTGCGCGCCACTATGCGCACGTCGATTGCCCCGGCCACGCCGACTATGTGAAGAACATGATCACCGGTGCCGCGCAGATGGACGGCGCGATCCTCGTCGTGGCCGCGACCGACGGCCCGATGCCGCAGACCAAGGAGCACATCCTGCTCGCGCGTCAGGTCGGCGTGCCGACGATGGTCGTGTTCCTCAACAAGGTCGACCTGGTCGACGACGAGGAAATCCTCGAGCTCGTCGAGATGGAGATCCGCGAGGAGCTTTCGAAGCGTGACTTCGACGGCGACAACATCCCCATCATCCGCGGTTCGGCGACTGCCGCTCTGTCGGGTTCGGACGCGAAGCTGGGTCAGGAGGCGATCCTCGCTCTCATGGCAGCAGTCGACGAGTCGATCCCGCAGCCGGAGCGTCCGCTGGACAAGCCGTTCATGATGCCGATCGAGGACGTGTTCTCGATCTCGGGTCGCGGCACCGTGGTCACCGGCCGCGTCGAGACCGGCATCGTCAAGGTTGGCGAGGAAGTCGAGATCGTCGGCATTCAGGAGGCGGTTCGCAAGACCACCGTCACCGGCGTCGAGATGTTCCGCAAGCTGCTCGATCAGGGCCAGGCCGGCGACAACATCGGCGCGCTGATCCGCGGCGTCGGCCGTGAAGAGGTCGAGCGTGGTCAGGTTCTGGCCAAGCCCGGCACGATCAAGCCGCACACCGAGTTCAAGTCGGAAGTGTACGTTCTGTCGAAGGACGAGGGTGGCCGTCACACGCCGTTCTTCGGCAACTATCGCCCGCAGTTCTACTTCCGCACGACGGACGTGACCGGCACGATCGACTTGCCTGAGGGCACCGAGATGGTGATGCCGGGCGACAATGTCGCGCTCAGCGTCAAGCTCATCGCGCCGATCGCGATGGACATCGGCCAGCGCTTCACGATCCGTGAGGGCGGTCGCACCGTCGGCGCCGGCGTCGTGGCGACGATCGACAAGTAAGACCTGACGACTGCTGCCGCCCGGCACCCCAAAAAAGGGGTGCCGGGCGGTTGCTATTTTACGGGGGCCGGGGCAAGACCGGCGTCCGCTTGAATTTGACCAGCAAGAGTCGCGTACCAACGCGACCCGCTCTTTCGCATCGGTAGGGACATGGAAACGCAGAACATCCGCATCCGCCTGAAGGCGTTCGACCACCGAGTGCTCGACCAGGCGACCGGCGACATCGCCGACACCGCGCGCCGCACCGGCGCGCTCATCCGTGGCCCCATCCCGCTGCCCACCCGCATCGAGAAGTTCACCGTGAACCGCGGGCCGCACATCGACAAGAAGTCGCGCGAGCAGTTCGAGGTTCGCACCTACAAGCGCATGCTCGACATCGTGCAGCCGACTCCGCAGACCGTGGACGCGCTGATGAAGCTCGACCTCTCGGCAGGGGTGGACGTCGAGATCAAGCTGGCGTAAGGGCCCCTAACCGCGCGATCGATTCAGCGAATCTCGCGCGGTGCCTCGTTCTTCAGCGAGGCCGACTGGGCTCTTGCTTCGGCGGCGCGCATCGAAACAGAAGAGATACCGCTGATCGCTTCGGTGGTCAGGACAGCGTCTCCCGTCACGTCCGGTTCGCCGGACACCAGCCCGGGACGGGGGCACGCTTCGCATTTCCGGGCTGATACGCCCCGTTGGGATTCACCCGCGGGGCCTCTGTCGAGGAAGGACCAGGATCATGCGCACTGGCGTGATCGCGAAGAAAATGGGAATGACTCGCCTGTTCCAGGACGATGGCCGGCATGTGCCGGTGACCGTTCTTCAGTTGGACGGGCTGCAGGTTGTTTCCGTGCGCGAAACAGAACGTGACGGCTACACCGCTGTCCAGCTTGGCGCGGGACGCGCCAAGGCCAAGAACGTCGCCAAGCCGCAGCGCGGCCAGTTCGGCAAGGCCGAGGTGGAGCCCAAGGCGAAGCTCGTCGAATTCCGTGTCGATGCCGACGCACTGCTCGACGTGGGCGCCGAGATTTCGGCCGACCACTTCGTCGCCGGCCAGATGGTCGACGTGCAGGGTACGACACAGGGCAAGGGCTTTGCCGGCGCCATGAAGCGCTGGAACTTCGGCGGCCTGCGCGCAACGCACGGCGTCTCGGTCAGCCACCGCTCGCACGGTTCGACCGGTCAGCGGCAGGATCCGGGCAAGGTCTTCAAGAACAAGAAGATGGCCGGCCACATGGGTGCGCGCAATCGCACGCAGCAGAACCTCGAGATCGTGTCGACGGACGTCGAGCGCGGCCTGATCTTCGTGAAGGGCTCAGTGCCCGGCTCGAAGGGCGGGTGGCTGATCGTCAAGGACGCGGTGAAGGTCGCGGCGCATGCCGACGCGCCGTATCCCGCAAGCATTCGCGACCCGCGTCACGGCGAGGAGCATGTTGTCGCAGCGGTCGAAGAGGGTGCGATCCATGAGGTTGCTCCCCTGCCGAGCGCCGAGGAAGTCGCAGCTGGCGTCGCTGCATCGGACGCCGCAGGCGCCGGTGAAGTCGATCCGGGCAGCGTGCCCGCCGCCGACGGCACCACCACTGGTCAGGAGGGCTGATCATCATGAAGCTTCAGTTCACATCCTTCTCCGGTGAAGCCGGCGGCGAGATCGAGCTCAACGACGAGGTCTTCGGCCTCGATCCGCGTGCCGACATCCTGCACCGCGTGGTCACCTGGCAGCTCGAGAAGCGTCGCGGCACCGCTCGCGGCACGCGTGAGCGCGCCGATGTTGCTCGCACGGGCAAGAAGTTCGGCCGTCAGAAGGGCGGCGGTACGGCACGTCACGGCGATCGCCGCGCTCCGGTGTTCATCGGCGGCGGTAAGGCGCACGGCGCGCGCGTTCGCGACTTCAATCCGTCGCTGAACAAGAAGATCCGCGCGCTCGGCCTCAAGATGGCGCTTTCGAGCCACGCGCAGGCCGGTTCGCTGATCGTCATGGATAGCCTGAACGTCGAGGGCAACAAGACCAAGACGCTCAAGGGCGATCTTGCCAAGCTCGGCTTCGGCAAGACCGCGCTGGTCATCGACGGCGATGCGGTCGAGACGAGCTTCGCACTGGCGGCGGGCAACCTCAAGGAGGTCAACATCCTCCCGGCAGGCGGCGCCAACGTGTACGACATCCTGAAGCATGAGACGCTGGTGCTGACGCGCGCGGCCGTCGAGAAGCTGGAGGCGCGCTTCAATGGCTAAGGCTCCCACGAAGGCGATCGACAATCGCCATTACGACGTGATCGTGGCTCCCCACATCACCGAGAAGTCGACCCTGGTGTCGGAAGCGAACGCGGTGGTGTTCAAGGTCGCGAACGACGCGACCAAGCCCGAGATCAAGGCAGCGGTCGAAGCGTTGTTCGACGTCAAGGTTCTTGGCGTGAACACCATCGTCCAGAAGGGCAAGACCAAGAAGTGGAAGGGCGTTCCCTACACTCGGTCGAACTTTAAGAAGGCGGTCGTGACGCTGGCTGAAGGCCAGCAGATCGACGTCACCACGGGGATCTGAGGGTCATGGCACTCAAGCATTACAACCCGACCTCGCCGGCGCGGCGCGGGCTGATCCTCGTCGATCGCTCGGGTCTGTTCAAGGGGCGCCCGGTCAAGGCGCTCACCGAGGGCAAGACCAAGACCGGCGGCCGCAACAACAAGGGCCATGTGACGTCGCGCGGCATCGCCGGCGGCCACAAGCAGCGCTATCGCATCGTCGATTTCAAGCGCCGCAACTGGGGCGTCGAGGGCACGGTCGAGCGGATCGAATATGATCCGAACCGCACCGCGTTCATCGCGCTGGTCAGCTACGGCACGTCGGAGAACGGCGCGGCGGATCAGGCGTATATCATCGCGCCGCAGCGGCTTGCCGTCGGCGACAAGGTGATCGCCGATCGCAAGACCGACGTGAAGCCGGGCAACGCGATGGAGCTGGGCCAGGTGCCGGTCGGCACGATCGTCCACAACGTCGAGATGAAGCCCAAGAAGGGTGGCCAGATCGCACGTTCGGCAGGCACCTATGTTCAGGTCGTGGGTCGTGATCGCGGCATGGTGATCGTTCGCCTGAACTCGGGCGAGCAGCGCTACATCCACGGCGAGTGCATGGCGACGGTGGGCGCGGTGTCGAACCCCGACAACCAGAACCAGAATCTCGGCAAGGCCGGCCGCTCGCGCTGGATGGGCAAGCGTCCGCTCACCCGTGGTGTCGCGAAGAACCCGGTCGACCATCCGCACGGCGGTGGTGAAGGCCGGACCTCGGGCGGCCGTCATCCGGTCACCCCGTGGGGCAAGCCGACGAAGGGTGCGCGTACGCGCCACAACAAGGCGACGGACAAGATGATCATCCGTTCGCGTCATTCGACGAAGAGGAAGGGCTAAGCCATGGCTCGCTCGATTTGGAAGGGTCCGTTCGTGGACCTCAGCCTTCTCAAGAAGGCGCAGGCAACCCAGGAGGCGGGTGGTCGCGCGCCGATCAAGACCTGGTCGCGCCGCTCGACGATCCTGCCCGACTTCGTCGGTCTGACGTTCAGCGTCTACAACGGTCGCAAGTTCGTGCCGGTTTCGGTCAACGAGGACATGGTCGGCATGAAGCTGGGCGAGTTCGCTCCCACGCGCTTCTTCCCCGGCCACGCCGCCGACAAGAAGGGCAAGCGCTGATGAGCAAGCCAGCAGCAGGTCGCCGTGTCGGCGAGAAGGAAGCGCTGTCGGTCGGCACGCAGATCCGTGGTTCGGCGCAGAAGCTGAACCTGGTCGCGGCGCTGATCCGCAACAAGCCGGTCGGCGACGCGCTCAACATCCTCTCCTTCTCCACGAAGGCGATGGCGGTTGACGCGCGCAAGGTGCTCGCGTCAGCGATCGCCAACGCCGAGAACAACCACAACCTCGACGTCGATTCGCTGATCGTGTCGGAGGCATCGGTCGGCAAGTCGATCACGATGAAGCGCTTTGCGACGCGTGGTCGCGGCAAGTCGACGCGCATCCTGAAGCCGTTCAGCCGTCTGCGGATCGTGGTCCGCGAGCAGGAAGAGGAGGCCTAACATGGGTCAGAAGAGCAATCCGATCGGCCTGCGCCTCCAGATCAACCGCACCTGGGACAGCCGTTGGTTCGCGGAGGGCGCCGACTATGGCCGGCTCCTCCTCGAGGACCTGAAGATCCGCAAGTACATCATGGAGACGCTGCCGCAGGCCGCGATCTCGAAGGTGGTGATCGAGCGTCCGGCCAAGCTTTGCCGCATTTCGATCTTTGCGGCGCGTCCCGGCGTGATCATCGGCAAGAAGGGCACCGATATCGAACGTCTTCGCAAGAAGATCGGTTCGATGACCGCGTCCGACGTGTCGCTGAACATCGTCGAGATCCGCAAGCCAGAGATCGATGCCAAGCTCGTCGCGCAGGGCATCGCCGACCAGCTCGAGCGTCGTATCGCCTTCCGTCGCGCCATGAAGCGCGCGGTGCAGTCGGCGATGCGCCTGGGTGCCGAGGGCATTCGCGTTTCGTGCGGCGGTCGTCTCGGCGGCGCCGAGATTGCCCGCACCGAGGGCTATCGTGAGGGCCGGGTTCCGCTGCACACGCTGCGCGCGAACATCGACTATGCCGAAGCGACGGCGCACACGTCTTACGGTGTGTGCGGCGTGAAGATCTGGGTGTTCAAGGGCGAGATCCTCGGCCACGACCCCATGTCGCAGGACCGGCTGATGATGGAGGCTCAGACCTCCGGCGTGCGCCCGTCGCGCGACGATCGTAGGAACTAAGCGATGCTGCAACCGAAGAAGACCAAGTTCCGGAAGGCGTTCAAGGGACGCATTCACGGCGACGCGAAGGGCGGCACCGCGCTCAACTTCGGCTCGTACGGGCTGAAGGCGATGGAGCCGGAGCGGATCACCGCGCGCCAGATCGAGGCGGCACGCCGCGCGATCACGCGTCACATCAAGCGTCAGGGGCGCTTGTGGATCCGCATCTTCCCGGACGTTCCGGTGTCGTCGAAGCCGGCCGAAGTCCGCATGGGCTCGGGCAAGGGTTCGCCCGAGTTCTGGGCGGCACGCGTCAAGCCGGGCCGCATCCTGTTCGAGCTCGACGGCGTCGAGGGCCCGCTCGCGGCCGAGGCGTTCGAGCGTGCAGCGATGAAGCTTCCCATCAAGACCAAGGTCGTGGCCCGCCTCGGCGACACGTCGCACCTGGAGGGCTGATATCATGGCCAAAGCAACCGATCTGCGTGGCAACACCGACGACCAGCTGACCGAGAACCTCGGGCAGCTGAAGCGCGAGGCGTTCAACCTCCGCTTCCAGGCCGCGACGAGCCAGCTCGAGAAGCCGAGCCGCGTGAAGGAAGTCCGCCGCGACATCGCACGCATCAAGACGCTGCAGTCCGAGCGCTCGCGCTCGACCGACGCCAAGTAAGGAACGAGACATGCCGAAGCGCGTGCTGACCGGGATGATCGTCTCGGACAAGGGCGACAAGACGGTCGTGGTCAACGTGGAGCGCAAGGTCAAGCATGCGCTTTACGGGAAGATCATCCGCCGTTCGAAGAAATATCACGCCCACGACGAGGGCAACGAGTACAAGGCGGGTGACACCGTGCGGATCGAAGAGACCGCGCCGCTGTCCAAGCTGAAGACCTGGAAGGTTGTCGAGCGGGTGAATGCCCATGCGACGCCGGAGCGAGTCGACGTCGACGCCTGACACTCTCCCGGTTCGCCGGTAAGAGGTGGGTGAGGGGCCTTGTGCCCCGCGACAGGGGCGGCTACAGGGCCGCTCCCCCTGGTGCGGTTCGCCGCGCCGGGGGTCGCTATTTTTAGGCGGGGTTGGGTCGGTATCCACCCCATGATGAGAAGGAAGCAGGATCCATGATCCAGATGCAGTCCAATCTCGACGTCGCTGACAACAGCGGCGCGAAGCGGGTGCAGTGCATCAAGGTGCTTGGCGGGTCCAAGCGCCGTGTTGCGGGCGTCGGCGACGTCATCGTCGTCAGCGTCAAGGAAGCCGTGCCCCGTGGGCGCGTGAAGAAGGGCGACGTTCACCGCGCAGTGATCGTCCGCACCGCCAAGGACATCCGTCGCACCGACGGTTCGGTGATCCGCTTCGACGGCAACGCCGCGGTGCTGGTCAACAAGAACGAGGAGCCGATCGGCACCCGTATCTTTGGCCCGGTGGTCCGCGAGCTGCGCTCGAAGGGCTATATGAAGATCATCTCGCTCGCTCCCGAGGTGCTGTGATGGCTGCCGCGAAGATCAAGAAGGGTGACCGGGTCGTCGTCCTGTCCGGCAAGGACAAGGGCAAGACCGGCGAAGTGACTCAGGCGCTCCCCAAGGAGGGTAAGGTCATCGTCTCCGGCGTGAACATCGCCGTGCGCCACACCAAGCCGACCCAGGGCGACCCGCAGGGCGGCCTGAAGCGTTCGGAAGCGCCGCTTCACGCCTCGAAGGTCGCGCACGTGACCGCCGATGGCAAGCCGACGCGCGTTCGCTTCGAGACGCAGGACGGCAAGAAGGTCCGTGTGGCCGTCAAGACGGGGGACACGATCAATGGCTGATCAGTACACGCCGC
>Ga0210040_10009173_pt1 | contig 11557 bp, 10 predicted proteins | sample CryGeyCG12114_NA_FD_185462 | JGI IMG/M metagenome (GOLD analysis project Ga0210040, IMG submission 185462) | Groundwater microbial communities from aquifer - Crystal Geyser CG19_WC_8/21/14_NA (SPAdes) (version 2) | ecosystem: Environmental > Aquatic > Deep subsurface > Groundwater | place: USA... | reverse complement strand
TCGCCGCCGAGCTGTGCAGGCTGGTCAAGGAGGGCGTCGGCGTCACCGTCTCCTGCGAGGTCCTCGAGCCCGGGGACGTGCAGCGCTCCGAGGGCAAGGCGCAGCGCGTGGTCGACCGCCGCTGACGCCTCACGGCGCCGTACGGGGCGGGGCCGTACGGGGCGGGGCGGGGCCGTTCGGGAGCGTGGGCCGTGCGGGAGCAGGGGGCCGTACGTGAGCAGGGGCCGTACGGGAGCGGCGCGACCCCGGTGATCCAGGGCGGGATGCTGCTGCCCTGGCGACAGTGGAGCGCCCTGGATCACCCGGAGCCCCGCGCTGGATCACCCGGAGGCGCGCTGGATCACCCGGGGGCGCTGGATCACGCGGGGCGCGCCGTATCAGTCGGGGCGCCGCGGGCGGCTTCCGGCCACGGCGTCCGACCTCGGTACCAAGGCCGTACGGCGGGGCTCCGCGCGGTCCCACCTTGTGATCCAGGGCGGGATGCTGCTGCCCTGACGACAGCGGAGCGCCCTGGATCACCAGGAGCCCCGTCCGCCCCGCGCACCACGCGGAGCGCCGCCCGACCTTGACAGCGCCGCCGCCTCACGTCATGCTGACCCGAACGATCGTTCGGTACCCGGGGGTCCGGGTCGGCGGAGCGGGAGGCCTCGCAGTGCAGACGGCAGAGCTGGCGACGGGTCACGAGCAGGAGTTCCAGGAGCGCGTCGACGCCGACGGGCGGATCGAGCCCCGGGACTGGATGCCGGAGGGCTACCGCAAGACCCTCGTCCGCCAGATCGCGCAGCACGCGCACTCCGAGATCATCGGCATGCAGCCGGAGGGCAACTGGATCACCCGCGCGCCCTCGCTGCGCCGCAAGTGCATCCTCGTGGCCAAGGTGCAGGACGAGGCCGGCCACGGGCTCTACCTCTACTCCGCCGCCGAGACGCTGGGCGCGGACCGCGAGGAGCTGCTGGACCTGCTGCACCGCGGCCGGCAGAAGTACTCCACGATCTTCAACTACCCGACGACCTCGTGGGCCGACGTCGCGTCGATCGGCTGGCTCGTCGACGGCGCCGCGATCATGAACCAGGTGCCGCTCACCCGCTGCTCCTACGGCCCGTACGCCCGGGCGATGACGCGGGTGTGCAAGGAGGAGTCCTTCCACCAGCGGCAGGGCTTCGAGGCGATGACCGTGCTCGCGAACGGCACTCCCGCGCAGCGGGCGATGGCGCAGGACGCCCTGGACCGCTGGTGGTGGCCGGCGCTCATGATGTTCGGCCCGTCCGACAGCGAGTCGCCGAACAGCGCGCAGTCGATGGCCTGGGGCATCAAGCGCTTCAGCAACGACGACCTGCGCCAGCGCTTCGTCGACGCGACCGTCCCGCAGGCGCACCACCTCGGGCTCACCGTCCCCGACCCGGACCTGCGCTTCGACGAGGACAGCGGGCACTGGATCTCCGGCGAGATCGACTGGACCGAGTTCTACGCGGTGATGAAGGGCGACGGGCCCTGCAACCGCGAGCGCGTCCGCAACCGGGTCGCCGCCCACGAGGACGGCGCCTGGGTGCGCGCGGCCGCCGCGGCGTACGCCGACAAGCAGGTGGCCCGGCAGGTGGCGGCGTGACGTCGTTCTCCGCCGCCGGCGGGCACGGCGCCATCCCCACCGACGGGGTGCCGGCCGACGAGGGCAACGTCCCCACCCGCCCGCAGAGCCCGCTGTGGGAGGTCTTCGTCCGCAGCCGGCGGGGCCTGTCGCACACCCACGCCGGCAGCCTGCGCGCGCCGGACGCGCACATGGCGCTGCGGCACGCGCGCGACCTGTACACCCGCCGGCAGGAGGGCGTGAGCATCTGGGTGGTGCCGGCGAGCGTGATCGTCGCCAGCAGCCCGGACGAGAAGGACTCCTTCTTCGACCCGGCCGGCGACAAGCCGTACCGCCACCCGACGTTCTACGACGTGCCCGAGGGGCTGACGCACCTGTGAGCGGAGCGCGCGGGCGTCACCCCGCGACGCAGGAGCGGGCGCGCCGGCCGTCTGCGGAGCGAGCCCTGGTGTCGCTGTGAGCCCGGGCGGTACGGACACGGCCGTCGACCTCGACGCCAGCGCGTACGCCCTGCGGCTCGGCGACGACGCGCTCGTGCTCGGACAGCGGCTGTGCGAGTGGGCAGCGCGCTCCCCGGAGCTCGAGGAGGACGTGGCGCTGCTCAACATCGCGCTCGACCTGCTCGGCGCGGCGCGCTTGCTGCTGAGCCGGGCGGGGGAGCTCGAGGGGGCGGGCCGCGACGAGGACGACCTCGCCTTCCTGCGGAACGAGCCGGAGTTCCGGTGCGGCCTGCTGTTCGAGGCCGCGAACGGCGACTTCGGGCAGACCCTGGCCCGCCAGCTGCTCGTGTCGGCCTACCAGGTGCCGCTGTGGCACGCGCTCGGCTCCTCGACGGACGAGGTGATCGCGGGCGTCGCCGGCAAGGCGGTCAAGGAGGCGGTCTACCACCTCGACCACGCCCGCAGCTGGGTCGTGCGCCTCGGCGACGGCACGGACGAGTCGCACCGGCGGGTCCAGGCCGGCCTGGAGGAGGTCTGGCCCTACACCTCGGAGCTGTTCGAGCGGGACGCGCTGCTCGACCGGCTCGTCGCGCGCGGCGTCGCGGCCGACCCCGACCTGCTGCTGCCCGTGTGGGAGGCGACGGTCGGCGAGGTGCTCGCCGAGGCGACCCTGGAGGTCCCGCAGACCACGTGGCGGCCCACCGGCGGACGCTCCGGCCGGCACCTGACCGGCTTCGGCTACCTGCTCGCGGAGATGCAGCACCTGCACCGCAGCCACCCCGGCGCGACCTGGTGACGGCGCCTCCCGCCCCGCCCACCGCGGCGCAGGTGCGCACCGTGCTGGCCGAGGTCACCGACCCGGAGATCCCGGTCATCACCATCGACGAGCTCGGCATCCTGCGCGGCGTCGACGTGCAGGGCGGGCACGTGGTCGTGACCATCACGCCGACCTACTCCGGCTGCCCCGCCATGCAGGAGATCGAGGCCGACGTCCGCAGCGCGCTGTCGGGCCGCGGGTGGGACGACGTCGAGGTCCGCAGCGTGCTGTCCCCGGCCTGGACGACTGACTGGATGAGCGACGCCGGCCGCGAGAAGCTCCGCGCTTACGGGATCGCGCCGCCGGAGCGCCGCCCGGCCGGCCCGGTGCTCGTCGCCCTCGGGCGCCCGCGGCTGGTCTGCCCGCAGTGCGGCTCGGCCGACACCGAGGAGCTCACGCGGTTCGCCTCGACCTCGTGCAAGTCGCTGTGGCGCTGCCGCAGCTGCCGCGAGCCGTTCGACCACTTCAAGGCGCACTGACCGTGCTGGAGCAGGCATGAGCACGGAGGTCCTGACGCCCGCGACCGGCACCGACGCCCCCGACGCGGGGTTCACCAGCCTGCGGGTCGCCTCGGTGGACCGCCTCACCTCCGACAGCGCCGCCATCACCTTCGAGGTGCCCGCGGAGCACGCCGAGCGGTTCCGCTTCCGACCCGGCCAGCACCTCACCCTGCGCCGGGTCGTGGAGGGCGCGGACCTGCGCCGGACGTACTCGGTGTGCAGCAGCGCCGCCGGCGGCCCGCTGCGCGTGGCGGTGAAGAAGCTCGAGGGCGGGCTGTTCTCCACCTGGGTCCTCGACGGGCTGCGCCCCGGCGACGAGCTGGAGGTGCTGCCCCCCGCCGGCCGCTTCGGCCCGGTGCTCGACCCGGCGGCCGCGCGCCGCTACGGGCTGATCGCGGCGGGCAGCGGGATCACCCCCGTGCTGTCGATCGCGGCGTCCGTGCTCGACGCGGAGCCCGGCAGCGACGTCGTGCTGGTGTACGGCAACCGCACGCAGTCCTCGGTGATGTTCCTCGAGGAGCTGGCCGACCTCAAGGACCGCTACCCCGAGCGCCTGCAGATGCTCAACGTGCTGTCCGGGGAGGAGCAGGACTCCGAGCTGCTGTCCGGGCGCATCGACCGCGAGCGGCTCACCCGCCTCGCGGAGGTCGGCCTGCTGCCGCTCGACGAGGTCGACGCCTGGTACCTGTGCGGCCCGTTCGGCATGGTCACGCAGGGCCGCGAGACGCTGCTGGAGCTGGGCGTGGACCCGGAGCGCGTGCACGTCGAGCTCTTCCACGCCGACGCCCCGCCGCCGCGGGCGCCCCGCACCGGCCCGGCCGGCGACGCGGCCACCGTCACCGTGGTGCTGCACGGCAGGGCGAGCACGCTGAGCGTCGACGGCGACACCGAGACCGTGCTCGACGCGGTGCTGGCCAGCCGGCCGGACGCCCCGTACGCCTGCAAGGGCGGGGTCTGCGGCACCTGCCGGGCGCGGGTGGTGGAGGGCGCGGTCGAGATGGACGTCAACTACGCGCTGGAGCCGGACGAGCTGGCGGCCGGCGTCGTGCTCACCTGCCAGGCCCGGCCGACGACCCCCGCCGTACGGCTCGAGTTCCTCTAGCCGGGGACGGCGAGCACCCGGCGCAGCGCGCCGGGCACGGCCCGCGGGTCCGCGCAGACCGCGGCGACGTGCCCGTCGGGGCGGACCAGCCACACCTCGTGGGGGGCTGCCCCGAGGATCGCCACGAGCTCCGGGCTGAGCGCCGACGCGCGGTGCACCGCGAGGGGAGCGGCGCTGCCGGTCGCCAGCCCGCCCAGCACGTCGAGGTCGACCCCGTCGCCCGCGAGCAGCGTCAGGCCGGCGCGCAGCAGCGGCCGCAGCCGGCCTGAGGGCAGGACCGGGCAGTCCGGCACGAGGACCCCCGGCGCGGGCGCCGGCACCTCGCCCCTGGGCGGGCGGCCGGGGAACGGGCGGGCCGGGTCGGCGGTGGTGAGCGGGGAGTCGACGTACCAGAAGGGCTCGGCCAGCCGGCCGGAGTCGACCCGCGCGCGGGCGGCGGGCTCGGCCCGGGCGCGCTCGAGGACGTCCTGGCGCTCCTGCCGCTCCGCGTCGTCCTGCGGCACGAGGAAGCGCATGGTGGCCCCCGTGACGACGAGGTTCTCCACCGCCGCCGCGTGCCGCTCGTCGTGGTAGCTGGCGAGCAGCTCCGGCGGCGCCCAGCCGTGCAGGACGAACGCGATCTTCCAGGCGGCGTTCTCGGCGTCGAGCACGCCGCTGTTGAGCCCGCGGGCGCCGAAGGGCGCGACCAGGTGGGCGGCGTCGCCCGCCACCAGCACCCGGCCCACCTGCATCCGGTCCACCACGCGGGAGTGGAAGCGGTATGACGAGCGCCAGACCAGCTCGTACGCGCGGTCCCCGATGATCTGCCGGATCCGGCGGTCCAGGCCTCCGGAGGCCTGCTCCGCGGCGAGGTCGAAGTCCGGCGGCACCTGCCAGTCGATCCGGAAGACGGAGTCGGGGCAGGGGTGGATGAGCACCTGGCGGCCGGGGTTCCAGGCGGGGTCGAACCAGAAGCGCCGCTCGTCCTGCCAGCCCGGCAGGTCGGTGCGGACGTCGCAGATGAGGAACTGGTCGCCGTGCGTCGTGCCGTCGAAGGACAGCCCGAGCAGGCGCCGTACGGCGTCGCCGCGTGCACCGGGAGCCGCGACCACGTACGGGGTCGCGAGCTCGAGCTCCCCGTCGGGGGTGCGGCAGCGCACCCGGGCGCCGGCGTCGTCCTGCTCGAGCCCCACGACCTCGCAGTCCCACCGGAGCTCGACCAGGGGACACGCGGCGAGCCGCTCGTCGAGCAGCTGCTCGGTCCGGCTCTGCGAGACGTTGACGAACGGCGGGAACGGCGAGCGGCCCCGGTCCTGGAACCGGTCCGCGAACAGCTCCCCGTCGCGGTGGAAGGTGCGCGCGGTGGTCCACGTGACGCCCTCGTCGGCCAGCTGCCGGCCGACCCCGACCGCGTCCCACACGTCGAGGACGTCGCGCTGCTGGCAGATCGCCTTGGACCCGACCGGGTCGCGCGCGGGCCGCGGGTCGAGCAGCACGACCCGCAGGCCCCAGCGCGCCAGCAGCAGCGCGGCGGTCTGGCCCACCGGGCCGGCGCCGACGACGACGACCGGGCGGTCGTCCACGGGTGCGTGCACGGCGCTCCTGCCGGTCGGGTCGGCGGTCAGCCCTGCAGCTGCTCCCAGACCTCGCGGTCGCGCTGGGCGGTCCACACGACCGGCTCCAGGCCGGACAGCTCGTCGAACAGCCGGGCCACGTCGAAGGGCAGGCAGTGCTCGAAGATCGGCCAGTCCCCGTAGCGGGGCGCGAGCGCCGCGTAGGTCGCCTCGAAGGCCTCCTTGACCGCGCCGCCGCGCTCGTGGACCGCCCCCACCTCGCGCAGCATCGTCGTGAGGAACCCGCGGGTCTGCTCGATCGCCGCCGACACCGCCTCCGGGCCGCGCGCGACGCCGCCCCGGCCGCCGACGAGCTGGTCGGCGCCGAGCGCCGCGATCCGGTCGAGGGTGGCGCCGGCCCACTCCCGGTGGTAGGCGTCGCCGGTGTACAGGGCCGCCTCGGCCTCGACGAGGTCGCCGGCGAACAGCACCCTGGAGCGCGGCAGCCAGGCCACGAGGTCGCCGCCGGTGTGGCCGCGGCCGCAGTGCTCGAGCACCAGGTCGCCCCGGTCCCCGCCCAGGTCGATGGTGAAGCGGTCGGAGAAGGTGGCGGTCGGCCAGGTCAGGCCGGGGATGGACTCCGGCGAGGGGAACAGCCGGGGCATCCGGCCGTACTCGGACTCCCAGTCCTGCTTGCCGCGCTCGGCGATGAGGGCGCGGGTGTTCTCGTGGGCGACCACGACGTCCGCCCCGAACGCGCTGGCGCCGAGCACCCGGACCGCGTGGTAGTGCGACAGCACCAGGTAGCGCACCGGCTTGTCGGTGTGCTCGCGCAGCGTGGCGAGCCAGGACCGGGCCGCGACCGGCGTCGCCAGTGCCTCGAAGCAGACGACGAAGTCCTCGCCCTCGATCGCGCCGAGGTTCGGGTCGCCCTCGGCGGTCAGCGCGTAGACCCCGTCGGCCAGCACCTCGAGGGTCTGGGTCTTGGCGGCCGTGTCCGCGGACGAGGCGAAGGGCCTGGCTGCCATCGACATGCCTCTCGCCTGGGTCCGGGCGGGCGACGGTACGTGACGCAGGTCACCCGCACCAGGGACGTCCCGGGCGCTCAGGGGAGCCGGGACGCCACGACGGCCGCCGCCCGGCGCACCCGGCGGGCGAGCGCCTCGACGTCGGCCGACTCGTCGAGGAACAGCACCGCGAGCGAGGCGACGACGCCGTCCCGGGCGCTGAGGACCGGCGCGGCCACCGAGGACAGCCCGACGACGACCTCGCCGCGGGTGTGCGCATGACCCGCCTTCCGGGCCGCGGCGACCTCGGCGCGCTCACCGGGCAGGACCGGCCCGCCGGCCAGCAGGGCGATGCCCGGCCCGCCGCGGTCGAGCGGGTGGCGGCGCCCCGGGCGGGTGGCCACGTGGACCTGGCTCTCGCGGGGCTCGACGCTGAGCAGCGTGACGCACTCCGCGCCGTCGGCGACGGCGAGGAAGGCGGTCAGGCCGACGTCGTTCGCGAGCGCGACCAGCTCCGGCGTCGCGGCGGCGTCCAGGGACGGCTGCACGCCGCGGGCGAGGACCGCCAGGCCGACGCCGAGCTGCCAGCCGCCGCCCGGGGCCCTGCTGACGAGCCGGTGCGCCTCCAGGGTCCGCAGGACCCGGTAGGCGATGGAGCGGTGCACCTCCAGCGCCCGGGCCAGCTCTGCGCTGCGCAGCGGCCGCTCCGCCTCGTGGATCAGCTCCAGCACGCGCACGCCCCGGTCCAGGGTCTGCGAGTGCGTCGGCGGCACGCCCGCGCGCGCCGCGGTCACGGCTGCTCCCGCCGCGCGCGCTCCCGGACATGCCGCGTGCTTGTGACGCGGGTCACTGTCTGGGTTAATGCCTCAGAACACGAACGCATGTCTCCACTATGGAGACAGCCGTGCGCCGGCGCCACTGCGGATGCCGGGACCTCGTCGAAGGAGCACCTGCTGATGCGCAGGACCACCGTTCAGATCGCCCTGCTGGCCGTCACCGTCCTCGGCGTCGGCGCCTGCGCCGAGTCCACCGAGTCGTCGGCCTCCGGCCCCTCCGGGAGCGCGACCGGGCCGATCAAGATCGGCGCGATCCTCGACATCACCGGCGCCGGCGCGTCGCTGGGCGTCCCCGAGCGTCAGGCCCTCGAGCTGCTCGACGAGCAGGTCCAGGCGGCCGGGGGGATCAAGGGCCGGCCGGTCCAGCTGCTCATCGAGGACGACCAGTCCACCGAGGACGGCGCGGCCAAGGCCATGAGCAAGCTGGTCGACCAGGAGAAGGTCGACATCGTGCTCGGTGCCAGCCGTACCGGCCCGAGCCTGGCCATGAAGGCCGTCGCGGAGTCCAGCAGCATCCCGATGATCTCGATGGCCGCCAACCAGGCCATCGTCCAGGGCTCGAAGTGGGTCTTCAAGAGCGCCCAGAACGACCGGGTCGTCATCGAGCGGATGATCGACTACATGGACGAGAAGGGCTACAGCAGCATCGGGCTCGCCCGCGACGCGTCCGGGTTCGGGGAGGGCGTGCAGGAGATGTTCGACGAGGTCGGCGCCGACAAGGGCATCAAGGTCAAGGCCACCGAGCGCTTCGCCCCGGACGCCACCGACTTCACCGCGCAGATGGTCAACCTGCGGGACGCCAAGGCCGACGTGAACGTCATCTGGGGCATCCCGCCGGCAGCCGGCCTCGCCCAGAAGGCCTACCGCCAGCTCCGCGACGAGACCCCGGTCATGCAGAGCCACGGCATCGGCAACCAGGTCTTCCTCGACAGCGCCGGCGCCGACGCGAACGGGCTCGTCGCGCCGCTCGGCCGCCTGGTCGTGGCCGGCCAGCTGCCCGCCGACGACCCCCAGCGACAGGTGATCACCACGTTCGTGGACGAGTACACGAAGAAGTTCGGCGCGGGCCCGTCCACGTTCTCCGGCCACGCGTACGACGCCTGGAAGCTCGCCGTCGACGCGCTGACCGCGGCCGGCACCGACAAGGCCGCCGTGCGCGACCACCTCGAGCAGGTCAAGGGCTACGTCGGCATCAGCGGCGTCTTCACCATGACCCCGACGGACCACTCCGGCCTGAGCGCGGACGCCCTGAAGCTGGTCACGGTCGCGAACGGCACGTGGAAGCTCCTGGACGACCCGGCGAACGGCTGAGCTCCCGCGTGACCGACTTCCTCCAGCTGCTGTTCGCCGGACTGAGCCAGGGCGGCGTCTACGCCCTGCTCGCGATCGGGTTCGTGGCGATCTTCACGGTGAGCGGCGTCATCAACCTGGCCCAGGGCGAGTTCGCCGCCCTGGGCGGGCTGGTGGCGATCTCGGCGCGCTCGAGCGGCATGCCCCTGCCGCTGGCGGCCGTGGTGGCGGTGGCGACGGTCGCGCTTGCCGCCGTGGCGATGGAGCGGCTGGCGATCTCCCCGGTCCGGCGGATGACGACGCTCGTGTCGCTCATCCTCACGCTCGGCATCTCCACCGCGCTCAAGGCGCTGATGCTGCTCGTCTTCGGTCCCGACGCCGAGGGGCTCGAGGCGGTGACCGAGGGCGGCGCGACGGTCGCCGGGGTGAGCATCCGCTACCAGGACCTGTGGATCCTGGGCGTGGCGGCGCTCGTGTCCGCCGCCGTGTACTGGTTCTACGACCGGACCCTGACCGGCAAGGCGCTGCGGGCCTGCGCCGAGCAGCCGGTGGCGGCCCGCCTGGTCGGCATCTCGCTGGGGCGCGCCTCGCTCCTGAGCTTCCTCATCGCCGGCGTCGTCGGCGCCATCGGGGGCGTGCTCGCCAGCCCCGTCTACTTCACCTCCTGGGAGTCGGGCCTGACCCTGGGGCTCAAGGGCTTCGTCGCCGCGACGCTGGGCGGGCTGGTGTCGGTGCGCGGCGCGGTCCTCGGCGGGCTCGTCCTCGGCGTGCTCGAGACCTTCACCGCCGGCTACATCAGCACCGGGCTGCGGGACGCCGTCGCCTTCCTGCTGCTCATCGTGGTCCTCGTCGTGCGACCGGCCGGCATCTTCGGCCGTACCGCGGAAGCGAGGGTCTGACGTGACGGCCCCCCTGCCGGAGGCGGCCCGTGCCCTGCCGCAGACCGAGCCCGGCCGGCGGCGCTCGCGTCGCGGCGACGTCATCGGCATCGCGCTGCTCCTCGCGGTGCTGCTGCTGTTCCCCTTCGTCGCTCCCGGCAGCCTGGTCAGCGTCGGGGTCTACGCGCTCATCTACTCCCTGGCGGCGCTCGGCCTGTCGCTGCTGATGGGCCTCGCGGGCCAGGTGAGCCTCGGCCAGGCCGGCTTCTTCGCCATCGGCGCCTACACCCAGGCCGTCCTCGTCACCAGGTACGAGCTCAACGCGCTGCTCGCGGCGGTCGTCGCGGTCGCCGTGACGATGCTCGCGGCCCTGCTGGTGGGCCTGCCGCTGCTGCGCCTGCGGGGGCACTACCTGGCGCTGGCCACCCTCGGGTTCGGCATCATCGTCGCGGTCCTGGCCACCGAGTCGTCGTTCCTCGGGGCCACGTCCGGGCTGTTCGGCATCCCCAAGCCGCAGTTCGGCGGCCGCGTCTACAACACCACCACCGAGTACTTCCTGCTGCTCACCCCCGTCGTCGTCGTCGGGCTGCTGCTCGCCCGCAACGTCGTGGAGAGCCGCATCGGGCGGGCGCTCGGCGCGGTCAACGACAGCGAGGTCGCCGCCGAGTCGCTCGGCGTGGACACCTTCCGGCTGCGCGTGCAGGTCTTCGTGCTGTCGGCCGCGTACGCGTCCGTCGCCGGCACGGCGTTCGCGCACTGGATCGCCGTGGTCAACCCGAACACCGCGAACTTCCCGCTGTCGGTGAAGTTCCTGCTGATGGCGGTGCTCGGCGGTGTCGGCACGGTCTACGGAGCCGTCGTGGGGGCCTTCGCGGTCGAGGGCCTGGACGAGGGACTGCGCCGGCTCATCCCCCAGCTGGTGCCCGGGGCGGTGGGCGAGGTGCAGCTCATCGGCTTCGGCATCGTGCTCACCGTGATCATGATCTTCCTGCCGGGGGGCCTGCACCAGGCCTTCCGCGGCCTGGCCGCCGTCCTGCGGCGCCGGTCCACGGGCGCCGCCGCACCTGGGCAGGACGCCGACCCCGGCGCGCCCGGCCGGGCCGACGACAGCCCCCTGCTGGCCCGCGAGGGGCGCCCGCCCCGGGGCACCGCGCTGCTCGAGGTGCGCGGCCTGACCAAGCGCTTCGGCGGCGTCGTCGCCGTCGACGCCCTGGACCTCACCGTGCACAGCGGCGAGATCGTGGCGCTCATCGGCCCGAACGGCGCCGGCAAGACGACCGCGTTCAACATGGTCAGCGGCGCGGTCGTGCCGTCGGCCGGCACGGTGACCATGTCCGGCACGCAGGTGCAGGGCAGGAAGCCCCACGTGTTCGCCGAGGCCGGGGCGACGCGCACCTTCCAGAACCTGCAGATCTTCTCCTCGGCGACCGTGCTCGGCAACGTCATGGTCGGACGCCACCTGCGCAGCCGCTCCGGGCTGCTCGCCGCCGCCCTGGTGCTGCCCGCCCGCCGCGAGGAGCGGGCGCTCGAGCGCCGCGCCCGCGAGATCGTCGACCTGCTGGGCCTCGGC
>Ga0210040_10009172_pt1 | contig 11560 bp, 5 predicted proteins | sample CryGeyCG12114_NA_FD_185462 | JGI IMG/M metagenome (GOLD analysis project Ga0210040, IMG submission 185462) | Groundwater microbial communities from aquifer - Crystal Geyser CG19_WC_8/21/14_NA (SPAdes) (version 2) | ecosystem: Environmental > Aquatic > Deep subsurface > Groundwater | place: USA... | reverse complement strand
TCTTCGCGTTCGATGCAGCTATGGCAGCTTTCGGTGGGGAGCTGATCGTACTTGAAGACGGCTTAGATGTCCTTGAGAGGAGCTTCTTCCCACTCTTTACACTGAGGCGGTTGGTACTTTCTAAAGTTGTCAGTGGACATTCTGTGGCTGTTCAAGCTAGACATTACCAGAGCTCTTCTTCTCTCCGGTCATAGCGTTCCGAATTCAGGGTCGCACTTCCGACGAGCGCGCATGTTACGACTTTAATGACCGAACCGACTTCACCCGCAATGCACTCCAGGCTTCACGAAGGATGACAGCTCGGCATGCGCGCGCATATTAGCCCCGCATGCCCGCAGCCACGCGAGGCTGACGATCGTCAGGACGGCAGCTAGCTGGAAGCCTCTCAGGCTTCAGCCCTCATGCTTCACATTGCGCACGCTCGCAGATGCCTAGGCCTCCAATGCTTCTCAGGCAGACACTTCGATGACCTTGACGTCTATTCCGCTCCCTCACAGTCGCTTCTCCATGAGCTCCAATTTCGACTTGCCAGCCGTAGCCCCGCGTTTGCCCCCCACGCGACTCCATAAGCCTGCTTCTGTATGACTACCAATTCGTCGGTCGAGTACATTGATCTCCAGATCATGAACGGCGCATTGCCTATACGGGGGAGTAACATCCCCTATGCTTTCAGTCCAGGTGCCAATGCCAGTATTGCGACCGGTGCAAGCGCGCCTGCAGCCAGCGGAGCACAGGATCGGCTGATTGTAGGTGTGGATTTTGGCACGACATATAGTGGTGGGTAATGATAGCTCTGGAGACATGGAAGAGATCGAAGCTGAAGTCGAGCAGGTGTGGCTGCTGTTTACTCTGCTACTCCAGACGACATCGACATCATCAAGACATGGCCGGGAGGAAATGGTACGCAAGCCCGCAATCGTATAATCGCATGCTCTGGAGCTTATAATCTCTAGGAATCACAAGCGACAAAGTTCCCACCGAGATCGGCTATACTGAGCCCCCTCCAAAGAACGGCTCCTCGTCCTCGCTCGAAGCGTCCGCACAGCCAGCGCGAAACGTCAAATGGGGCTTCCAGTTCAAGCCGGAAGAGACCCGTCTCCGCTGTATAAAGCTCTTCCTGGACCGAAACCAGAAGCTACCGCATTTCGTATCACCGCTCGAAACCGCTGCACAGTTGCGGAAATACGAGAAGACGGTTATGGAAGCTGTGTCGGACTACTTGGCACAAATATATAAGCATACAATGGAGACTCTGACGAGAAGATACGGCGAGACGTTTATGAGCTTAACCAAAGTTCAGTTCGTCCTGACTGTCCCCGCAGTCTGGTCGGATTCGGCGAAAGATGCGACACTGAAGGCAGCGGAGAAGGCAGGTATGGGAAAGCGACATGAGCTACAACTCATCTCCGAGCCTGAAGCTGCTGCCGTCTATACCTTGAAAGCAATTCAACCGAACCACCTACAAATTGGCGACAACTTCGTTGTTTGCGATGCTGGTACAGAACCACAATCTCCTGCCACAACTGAAACTAGTGACTGACTCAATATAGGTGGCGGCACTGTCGACCTGATAGCCTACAAGATTACTCAACTCAACCCTCTCCGCGTCGAAGAGAGCGCCGTTGGCACAGGTGGCCTATGCGGCTCAGCGTTTCTCAACTACCGTTTCGAAGACCATGTCAAGAGAAGAATAGGAACCGAGCGATACAATTGGATGCGCGAGAAGAAAGTCAAGACATGGAACATGGGCCTGAAATACTTCGAAGAATTCGTGAAGCGCAACTTCAACGAAGAGGAACACGCTGAAGTCAACGGTGCGTAACGTCCATGTACGAACTGCATGTGAGACATACACTGACTTCGTACACCTACCTTCAGTCCCATTCCCAGGACTTCCGGACGACGAAGAAGCAGGGCTGGACTCGGGCTTTTTGGTCATGAGCGCGGAGCAGGTCAAGGAGATCTTTGATCCAGTCGTTGAGGAGGTGGTCAACTTGGTCGAAGGTCAAGTGCAAAGCATACGGCACAAAGGCGGTCTGGTGTGCGGCATCGTGCTGGTTGGTGGATTTGGACAGAGTAACTATCTGTACAGCCGGATGAAGGCCCACTTCAACAGTGCGCCACCGCCACCATATACTGAAAGACCCACACATGCCGTCGCATTGAGCGCACCGCAGTCGGTTGAGATTTACCATCCCATACACGCATGGACTGCAGTTGTAAGGGGAGCAGTATTGAGAGGACTAGAGGGTAGCATGGTGGTCAGTAGACGAAGTCGATGGCACTATGGGACCAGCTATGCCACTGTGTTCGACGAGGCGAAACACCCCATCTCCGACCGGTATTGGAGTCCGTTGTGGGAGCGGTGGATGGTTAGTGACCGGATGCAATGGCACATCGCGAAGGTATACAGATCACTCACTACATCCCCCAACATTGCTAATTCAGCCTGCAGGGCGCACAAGTCTCCGAATCAACCCCAATATCTTTCCACTATACACGCAACTTCCGCCCCGGCCAATCCCTCATCGTCGAAGACGACCTCATTGCGTGCGATGCGGAAACCGCACCAGACTCCTTCCGCAAAGGACTCATCAACGTGTGCACACTTACCACGGACCTCAACACGGTGCCGAAGAGCCTGTTCACGCGCTTGACGACCACGAAGGGCGTCGAGTTTGACAACTTGGATTTCACGCTCGATATGCGGATAGAGAGTGCGGGATTGGTGTTTGAGCTGCGCGTCGATGGTGTGAGGTATGGGAGTGTGGAGGCGAAATTTCATTGATGGAAAGACTGTCTCGCGTAAAGTGACGAGACGAAGATGTCGTGCGTGAAATAGCAGAACGGCATAGAACAACGAGAAGACGAGTGCTAGATAGTATATACCCGAGCAATGCAAGAAGCGGACTGTAGTCTCGTTTGATTGATTTCGCGGTTTCATAGCAAGTGCAAAATAGGCTTAGGCCTATCCTACCGGAAACAGTAGAGTACTTGCCTTGAGGAAAGAGAGGGTAAGCTATTAGCCTTATGTCTATGTTAAAGAGTTTTTAGGACGTGTATTATCCTAGGTCCTTAAGGCTTTAACTATAGAAAAAGTAAAAAAAAATTTTAACTAATAAGTTATAAAGCTATAACTCTAATTAGATTTTAGCTATATTTTACTAATTTAAACTTAGTAAAAAATTTTATTTTTTTAGCTATAACTTTTTAAACTTAGTTTTTTAAAGTTATTTTAATTATTTTAAAATACTTACTTTAATAAATATTTATTATACTTAATAAAAGCTTATTCTTAATAATAATTATAAATAAATAAATATAATATAATTTTTCTTTATTTTTTAACTAATTTTAAGCTTTTTTATATTTTTAATAACTATTACTATAATAAAACTTACTTTTATTAAAAGTAATTTAATTTAAATAATAAAATTATTTAAAAACTAAAAGCTTTTTATATAAGAGTTACTTAAAGATTAGATAATAGATATAAGTTAAATTATAAAGTTACTATAGTAAAGAGCTACTCTATATAAATGCTTATATAAAGATAACTTTAGTAAGGTAGCCTATATACTACTAGCGCTGCGCTAAGCTCTAGCGCTTACTAGTTACTTTTAGTAGCTCTATACTTTAGAACTCTTATACGTCCTCTCTTTAAATCGCTTAAAGTTCTAACTAAGTATATAAATATATAAGAAAATTTCGCCTATAGTATACTAGCTATACTACTAATATAAATATATATAGTATATCCCCTTATACTTTATAAGGTGCTTTATCTATTACTATATATATAGATAATAAATAACTACCTTACTATATTAGATAGTAGCTTAAGACTAAGAAAGATGTATATTAACTTAGGGGGCTATAGAAGCTACTTACTTAGGGCTCTTTATAAATAACTAGCTTTACTATCTATAAGTCTATTTTAAACTACCTAAAGAAGAGTAATAACTAGCTTACTATTATTATTATAGTAGTTAAATATAGTATAAGGTCCTAAGAGGCTAGAGTTATACGCGTAGAAGTTTCTTACTAATTCTTTAGATCTTCTTATATTAAAGTAAGGTACTTATAGGCTTAATTAATTACTACCTACCTACTCTACTAGGTATACTAAGTATCCTTTTATGCTAGTATAGGGGTCCTTATAGTAGCTATCTACCTTTAATAATAAGACTTAGGTAATAATATATTTAGTTTTACTTTTATTAGTAAGGTAAATTTTAGAGAGAGTATATTAGATAGTTTATTACCTTATAAGTAGATTATTCTTATAAGTATATAAAAGCTATAGGTAGAAGACTAGGAATAGGTCTTTAAGAGAAGGTAGTATCTCTAGTTTATAAGCTATATTATTAATAATACGCTTAACGCGTAAAGGACCTAAGTTCTTCTAATTAAGTAATTTTATAGGCTAGGCTGTTTTAATATTATATATATTAAGTATTACTTAGTTATCTTTATTAAAGTAAAGAGCTAAGTACTTACCTATATTTATAAACTTACGTATCTTTTTATAGGACTATATTAGTTTATTATATAGGTATTAATATATACATTTAATATATAGGATATAAGCATCTATATTATTACTTTAGAGTTACTAGGTTAATATTATATTATTAGGTAGGGTATATAGAGGTTTAATACTAGAGCGTAGCTAGTAACCTTTAGTAGCCTAGAATAGGGATATTCTAGTTACTATATATATAAATAAGTTCGCTTTAAACTCTACTAAGAGTAAGAGTTATACTTAATCTATTTACTAGTAGTTAATATATAAGTAGAGATACTATTTAAGCTAGGCGTTTACAATCTTAGTCTATCTATTAGTCTCTAGGTAAGTAGTAGTAGAGAGCTTAGGCTTTAAGCTAATACGCTTATATAAGCGTTACTAAAAGTAAAATATAAATTATTAGCTATAATCTAAAATAATAGTCTTAAGGAAACCTTCCTCTCTCTATATATATTCTAGAAACGCGTTAACTACTATTAGTACTTCTATATTTTCTAGAGTAATAAAGCGTTTCTTTTTTAATAAGTAGTTAATAATAACTATAATATAATTATAGGTACGCCTATACTAGACGCTATTAGGAAAGAGCATAATAAAGTTAACTAAGATATCCTTCTAATACTATTAGAGAATAAGTAAAGGATAAAGTAGTCTATACTTACTTATATAGCTAACTTTAGCTTATTTATATATTATATAGTTATTAGTAAATCTACTAATAGTATTAGTTATACTTTACTAGTAATAGAACTTATTAACTTTCTAAAAAGTAGATAACCTCCCTCTATATCTAGAGCTAATAGGTAATTTATAGATATATTAAATAATCTATATACGTAATTTATTACTAAAGAGTACTATAAGTTAGTTACTACGTAAAATTAGCTTACTATTATATACTTCTAAGTCTCCTATCTTAAGGTAGAGGCTTTCTTAAATTAAGTACTATAGTATATACTATTTGCGTACTTTATAGGCTATAATAATATCCTTTAGGCGTTAATTAGTACTATATAGAATACTAATAAGTTCTTTAATAGTCTTATCTTTAGCTCCTTTAATTAGGTTATAAAGATTAGTATTATTACTTATAACTCTCTTAGTAGTATAGGGGATATACGACCCTTTATAATTATTATATATTATACTAATTAAGTTACTAAGTTTAAATTCTACTTCGCCTAAGTAGAGACTTACTATATAGACAGCGTTATAGCTTCCTCTATCTTTAGAAGTAGCTAAGTATATATTATATATAATGCTATCTTTATCTACTTACTTCTTAGAGCCTAGTATTATTTAAATCTAGTATTATACTTAGTTATTAGTAATTCCTTTAGAGAGGTTGCCTAAGTAGTAAGTTAAGCTATTAAGTTTCTTACTAAGTTTTCTAAGTTAGTACTTAATATAGAAGTTAAACTCTTCTAGAAATTTAGACTAATAAGCTTACTATTAATTTAGTTATTATTTAGTGTAGAAGAACTTAAGTCCTTAATAGTTAGTAAGTACTTAAACCTTATTAGGTATACTAGCTAGTTTAGGCCTCTACTCTTTAAACGCATAGATAATTATAAAGAGCTTTTTATTATATATCTTATAGTTATATTTAGCTAGGTTTATCTTCTAAGATATAAACACTACTAGTTATATAGAGCTGTCTTCTTAGATCTAGGAGAGGACTACTATATATATATAGTCTAATATATCTATTTTTATAATATATTTAAGGTTAGAGTTAAAGTAGGCTAGGATTATATCTTCTTTAAATACTTATTTAAGGATAATAAAAGTATAAGCAGCTTCTAAAGTTATATAGAAGTCTTTAGGATCTCTACGTATTAGACTAGTTAGAAGTTTAGTAATATTAAAGAAGCTGTAAATAAACCTCCTATAGAAGTTAGTAAATTTAAGAAATACTTAAACGTCCTTAAGAGTATAGAGTTCCTACTAGTTTTAAATAGCTTATATCTTTTCTAGATCTATCTTAACCTTATTAAGTATAATAATAATACTTAAGAACTTTACTTCTTACTACTTAAATTTATACTTATAGATATTAAGGTATAGCCTAGCCTTTATTAGCTTTTCTACTACTTTAAATAGGTAGTAGTTATATTCCTCCTCTAACTTACTAAAGATAATAATATTATCTAAATACGCTATATAGAAGTTATTTAAGTATTTATATAAGACGTTATTTATATATATTTAATATATACCTAGTAAGTTATATATACTAAATAGTATTATCTTATATTAAAATAAGCTATAAGGCGTAATAAACGCTAAAAGGTGTTTCTATTTATCCTTAAGCTAGACTTTATTAAAGGTAGTAATAACATCTACTTTAGAAAAGATATAAGCTTTAGATAGCTTAGCTAGTATATCTCTAATAAGTAGTAGCGTATTATAGTTCTTAACTATATATAAGTTAAGTTTCTAATAGTTAATATAGATATAGATACTTCCTCCTAGCTTCTAAATAACTACTAGAAGGGTAGCTTAGTTAGAGCTACTTCTCTTTACGTAGTCTTTAATTAATAAGTTATTAAGGTATATCTTAATAGCTTAAGCTTTATCTTATAAGAATAGCCTTAACTAGTATATAATAAGCTTAACTAGTACTCTTTCTTTACTTTTAAGTATAATATTATAATTAAGATCTTCTTAATAGGGTAGTAGTTTATTAGCCTCTTAAGGGTTAAACGCGCTTATTAAAGGGTAAAAGATTAGTAGTAATTTAGTAAGTAGCTTCTCTCTTATAAGAGGTAGTTATTCTATTTTATTTCTAAACTTTTTAAAGTCCTTAGATAATACCTTAGTACTAGTAGTGTATAAGACTTCTTATTTATTAGTAAGCTCTATAATAGCTATAATCTAGTTAATAGTAGTAATAGAGATAACGCTTCTAACTTATCTTATAGTAGTAGTAGTAGCTTATCTTAAAATTATAGATATATTATTCTTATAAGGGTTACATTTCTCTATAGAGCTAAGTTGTTTTTAGTATTAGCTACTCTATATAACGTATAGCTAATTATTACTATTATAGTAGAGGATATACTACTTAAAGTTAAAGACTATTAATAAGGAATCCTAGTTAACTTAAGGGTTATACTACCTAAACTATAGTAGCCTTAAGATAGCTTATACGCTAGTAAGCTTTATAACGTATATAAGTTATTAATCTTAATAGTTACTAAATAAGATATCTATCTATATTATATATATAATACTAGTAATAATATCTCTATTTATAAGCTCTAGGAGCGTAGGTTTTTAGAGTAGTATAAGTTTATACTTATATACGTAGGTATAAGCTAAATTAATAAATATAGAAGCGTAGCTAGTATTACCTATAATTTTAATACTTTAAATAGAAGTAAGATAAAAAAGTAATAATATTTTTCTTTTAAAGACTAGTTACTTACCTACTAATAGCTTATAGTCTTTACCTCTAATAGCTATAGCTGCGATAAAGGAGACTTATATATAAAATATAGTAAGAGTAGTAAAAATAGGTACTATAAGTAGAGGTATTAGGAATGATAGTAGCTTAAAGAACGCGCTCTTATTAGTAACGTCTTTAAAGCCTAGATATAGGTCTTTACTTTTATTATAGTCCTTAATAGTAGCTTAAAATAAAAGAAATAGGCTAGAAATTAATAAAGATAGTAATATAAGTACTTCTACTTTAGAAAGCTTATACCTCTTAAGTCCTTAAAGGTAACTATTACTAGAGACGCCTAGTTTTTTAGCTTATTAGCTGCCTCTTTAGTAGCTATAACAGCGTTTATACTAATAGCTACTAATATAGCCTTACGCTCTTTAGCTTTCTTCTTATAGATAGCCTTAATATAGGTATTAAGAGCTATCTTTATAGTAGTATTCTAATTAAAAGACTTAGGAACCTAGTTCTTATAGGGCGCGTTATTATTAAAGTAGTAATTAGGGCTAAAGTAATTAAAGTAGAGGTTTATATTAAAGAAGAGCTTCTTTTCTAAGTTTAAGCAGCCTACTAGGTTAGTGCTATAGCCCTATCTTAGTACTATAGCTATAGTACCTACTAAGTAGGATCTAGATCTAGTACTAGAACTACTAGTTCCTCCTAAGCTTCTACTACTAGCAGTATAGCTACCTATTTATATAAGAGAGTATAACTTTATAGATATATTTAGTTACTTAATCTAGTAGAAGACCTAGTAGAAGCTAAAGTAATTTATTATAGTAAGAGCTTACTATATTAAGTATTCTTACTACTAGGCTATAATAAAGTTATAGAAGTTAGTAATCTTAATAAGGTTATTCTAACTAAACGCTATACTACTAATATTAAAGCGTATAATATATTTACTAATAGACTTAGAGGCGTTTATCTAAGACTTAAAGTCTTATATCTATACATTTACTTTATAGAGCGTACTAAGGGGCTTATAGACTAAATCTAGTATCTTCTAGACCTTATAGCTATACTAAAAGCTATACTTCTCTATAAGGTAACTATATATAATATTACCCTAAGTATTATCTTTAGTCTTTTATTATAAATAGATAAGCTTAGCCTACTCTATATTAAAGTCCTTATAGTAATATATAAACTATATCTTAATATCTATCTTTTATTATATATATACTATAGATATAGAGCCCTTAGCTCTTATAAATACCTTAGGCTTAGGTTATTTAGTAGGTTAATAGTAAAATTAGACTTAAGATAAGAAGTAGCTATAGGAGTATTATAACTTAGAGTATAAGTAATATTCTCTTAAGTAGTTATCTTAGTTATTATCTTTATTTTAGTAGTTATAAGGTAGTAAGTAGCGTAGAGGCTTTAGCAGCTCTTTAATACCTTAATTAGGTTTATTACTATTATTATTATTAGAGGATAATAAATTATTATTAGAGGAGTTAGGTAAACCTTTAGAGAGCTTATATATATATAAAGACTTCTTCTTCTTCTACTTATGCTCTTAATAGAGTTCTTCTTAAGCGTCTACTAGCTAACGCTCTAACTCTTATATAGTCTTAATAACCTTAGAGTAAGTAGCGTACTATTATCTATATAGTATTTTATACTTATCTTTTTCTTCTTAGGCCTTAAGAACCTTAGCTTTAAGCTTAACTACTTTACTATTAGTAGTAGTAGTCTAGTTCTTAGCTACTTCTAGCTATTACTTAGCTTCTACTTTATTAATCTCTATAATATTAAGCTTATCTTTAAGCTAGTCTACTTACTATTAGAGGTCTTATATAGATCTTATTAGCTTAGCCTCTTAAGCTGTAAAAGTAGTAATATACTAGGACGTCTCTACCTTAACTTATATAGCAACTTTACTTATACGCTCTATATACTAGCTCTTAACCTCTACCTATTATAGTAAGTTATAGCGTACCTATACTAGTTTTTAGATAGTAGTAATAGCTACGTTATACTAGGATTTAACTTTCTTAAGTTATTCTCTATTACTACCTTTCTAGAGTGCCTCTAAGGTCTTAAAGTTTACCTCTCTTATATCTATCTTATTACTTTTATTATTTTTTTTATAAACTATAAATTTAGCTATATTAAAGTTAAAGTAGATAAAAGTAGAAGCTTACTATAGCTTAGAAAGGCCTAGAGGTACGTATTATATAGCTAGTTATAGGACTACTAAGTAGGATAAGGAACTACTATCCTATATATTCTATTTAAAGTTATTAAAGAAGGTCTTACTACTATCTAGTATACTACTTTTAAAAGTTACTTTAGAGAAGAAAGAGAGCTTATAAGTCGTATATACTAAAGGCGTACTAATAAATAAATAATAGGTCTCTCTTAAGCTACTACTTATATAGTATCTTTTACTTATACTACTATATAGTAAGCTCTTACTTTTCTTATAGTAAGTAATACCTTTAAAAGTATAGTCTTTATTATTATTATTGCTATTAACTAGTAGCTTATTATTAATAATCTAAAAGTACTACTTAGTATCCTAGAATCTACCTAGTACTTAATAGAGGTTAGTTAAGTTATATACTCCCTTATTATATAAGAGTAATTCTTAGAAAGTCTAGCTAGTCTTTATAGTACTCTAGGTATCTTAAGTTTCTAAGAAGTAGTTTTTCTTTATAATTATAGTAATTACGTTATTTAGAGGTGTAGCCTACTAGCTTATATAGTAGTACTTATCTAAGCTACTAGCTAGTATAGAGGTAATAAAATAATTAAGTATTACTTATTTATCTAATAGAGTCTAGGCTTTCTTAAGTATAGGTATAGCTACTATAGTTATATATATAGTTACTATAGGCGCTAGTATATAAAGGCTCTTAGAGTAGTTTATAAAGGTTTAACTATAGTAATATATAAAAGTTACTTAAAAATTAGATAATAGATATAAGTTAAATTATAAAGTTACTATAGTAAAGAGCTACTCTATATAAGTACTTATATAAAGATAACTTTAGTAGAGTAGCCTATATACTACTAGTACTGTACTAAGCTCTAGTGCTTACTAGTTACTCTTAGTAGCTCTATACCTTAGAACTCTTATATTTTATATAAAGCTATTTAAAAAAAGAATAAGCTAAATTACTAAATAAAGTTAAATAGTAAAGACTCTATTATTAGTTAATTAGTTAAGTATAATTTTAATTAGTTTAAAATTTAATTTTTACTTTTTATCTTTTTACTATCTCTAGGGCGTCTATTATAGTAGAGCTACTACTATATTTATTTATACTACTTATAAAATCTAAAGGAGTCTAAACTAGCTAAGTATACTAAAAGAGAGTATCTGACTAAAATGCAAGCTAGCTGCTAGCTTCCTTAAATCGCCCCGCATTATCGTTTGTGAGCTATTCTTCAATTTTAGGCTTGTCATAATTAGCTAAGCTTAGAAACGTGACATCGCGTTGGTAAACATGATGCAATACCAACGTGGTGACGCCACGCGCCTTATGCGGTCCTGCAAGGCGCGCTGTTGTGCCGTTAAGACTCCCTTCTAGACCCGTCACTCCTTCTCTATTCGCTCAATCTGAATTATTCTT
>Ga0210040_10009170_pt1 | contig 11561 bp, 11 predicted proteins | sample CryGeyCG12114_NA_FD_185462 | JGI IMG/M metagenome (GOLD analysis project Ga0210040, IMG submission 185462) | Groundwater microbial communities from aquifer - Crystal Geyser CG19_WC_8/21/14_NA (SPAdes) (version 2) | ecosystem: Environmental > Aquatic > Deep subsurface > Groundwater | place: USA... | reverse complement strand
GGGCAGCGCACCGATCGACTGCTTGAGCGCCGCCCCGTCGGGGACGTCCTCCCACAGGTGCACCGCGTCGCCGTCGTGCTCCTCGACGAGCCGCCGGGCGACCTCGTGCACCCGCTTGCCCATGGACGCCGGGAAGCGGTGCACCGCCGGCTTCTCGGCGCAGATCGCCACGAGGTCGTCGACCCCGAGCGCCGCGATCGCGGGCACGTCGAACGTCCCGCCCGTCCGGGTGGCGATCACGTGCGGGCCGAGGAACGCCTTCTCCATGGGCACCTGCTGGTCGAGGACCATCCCGACGAGCAGCGCGTTGCCGCTGGTGCTCAGCAGGTGGTCCGCCTCCGGGTTCCCGGTGATCCACAGGTCGTGAGGCGCCCGTCGCCCCCGCTCGGTCGTCACGCGGACATCCTGCCGGGGAGCCGGGAGAGGGTCCAGTGCCGGAGCACGGCCCAGGCCGGTGCGACCGGGGGAAAGCCCCTGGCCCTGCGAGCCCGTCTCCGGGCACGAACGACCTGGAGTCAGGCGCGTGGGACGCGCAGCACGGCCACCTCCGCACGGCGGAGAGCTAGGGGCGCCGACCGACCACGGCCGCGGCTCGTGGGCTGAGACCTTGCGGGGCGGGGTAAACCTCGCACCGTGCCCGAACCTGTCGCGACCGGACCCGCCCTCGACCTCCCCGCGCGACCGGGCGGGCTGATCCCGGACGTGCGCCGGATCGCGGTGCTGCGCGCCAACGGGATCGGCGACTACGTGGTCTCCGAGCCGGCGCTCGCCGCGCTGCGTGAGGCCTACCCGGACGCGGAGATCACCCTGCTCGGGGCGGCCCACCACGCGGCGCTGCTGGCCGGCCGGCCGGGTCCCGTCGACCGGGTCGTCGTCCTGCCGCTCGTCAGCGGGGTGCGGGTCAAGTCCGACCAGCCCGACGCGAGCCCGGAGGAGCTCGAGGCCTGGTGCGCCGAGCAGCGGGCGTACGGCTACGACCTGTCGGTCCAGCTGCACGGCGGGGGTGGCAACTCCAACCCCCTGCTGCTGCGGCTCGGCGCCCGGGTGAGCGTGGGAGCAGCCGCACCGGGCGCGCCGCGGACGGACCGGTGGGTGCCCTACACCGCCTACCAGCACGACACCGTGCGCTGGCTCGAGGTGGTGGCCGCCGCGGGGGCCTGGAGCACCCGGCTCGAGCCCGGGCTCGCCGTGACCGAGGCCGACCTCGCCGCCTCCGAGGCCGTCTTCCCGCGCGACTCCCGGCCGCTGGTCGCCGTGCACCCGGGCGCGTCCGACGCGCGCCGCTGCTATCCCGAGGACCGCCTCGGCCGGGTGGCCCGGACGCTGGCCGACGACGGGGCGCGGGTCGTCGTCATCGGCGGGCCGGGCGACACCGACCGGGTCGCCAGAGTCGCCGACGGCTTCGGGGGGGACGTGGAGACCGTCGTCGGCGGCCTCACCCTGGGCGGGCTGGTCGGCACCCTCGCCCGTGCCTCCCTGATGATCGGCAACGACTCCGGACCCCGGCACCTGGCCGGTGCGGTGGGCACCCCGACCGTCGGCGTCTTCACGTACGCGAACCTCGCCGACGTCGCCCCCCTGACCCGGACCTGGCACCGGGTCCTCGTCTCCTGGCACGGCGGCTGCCAGGTCTGCGGCATGCGGGTGCTCGAGGGCTGGTGCGGGCACGAGGCCAGCGCGACCCACGACGTGGCCGAGAGCGAGGTCCTCGAGGCCACGCGTGAGCTGTGGCAGCAGGTGGTGGAGGCCGGCCGCACGCACGCGCGGCACAGCGGCTGACACCCGCGGTGCCCCTAGCCTGGGGCGCATGAGCGACAGCCCGAGGTCGTCGACCCGGCTGCTGCCCCAACGGAGGCGGAAGCGCGACTCGACGGGGGTCCGCGCGGCCAAGGAGACCCTCCTGGCCTGCCTGCGCTACCGGGTCACCGGGCTGGCGGCCGAGGCCGCGTTCTTCACGGTGCTGTCCCTGCCCCCGCTGATCTTCGGGCTGGCCGGCGCGATCGGCTTCGTGGCCGGCGCGCTCGACGTGGGCACGGTGGCCAGCGCCCAGGCGGAGGTGCTGACCCTCGGACGCCGGGTGCTGACCGAGGACATCGTCAACTCGATCCTGGCGCCGACCCTGGAGAACGTGCTCTCCCAGGGGAGCGCGGCCGTGGTCTCCGTCGGGTTCCTGGTCGCGCTCTGGTCGGGCTCGCGGGCGGTCAACGTCTTCGTCGACACGATCACGATCATGTACGGGCTGGCCGGCCGCCGCGGCTTCGTGCAGACCCGGCTGCTGTCGTTCCTGTTCTACCTCGTCCTGCTGGTCATCGGCGTGGTGCTCGTGCCCCTCGTCCTCGCCGGGCCCGGCTTCGTCAACCGCATCCTGCCCGGGCGTCTCGACTTCCTCGGCAACCTCTACTGGCCCGTCGTCCTGCTGGGTGCCGGCGCGTTCCTGGCCGGGGTGTACGACCGGTCCCTGCCGCTGCGGACCCGCTGGCGCAGCGGGCTGCCCGGCGCGGCGCTCGCGCTGCTGATCTGGGTGCTCGGCAGCGTGCTGCTCCGTGCGGTGCTGAGCGCCACGAGCGGGTCGTCGACGATCTACGGACCGCTCGCGACCCCCATCGCGGTGCTCATCTGGCTGTACGTGATGGCGCTCGCCGTGCTGGTGGGAGCCGCGTTCAACGCCGCAGCCGACGAGGTCTGGCCCCGGCTGACCGGCATCGACCACCGCCAGCAGGTTCACATGATGGACACGAGTCCCACGAAGTGAGATTCGGATTTGATCAGCGGCGCTCCCCGACGGATTGTGTGAGGGTGCGTGCCGCGGGAGGGGTCGACCGCTGCCGGGAGCTCTCGGCGGCGCGCTGCGCCGACCCTGCCGCTCGTGCCGTGACGCGTTCCGGGGTGCTGACCAGGCGACGCGTCGTCGACCTCGGCCGCACGTCCTCGATGCGGTGTCTGGTCTGGATGCCCGGGCGCTGAAGCCCGGAACGACCCCCCGACCCGCGCAGGACGACCGCACCACGTCGTCCCGCGCTGCCCCGCGAAGGATCTGATGAACGCCCTGCCCGCACCCACCCCGGCCGTCCGGCCCGCTCGCACGCGCAAGCCGCGTGGGGAGGGGCAGTGGGCGCTCGGCTACCGCGAGCCGCTCAACCCCAACGAGCAGTCCAAGAAGGACGACAACCCGCTGAACGTGCGGGCCCGCATCGAGAACGTCTACGCCCACGGCGGCTTCGCCTCCATCGACCCGGGCGACCTGCGCGGCCGGTTCCGCTGGTACGGCCTCTACACCCAGCGCAAGCCGGGCATCGACGGCGGCAGGACCGCGACGATGGAGCCGCACGAGCTCGACGACGAGTACTTCATGCTCCGCGTCCGCATCGACGGCGGCGCCCTGACCAGCGAGCAGCTGCGGGTCATCGGCCAGATCTCGGTGGACTTCGCCCGCGGGACCGCCGACATCACCGACCGTCAGAACGTCCAGCTGCACTGGATCCGGATCGAGGACGTCCCGGAGATCTGGCGGCGCCTCGAGTCGGTCGGGCTCGACACCACCGAGGCGTGCGGCGACTGCCCGCGCGTGGTCCTCGGCTCCCCCGTCGCCGGCATCGCGGCGGACGAGATCATCGACCCGACCCCCGCCATCCGCGAGATCCGCGACCGCTTCATCGGCGACCCGCAGTACTCGAACCTGCCGCGCAAGTTCAAGACCGCCATCACCGGCCACCCGCTGCAGGACGTGGTGCCGGAGATCAACGACATCGCCTTCGTCGGCGTCGAGCACCCCGAGCACGGCCCGGGCTTCGACCTCTGGGTCGGCGGCGGGCTCTCCACCAACCCGATGCTCGCCGTACGCCTCGGCGCCTGGGTGCCCCGCGACGAGGTCGCCGACGTCTGGGCCGGCGTGTGCGGGCTCTTCCGCGACTACGGCTACCGCCGGCTGCGGACGCGGGCACGCATCAAGTTCCTCGTGGCCGACTGGGGACCCGCGCACTTCCGCGAGGTGCTGGAGAAGGAGTACCTGCACCGCAGCCTCGTCGACGGCCCCGCGCCCGCCACGCCCGAGCGCCCCGGCGACCACGTCGGGGTGAACGAGCAGAAGGACGGGCTCAAGTTCGTCGGGCTCGCCGCCAAGGCCGGACGGGTGAGCGGGGAGACCCTCGTCGCCCTGGCCGACCTCGCCGAGGCCCACGGCTCGCACCGCCTGCGCACCACCCCGATGCAGAAGATCCTCGTGCTCGACGTGGCGCCGGACCGGGTCGACTCGCTGGTCGCGGGTGCCGAGGCGCTGGACCTGTCCGCGCGGCCCGACGCCTGGCGACGTTCCGTGATGGCCTGCACCGGCATCGAGTTCTGCAAGCTCGCCATCGTCGAGACCAAGGCGCAGGCCGCCCGCGTCGTCGACGAGCTGGAGAGCCGCCTCGGCGCGATGGACTCCCCCATCACCGTGCACATCAACGGCTGCCCCAACTCCTGCGCGCGCATCCAGACCGCCGACATCGGGCTCAAGGGCCAGCTCGTCCCCGGTCCCGGCGGCGACCCGGTCGAGGGCTTCCAGGTCCACCTCGGCGGGGGCCTGGGGATGGACGCCGGCTTCGGCCGCAAGCTGCGCGGGCACAAGGTCACCGCCGACGAGCTGCCGGACTACATCGAGCGGCTGGCCAAGTCGTTCACCGCCGAGCGCACGGACGGCGAGCGCTTCGCCCAGTGGGTGTCGCGGGCCGACGAGAGCGTGCTCGCGTGACCGCCCAGGACGAGACGGTCACCGAGCCTGACTCGCCGACGGGCCACGCGCCGCGGACCGAGCGACAGTCCATCGGCTACTGCCCGTACTGCTCGGAGGAGAACCTCTTCCCGCTCGAGGGCGGCGGCTGGGAATGCCGCTCCTGCCTCCGGGCGTTCTCGGTGACGTTCCGGGGCCTCGTGGCCCCGAGCCGTACCCGGGAGGTGACGAGATGAGCACCCTGCTCGATCTGTCCGAGCTGGCCGCGCAGGCCAGCCGTGAGCTCGAGGGGGCGACCGCGCTCGAGATCCTCGGCTGGGCCCACGAGGAGTTCGGCGGCGGCCTGGTGGTCACGTCCTCGCTCGCCGACACCGTCATGGTCAGCCTCGCCGAACGCGTCGCGCCCGGCATGGACGTGATCTTCCTCGACACCGGCTACCACTTCGTCGAGACGATCGGCACCCGTGAGGCCGTCCGGCTCGTGCACGACGTGAACCTGATCAACGTCCTGCCGGAGCTGACCGTGGCCGAGCAGGACGCCGCGTACGGCAAGGACCTGTTCCGCACCAGCCCCGACCAGTGCTGCGGGATGCGCAAGGTCGCTCCCCTCGGCAAGGCACTGGCGCCGTACACCGCCTGGGCCTCCGGGGTCCGTCGGGCCGACTCGGCCGCCCGGGCCGCCACGCCGGTCGTCGCGTGGGACCCGAAGCGCCGCCTGGTGAAGGTCTCGCCCATCGCCGCCTGGACCGACGAGGACGTCACGGCCTACATCGACGAGAACTCCCTGATGATCAACCCGCTGCTCGAGGACGGCTACCCGTCCATCGGCTGCGAGCCCTGCACGGTCCGCGCCACCGGCCCGGACGCCCGTTCCGGCCGCTGGGCCGGCCTGGGCAAGACCGAGTGCGGGATCCACCTGTGAAGGCGAACGCGCAGCGTCTCGAGGGAGGACGACCCCCCACGCCCCCCGGTGAGTTCCACTCGCCAGCGCTCGCGGAATCCGAGCGCGGGATGGGAAAGACCGGCGGTACCTTGTGGTTCACCGGGTTGCCGTCGGCGGGGAAGTCGACCGTCGCGCACGCGCTGGCCGACCGGTTGCGCGCGGACGGGGTCGACGTCGAGGTGCTCGACGGCGACGAGGTCCGGCCGCACCTCTCGGCCGGGCTGGGGTTCACGCGCGAGGACCGCGACACGAACGTGCGTCGGATCGGCTGGGTCGCCCGGCTGCTGGCGTCGCACGGCACGGTCGTGCTCGTACCCGTCATCGCCCCGTACGCCGACGCCCGCCAGGCCGTCCGCGAGGACCACCAGGCCAGGGACGTCCCGTTCGCCGAGGTGTACGTCTCGACCGCCCTCTCCGTCGCCGAGGGACGCGACGTCAAGGGCCTGTACGCCCGTGCCCGACGCGGCGAGATCAGCGGGATGACCGGGGTCGACGACCCGTACGAGCAGCCGGCGACCGCCGAGCTCGAGCTCGACACCGCTGCGCTCGACCTCGACACCTCCGTCTCCCAGGCGCTCGCGCTGCTGGCGGAGATCCTCGACCGTCCCGTGGGGAGGACCCAGCTGTGACCACCACCATCTCGACGGGCGCCGCGCCGATTCCGGCCCGCGCCCTCCGTCCGCTCAGCGAGCTGCAGGCGCTCGAGTCGGAGTCGATCCACATCTTCCGGGAGGTGGCGGCGACGTTCGCCCGTCCGGTGATGCTGTTCTCCGGCGGCAAGGACTCCGTCGTGATGCTCCACCTGGCGGCGAAGGCGTTCTGGCCGGCGCCCGTGCCCTTCGAGCTGCTGCACGTCGACACGGGGCACAACTTCCCCGAGGTCCTCACCTACCGCGACGAGGCCAGCGCCTTCTACGGCGCGCGGCTCAAGGTCGCCTCGGTGCAGGACTACATCGACGACGGCCGGCTGCGCGAGCGGCCCGACGGCCAGCGCAACCCGCTGCAGACCGTCCCGCTGCTCGACGCCATCACCGCGGGCAAGCACGACGCCGTCTTCGGCGGCGGCCGCCGCGACGAGGAACGCGCCCGGGCCAAGGAGCGCATCTTCAGCCTGCGCGACGAGTTCGGCCAGTGGGACCCGCGCAACCAGCGCCCCGAGCTCTGGTCGCTCTACAACGGGCGCCACCTGCCCGGCGAGCACGTCCGGGTCTTCCCGCTGTCCAACTGGACCGAGCTGGACGTCTGGGACTACATCGAGGCGGAGCACATCGCGCTGCCGTCGATCTACTACGCCCACGAGCGCGAGGTCACGCTGCGCGACGGGATGTGGGTCGCGATCACGCCGGTCACCCCGGTACGCGGTGGCGAGGACGTGAGCGTCCGCTCGGTCCGCTACCGGACGGTGGGCGACATGTCCTGCACCGCCGCCGTGCTGTCGACCGCCAGCACCGTCGCCGACGTGATCACCGAGGTCGGGCTCAGCTCGCTCACCGAGCGGGGCGCGACCCGGGCCGACGACCGGCTCGGCGAGGCCGCGATGGAAGACCGCAAGCGCGAGGGCTACTTCTGATGGAGCAGACCCACCAGCCCGACCCGACGAGGAACCACCAGATGATCACCACCCTCCAGGCCGAGCGTCAGGCGTCCCTGCAGGGACGACGGACCCTGCTCCGGCTCGCCACGGCCGGCTCGGTGGACGACGGCAAGTCGACGCTCGTCGGGCGGCTGCTCTTCGACACCAACTCGGTGCTGACCGACACCCTCGACTCGATCGAGGTGGCCAGCCGGCGCAAGGGCCTCGAGCGGGCCGACCTCGCGCTGCTCACCGACGGCCTGCGCGCCGAGCGCGAGCAGGGCATCACGATCGACGTCGCCTACCGCTACTTCGCGACCACGAACCGCAAGTACGTGCTCGCCGACTGCCCCGGTCACGTCCAGTACACCCGCAACACGGTCACCGGCGCCTCCACCGCGCACGTCATCGTCCTGCTCGTCGACGCCCGCAAGGGCGTGATGGAGCAGACCCGGCGCCACCTGGCCGTCGCCGCCCTCCTGCGCGTGCCCCACGTCGTGCTCGCGGTGAACAAGATCGACCTCGTCGACTTCTCCGAGGACGTCTTCAACCGGATCGCGACGGACTTCGCGCTGCTGGCCCGCACGCTGGGGGTCCGCGACAGCCACGCCATCCCGGTCTCCGCGCTCGAGGGCGACAACGTCGTGACCCGCTCGCCCCGGATGACCTGGTACGACGGTCCCACCGTGCTCGGCTACCTCGAGTCCGTGGACGACACGCCGCTCGAGATCGGCGAGAGCTTCCGCTTCCCCGTGCAGAGCGTGGTCCGGCCCCAGTCCGCGGGCCAGGCGCCGTGGGCGGCGGGCGCGCCGGAGGTCGACGCCGACTACCGCGGCTACGCGGGGACGGTCGCCTCCGGCCGGGTCGGCGTGGGCGAGGAGGTCGTCGTGCTGCCCACCGGCTCCCGTGCGTCGGTGGTGGGGGTGGACACCCCGGACGGCCCGTTGGAGCTCGCGGTGGCTGGTCGGGCGGTCGTGCTGCGGCTCGACCGCGACCTGGACGTCTCGCGCGGCGCGATCCTGACCTCGGCCGACGCGCCGCCGGCCCTGACCCGCGACCTCTTGGGCACGGTCTGCTGGCTCACCGACCGGGCCGCCTCCGTGGGCAGCCGCGTGCTGGTCCAGCACGGGACGTCGCTGACGAAGGCGATCGTCAAGCAGATCGACGGCGTGCTCGACCTCGACTTCGACGCGAGCTCGGCCCCGACCTGGCGGAGCAGCGACTCGCTGGGGCTCAACGACATCGGGCGCGTCCGGCTGACGCTGGCCGCCCCCCTCCCGGTGGATCCCTACCGGGAGCACCGCGGCACCGGTTCGTTCATCCTCGTCGACGAGGCGGACGGCTGGACGCTGGCGGCCGGCATGGCCGGTCCCAGCAGCCTGCACACCCAGGCCGCGGACCCGAACGACGACATCGCAGAACCGGTGACCACATGACCGCTCCCACCCTCGTGCTGCTCGGACCCGGCAGCCACGACCCCCGCACCCCGGAGATCAGCCGGCAGATCGCCAAGGGCCTGCGCGACCTGCGGCCTGCGCTCGACGTGCACGCCGCCTACCTCGACGTGTCGGGCCCCACGGCCCACGAGGTCGTCGCCCGGCTCGCCGCGGACGGCGTCGAGGAGATCGTCCTCGTCCCGCTGCTGCTGTCCGACGCGTTCGGCGCCAAGGAGGAGGTGCCGGTGCTCGTGTCGGAGCTGAACGCGACCCACGACGGCGTACGCGTCGGCGCCTCGCGTCCGATCGGCCCCGAGGCGCAGCTGCTCTCCGTCGTGGACCGGCGGCTGCGCGACGCCCTGCGCGCCCGGCACGTCGCCGAGCTCGACGGCCTGGTGTTCGCGGCCGCGGGCAGCGTGGACGTCCGCAGCAACGCGATCATCGCCCGTCGGGCCCGGCAGTGGGCGACCCACCACCGGCTGCCGTGCGTCACGGCGTACGCCACCGGGTCCGGGCCCAGCACGGCCGAGGCCGTGCGGACGCTGCGGGCCCAGGGTCGGCGTCACGTCGCCGTCGGCAGCTGGTACCTGTCCCCCGGGCTGCTGTGGACTGCCGAGTCCGAGGCGGCGTTCGAGGCGGGTGCGTCGGCGGTGTCGGCCCCCATGGGCGGCGAGCCCGAGATCGTCGAGGTCGCGCTGACCCGCTACGTGGTGGCGGCGATGGAGCTCGTCGACGTCGACACCCCTGTGCCCTACGAGGGCGGCTCCGACTTCGACGACGACGCCTACGAGCCCGCCGGCTACGACGACGGGTTCGAGGCCGAGCTCGAGGACCTGCCCGAGCGTCACCTGTCCATCGTCAGCGCCTGAGGCAGGGCCTCACGGAGCCCCACGCAGAAACGACTCGGCCCCTGACCACCGTGGTGGTCAGGGGCCGAGTCTTTGGTGCTGCTGCCTACGACTGCGCTCCCGCAGCGTCCCCGCTGAGCTCGGCCTCCGGGTCGGAGGCCTCGCCCAGCACGTCGTCGAGCGCCTCGCGGACCGCCTGGCGAGTGGCCAGGCGGACCGACGCTGCGGACTGGAGCTCGGCGGTCTTGGCCTCGGCCAGCCGCTGACGCTCTGTGCGCTCGGCCGCGAGGGCCTGGTCGCGCGCGTAGGTGATCCGCTCGAAGATCTCCACGGTCACAGGACCTTGCGGAAAGCCTGCTTCACTCCGGAGGAGAGCCCCTCGTCGTTCACGAGGTCCACCTGGCCCGCGATACCGCGCTGCTGCTCGCCGTGGATCGCGCCGAGGACGATGAGGCTGCCCGAGAGCGCGGGGATCGCCCACTGGCAGATCTTGAGCTGGCGCTGCGCGCTCGCCAGCTCGGTGCTGCTGGTGCTGCCCGGGGTGACCGAGCCGGCCGCGCCCTCCTCGGAGTGCTTGGCGACCTTCGAGCCCAGGACGCCCGAGTAGGCGGTGACGCCGGCGGCGAGGCCGGTGAGCACGAGCTTCACCGCGGTGTTCGCGGCGGCACCCGGCTGCACCTGCTGGCGACGACGGTTGGTGATCATGAGGCCGATGCCGCCGACGGCGTGCACGCCCACGGCGGCCACCTGCCAGGGGGTCCACTTCGCCCAGCCGATGCTGGACAGCCGCAGCCGCTCGGTCGGGTCCTTGGCCGCGTCGGCTGCACCGTTGACGCCGACGGCGCCCATCAGCGAGCCGCCGAACCAGGCTGCCGCGCCGAGGTCGTGCATGGAACGGATGAGGGTGTCGCGCTCTGCCATCAGGAAGTGCTCCTTGAAGTGTTGAGGTCTTGTCTCTGCATCTTCCCGTACCCCGCATCGGCCGTCTCAACCCCCCGGCACCGAACCGATCAGGAGGCGGCGACCCGGGCCTGCTCGGTCGTCACGTCGAAGTCGGCGTCCGGCCAGCGCAGGTCGAGGGCGCGCAGGTGCTCGACGAGCAGCTGCGCGACCGCCCAGTCGCGGTACCACTTGCGGTCGGCCGGCACCACGAACCACGGGGCGTGCTGCGTGCTGCACCGCTCGAGCGCCGCCTCGTACGCCTGCGTGTACGCGGGCCAGAGCGCACGCTCGTCGACGTCGCCCGGGTTGTACTTCCAGTACTTGGTCTCGTCGTCCAGCCGGGCGAGGAGACGTTCGCGCTGGGTGGCGTGCGAGACGTGCAGGAAGCACTTGACGATCGTCGTGCCGGAGGCGACGATCTTCTCCTCCCACGCACCGATCTCGTCGTAGCGGGCCGCCCACACCGGCTCGGGCACGAGGTCGTGGACCCGCACGGCCAGCACGTCCTCGTAGTGGGACCGGTCGAAGATCCCGAGCATCCCCGGGCCGGGCAGCTCACGCTCGATGCGCCACAGGAACGGGTGCGCCAGCTCGGTCTTCGACGGCGCCTTGAACGCCTTGATCTGGACGCCCTGCGGGTCGACCATGCCGATCGCGTGCCGGATCACACCGCCCTTGCCGGAGGTGTCCATGCCCTGCAGGACGAGCAGGACCCGCGGTGCCGTCTCAGGCGTCGCCCGCCCGCTCGCGTAGAGCCGCTCCTGCAGGTCGGCGAGCTCGGGCAGCAGCGCGGCGTCGACCTTCGTGGAGTCGGCCTTGCCACGGCCCGGGAAGCCGACGGTCGCGTTCGTCGGCAGCGTCGAGAGGTCCACCGGACCGGCGGGCAGCCGCAGCAGCTCGGAGAGCGGCCGGCCCTCGGCGACGGGACCGGGCGGGTGAGGGTGCTTGGACACGTCGCTGATCATGCCGGGTTCCACGAGCGCCAGCGAGGGGAACCCCGGCGGGGGTGTGGGGGTCGTCCCCCTCAAGACACCGGGTTCCACGAGCGCCAGCGAGGGGGACCCCGGCGGGGGTGTGGGGGTCGTCCCCCTCAAGACACCGGGTTCCACGA
>Ga0210040_10009169_pt1 | contig 11561 bp, 15 predicted proteins | sample CryGeyCG12114_NA_FD_185462 | JGI IMG/M metagenome (GOLD analysis project Ga0210040, IMG submission 185462) | Groundwater microbial communities from aquifer - Crystal Geyser CG19_WC_8/21/14_NA (SPAdes) (version 2) | ecosystem: Environmental > Aquatic > Deep subsurface > Groundwater | place: USA... | reverse complement strand
GGTACAACAGTAGCAATTTAGTGAGCGGAAGTATAACTGTTGTCTGTATTGGTTTTCAATGTCAATTGTGAAACATGTGAATTTGAATGTATAAAGTCGATAATGCATTTATGAAACATCAAACATTTGTTGTTATTGCGTAACTTTCCTTTGTTAACGTACTCATGTGTTGTTGTTTGCAAAATAGAAAAATTGGATTGATTGAAACGTGGATTACTTTTTGTTGATTTCAAAATATCGAATTTATTTTTCATAATGGGGTTCCGACTCAAACAGCACAGGGATAAGTAATATTTATATAGTAAAACTTTACTTTTCCTTACTCTTTATCTATATAAATTATTTTGGCGTGATAGATAGAATGGTATGATGGAGTTACGTTTCAAGGCCCAATCTCGAAAGCTAAATATATGAAAAACCAAGAAAACATTGTAATCAACAACTCAAAGACAATACAACTTCACAGTTAGATTATTTATATTACCTGCTTCAAAAATTGGTCAGCACTACATATATTGGTGCACCCATACGCCACCCGTTTGTTGCTCACGTAATTACTTGCTACTGAGGCACTTGCTCCAGGTCCATTAGGATTGGTATTTTTGGCCTGTATGCATTATAGTTTGTCATTAGCTCTACATATTTGGTATCGGATTGGATTCATTAAAAAGCGAGCCTACCTTGAATGTATGTTGAATATTTTGATACTCAATGTAGTTTCCTCCACCAACGACAAAAACAATAGAATCAGTGAAAGTGGTATGTTTACTAGAATTTGTTCCAGATTTGAGTACCTTTGGATCAAAAGTACGAAATTCTTCTACTTTTCCGCCGTCCATCACTTCTTCAACTACTCTTGTCAAAGGTAAACTCTATAAAGTAAGGGCAAATATAGACACATAGCACACACTTCTTTCATGTCACATTCTCTATTCAATCGTTCCTGCTAACCTGTTTCTTCAAAACTAAATTGCGCACTCCCTCCATAAGAAAGTTGGATCCAGTGTTTACCCACTTGGACAACATTGAACTTGATTTGGAATTTGATTTTAAACCGCTGCTTCCAACGGATAATGAGGATGAAGAAGAATTTGAGCCAGATGAAACACTAGCGGCCATCTTTGCAAAGGATCTAATGTTAAATAGCTAGTTTATTTTATCATCAAACTATTAATCGACTAGATTTTTTTAATTTTAATTAAAGAAAAGTATTGCATACATCCATTTCTTCACAAACTGGATAGGCGCCACAAATTCATTAGCATCCACTGATTGTCCAGATGTTCTTGATTCATTGATGGAATTAAAACTATCCATAAACTGTTCCAGTTCACTTGGAGAAAATACTTGATTGCTTTCACTTTCCCTTAAACTCACAGTTAAATAGTAGATCAAAAAGAATCTAAGCTTGTCCTCTGGAGTTCCCATTTCTGGATCTAGTAGAAGATTGTTCAAACCCATATCTATCTGTGTTTTTGCTAATAGCTTACTTTCCAATTCGTAGTAAGAGTCCAGCCGTCTACTCTTAATTTCGTGCAAAATAGCTGTAAAATAAATTCAAATTCAGTTAACATTAATTAGCTGAAATAAATTATTACAGATTACTTTGGATGCTAAAAAAGTGGAAGTGAATAGTTGTGTGGTATGATAAATATTTTTAACGTACCTGTAGCTATAGATGTATGATTGTCTAAAATTTTCTTTCTCTCCAGTAATTGTGGAAGATTATGAATGGCAGAGGTCAACTTTGCTGTGTTATCTGTTAACATATCGTCACTTATTATTAACTCACTTGCAGCGTTAATTGCATCCAAACCCTAAAATAGGAAAAATATGGAATCTGTTTCATACAAATGCTTTAAATAGAAAGTGTTCAATTTTGATGACTAACCATAGTTTGCTTTAGACGCTTTACTTCTTCCTCCGACTTTCTATATTCCTCTAATTCAGACTGAATTGCTTCCGCTACAACCGGGAATGGAGACCCTCTGTATTGAGCCCAAAAATAATCTCTTCTGTCATCCATATCACAAGTTCTCGTTTTTCGCTTTTTCTGACCACTATTAAGCAATTGGGCAGATTCGGAGTTAGATTCCATTGGGTCAAGACCAGTTATTTCTTCAGTAAATTTAATTTGATTTAAACTAAGGGAGAGAACATCATGGCATAGAGCTTGGTATGTCCATGTGTGATGCAAAGGGGTAGCCAAATCCATTCCTCGATCGTAGATAATGAGAACTGGACGATTTCCGCCAGATGTGCTGTAACTATGGATAAGGTAAAAAGTTGGTATAAAATTCCCAAAAAAATACAGGAAATGCTTATAGGAATTAAAGTATTCAAAATATCAACTTATTCCAGATGTTTGAAATAAACATTTACCTGAAATTTGCGGCTCCAAAATCTGAAGGGCTGTTATTAAATAAAGAATTTCTAGGATCCCTCAAGTTATCTCGCAACTTTTTGTCTAATTTTTGGGCTACAACTTCAGCAGCATTTGCTCTTGGGCATCGAATAATAGGAACAATACCCAGTGTCACAAACACGGAAAATAGTCCATCTACAATTTTTTCGATCATACGATCCATATCGGAATCTTGCAGTCCAGGCCGATTAAGTTCTAAATAAAAAAATAGAATTATTTTTCATCATCACTTTTTATTTTATTGACAAAATAAATTAAAATCGTCAATAAAAGGGAGTGAGAGTTGTAAATGCTTACCGTAAAAGTTAATATCGTCATTAACACCTTGTCCTCCACCCGACAAAACGAAAAAATCTGACTCTACACACACGAAGTTAACATACTGATCATATACTTTATTAATCGACGGTTTCGACGTCAAATCACCGGAGTGGAGCATAGAGCTTTGGTGTGAGGCATTTGCCAAGTCTTCAATTCTTTGACGAGGAATGGGGGTGATAAAATTCAAGAAATAAGGTCCATAAAGGCCATTCTAAAAAGTTAACATCAAGCAATATAAAATAAAAAAAATTTCAAACCCTATGCGCAGTTTGCATTCGTACATCATGTGAACAAACTTACTTGTAAATCACGACATATCCTATTAACATTTTCTTCAGTAGGGCAACAAAAATAAACAGCTGGAACATCCGGAATGGTTTCTCGATCCGTGTGCAATAAGCTGAAATAGAGGCGAAAATAAAACGTACGAAAATTACAATTTGGTCCAATTTTGACATTGACTCGTGTCTATAATAATTCAATTTACATGTTTAACGTTACGCCAGCCTGTCTAATAGATTGCACCGATAAAATAGGGCTCAATATCTCTTGACCGACCCTATCGTACACCAAAATTTTCCATACTGGTTCGCCGGACCGTAATTTACCAGCAGCAGCAACATTACTGTCATTAAGATGCAGCATTTGCATGACGGATGCTGCAGATATCGGAACAAATATAAAATGAACTACGCATTCTTTTTTTTTTTTTTTGGTTTGAAAGGCATTAAGGCATATAGATAAATTCATTTTCTGCCTTACCAATCTGCCGATCCCTTAGACATGTTACTCCAGCCATTTCAGTACAGGATAAATATGATTATTTCGAATCTTTGGATCAGAGGGGAAACAAACGAAGTCACTTAAGTTTAATTGAGGTCAACTCGACTTTCTTTATTAGAAACGCAATACACGGTTAATTTTCCTATCAGTGCTGTAAAGGCAATAATTTCAAAAGTATCTTTCTTATATTCAGTACACATATCCTAACTTCCTAACTAACTACTTACATTACACCTCTATAATTTTTCGCAAGGATTTTGAGCAAAATATGCTTAAACAATTTAATCTCCGTTGCGAAAATGCTCACGTATTTATACACAAAAATATTAGTGTTCTGTCATCAAAAAATTGCATTTGCCGCTTCAAGAACTCTATGCTATAAATTATGGTATTAAGTTTGAATTGTCAACGAGAAAGACCCAAGATTTACGTGTTCAGTATTGCACTATTGCACATCCGCAAATAAGATACAGTCTGTCATAGTTGATGACATTTGTTGGTAATTATTACTGAAAATATTTGCAATGAATGGAATCACCGAATGATGATAGGATGCAAAAAAAAACACAAAAAGTGCTGAAATTGAGATAATGAATGGTTTTAATGGTTCTTCTTTCCATTCACAGATTCGTAAATACAATGAAGTCGACAAGCGTATAAAAATACAACAGTAGGAAGGCACGACAATGTTACAGGCTATTGGACAACTTAAACCAATTATTATGTATTATCATCACTATTCCGATAACAACAAATTCATTCCTAGCTATAAAATTCAGTACATTCTATCACATTATGATCAGTTTTAAGTAAGTCTTCAGATACATACAGTATTAACTTGATGAGCAACACATTTGAACCCAGTTCAAAGGTGGAGCAGGTTTTAATTCAATATGACTCAATTGCTGTTTTAAGTTCAAATAATGCCTCTTGAATTCTAAGCCATCTCCGCGACTCAGACGGAAATCTAGAAGAATAATCCCTTGGGATCCATGACATCCATCTGAAGTTGAAGCGGTTTTTGCTTTCTCCGAACTATCTGTTTCAGTCTCCTCCTTTTTGTCATGACCTGATGCCATGATGCCCCCATCCACCACGCCATTGTTACCCATTTCCAATATATGGGCTTTGAAAACCAGCTGCATTTTCCTTCGATCCGTGGTAGATATTGTTACCTGAATTGAAGTATAGTTTGTTACTTCAAGTCATCTCATGAAATCAATACACAGCAGTAAAATAGGGTCAACTTAAAGTAGCTTACCACAGTCACTTTATGAGATCTCCATTCACTACATAACTTCCATGTGTAGCCTGATGCATCCAAATTAGATGTCAATTCTTTCACTGTTTCGGATTTACTGGTTTTTACGCAAAACCTCGTCATGCGGCAAACTAATCGAGTAAGCATCATAGGAGATTTCCCAGCTCTTCGTTGACTCATCGGAGTTTGACTACACAGTGTCCCAGTACCATTGGTGTTGGATAGGAAAAATTCTTCTACAGGACCAACTGGTTGAGAAAAGCTAAAGAGTACGCTGGGATTAACATTTGATCCCATATTTTCCCTATTTGAGATGAGAGGCGCTTCGGAGTCAGCAGCTTCGTTTACTTCATTGTCATCATGATGAATAGAAGGTTGGGGTTGAGAGTAACTGAAAAGACGCTCCATCATGGACCAATTACTTATTTCACTATCAGGTACTGCAAATTTTTCCCCACCTTCGTTCGCATCTGCTTCAATTTTCGGACGCTTTTTCAAAGGACTTTGCGCATCGGTATTTACATCTCCCATATTAGGACCTAAAAAAACAAGCGATTGAAGATGAAAAGCAGGAAGGACAGTTCCATGTCCCAAGTATTTTTACAATGCTATTATTTTGATAATGTCAAAAGTATCCACAGGACAGAATGATGATTTTGATAAGTTCCGGGACAGTTACTCCAAGGACTCAGAGATATAAAATTCATCTGAGTCACATGAAGTACCTGACCCTGATATTATCCAGAGAGGTCATCCCAGTCATCCGGTCACCGTCAATGCCTTCAGGAGCAGCTTCTGTAGTTTATGATGATAAAAACTTGTTTAATGAATATATGAATTACCTTCAGTATGGGCACAGTCCCACCCTTTCTTTCCTTTGGCAACAGAAAGACCCCGGAGATTCAGATTGCTTTTCTGATTCATGCATTTGTACTTCTTGGTCATCCATGGATGGTTAGCTATGCCAGCAATAGTTATCCTCTTGGAGGGTTGAGGGCAGAGTAGTCGCTTTACAAAAGAAAGGGTTGTTAGGTCTAATTTGTTCCATGGTGAGGAACCCAGAATTTTGCCTTCTTTCCAACTGAGATATTCCGGACATTCTGATTCTACTGGCCGGTCCCAAGGCAATTCTATGTAGAGAATTTTTTTTAACAAAAATATTCCATTCGAACTGTGAAAAAATTGTTCAATGCTAACTGTTAACTGAATAATGTAATTATTTGAGTAATTCCTCACATACCTCCGGCCGTTAAAGCTACAAGAATTACACCACAGCTCCAGATGTCAACAGGAGTTGCTTTGTACTGAGATTTTGTAAGCACTTCTGGTGCTACATACGGAGGAGTTCCACATCTTTGGTCCAACAGCCTTTCCTTGTAAACAGTCGTTTGACTGTTTGCCCCATCTCCGGCTGTCGAGTCGTTGGTATGAGGTTTTTTTATTCGGTAAAGAGTCGCAAATCCAAAGTCAGAAATTTTTAATACTCCAGTACTACCGATTAATATGTTCTCTGGCTTTAGATCACGATGAACGATTCCTTGTTCATGCAAGTACTTGACTCCATTGATTATTTGACCGAAATAATTTGGTATTTCGCTGTTCGGTTGAAGTCCGAAATCCGGTTCTGCATGAAATTAATTTTTAGATAGCTGATTAAACTGCATATTTGTTGCAAAATAAATAAAAACTCAAACAGGGCAATTAGGCTCACCAATTCGATCATAAAGTTCACCAGACGATGCATACTCCAAGAACAGATACTGCACTTTATCATTAAGTCTTGAGCCATAAAACTTGATAATATTCACATTATCGAGTAAACGATGAATACCAATTTCTTTCTTCACAAGCATTTCCGCACTTGGATGTTCATCCAAGTTAATTATTTTCATCGCTACATGGTCCCTCGTGATTTTGTTGACCAACAATTTGACTCTAGATAAAGTAAAAAAAACTTCTATAAAATTCCAATAGTCCCCTTCCTCCAACTCATCCCATACCCATAAGACCAAACACTACAGTTCCACTTACTCTCCAAAAGCCCCCTCCCCCAAAACTTGTTGAATGAACCAGTCTTGCACAAACTCCATCTTGGCTTCCGATCCCTTGCTCAGGTCAGCTGTTCAACTGCCCTTTGTCTATCACCAAAGTCAATTTAACTCCCCAGCCAAACTCACACAAACTTGGAACCCTGGATTCCAATCGTCCAGTTCGTTCCGTACCCCACGTAACAGCCACACCGACCCAAAAATCATCCCATGTCCTGGGTTCACTTCATCCGCTCCATACACCCCCCCGGAACATTAAGTCAAGCCTACAATCAATAATTATACACAAAAATCAGATCATTCAATGAATTTCCGAATCCCACCAGATCCTAATTGGATCATGAATCCTGAACATGGCAAACGAAATAAGACATGAAACGTTCAATAAATTCTACAGCCTATCTATCTAACTTTCTACCTGACTTACTTCACTCGTAGTAAACGACAAAACTATTCATACACCTCACTCAAACAAAGCAAATTATCATTTTAAACAATAATTAAAAACGAGCACAAACACAGAAACTTCCTTACCCACGCACCTCAGACCAATGAACTGATGTAACACAATGGAGGTTTGTGAAAGAACTAGAAAATAATGCGGGCATGCCTTCCTGCTCAACATGTTAGGGATAGGCAAGCGGGTATAAAAATGGCGGGACGACGTCAGCCTAAGAATCTATAATACTAAAAACTAAACTGGAGGCGTATATATACGACGTACATAAGTACGTAGCGCTGCTAGCTTACAATGAGCATAAGTTTCAGACGTCGTTCTAGCACTACAGTTGTGAAGCAGTAGTAAGTAAACGCAGTTTTAGTTCCATCCAAAATAATTCCCCCTTGTGAACTATATAGCTAACTATGTAACTACCCTCAAGTCTACCCACCTAACTGTAGCATCTGTCTAGTCGGCTTCCAGACTTAACTAACTATAACTAAAAATGCCAAGCTATAAGTAGCATTTTCCCTATCTCTGTATTTTTGGTACACATCCACTTGCCTTTTTAAATCCTTCTGTCTGGAATAGCTAGTCGGAATAATAATCAGAGAGTAAAAATACTTTCAATTCTGTCACCCTCATACAAGAGTATACTGTCATTTCCGTTTCTTGGATGGGAATAAAAAATACTTCCTGTGTGATCATATGTTATAGAATTTTGGTAAGATATTTCAACTTTTTTTGGGGTAGGATAGTTGGATTTGAGATTGTAAATAGAATTTTATGAGCACGCCCGTTGGAATCAAATAGTGGAGAAGGGAATGACCCCTCTTTTCATCATTTCATGCAAACACGTCTTATCGATCTAACATTGACGGACGAGACATATGAGTCCTAACTCACAAATGAGTCGTATATATATTCGTCTCTTCAAAGAGGATACCATTTTGTCTTATCATAGATAAGTTTAGAGTTTTGTAGTATGTACTTTGGTATGTAGACTACATCATGCTGTAAACTACAAATATTTGCTCTCCGCTTCAGAGGAAAAAAATATGAGTGATGGAGATGTATTTTCCAAAACGAATTCTACAAACTAACTAGTGGTGCCTTATAACATGCTCGGCTCAATAACATATATTCGCACAACCTATTTCTGTATTTATAGTGGATTTTGTATTTTGGGGTAAAGTGAGATTTATGTTTGTTTCCCCATGTTTCCTATTTGCAAGTGTAAATGATGTATCATATTCACAAAATTTAGGCGGATTGCTGTTTTTGGAGCCGAGAACTGTGTATTGTGACTAACGAAGTGACTAACCAAGTTCGTTGCATACTCACAGTTCTGATATGTTCTTTGTTCTTTGCTAAATATTCGTTCGTTAAAAACAAGAAGTGCCCATCAGCGAAGCGAATAAATAAACCTATGCATCTGTTATTCGAGAACCCAGCTGCTATATGTGAAGGTAGTTTATTAGCTACTATTTAGTAATGAACAGCAAACTCATCCAATACCCATTACAACTATGCTTGCCAATGCCTACAACTATAACGGCTCGTCAGATTTCTTAGAATGCCGTTGGGGCATTGTCCAACCTTTGGTCATCATATTACAATCATGCGTCATTCCATACATAAAACATTCCAGCTAACTAACTACGTTTCATACGAAAAGCAAACATTTCCCAACTCTAACTCTTTTACAATAACAAAATCTACGTCTTGCTCCCAACTATACTGCACATGTAATGTAATCGTAATCAGTTGTACTCACATTATACTTGACTGTAGTGACGAAAAATTTTCCATTTCTCCATAAAATTCCATCCATGAGTCCAGCTTTGATGATTGTCGTTCATATTTGCATTTCACAAACGAAAAATTAACTTGCCCTCACATTTTGTTGACTCCACACTAACCAACCAAATAACTAAATAGTTAGTTTCCTCTTGCAAATCTCACGTATTCAGAAGAATGCACAGATTTTCTTTGTCTTGCGTTATATTCTCGAAACACTTTAAGTATGCATGAACTTGAACTTGAGTTGATCCCCGTAAAGAAGTCCTTCAGTCCACACACTGACTAACTAACTAACTAACCAAACCCAAAGAATCTCTTTGTCTCGTTCAGTTAGTCTATGTGCTTTTAGGGATGACCGTAGACGTCCTCTGCTCACTTTATCTCTTTTCCTTTCTTCATATATGCATTTTTTGGGTAGTTAGTTACTACGTAGGTACACACAAGCTCAAACTAACTATGACTGAAGCTTTGAAACGTTCGTTCACACTACTAACTGGACTGGATCTCTGGAGCTGGAGCAGCATTCACTAAGTTGCTAGGTTGGGAAAATGAACCCCTACGTCCTATCCCTAACTATCATCAACCCCAGCCTTTGCTACTGCTGATGGCTTTTGCAGTCACCAGACACAACAACGCACGTACACGCTCCCTAAAAGTAACCCTAACTAAAACCAAGGTTTGTCAGTTGCTATGCAAGTGAACATACAAGTGAGTTCCTACCCCTTAGCAACGGCGTCCTTATACCACCACCATTCAAGTGGGCAGGGATGCAACTTACATATAAGTTAGTTAGTTAGTTAGTTACTATTTGGGGTTCCAGGCTCCACTCTTTTGCAGCTGCCGTGTGCACACAACATAGATAGGATTGTGCCAGACAGTGCTATTGCTATTGCTAGATATGGCCAAAGCTATAGTTAGCTGGTTGATTCTGAAATCCATATTTTTCACTATTACTGCTGCGGCGAAATGAAGGGGAAGGAAAATTGATCAGAAAGAGTGAAATTCAAGATGAGTGAACTGTTGTTGCATCCATGGAATGTACAACATGACTTGATGTTTGGAAAATGCTTTGGTTGAAGAGCAGGAAAGTAGGATTGTCTGAGCGAGTCTCACTGAAAGCGTACAGTAGTACCATGAGTGCTAGACTTGTGATCATTATTCTCATTCCCCCTTTGCTGGAGGGGATTTCCATTGCACAGGAAATCCATTTCATCCGAATACGTGGAGGCCGATAGGTGATGTGCATTGTATATCCACCAGTTTGGAGGGTTGAACTTTTTATACACGCACGAGCATAATCTGTCGTCTCTATATTGGGAGTACAATTCGTATAGTTAGTTAGTTAGTAAGTGAGTGCATGTGTCTTTCTCCCCCTCTGATTCTTTCAAAGGATCCCCACAACGCATCATGGTCCTCCGCTCTGGCTAGAATCTTGGTTTCTGAAAAATGTAAAGTTTGTTGGCTACAAGGGGGAGAATGGTGTATATACAAGAGCAACTGAATGGCTTCTCCGTCCATGTAGGCTGAAACTATCTTGCTAACTAACTAACCAAAACTGGAAAGTTACCCATGTAGTTAGTTTTAGAATGAATACTTGTCCTATCTAATCACAGTAAATAGATGCAGGGAACTCATAACGGGGAATTTTTTATTTAAAATAGGTTGCCTTTCCGTTCCAAAGTAGTACCACAGTCAGAACTTGTTTTTTATGCAGCTTAAGTATAACGTTGGTTAGTTAGTTAGTTAGTTTAGTGATATAAGGTACTTCTACACTTTCCACCCTCGGCTCGTGTGACAAGGAAAAGCAGTAGTGAAGCCAGACGTTCGATTTTCTATCCCAGTAGTTGAATCCAAGGGGAAAGTGCATTTATCCCGTTATGAGATTCTCGAGAGCAACTTTCAGTTAGCTAGCTGCATTTTTGATCGGATAAATAAATGATGCTAGTTTTTTTCTATTCACAATCTCTAACTAAAGCTTATTCCAGTATTGTTAGGCATTATAAATACATTGGACACACTTCCAATACGTTTGGATTTTAGCTGTCTCACAAGATTTATAACAGTCAACTAACTTTTTCATGACTAAATTTTGAAAGTGTATAGTAGTTAGTGAGTGAGATAATAAAAATATTAAGGGGATTGTAAAACCTTCTTCACTACAGCAGTTTGTCTGGTTAGTTGTTTGAGTATTTGGTTGACCAAAATGTTTCGTTTGCTTTACCTTTTGCTTTGGGTTTATAGCATGTACCTGGTTTGTCGTTGAATGTGACTCACAAGGGATTTGCTATAAACTTTACAAAAGAGTAATAATTTCTACTCAAATTACGCATAGTATGAAAGTGAAAAGGAAACAGAGGTTGATGCACTCACGCTTATGCTTGCCAAGCCTCCGATTCAAAACCAGCTGCTACGGTGTATATAATTGCATTCGGTGACTATTACTCATTGTAATTTCCTTTTAGAATCCCCTTCACAATTTAA
>Ga0210040_10009168_pt1 | contig 11562 bp, 13 predicted proteins | sample CryGeyCG12114_NA_FD_185462 | JGI IMG/M metagenome (GOLD analysis project Ga0210040, IMG submission 185462) | Groundwater microbial communities from aquifer - Crystal Geyser CG19_WC_8/21/14_NA (SPAdes) (version 2) | ecosystem: Environmental > Aquatic > Deep subsurface > Groundwater | place: USA... | reverse complement strand
ATAATGTCAGCTGATTGGGACTGACATACAACGGTGTCGATGCACGCTTTCGAACAGCTTTGTGTTGTTTTTCCTGCATCTAAAACCTTTTTATAGGTATAAATGTAAGTTGGAAAAGAATTATATAGTTTCTCAGCAGCCCCTAAATAGGTTGTAACCTTGTTCAAAACTACCCTTACCTGGAAAGAAAAATTATTTAGTGACCATGCAGATGAAAAAAAGTTTATTTATAAAAGAAAAACTCGAAAGCACTGGTTTTGCAATTATTGACGAAGTGTACAGTGAAGAAGAGGCTAATTCAATAATTGAAATACTGAATAACACAGACACAACTAAAGAGAACTTTCGCAAATCAAAAGACTTATTCGCAATCCGACGTTTTCTGCGAGAAGTTCCGACGGCTAAAAATTTGATCTTTACAGAAAGACTTCGTGAACTTATCACCGATGTTTTTGGGAAAGATTTTTTTTATAGTCAAATCTATATACTTTGACAAACCGGAGCAGTCAAACTGGTTTATAGCCTACCACCAGGACTTAACTATTTCCGTAAACAAACAAGTGGAATTAGAAGGATTCGGACCATGGACAGTCAAACAAAAACAATTTGCTGTTCAACCTCCATTGCATATTCTGAAAAACATTTTTACCATCCGCATTCACCTTGATGACACAAATGAAAACAACGGAGCTCTGAAAGTTATTCCAAAGTCACACTTAAAAGGAGTGTACAGGCCGGAAACAATTGATTGGGATAATGAAAGTGAAACAATTTGCAGCGTGAAGAAAGGTGGCATCATGATAATGAGCCAGTTGCTTCTTCATGCCTCCGGCAGAACAACTGGTAATAACAGAAGACGCGTTATTCATATCGAATTTAGTAATCTTACGTTATTTGAATCATTGCAGTGGTCAGAGAAAGAAGAGCTATTAAGCTAGCAAAAGTCTATTTTAAATTTCAGGTTGTATTGTGAACGTTAATATATAAACTAAATAGCGGGTGTATAACTTTTTACAGGAAAAACTTTATACACTACTATGGCTTTTTCACCTATATGCTAACCCGGGATCAGACAAAAGTTTGTATTATTGTTAAGCTATACTGAACGCCTGATAGAACTGAGCATTGAAATTAATGAAGGCAAGCACAAGAGGATATAGAACAAAAGGTGGAAAAAGCTTAATAGCATTACAGATTTTGAACGGAGCGTCGCCAATAAAGTCTAATCGGGTACAAATGTCTGCCTCCAAAAAAGAATCAGGTAATGCCATAGCACTGCATTACTTTGTACGGCCGGAAGTATAACTCAAAAACCAATTCTATGATAAAAAAAACAGCTTTACTGTTATTCTTAATATTGTCAGCAACTCTTGGACGTAGCCAATTTTACAAGTCTCTCTTACCCTCTACAGAGTTCACAAGTGCCCTTGAAAAAATTGTACTTGATTTTAGGCTCAATTATAAAACGATACAAGGCGATCCGGTAAATAAGGAAGGCAATGTTGAAACTTTCGAGTCAATAATAAAAATACCTGGAGCAAAAGAATGCATAATTACAAAATTTAACTCGGTTATTGACACGAGTGCAAGCTGGCAAGCTCTCATGTACAGTGGTGATGATTATAATAAAGCCGTGAAGACCTATGAAAATGTATTTAGACTTGTAAAGAAAAGCCAGGTAAAATGGATAGATAGAAGCTCAGTAGGTTTCGCCGGTGAAATGGAAAAACCAAAAGAAGAGATAAGGTTTACAGTAAGCACCTTACATTTTGAAATTGATGACCCCAGATATGAAAACTTTTTAGCAGAAGTGGAAATAGTGCCTTCTCTGGAAGGCTGGGAAGTAAGACTAAACCTTCATTCCAAAGGTTCAGATGCAGAAAATAAGGCACTTTATTAATATCTTACCGACCTAGCGGGCAACTAAATTGCCTGAAATGCAGTAATATTCTTACAAAGTTTAGCGAAAATATCTTTCATGGTATACGGCTTTTCTAAAAAATCATTTATACCGAGAAGCTTCAATTTTAATTTTTCAAATTCAGAAACTGCACCGGAATTTATGATAATGGGAACTTGAGAGTCGAAATTTTTCCTGATGCATTCTGAAGCTTGCAGACCATTCATTACAGGCATCTCCAAATCCATTAAAATCAGATCAGGTTTTAAGCCTTCTTCCAGTTTCCTCACAGCCTCTGCCCCATTGTTTGCAGCAATGGTTTTCATTCCTGCATTTTCCATTATTTTAGCTATCACCAACTGATTCATTTCGTTGTCGTCAACATTAAGAACGACTTTGGAAAGTAATTCAGGATAGTTTAGCTTAAAATTCGTGTTTCCCATAAAATTCGCACGTCATGTAACGTACCTTTTTGCTTCAAAAACAGTTCCAAGAACGCAGTATTTTAAAAATTAACGAAAAAAGAATTACTTATTCACCGTTTTTAATACCATTGCGTTTTTTCTCTTTGAGTTTCCTAATCAGTCGTTCCATTTTTCTAACGTGGTATTTTCCCAATATTGGAAGATTGGGTAATTGTAAAATTGAATAGAAAAATACCCAAGAAGCTAATTTTGGGGCAACTGCTGAAGCAAAATGTATAGATATAACACACCTATTATTTTAAGGAATTAAACAAAAAGAAGAAGTTTGTATCATTATTGCCCTACAAAATATTTTTTGCTTCTATTTCCTTTTGAAATTCACCCGGACCTGTAAAATGAATGGTATCTATTCCAAGCTTTTTTGCAGCTTCTATATTTCTTTTATTATCATCAATAAATAGTGCCTCTGATGCTTTTACATTGTACCGGTCTAACAACAACTGGTAAAATTGGGGAAAAGGCTTTCGTATTTTTTCTGTACCTGAAACCACTATTCCGTCAAACCATTTCAAAAATTCATAGCGCTCCTGTGCAATAGGGAAAGTCTCTGTGGACCAGTTTGTCAATGCATAGATTGTATACTTATTTGTCTCTTTTAATTTTTTAAATATTTCAACAGTTCCCTCAATGGTCCCTCCAAGCATTTCGTGCCAGCGACCATAATACGCTCTTATATTTTGCTCTTGTTCAGGAAATTTTTGTACCAATACATTTGCTGCTTCGGCAACTGTACGTCCGGCGTCCTGCTCTTCGTTCCAGTCACTGGTACATACCTCCTGCAAAAATTTTTTCATTTCATTCTCATCGCTAAAGATTTTTCTGTACAGGTACTCTGGGTTCCAGTCTATCAACACGCCACCAAGATCAAAAATTATAGATTTTATCATTGTCAGTTTACTTTTTACATTTTAAGTCATGTTATAAAAAATCTTACCTAAGCCGAAAAATAAAATTATTACATCAACCATTTAATAGTTGAAGAAGACCAGATTCTTTTATTGTGGGAATAGTTATTGAATCAAAAACAGGAAAAATATTATGCTTTCTCAAAATTCAATATCAGGTCAAAGTAAAGAAGAAATCAGGCAACAATTAACTGAATTGATTAACAGGGATCCAGATCTGCTTGATTTCAATGCTACTATTGATTTTAACCATCGAAAAGTACTGATTGATATAGACATAGACCTGGGAGGAGGTTTTGAAAGTGGCTATGAGACAACTACTTTATTAGCTCCATTACATGCGCAACCCTCTTTCCGGTTTGCTATACATAAAGAACATTTTACTGATGAGATAGGTAAGTTTTTTGGCATGCAGGACGTAGAACTCGGCTATCCGGAATTTGACAAAAGGCTAATAATTAAAACGAATGATTCTGCAAAGCTTCATGATGTCTTTTTAGATCCTGCAGCAAGAAGCATATTTCAAGACCTTGAAGATTTTACTTTTGGCATTACAACACATCATGCAGGAAATACAGACAACAAACAACCTTACCTGGAACTAACAATAGAGACAGGCGTTACCGATGCTAACAGATTAGTGGAAATATTTGAAGCATTTTATACTGTTCTGGTTACGTTAGATGTTTCTTAATTAATATATCTGTTTGAAATAAATAACAAGTTATTTTTCAGTATCAATACTATTAATCTCAACATTTTAAGTCCTTTATTTTTCATATGAGAAATATTGATGTAAACAAAATTCCGTTTCATTACCTAAGTACAGCTATCAGTCCTGTCCATCCTGTCTGGTGACTGGCTCCTAATCCTTTCCCGGTATCTCCGTGAAAATATTCATAGAATAAAATATAGTCTTTAAAGTGAGGGTCCTTATTCATTTTTTGGTGCCCGCCAAAAACAGGACGTTCACCTTTTTCATTCCGAAGAAAAATGCTTTTAAGACGGTAACCAAGCGAGTCAGCTATTTGTGCAAGTGAAAAATATTTGCCTGAATTGATAGGATATTCTACTTTAAAATCATCTGTATAATATTCCTGAAAGGCATACAGGGACTCAATCAGCAAAAAATTTATCGGCATCCAAATAGGTCCCCGCCAGTTGCTGTTACCACCAAACATATTGGTATCACTCTCTCCGGGAGTATAACGTACTGAGTAATCCTCGCTATTCAGCCAGTATTCATACGGCTTTCGTTCGTACACTTTACTCACAGATCTGATACCATAATCTGATAAAAACTCTTTTGGGTCAAGCATACGATGCAATAGTAATTTCATTCTGTGACCACGCAAAAGCGATAGCAAATGTTGTTCATTACCTTTGGTGTCTCTCCATCTGCTTACCAGCTCTGCCAGGTCAGGACGTTCTGTATTAAGACAGTCAAGGCGCTCTTTCATATAAGGCAGGTTTGTCCACTTAGCCTCGTCAAAAACAATCGTAGCAAACATAGGAATAAGTCCTACAAGTGTGCGAAGTTTTAAACGGTCGTAGCTAAGATCAGGTTTGCGCAAAAGGTCATAATAAAACCCATCTTCATCATCCCACAAGCCAAGAGAATCCTCTCCCATAGACATGATAGAACCTGCGATATACAGAAAGTGTTCAGCAAATTTTACTGCCATGCTTTCATAAACTATATTATGCAGCGAAAGTTCCATTGCAATCTCCGTCATATTGAGTGCATACATAGCCATCCAGCTTGTACCGTCTGCCTGCTCCAGGTGTCCGCCACCAGGCACAGGTGCACTCCGGTTAAAAACACCGATGTTGTCAAGGCCCAAAAATCCACCTTCGAAAATGTTGTTTCCTTCCCTGTCTTTTCTGTTGACCCACCATGTAAAGTTGAGCAGGAGCTTTTGAAAGATTTCTTCAAGAAAAGCAACATCTGCAACGCCTTTTAGCTGCCTGTCGGTTTTAAAAACCCGCCATGCTGCCATTGCATGTACAGGTGGATTTACATCACTAAAATCCCATTCATACGCAGGTAACTGTCCGCTGGGATGCATAAAGTTTGCTTTTACTAAAAGGCGTAATTGAGCCTTGGCAAAATCGGGGTCAATTGGTGCAAAGGCAATGCAATGAAAAGCAAGGTCCCAGGCTGCAAACCAGGGATACTCCCATTTATCAGGCATAGACATAATGTTATCTGCAACAAAATGTTTCCAGTGTTTATTGCGGCCCTGCTGGTGACCAGGTGGTGGTGGTGGTTGATTATTATCTCCATTAAGCCATTGATTAATATTGTAACTGTAAAATTGCTTACTCCAAAGCATGCCTGCCCATGCCTGCCGTTGTACCATTCTTTCATCTGCAACAGTTACAAGTGCCTGCTTTACTTTATAAAACTCATCCGCCTCTTTTGAGCCGGTGGTAACAATGCTATTAAAATCGGTAAAGGGTGCAGTTATTTTTTTGTTTGAAAACCGAAGTCTTATTTGTATGCTGCTTTCTGCCGGTATATCCGCTTGATACCATGCTGCTACTTTTGTTCCCTCCTTATTTTCATTGACAGCCTTTTCGTTACCATTTACAACCCGTTCATTAATACCGTCTTTTACAAAAGACGAGCTATTAGTAGCATTATATAGTTTCTGAAGATTTGTTTCATTATCAGTAAACAAAAATTCCGGTAATCCATCCATATAGCAATAATAATCTCCTCTTATGTCTGAATGAAAGAACAATGTGTTATTACCCTCATAAGTTATAAGTGGCTTAGTGTCTGTCTCATTCCATATCCAGGTATTGCGATACCATAGTTGTGGCAATATATGCAATGGAGCACTTTTATTGCTGCGATTGTAAATGGTATAGCATACTAAGATGTCTTCTGTATCATTCTTTGCATATTCTGTAAAAACATCAAAATATTCATCGTGGTCAAACAAACCCGTATCAATCAATTCAAATTCCGGCTCTGATTTACTACGCCTCTTGTTTTCGTCAATCAATGGTTTGTATGGAAAGGCCTGTTGCGGATACTTGTACAACATTTTTTGGTAACTATGGGTCGGAGTTGCATCAATATAATAATAAAGCTCTTTTACATCTTCGCCGTGGTTTCCTTCACTGTTTGTTAAGCCAAACAGCCGCTCCTTTAAAATCGGGTCTTTACCGTTCCATAATGCGAGTCCTATACACAGATGCTGATGCTCATCACAAAAACCAGCAAGGCCATCTTCTCCCCACCTGTATGCTTTGCTTCTTGCCATATCGTGGGTTGTAAAATTCCATGCATCACCATTATCACTATAATCTTCACGCACAGTTCCCCATGCTCTATCAGAAACATATGGCCCCCACTTCAACCATTCCGCTTTGCCGCTATACTGTTGGTCAATCCGTTTTTGTTCAGCATTCATAGTATAATGTTTGTAACGGCTTTTAGAAAAAACTATATCCGTTAAAATAAAATTAAGGCAGAAAGTAGTTGCGCGAACTGAAAAAGTAATAAAACTATTTACTTAAATTTTTTATACTTCATACTTGTAGTTTAAAGGAAGCATTTTATACTTTGCGCCGCTTAAAAATGTGCAATAATTTTTATGAACCGGGCAGAAGAATAAGCATTAAGCAGCCATTGCGTCGCACACTTGTACTTTTTATTTTATATTCAGCCTATATCAGCAATGCACAAAGATATCCGGCGAGAAGTATTGCTATTTTTTTGATTAGATCTGAATTGTGAGTTACCTCTTATAATTATAGGTTGTTAGGGAATTAATTTTAGCTTTTTTAGAATAATTACTATTACATTATTATTACAAGTTTCAGCGAAAGCCGAGACCGTACAAAAGGCTACTATTGTAAGCCGGATTGGATTGATTTTGGTGTCAGATTTTTTTAAAATTGTTGTTATTTGCAATTTTATTATTTAACAGGATTGCTATGTTTTTTAATTAATTATTCTCATTATCCAATCAGCACAATCACCTGCATCAACAATATTCCAGCTATGAAAGCCCTTACCTGCGGTAGCTATATATTCTGCTCTCTTATTACCCATTTTTAAAAGAAAGTTGTACAGGCTTTCTAAATCTGAAGCATTAATATCGTTAAACTGTAGGTCTTTACAATAAGTCTTTCTAACAAAATTCAAATCAGGCTCGGTGTACAACCTTATAGGGATACTTTTTAAATATTTCGCATTTCCACCGTCACTGTCATTTGCAGAATAAGAAGAATGTATTAGATATTGGTCGGGTTTCGAGTCTGGTGACCCGCCTAAAGTACTTCCTAATTGTTGCTTAATTGAATACCCTTCCTTCATAATTAATCCCTGGCATGGGTAGCTTATTTTTCTTTCGGCTGAAGCATATAAACGATTTAAATCAAGAGGCGGATCAATTGTAAAAACACCTTTCAGCAGGTTTGAAGAATCCGATGTTAGTAAATATTCAGCATATCCGACTGCAACAGCACCACCAGATGAAAAGCCGCCAATTATGAGTTTTGACGCATTATATTTTCGACTCTGGATTTTACATATTTTGTTTAGTTCATCAATTGTACTTTCGTCTGCAAACAATGCGTTATGAAGCTCTATAGCTATTATTAAAAAAACTTTGTTAGCCAGTATTTGAGGAAGGCTTGTTTTATTAAAGATGCTTTTAGGATTTTCACCCGAACCAGGCAGAAGTACAAGAATTGCAATAACATCTGATTTTGGCTCCATTACATGATAAGTAAAAGTGGGCTGATCCACTTTATCTTTATATTTATTTATACTTTGTCCCAACAGGTAATAAGGAAAGAGTAGCTGCAAAAAAATGTAAATAATTAATAGGTATCTTTTACCTGGATATTTTGTTTGCATAATGTGTTAGTTGCGTTTCGGCTCGTAATTAAGAACAACAATCCCGCACTCAAATGATATAGATTTTACCAATGTCAGGTTTTGTTTGTTATCAAGGTCTTTAAAAATTGTCATTCCGTTTCCAATTGCAGCTGGATTAATAAATAAATGAAACTCGTCAATCAGTCCTTGTTTTATTAGAGCAGATACAAAAGTAGCCCCGCCATAAGCGATAATATCATTACCGTCTTCATTTTTTAGTTTAATGATTTCGTCAACAAGGTCACCTTTTGCTAAAACCGTATTATCCCATTCAGACTTGACAAGTGTTTTGGTAAATACAACTTTTGATGTATTATTCATTTTGTCAGCACCTTCTTCCCCTGGATTAGAAGCCCAATAAGGGATAAAGCCTTGTGCAAGTTTTCGACCAAGAACTATACAGTCAACAGTGTCGGTTAACTCTGTTACATATTTTTTAAGTTCATTATCCCAGTTGAAAATCATCCAGTCCATTTCACCATTTGGTCCTGCAATGTATCCGTCGACAGTCATTTGTACCTGAAGCTTTAATTTTCGCATTGTTGTTTTATTTTTAATTTGTTTAATGCGACAAATTTAATTAGTACTGTTAGTCTTTATAGTATACTAATGCGACAATTACAGAGGTTGTTTCCGTCAAAAACGTTTGTATTTTATCTGTTACGCTTTATCTGTTCTGGAGTGCAGGTAGATAACAAGGTTAGGTGAAAGTTGGATTTGGTGTTAATTCCGCTTCAGCCCCTGTTTGGATGTTTATTAATATTGAGTTTTATTTATACGAATTTTAGTTCTGCCGCATGTAATCAGCTATTAGCTGCTCGTTACTGTCATTGCTTTCAGAGAGGGAATTAATAATTTTTTGTTTTTCACTATCTGTTTTATTTTGACTTAGCTTTTTCTTTGCTTGCAAGTCAGTAACAACAATTTCAAATGCAACAATCCCTTTTATCAATTTATTTTTATATTCATCCGGCAAATTGTCCCATTGCTGCCTGTATGAAGTTTCATAATTATCAATTGTGGCTTCAAGTACTTCAAAAGTCTTTTTCGTTTCTGTAATTAATCTTCCTTGTCCATAAGCATGAACTGAAATATAATTTCATGTAGGCACATTTAATTCTTTGCCATAATTTTTAGGCGAAATATAAGCGTGTGGTTCGCTAAAAATTACCAGTACTTTATCATTCTCAATATCTGACCAATGGTTGTTTGCTTTTGCAAAATGGGAAGTCAAAATAACATTATCTTCTCTAATCGTTACAAGAAAAGGCAAATGTGTAGCAACAGGCAAGTTGTTTTTTGCAGTAATGATTGTCGCAAAACTAAAACGCTGCATAAAGGCAACAATCTTTTCTCTATCTGTTTCTAAATTTATTTTAGGGATATACAATTATTAAGTGTCATAATTTTAATGTATTTGCCAAAAATTGCTGCTAACGAACAAGGCGTGGCAATGGTTGAATACTCTGTATTAATTCCGCTTAAGCCCATGTTTTGTCGTTAATTAAAGATACATTGTTTGGCCCATGTTCTTCCAGCAAAACTTTTACTAAGGCTTATGTCGGTTTGCTGGCTTCTTCTCCCAATTTTTTTTTAAATCCGAAGTCTGTAAATAGATTAATATGTTTTGCCTTCATATTGTCATTCTACATGTTTGGATAAATCTACATAATCATGTCGGTTTCTTATTATGGCGATTTGTAGGATGTGGGGCTACTGTTATGTGTTCGTACTTTAGTCTATTAATTGATTGATTGAAGCTCCATAAACATGTAGACTTTCTTTTTCAACTTCAATTTCTTTTTCAAAGACTAATCCAATTCTTTTCAGTAAATTAATAGAACTTATATTTTCAGGAACTGTCGTAGCAAGAATGTGTGAAAGATTGCGTTGCCGAACTAATTTATTTAAAACAGCATTTGTAGCTTCATAAGCGTATCCCTTCTTTTGAAAGGTTGGCAGAAAAGCAAAACCAATGTCATGATATTCCAAATAGTCTCGTTTAATGTATGTTACTATTCCAATTTTGTCTTGATTGTCCTTAAGGTTTACTACCCAATAAAATATATTCTTGTTTTCTATAATTTTTTGAATGTAAGCACTTGCTTCAACCTGCGATTTGATGTTTCTATTTCCAATAAACTTAATCCAGCCTTCGGTATTAACCAGTTCAAGGATGAAGTTGTCATCAGTTATTGCCAATGGTTTTATTAAGAGCCGAACTGTTGTTAAGATGGATTGAACGTTCATTTGCGAATGATTCCTGTCTTTTATATTATTACTCGAGTTCCGGTTGCACAAAACGAACAAGTATTGCTAATGGTGGGGAAGTTGAAAAACCTCGCCTTGGCAATCGAAGTTCGTTATTTATTAAAAGATTAAAAATTTATACTAAAGCTCTAAGAGTTCCTTCCGCCCTGAACAAAAGCTGAAAACGATTTGTTGCCGATTGCTCCAACGTCCAGCCCCACTATTGGCAATACTCTTGTTGGCTGCAGTTTTATTTCTCGCTAAGTAGTTCTTTAAGTTGGTCGTTTAATTGAGGAATTTTGTTTTTAACGACGTCCCAAACGATTAAATAGTTTACTTCAATATAATCATGAATTAATCGGTCTCGCATACCAGCCATGTTTTTCCATTGCACTGAATTGCATTTTACTTTAAAGTCTGCAGGGATTTTTTTCGTTGCTTCACCAATTATTTCTAAACTCCTGACAAGTGCACGCTTTAAAGTTTCATGCTCCAAAAACTCATCTTTTGACAAATTGTTGCTTACAGAAATTATATATGAACATTCGTCAATAATATGTTTTACATATTCTATCGGCTCTTTAGACATACATAACGTCTTTTAGAATTTTTGGACCGATGTATTGACTTAAGCCATTTTTAGTAACAATCTCAATTTTTTCATTTTTAAAAATGTTTTCACACATGTCATATACTGCCATGTAATTATCAAAATTTTCTTTTTCAGGTTCAAAATCTATAAGTAAGTCAATATCGCTTTTGTCCGACTGCTCGTTTCTCAAGTAGGAACCAAATAAGCCGACATTTTTCACTCCAAGTTTCGACAACTCAAGTTTGTGAGATTTTAAAGTTGCAATTATATTTTCTTTGGTTGTCATGTTGATAGATAATTATCTTGAAGATATGCCTCTTTAGCATTAAGTCGAATTTATTACAATGTTTTATAGTTGCACAAGTGCTGCACATTCGATATCAGGCCACCATATTGCAAATAGTCTGTTAGCGGTATTGCTTTCATTGATCTATCCTCTTATTATTTTAGTCGGTTTTTCCATCAGACTTCTTGATTGCTTCCAATGTAACAGGCGTAAAGAAATTGATGAGGTTTCCGTCCGGGTCGCG